>Ga0272441_10000634_pt1 | contig 78764 bp, 73 predicted proteins | sample SSMProp6N_FD_193582 | JGI IMG/M metagenome (GOLD analysis project Ga0272441, IMG submission 193582) | Marine sediment archaeal communities from Little Sippewissett salt marsh, Falmouth, MA, United States - SSM-Prop-6N | ecosystem: Environmental > Aquatic > Marine > Wetlands > Sediment ...
ATTCCACGTTCCCCGCGGATGACATGCGAAGTGCGTTTAACGACGCCCGGTCCGAGTTCGAAGCCCTGTTGGAGATGGCGGATGGACTCCGGGATGTGTTCACAAGCGGCGGGCGGACGATGGCGCAAGGCGCATTGGCTTGGATCTGGGCGCGCAGTGACCGGGCAATCCCCATTCCGGGGGCTCGAAACGAAATCCAGGCGAAACAGAATGCCGCGGCCCTGCAATTCGGCGCATTGACCCGGGCACAATTCGACGAAGCCAACGCCATTGTTGCAGGAATCCGAGAACGGATTGCAGCGGACGAAACCTAAAGGAGGACACACGTGAACATCACCCGAGAAACCTGGGCACGACTGCAGCGAACAGAGACATTGCTCGTTTTTGCTGCCGCTCAGCAGTTCCCCGAGAAGCGCCGAGCATTGTGGGATGGCATCGATCTGGAGGAATCCGACCGCATGTACCTCACGCGGTTTGTGAGCGGATTCGATCCAGGAGGCCTGCGTGCCGTCGATTACCAGGTGAGGTACCCCTTCTCGACGGAGCGCACCATCGAGAAGGCCATGGAGCGCCTCGTGGATCAAGGCATCCTGGACCGCGGCAAAGACCGTTTCTCGTTCACTCCCGAGGGAATGAACGTTGCGCGTACGTGGCTTGAGCGCGCTGGCGATCTGCTAGATGGAGTCGCGGCAAGTGCCGCCTCAGAGGCGGATACAGAAGCGCTGCTTGAGCTTGACAAGAAGATCCTGGAGGGTCTGTACAAGCCGCCGCAAGCGTATCCTACGCCGATTCTTTCCAGCCGAGCGCACGGACTGCAGCCCGACTACTCAGAGCGGCGGCTGTGGCATCATTGGCAACTTGTCTGGTCGATGATTGCGAGCCACGAAGATGCGCAGGAGTCCGTGCGCAAGGAGCGCGGGATTGCACCGTTGGAGTGGTTCATCCTGCGACAGCTGTGGTTCGTCAGTCGTCAGCCTTGGCGAGCACGGCTGCAAGGATCCAGCCTCCATGCTATCGCGGATCGATATGCGCCGATTGAGGAAGCGGCCTGCCGAGAGACATGGGCGCAGCTACTCGATCAGGGGCTTGTCGAGGGGACGTACGAATCCCCGAAGATCAGCGAACAAGGGATGAACCTCCATGATGCCGACGAAGAGGAAGTCGACCGCCGCTTCCTCTCCTGCTGGCCGCGCCTATCTGACAAGGAGATTGACATGCTGACAAGGATTGTTGAGGAGCTAAACGGGTATCTCGAGCGGAAGCTTCGAGTCGAGGAATCGACATGACGCTCAAGGAACGCGGAAGGGTGCGCCATAGAGACGCTCCCTTCACTGGACGTGTGCTCGCAGCATTCGACGTCCGAGACACGCTGGCACACTCGGCATCTTACGGCGCAAACCGGGGCTTCCGGGTGGCCGGATCCTCCGGAACGCGAGACCCATCGGGGAGACGGTATCCGAACGTGAAGATGGCTCTGCGAGGTAGGAGGTGATCGTGTGAAGGATCGAAGACTGGGCAGAAGCGGGATCGACGTGAGCCCCATGGGGCTGGGAGGGCTGCCGATCGGCGGGCAGTTCTGGCGCACCGACTACGACAGCGTGCCCTGGCAAACGGATCGGAGCAAGCCGTTTTCCGGAGGATGGGGTCCCGTGGACGATCAAGAGTCAATCCGGGCAATCCGCGCGGGAGTGGATCTGGGTATCCGCTTGATCGACACGTCATCCTCCTACGGTTGTGGACACAGCGAACGCGTGATCGGCGAGGCCTTGGCCGGAAGACGCCACGATGTCGTGATTGTCACCAAGTTCGGCAACTCCATTGACGAAGAGAACAAGGTCTACCTCGGGCACGACGTACGCCCAGAGGGAATCGAGCAATCGTGTAATGCCAGCTTACGACGGCTGCGCACCGACTACATCGATGTCTTTCTCTTGCACTGGAGTGGGTACGAGGGGGACAAAGCACCCATTGCCGAAGTCCTTGAATCGCTCATCCAAGCAGGGAAGATACGCACGTACGGATGGAGCAACCATGTGACCGTGCTCATGGACGGATTCTCGGTCTATCAGGGATTCTCAACAGTCGAGTTTCCGCATTCCATATCCCAGCGCACGCCGGACATGCTCTCCTATTGCGAGGAACGCGATCTCGGCGCTCTCATCCGAAGTCCGCTTGCCATGGGGCTCCTGACCGGCAAGTTCGATGCCGACACGGTCTTCAGTCAAGATGACATCCGGCACGGTTGGAGTCTCAAGCAGGGGCGAATGGCGGATGCTCTGCAGGCAGTTGGCGCGATCCGTGATACTCTGACCACCAACGGACGAACGCTCGCGCAAGGCGCACTTGCATGGATTTGGGCGCAGTCGAAGCGCACGATTCCCATTCCGGGATTTAAGTCGACGGCCCAAGTTCAGGAGAACGCGAGAGCAATGGACTTGGGATCTCTCTCCGAAGCGCAGATCGCAGAGATCGAGCAGATTCTCAAACAGGAGGGCCCCAATGAACACCGCAGCTGTCACCGTTGCCGTACGAGTCTGTCCAGGACATGATGCAGATTCGCAGGAGTGCTAGATTGGAGCAATCAGGGTCGTTTCTTGATTGGGAAGGGTATCCTGTTCCGTGGTAGAAACTCCGGTAACGGACAGAGCATCAAAGAAGAAAACGACAGAAGGGGGCAACCGCATGCCAAGCGGATACATGGGGAAGACACTTCGAGTCGACCTTGCGTCGAGAACGATAGAGATCCAGGAGACGGAGGAGAAGCATCACCGAATGTACCTGGGAGGATGGGGATTCATTGCGCACGAGTTGCTTACCAACACGCCGGCGGGGCTGGATGCTCTCGACCCGAGGAATCCGCTGGTTTTCGCAACCGGCGTCGCAACAGGTACGCCGATTCCGGGAAGCGGGCGGCATGCAGTCGGAGCGAAATCACCGCTTACCGGCGGATTCGGCGAAGCCGATGTTGGCGGCTTCTGGGGGACTGAGCTCAAGCGAGCTGGATTCGATGCAGTCATTGTCACCGGGAAGGCGGAGGAACCGTGCTATCTGTGGATCCAAGATGGAACCGTCGAGATCCGAGATGCTACGGGGCTATGGGGCAAAGAAACTGCAGAGGTGGAAGCTGCGATTCGCGAGCAGCACGGCGACAAGCAGATCCGCGTGATCCAGTGCGGGATTGCCGGTGAGAACCTCGTTCGTTTCGCCTGCATCATCAATGATCTGACCCGTGCCGCGGGACGGACAGGATTGGGCGCAGTCATGGGTTCGAAGAATCTCAAAGCCATTGCCGTTCGCGGGGCCACGCCGCCGGAAGTGGCTGACAAGGACAAGGCGCGAGAAGTCATGGACTACGTGAACGGCTTGCGCGACCGCTGGGCTGGATTCCGAGAGCATGGCACCGGCGGAGGAGTCCTTCGCATGCAGGAAGTGGGCCGGTTGCCGACTCGCAATTTCCAGGAAGGCAAGTTCGAGGGCGCGGCTGAGATTGCTGGAACGACGATGACGGAGAAGTACCTCATCGGCCGGGACACGTGCCACGCTTGCCCGATTGGGTGTAAGCGAGTCACGCAATCTGATGGCGACTACCACGTAGACCCGGTATACGGCGGTCCTGAGTATGAGACGCTCGCATCCCTAGGCTCGACTTGTGGGGTCAGCAATCTGGAAGCGGTCATGTATGGGAATCAGCTCTGCAATGCCTATGGCATGGACACGATCTCTGCCGGCGTGACGATTGCCTGGGCAATGGAGTGCTTCGAACGGGGCCTGCTCACGACCGTGGACACCGGTGGCTTGGAACTGAAGTTCGGCAATCACCAGGCGATGACCCAGCTCCTCGAGCAAATGGCTCGGAGAGAGGGCTTCGGCGATACACTTGCCGAAGGGTCGCTTCGCGCTGCGCGCAAGATTGGGCGTGACACGGAGCAGTACGCGATCCAAGCGAAGGGGCAGGAGTTCCCAATGCACGATCCCCGCTATCAGTATGCACTGGGAATCGGATATGCCACCTCGCCGACCGGAGCCGATCACATGCACAACTTCCACGACTCCGGACTGGAGTCCGAAGCCGTTGCAGTCCAGATGAGATCTCGAGGTCTGTTCGTTGAAGCAATGGAACGAACGACGCTTCCCGATCGGAAAGTCGCGCTTGCCGCCACTGCGATTCGCTTCCAGATCATGAAGAACTGCTTGTGCATTTGTATGTTCCTTCCCTATCAAGAGAAGCACTTCCGAGATATCGTGCAGGCAACGACAGGTTGGGATGCGGGCGATCTGGAACTGATGCGCGTCGGAGAACGCGCACTTGCACTCTCGCGCTTGTACAACGCGCGGGAGGGCTTGACCCCCGCAGACGATACGCACCATCAGCGTTTCACGCAGCCGCTCATGCTCGAAGGAGAAGAAGGCGGCGCGATTCCGGCTGAAGACATGCAGCACGCGATCGATCTCTACTACGAGATGCAAGGCTGGGAAAAAACGACGGGTGCGCCGACGAGGGCCAAGCTCGTTGAGTTGAGCCTGGATTGGGCGATCGGAATCCTCGACTAGAGAGCACAATGCGAGCGCAATGGGAGGCATGATGGACCGAATGCTCGATTACGATCGCGGCAAAGCACTGGACGTGCGTATTATCGGCACGCGAGACCAAGGCGAGTATCTCTCCTCCGATCTCACGTTTCTCGCTCGAGAAGGAACACGGCGCGCCGCATCGTTGCTCAAACCAGCAGGCGCGGGACCGTTCCCTGCCGTGCTCTACGTGCACTGGTACGAGCCTCAGGCATGCGACTCCAATCGCACGCAGTTCTTTGAGGAGGCCTGTGACATGGCAAGAACGGGTGTCATGTCTCTACTGGTCGAGACCATGTGGTCCGATCGGGAGTGGTTCCTCAAGCGAACACAGGAAGACGATCTCCGGATCTCCGTGGAAATCGTCATCGAGTTGCGCCGAGCCATGGATCTACTGCTCCAGCAGCCGGACATCGATCCCAGCCGCTTCGCCTACGTCGGTCACGACTTCGGGGCCATGTACGGAGTGGTCGCAGGGAGTGTAGACCCGCGTCCATCGTGCTACGTGTTGATGGCAGGGACGCCGCGCTTTTCGGATTGGTTTCTGTACTACCCGAGCTTGAAGGGTGAGGCGCGCGAGCAGTTCATGGAGAAGATGAAACCGCTGGATCCCATCGAGCGAGTCGGCTCCCTTGTACCCGTGCCGATTCTCTTTCAGTTTGGGAAGGACGACCCTCACGTTCCCGTGGACAGAGGGGAGGCATTCTCCAACGCTGCAATCTCCCCCGAGACGCACTGGTATGATGCAGGGCACGGTCTGAATCCGGTTGCACGAAGCGATCGGATGGCATGGCTTGCGACGAAGCTGAACGTGCAAGAAGGTTGAGCCGAGGCGCTGAGGAAGGGGAACCGCAGTGAACATCGTTCCATTACGGATGAAGCATGAACGAGCACTTGCTGGCTTCGTTGCGGAGTTCGCAAAGGCTGGAGAAGACAGTATTCCCGCCTTTCTACCCAATCCAGACTGGTCGTTTGCCGCCATGGTGACGGGATTCGAGAAGCAATCCAGGGGCGAGGGATTGCCGGACGGCTGGGTGCCCGGTACAACACGGTTCCTCGAGCATGAAGGGAGGCTTCTTGGGTTGTTCAACCTTCGGCATCGGCTGACGGAGAATCTACGTCGCTTCGGAGGACACGTCGGATATAGCGTGCGTCCTGCCGAACGAGGAAAGGGATACGGGACGATACTGCTCCAGGCGGCGATGAAAGAAGCGGAACGGCTCGGCATCGATCGTGTCCTCGTCACCTGCGACACCGCCAACGTGGCTTCCGCTGCTGTGATCAAGAAATGTGGCGGCATCCTTGAGGATCGATCCTTCTACGCGCCCGCAGGCTACGAAGTCTGCCGCTACTGGATTGAGCTTTGCGCGCCGGCGTAGTCCCACATCGGGCGGCTGGCGCGAGAGACCGAACGCGCCCCGCGTGACGACGCGAGGCGATGTCCGTCTCTTGTCCCTGGGGGTTACTCGTCTTTCTCTCCTTCCACGAACGTGCCATGCCCAAGGATGTCTGCAATGTTGGCTTTGGGATCGATGACCGGTTCGATGAGCGAAGTGCCGCACGTGAGCAACGTTGTGACGCCCGGCCCGTGGCCGGAGAGCAGGCAATCTGAGTGCACGACAATGCCGATTGTGACCGAGCCTTGGCGATACGCACGCCCGAACCGGTTGTCGTGATCCATCAAGGCAACGAAGTCACCGAAGCGGATCCTAGCGAGACCGTACTTCTCCACGGTCTCCGGATCGCTGGTCATAATGTCGTAGTCGCCGGTTCCGGGCATCGTTGCACCAACCCCAGAACCCATACACGTTGGAGGTACGATCGTCGTGACGGGAACGTGGAGCTTCCCTTCCTTTTCCTGGATTCCCATCTTCTGCAGCAGCCCGGGATCGAGGTTGAATGCGGAGATGTCGGGGTAGTCGAGCAACTTGAGGCCCTGGCCTCGTCCTCGAATCACGATCTTGTCGTCGTAGGACATCACTTCCTTAGCTTCGCGCGGAAACTCGACGATGACATGCTCGCTGCCGCCGTGATGCCCAATGGCGTAGCCGGTGCTTCCCTTGGCTTCACCGGAAATCACCTTTGCCTCGTTGCCCGCACAGGCGTAGAGCTGAAGTCCGACGTTTGGATGCTCAAATGGCTTGCTCGTGTTTGCCGTGCAGCTGATGCTGGGCTCGACATGGTCGCCTGCCCATCCAAACGCGGGATCGCCGACCGCGATGTTCAGCGAGATGCCGCCGATGCTTGGGAGTATGAAGGGTTTCCCCTCATGATCGACGCCCCAGCGCGCACGCGTTCTCGGTGGGCCAGGTTTGCACTGCAGCAGGAACTCAACGACACGATTTTCGTTCGTCTTCAGCATTCGATATTCACCTCTCGCACGAATTGCCCGGCACATCATCCGGGATCGTCCCATTGTATCCTAGTTGACAGGACGCGCCCGTTGCCTGATGCGCGACAAGCGGCTACCCTAGCTTCGCCGCAAAGGAGGCGATGTTGACATGGCAAGCGAGCTGTATGAACGATTCTACGAGATCATCTCGAGGATTCCGGAAGGCCATGTTGCAACCTATGGGCAGATAGCACGGCTCGCAGGCGTGCCGAAGGCCGCACGGCAAGTTGGATACTCGATGGCCGCGCTGGGAAGAGGACATCCACGTCCCGAAGTACCTTGGCATCGGGTCCTGAACGCAAAGGGAGAGTCGAGCATTGGCGGCGAACAGGTCTCCAGACTAGAGGCCGAAGGCGTGGTGTTCGACGACAGGGGGCGGGTGGATCTGAAGCTGTACGGCTGGGATGACGAGATGGAGCTGCTGTGATTGGCTCTAGATTCCGCCGCGTGGTTCTCGTCGCAGGATTGCTGGGCGCGCTTGCACTTGCCGGCTGCTTCGGCCCGGTGGAACGTCCGATTGCCGATTTTACCTGGTGCCCGGATGGTTTCGCCGGGGCACTGGACTACTGGTTCACCTCGACCTCAACCGCACAGGCTGGATCATGGATTGACGAGATTGCCTGGGAATTCGGAGATGGGACCCCTGCAGTAGAATGGGACGGCTGGCACCGCTATGCGGGGGAAGGCACGTACGCTGTTACATTGACCGTGAAGGATAGCCGAGGGCTCTCCGGAACGGTCACGAAGCAAGTTCCTGTTGCGATGGCTGCATTCATTCACTCCACCTGGAAACTCACGCTCGGTTGGCCGGTGCGCGTCACGGGTATCGTCGAGAATCGCTCGGATTACCGGCTGGATGCAGTGGTTGTGAAGGCCAAATTCTACGACACCAATGGCATACGCATCACGGACGGCGCAGTGACCATCGACGATATGGATTCCGGCGAGAAGGTCGCATTCAGTGTCGATGCTTCCGAATATTCCGCGCGTATCTTCCATGCGACCGTCGATGTGGACTCGTTCATTGTGGACTGTCCGAATCGGTGGCTCCACCCTGCTGTAGATGAAGGCGGCGAATGAACGTCACCGCTGATCTCCATCTGCACTCACGCTACTCCAACGCAACCAGCAGTGCGATGGATCTGCCAACCATGGCCCATTGGGCCAACCGCAAAGGGATCCATCTGCTAGGGACTGCTGACTTCACACACCCGATGTGGCGGAAGCAGCTTCAGGATCAACTGCGTGAGGAAGCGGACGGCATCTATGGGCTGGATGGTACGCGCTTCCTGATCACTGGCGAGCTCAGCCTGGTCTGGAGGCATGAGGGCAAGGGACGGAGAGTACATCTCGTGCTGCTTGTGCCGAGCTTGGACGACGCCGAGCGGATCAGCACCGAACTTGGAAAGCGCGGCAACATCGGTTCGGACGGACGCCCGATTCTTGGGTTGTCTGTTGTCGATTGTCTGGACCTGGTGTGGGAGCAGTCGCCGGACACTGTGGTCATCCCGGCTCATGTGTGGACCCCGTGGTACTCTGTGTTTGGATCCAAGAGCGGATTCGATGCCATGGAAGACTGCTTCGGTTCGCACGCCGACCGCATCTTCGCGATCGAGACCGGCCTCTCCAGCGATCCGCCCATGAACCGCCGCGTCTCCGCGCTCGATCGGTTCACCCTCGTCTCCAACTCGGATGCGCATTCGCCAGCCAAGCTCGCCCGGGAGGCGACGCTGTTCGATCTCGACAAGCTGACGTTTGCCGCCATCTCGGACGCCCTACGGACAAAGGACGGGTACAAGGGCACGCTCGAGTTCTATCCCGAAGAAGGGAAATATCACTATGACGGCCACCGCAAGTGTGGGATCTCCATGCACCCCACCGAGTCGGTGAAGCACGGTGACGTCTGCCCCGTCTGCGGCAAACCGATGACGCTGGGGGTGTTGCATCGAGTGGAGGAACTGGCCGATCGAAAGGAGCCGGAACTCGACGCGCCCTTTCGCAGCCTCGTTCCGCTGTCCGAACTGATCTCACGCGTTCTTGGCAAAGGCATCCACACTAAGACCGTCATGACCGCCTACGACAGCATGCTCGAACGCCACGGCACCGAACTCGACATTTTGCTCGAGCATCCGATTGATGCCATGGCTGTGGACAGCCCGGACTCGATCCTCGAGGCGATCGAGAGGGTACGGACTGGAGCCGTACGTGTGATCCCCGGCTACGACGGCGAATTTGGGCGGGTGGTCTTTGCCGATTCAGCCGCTAACTGAAGAACACGGCGACCTCGTCGAGCAGCTGCTGCTTGATCTCTTCGGACGCGAACGAGGCGCGGAATCCGGCTTCGGTGACGCGCCGGATCTCTGGCTCGCCCCAGTCGAATGCCTTGGCCACAACCTTGTACTCGTGTGTGAGGTCGACACGCGACATCAGCCGGTTATCGGTATTGAGCGTGATCGGGATGCCGAGATCGAAGTAGCGCTTGAGCGGATGGTCGGCGTAGGAGTCCATGATGCCCGAAACCTGCAGATTGCTGGTCGGGCAGACTTCGAGCGGAATGCCGAGTTCGGCGACATGGGCTTCCGTTGCGGGGTCCTTGTGAAGATAGACGCCGTGACCGATGCGCTCTGTACCAAGATCGATCGCTGCCTTGACCTGTTCCGGACAGCAGCCTTCGCCTGCGTGAAGTGTGAGATGAGCCCCGGTCTCTCGAACGAGCGCGATGGCTTCCTTGTGGATCTGAGGCGGATGCTGACGCTCCGGTCCCGCAAGGTCAAATGCGACGACGCCCTTGGTTTGGAATTGCGCCACCAATTGCGCGACTTCCATGGAGTGCTCTGGCGGGCGATCTCGCAATGCGCTGAGAATCAGTCCGGTGTGCATGTCGAACGTCTCCTCGCCGTGCCGCAACCCTCTCAACACGGCCTGAACGATGCTGCGTGGCGTCAATTCGAGTTCGATGTGCAACAGGGGAGCGAATCGAACTTCAAGATACCGCACGTTCTCCTTGGCGACATCCTCACAGAGTTCGAAAGCGGCCCGTTCCAGAGCGGCCTCGGTCTGAAGCACAGCGACGACGACGTCAAACGCCTCGAGGTACTCGGGAAGTGAACAGCGCTTGGGAGGCGTGACGGCCTTCTCGAAGTCAAACCGCTTCGGGAAGCGCAATTCCTCAGGCAATCCTTTGGCCAGTTCGACGATGGTGTCCAAGCGCATGGAGCCATCCAAATGGACGTGCAACTCCGCTTTGGGCATCTTCTTCAGTCGAATGGCCATGGCACACTCTACGTGAAACTCAGGTTCTTCTGCAATGACACCGGTCCACTCCTAGGCCGCGCGATACGAGAATCCGTTCGCTGTGGATTCGGTGCGCCAGAGTCCGGCATCCGGGAAATGCGATGAGAAGAGGATCGCACGCTCTGCAACGGCACGTTCGAGTAGCATCCGTCGGCTTGCGATGGCCTCCTCCGGATCCGTATCAAAGACGACGCCACGAGAAAGGTCCTCCAACAGGATCTGGTGGAGAAACGCATCGCCGACATGCAGAAGGCCGAAGTTGCCATCGCGGAGTAGGAACGCGAGATGGCTGTCTCGATGTCCAGGCGACGGAACGGCGCGGATGCCTGCGAGAATCTCGGTCTCCGCAACGATCCACTGCGTTCGATCCCTGGCCTGTGAGACAAGAACTCTTGCGGCTTGACGTTGCTCCTCGGAGTAGAAACCCTCGTCTGCGTCCTGCACCCAGTCCGACCAGAGCTTCGAGTGCAACAGGTAGCGAGCGTTCGGAAACCGTAAGCTGCCTTCCTCGGTGACAAGGCCTTGTATGTGATCGCTGTCTCCGTGGGTAATGAGGACGTCAGTGATGTCGTCCGCTCCGAAACCCAGTTGTGCGAGCCCGGCAGCGAGCCACAAGGAGTCAATCGATGCGTCGATCAGAATCTTCCGCTTGGGTGTCACGGCTACGAACTGATTGTGGGCACCCGTCAGCTGCCGTGTCCTCTCCGCATTCGGTCTCAAGGACTCGTCACCGTTGGGCGGTAGAAGGATCTCTGCCGCCATGGGGTGTGGCATTGCTTCAGGCCGAGCGGCGACGAATGCATGGCATTGGAGCTGCACAGTGCCTACGGTGCGGATCGAAACCTTCATGTCCCTCCTCGAACTCGTCAACTCCGCGTACCCGCACATCCCTACAGCATCTTGGATTTTGCGGATGCGACCTTCGTGCGCAGGGCGTCTGTGCGTCCTACACGATCGTCGATTTTGATGGAGAGGGACACGCGATTCGAGGATTCGAGCAGCCGATCACGACAGGCCTTGATCACAGCCATGACATCGTCCCAGTCTCCCTCGAGATTGGTGCCCATCGCGTGTTGCTCATAGGCTAGACCGCTCTCTTCGATGACTTGGAATGCTTGCGCGACATACCCGCTCAGACTCTCGCTCTTGCCCAGTGGAACAATGGAGAACGCTGCGATCATCTCTCCTCCTTCTGATGGGACCTTGCACGTACGCAGAGAGGCAAATGATATGAGGTTTGCTCCCCTACGCCCTCGATCGTGATGGATGCGGCATCCACATCGATCGTAATCTGTGCCCAGCTTGGTTCGGTTCCCTGATCGACGATCGCCGCGAAGGTCACGAAATGGATACCGTCCAGTTCGCGATGGGCGTTGGCATGCTCGTGGCCCTGGAAGACCGCAACGACGTCCCCGTCCGCGGCAAGCAGCTCCCTGATCTCTTGCTGGTTCAGCACGGTTGGACGATCCCATGCTTCGATGAAGTCATCGAGCGGCTGATGGACAAAGACGATGGTCGGGTCCGCGGACGCAGCGAGATCGTTCCGGAGCCAGGTGATTTCATGCGGAGGCAGGTAGCCAGCGACCCCGGTATAGGTGTGCGCAAGATCTGATCCATCTTCGGCGTACTGAACGTCAAGCACCACGAAGTGCAACCCATCGATGTCGAAGCTGTAATACGTGGACGCGATGCCAAGGATCTCGAGGTAGGTGGCCTTGTCCAGGTTGTAGACGTCGTGGTTCCCGATGACATGGTATCTCGGGCCGTCAAACGCCGCGTACAACGTGTCCGCCCAGCGCAGGATGTCCGGGATGCGAGCGGGATCGCCAGGATCTGTGCCCAGAACGACCCAACCGTTGATGAAGTCCCCGAGTTCGATCACGAAGTCCGGTCCCCAAGCATTCATGGCGGTTGTGAAGGCGTTCATCCGAGGCTCGGTATTCGACATCCACTTGCTTTCCAAAGGGGAGTCGATGTCATGAGCGTGCAGGTCTGCGATTAGGCCAAAACGAACCGTCTCGGCGCCGACGACGAGGCAAGTGCAGACAAGCAGCAACAGGATCCCTTGAATCAGACGAAGGGGCATGCTAAGCCTCCTGGATCGCTAGAAAGAGAGCTCTAGGTCGTTTTGCAGTCCCTGGCCATCGACGAGGATCGTTCGCGTCTCGTCATCAAGGGTCACGACGGCCCAGGTCAACGGCGCAGGCTCCTCATGATCCACAAGCGCAGCCAGCGTGATATAGTGGATGCCGTCGATCTGGCTGTGACTGGGATCATGCGTATGCCCTTGGAACACGGCGATCACATCCTCATCCGCTGCGAGCTCGGCGCGCACCGCAAGATGGTTCGACACCGGAGGTCCCCCGGCGAGCATCGCAAAATCCGAGTCAAGCGGCTGATGGATACACACCACGGTCGGCAAATCACTTGCTGCGAGGTCTTGACGCAGCCATTCCAATTCAACTGTCGGGACAGTTCCCTGAACCATCCAGCCCGCGTGGGCGTAGTCGGTTCCCAGGCGATGAAACTGGGCATCCAGGATGACGAAGTGGAAGCCTCCGAGATCGAAGCTGAAGTAGGTGGCCTCCTGGCCTGTGGCAGCGAGGAACTGCGCCTTCGAGAGGTCGTAGACGTCATGGTTTCCGATGACGTGATGGATTGGGGGCTCAAGATCTGCCAGGATGATCATCGCAGCATCCAGAATCCCCGGGATGCGCTCCGGGTCTCCGAGTTCCGCGCCCATGACGAACTTCCCGTTGACCAAATCCCCGAGTTGGATGACGGCATCCACGCCGGCTGTATTCGCCATTTCCACGAACGCAGCAAGGCGTTCCGGCCAGTTCACCATGACCTTTTCCTCTTCGGGCGAGTTCGTATCGTGCACATGCAGGTCTGCGAACATCGCGAGCGTCGTGGGTGCAGCGAACGCTCCGAATCCAACCGCAATTAGGAATAGAGCAAGAATCCACCAAGAATGGGTACGCATGATTTCCTCCCGGACAGTTGTTGAGCACAGCCTAGCTCGAAGCAGGGCCAGGAGCAAGGCCTGCGCGTCATCGTTTCGATTGCGCAGGGACACGAGCGCAGAGCGCTCGTGTGTTGGTGCCGTGTTGACCTCCGACATGAGAGGAGCGATTGGGTTGATGGGCGGGGCACGATCGGCTTGCCTGTCCTCTAGCCCCTAGCCCCTCCGGCTGCCTGATCCAGGAGAACGGGCCAAGAACTGACGTTCTCCCAAGCTGGCCGTTCTCTATGGGTGCATGGCCAGCCGCTCGCTTGCAGCAAGCCCAAGCTGGAACGCGCGGAGATTCGTCTCAATCACGGCCTCGGATTTTCCCGCAAAGGCGGCGCGGATTCCATGGATCAAGGCTTCCTGATCCATTCCGAGGAACGGCGAGCCGGCTCCCAACATCACCATGTTCGCAGCCTGAATTGCACCGGCCTGCTTGGCAAGCGTCGGCGCATCGATCAGGCGTGCTTGGGTGTGTGCCTTGACTTCACGCGCAATCGCTTCTTCGTCAGGGTAGTCTGGAATGTTCTTGAAGGCGGCTGTGTTGGTGACGATGGCGCCTTCCGGTGCAAGAAACGGCACATAGCGCAGCGCTTCCATCGGCTCAAGTGAGAGCACAAGATGTGCGGTTCCTTCGTTGACAAGTGCTGAGTGGATCGGCTCGGTCGCGTAGCGAAGATGACTCTGAACCACGCCGCCTCGCTGGGCCATGCCGTGAACTTCGGCCTGCAGAACGTTCATTCCAACCGACATGGCGGCTTCTCCGATCACTGCCGCGAGCGCGAGCAATCCTTGCCCGCCCACTCCTGCGAGAATGATGTTGCGGATCACGAGGCACCTCCCGCTTGCGTTCTCGCTCGCGCGTTGCGTCGAGCCGTTTGAATGCACTCGCGTTCCGCGATGATGACCGAAGGGCCTGGGAACGCGACTTCCTCTTGCATCACGGCAACGTTCTCCTCATGCTTGTTCGGAAGCGGTTCGATCACGCGAATGTGTGCCGGATCCATGCCGAGACCTTTGCAGATCTCCCCCAAGCGATTCCTTGCGGAGGAGTCCTGCCCGCCGGTCATCGCGACGGTAAGGTTGTCCACAATCACTAGAGTCACGTTTGCGTTCTCGTTGATGCAATCGAGGAGTCCTGTCATCCCGGAATGTGTGAACGTAGAGTCTCCAATCAGAGCGATCGCGGGATGCAGCCCGCCGGCTGATGCGCCCTTGGCCATCGTGATCGAAGCACCCATTTCCACACAGGTATCCACCGTGTTGTAGGGTGGCAGGGCGGCAAGTGTGTAGCAGCCGATGTCCGAGAAAACACGTCCGTCTCCGCCGCTCGCCTTGATAACTGCGTTGAGTGCCTTGCACGTGTCGGCATGCGGACAGCCTGGACAAAGCGCTGGAGGGCGTGGGGCAGGGGTTGTTGAGGCCTTCGGGATCTCAGGGATTTCCGTCCCCAATGCATTCGCAACGATGCGCGGACTCAACTCGCCGGTACGCGGGAGGTGGCCTGTGCGTCGCCCCAGAATACTCGGAGAGGTTCTTGCCGGGAAGCCGCGAAGCTTGCTCTCAACATAGGGGAATCCTTCTTCGAACAGCATGATCTGCGTGCAGGAAGACATCATCTGCTCGATCAGTGCCTCGGGCATCGGGTACTGGCCGATCTTCAAGACCGGGTGTTCGCAGTTCTCCCCCACAATCTCGCGCAGATAGTGGTAGGCAACCCCGCATGCGATCAGCCCAAGGCTGTGATCGCTGCCTTCGAAGTACTGCGTGAATGGGCTTGCTTCCGCCTCACGAAGCAACGCCGGCTGTAAGTCGAGAAGCTTCTGGTAGGCCTTCCTTGCCAGCGCCGGGAGGAGAATGAATCGCTTCGAATCCTCTGGAAGTGAAAAGGTGTTGCGTTCGATTGCCTTCCCGACTTCGACGGTAGCTCGGGAATGCGAAAGACGGGTTGTCGAACGGATCATCACAGGGATTTTGAACTTCTCGGACAGTGCAAACGCGATCGCGGGTGCCTGATAGGCCTCTTGCTGATCAGCCGGTTCAAGACACGGCATCATTGCAAGCTCCAGGTACACCCGGGAGTCCTGTTCGTTTTGAGAGGAATGCATCGAGGGATCGTCTGCGACATTGATGATCAAGCCACCCTGAACTCCAGTGAGCGCGGAGTTGACGAATGCATCTGCCGCCACGTTCAGTCCGACGTGCTTCATGGTGGCCATCGCACGTTTTCCGGTGTAGCTAAGACCCAGAGCTGCTTCGAGCGCCGTCTTCTCGTTTGCAGTCCAGGCGCAGGCAATTTCCTGTGCCGCGGCTTCGCTGCTGCGAAGCAAGTAGGCGGTGATCTCGGTGGACGGTGTGCCTGGATAGGCGTACGCCCCTGACAATCCGGCATCGAGGGCTCCTTGCGCGAGCGCCTCGTTTCCCAACAGAAGCCTTGTCGGCATTGCCCCTCCCATGGGAACAAGAGTTGTGGTGCTCTGCTTGTGTAGAGGTTACGCAGGGGGTGAGAGGCCCGCAAGGTCGGTCTGGAGGAGACTCCTAGGGATGTAGCGTTGCTTGCTCGTCGAAAACGCGCGGGGTATACTGCGCACGAATCATCTTCCAGATTTACCCAAGGGGGAACCATCACATGGGGCAAGCGAGAAACATTTGCTTGGTTGGACATTCAGGATGCGGTAAGACGACGCTTGCCGCGGCGCTGATGGCGAAGGCCGGAAGCAAGGACATCGAGTTCGACACCTCGCAAGAAGAGAAGAACCGCGGGCATACGATTGATCTTGCCGTCGGTACGTTCAAGGTCAAGGATACTTCGATCACACTGATCGATACACCCGGTGGCGACGAGTTTGTCGAGGATATCTTCAAAGGAAGCCCTGTCGCGGATCTGACCTTGCTTGTTGTGAACGCAGAGAAAGCAGTAGAAGTCGTCACAGAACGTGCATGGGAGGTTTGTGGTGCCGCCAAACGGCCGACGGCCGTGCTCGTGAATCAGATGGATCGCGAGAACGCGAAGTTCGATGTCGCGCTCAGCGCCATCCGGGAGAGCTTCGACGGCAAGTTTGTCCCCCTTCAAGTTCCCATTCGTGAGAGCGGAGATTTCGTAGGCGTTGTCGATCTCATCGAAAATCAAGCTGTGTACTTCGCGGATCGGTCCAAGAAAGATATCCCTGAAGATCTGGCGGATTTCGCAGAAGAGGCCCGCGGAATTCTGATCGAAGAGGTATCTTCGTTCGATGACGAACTGATGATGAAGTTCCTGGAGGACGAGCCGATTAGCTCGCACGAGTTGGCCACGACCTTGGCGCTCGGGCTTGCCGCGGGCGAGCTTGTGCCGGTCTTGTGCAGCTCTGCAACAGAGGGCAAGGGGCTCGATGTGCTCGTGCACACCATCACTGAAGCGGTGAAGCCACTTCCGGGTGACGCATCGGGTGCGCCGCGTGCGGTTGTGTTCAATCTTGCGAATGACCCATATCTTGGCCGACTGGCCTACGTTCGTGTTCTTGAGGGAACCTTGCAGGAAGGCAAGGGCCTTGTAGATGTCGCGACGGGTTCCCGTATCGATGTGCGCGATATGTATGCGTTCGACGGCACGAGACAGCACCGCGTGCCGCAAGCAGAGGCCGGACAGATTGTCGCGCTTGGCAAGGCCGAGGATGTCGTTCTGGGGTCGACGCTCGCTGGAGACGCAAACGGCGAAGCGTTCGAGATGCCGGAATTCCCGAAGCCGATCTACTCGCGCGTGATCCTGCCCAAGAGCCAAGCGGATGTCGAGAAGATGTCCGAGGCCATCCGCGACATTTCCCAGACCAAGGCGACGATTATTGTAGAACGGGATTCGGTCACCAAGGAAATGATCATGGCGGCCATGGGAGATATCCATCTCAGCACGTTTATCGAGCGTCTGAAGAATCGCTACAACGTCAATCTGGAAACCAAGGTTCCGAAAATTCCGTACAAGGAGACGATTCGCAAGCAAGCGACAGCGCGCTATCGACACAAGAAACAGAGTGGCGGTCGCGGGCAATTCGGTGAGTGCGAACTCCGTCTGGATCCCCATGAGGGCGGCTACCAGTTCCTCGATGAGATCAAGGGAGCGTCGATCCCGGGGCAGTACATTCCTGGTGTCGAGAAGGGCGTTGTTGAGGCGATGGAAGAGGGGAACCTTGCCAAGTACCCCGTGACCAACGTTTCGGTTGCCGTATTCGATGGCAAGTATCATCCTGTAGACTCTTCAGAACTTGCATTCAAGATGGCGGCGCGACATGCATTCCGAGATGCGTTCGACAAGGCGAGCCCCTGTTTGCTCGAGCCTGTGATGCACATTGACGTGCGTGTCCCTGAGGAGTTCACCGGGGACATCATCAGCGACTTAAACGGGCGGCGTGGCAGAATCCTGGGTATGGACCCCGAAGGCAAAGTTACGGTCATTCGCGCGGAAGCTCCCCTTTCCGAGTTGCAGAGCTACGCACTCGATCTCAAGTCGAGAACACAAGGCCGTGCCACTTTCCAAATGGAATTCACGAAATACCAACCTGTGCCCGGCAACGTCCAAGAAAAGGTCATTGCCCAGGCCAAGCAACAAGACGAGGAATGAAAGTACTCCAGTACATGCAGGCCGGGGCAACGACCTTGCTTCCAGAGGCCCCGCTATCCAAGGTGCGAGAAGTCATGGAAGAGCATGGCTTCGGCCTGCTCTTTGTTGCGTCTGCAGAGGGGAAACTCGTAGGGTTCATCACTCGTGGCGGGTTGAAGGACACCAAGGATTGGGAATCCCCGGTTGAGAAGCATTGCCATGCGGTCAAGTTCTCCGTGACACCGGGGGACACGCTGGAGAAGGCCGCGCTCATTATGCTGACGAATCGGCTGGTCGTCCTGCCTGTGCTTGAGGAAGAACGTTTGATCGGGGTCATCACGCAGGCGGAGCTTCTGAAGGGCTTCACGCAAGGACTGGGAATCGGTCTTGAAGCTACACGATTGACGGCGCGACTGCGCAAGGACAGTGACGACCTTTATCGCGTCTGCGGTATTCTCGAAGCACACGAAGCCGAAGTCATCAGCATGGTTCGGGGCGCCGACAATGAGACGCATGCGGAGATGATCTTCCGCGTCAGAGGCGTTGCAGATCGTGAGAAGCTCTGCGCCGATCTTGAAGCAGCACTTCGCCAAGACATCGCAGCTTGATGAAAGCGATCTCTGTTCGCACGGAAGTTGCCGAAGGCCTTGTTGGAATCACGGATCGAATCCAAGCTGCAGTTGCCGAGATGGGTGTGGAGATGCGCGCGGTCTTGGTGTACTGCCCGCATACCAGTGCAGGGGTTACGATTAACGAGTCTGCCGATCCTGACGTCGCCACAGACGTTCGAGACGCACTGTCTGCCATCGTACCGGAAGGCATTCGCTGGCGGCACGCGGAGGGGAACAGCCCGGCGCACCTTATGGCGAGTATGGTTGGGAGTTCAGTGACAATCCCTGTCGAAGACGGGAAGCTGAAACTTGGCCGTTGGCAGGGTGTTTCTCTGTGCGAATTCGATGGACCGCGAACGCGCGAAATCTGGTTGCAGGCTTTGTCTTGACCCCCCTTACGGGGTGAAGTACAATCCGCGCGAATCGAGTACGATGCCAGCGTAGCTCAATCGGCAGAGCAACGGTTTTGTAAACCGTAGGTTGCCAGTTCGATTCTGGCCGCTGGCTCTGTTCGATGTTCGGAGGGGTACCGAAGTGGCCAAACGGGGCGGACTGTAAATCCGTTGGCGGACGCCTACGGGGGTTCGAATCCCTCCCCCTCCAGTAGTTGTGAATTGAAGGGAGTTTCGAGTACACTCCTCGATCGGAGTGTGGAGACGCCCGTGTAGCTCAGGAGGTAGAGCACCCCCTTGGTAAGGGGGAGGTCGTCGGTTCGACTCCGATCGCGGGCTTTAGCTCGTGGTGGAAGTCATTTCCAACAAGAGAAAACGCAGAGACACCGTTAGATTTGTCTCATAGGAGGTTTAGGCGATGGCGAAAGAAGCATTTGTGAGGACCAAGCCTCACCTGAACATTGGTACGATCGGCCATATCGACCATGGGAAGACGACGTTGACGTCGGCGATCACCGGTGTTCTTGCGACGCGAGGTTTCGCGAAGAAGATGGCGTTTGAGGATATCGACAACGCCCCGGAAGAGAAGGCGCGTGGGATTACGATCAACGTGCGTCATGTGGAGTACGAGACGGACAACCGCCACTACGCACACATCGACTGCCCGGGTCACGCAGACTACATCAAGAACATGATTACAGGTGCCGCTCAGATGGACGGCGCCATTCTCGTTGTGGCTGCATCCGACGGACCGATGCCTCAGACGCGTGAGCACGTGCTCCTGGCCCGTCAGGTGAACGTGCCTGCGCTCGTTGTCTATCTCAACAAGGTGGACCAGGTTGACGATCCTGAGCTCATCGACCTTGTGGAAATGGAAATCCGCGAGCTCCTTTCGGAGTACGAGTTCCCGGGCGATGAAGTGCCGATCATCCGCGGGTCCGCGCTTGCTGCCATGGAGCACATGGACGAAGTCGATCACGAAGCCACGCAGAGCATCGTTGAACTCATGAACGCAGTCGACGAATACGTGCCGGAGCCGGACCGAGAAGAAGATCGCCCATTCCTCATGCCGGTCGAGGACGTTTTCTCGATCAAGGGTCGAGGTACGGTGGTAACCGGTCGTGTCGAGCGTGGAAAGATTACCCCGGGTATGGAGATCGAGATCGTCGGTGTGCATGACGAGGTCACCAAGACGGTTGCGACCAGCCTTGAGATGTTCAACAAGACGCTCGAGTACGCGATTGCCGGCGACAATGCTGGGGTTCTGCTCCGCGGTATTGACAAGGACGAAGTCGAACGCGGACAGGTGCTTGCACAGCCCAAGACGATTACTCCACACACCAAGTTTGAAGGTGAGATTTACGTACTCACCAAGGACGAAGGTGGACGCCACAAGCCGTTCTTCACGGGCTACAAGCCGCAGTTCTTCTTCCGGACGACCGATATTACCGGCACCGTGGAACTGCCCGAAGGCGTCGAGATGATCATGCCTGGCGACCACGTCAAGATTTTCGGTGACCTCATTCACCCGGTCGCAATGGACGAAGGTCTTCGCTTCGCCGTGCGCGAAGGTGGAAAGACCATCGCCTCGGGCGTTGTCACCAAGATCGTCGAATAACGAGCGAGGGACTAGACCATGGCCAAGAAAGGCGAGACGGTTGTACACGTCACCCTGGCATGCAGCGAGTGCGGTCGCCGGAACTACCATACACGGCGAAACAAGAACAACACCCGCAACAAACTTGAGCTGAACAAGTATTGCAAGTGGGATCGCAAGCACACGCTGCATAAGGAGGTTTAGGCCTCTGCAGCAGGAATACAGGCCCTTAGCTCAATTGGCAGAGCGCCCGACTCCAAATCGGGAGGCTGGGGGTTCAAGTCCTCCAGGGCCTGCAAGACGAGGTGAGTATCGAAGATGTTCGAGAGAATCTCAGGCTACTTCAGGGGTGTGCTGGCGGAAGTCTCCAGGGTTAGCTGGCCTACGCGCAATGAGGTCATTACGCTGACGGCGCTCATTGTGCTTCTGGTCGTGCTGGTAACCCTCTATATCTACGGAATGGACAAGATCATCGAAGTCATCTTCGGTCTCTTGTATCGATTGGGCGGTTAGCAGGGGAATATGCGGCTCAAGAAGTGGTACGCGATCCAAACCTATGCCGGATCCGAGCTCAAGGTCAAAGAGGACCTCAACGATCGGATTCGCAAACGTGAGTGGCAACGTGGTCTCGAGCGTTTCACGGTCGATGGCGACGAGACCTTCTTCCTGGTGCCCGTGGAAGAGGTCATCACCTCGCGCAGCCGGCGTGGCGCTACGACCGAGTACCGGATCCCATACGACTACGACTTGGTCGCCAAACCGAACGAACGCATCGCCCGTGGGGACGTCATTGCCCGCAAGCCTCCTCGGCACATCGAAGAAGCTTCCAAGATCACAGAAGTGGAATCCCTACAGCGCGTCATCGTGGAGATGACGAATCGTAACGAAGAAGTCTATCTCGTCCCCGCTGACAAACGCATTCGCCGAGACATACGAATCGGCGAGAAGATTCGAAATGGCGTGCCGCTCACCGCGGACTCGGATGAGCGGTATGTTGTCGTGAATCGCGGAACGATCGTCTCGCGCGACAAGGTTCGGCGTGTGACGTTTGAGGGCGAAGACGACAAAGAGCGCAAGCGCATCATCCCTGAGAAGTATCTGGCACGCATCCGCAAGGGACAGAACCTGGAAGCAGGCGAATTGATCGAGACAGAAGATCAGATTTCCAGCCGTGCTTCCGGCCTGCTCAAGGTCAAGGAATACAAAGACAAGCGCATCGTCACGATCCAGCGCATTGAGAAGCGCAGGATTTTCCCGGGCTACGTCTTCGGACGCATGGGGCTTGAGGAAGAGCAGATGATGGAGCTGATTGACGGCATCAAAGGCGCGGTTCGATACGTCGGATCCCGCTACAAGCCGATGCCGATTGAAGGTCCGGAGATGAAGCTCATCAAGCGCAAGGCCGGTTTGCTTGCCGTGCCGAATGCCGCGACTGCAGCTGCAGAAGCTCCGGAAGCCGACCACCGCGAGCCAAGAATCGAGATTGACTTCACGGTGGGTGAAGTCGTCGAGATCGTTGATGGTCCGTTCGCGGACTTCACCGGGTCGATCAAAGAGATCGACAAGGAAGCGGAGGAACTCACGGTAATGGTCAAGATCTTCGGTCGTGAGACACCGGTACGTCTCGGGTTCGAAGGTATCGAGAAGCTGTAAGCAAATCACCAACATAGGGGAGGAGGTACGATGTCGAAGAACGTGATCGGGAAGATCAACTTGCACATCCCGGCAGGCCAAGCGACACCAGCACCTCCGGTTGGACCCGCGCTGGGTGAGCACAAACTCAACATCATGGAGTTCTGCAAGAAATTCAATGATGCCACCAAGGGTGAGACGCCCGGAACGATTATTCCGGTTGTGATTACCGTCTACCTCGGTGGGAACTACGACTATGTGCTCAAACAGCCTCCGGCTGCCGAGTTGATCAAGATGGCGGCAGGAGTGCAATCCGGATCGGCGGAGCCGAATCGGATGAAGGTTGCGCGGATCACAACCGAGCAAGTGCGACGCATTGCCGAACGCAAGTTGCCTGACCTCAACACGTACAAGCTGGAGTCAGCGATGAGAATCATCGAAGGCACAGCGCGGAACATGGGCGTAGAGGTGATCCAGGAATGAAGCGAAGCAAACGCTATTCCGGAGCCGCTACGCTTGTAGACCCGCGCGCGACCTATGGCTTCGATGAGGCAGTGGAGAAGCTGAAGGCTGGCGCTACGGCGAAGTTCGATGAGACAGCCGAAGTGACATTCATGCTCGGCATTCGCGCATCCCAAGTCGTTATCCGTGGAACCTGCAGTCTGCCAAACGGAACGGGGAAGACCGTTCGCGTCGTGGCATTCGCAAAGGGCGAAGCCGTTGCTGAAGCCGAACAGGCGGGTGCGGACTTCGTAGGTGGAGAGGATCTTGCTCAGAAGATTCAAGGCGGCTGGTTCGAGTTTGACAAAGTCGTTGCCACACCGGACATGATGCCGGTTGTTGGAAAGCTGGGTAAGCTCCTGGGCCCACGCAACTTGATGCCGAGTCCCAAGACCGGAACTGTGACACGCGATGTCGGACAAGTCATCGGCGAACTCAAGTCCGGAATGGTCGAGTTCCGTAGCGACCGCCAGGGAGTCATTCACACTGTGTTCGGGAAAGCCTCCTTCGAAGTGGAGGCTTTGAGACAGAATCTCGAGTCGATTATCCGAAGTGTGGCCGAGCGTCGCCCGGAAGAGGGCATACGTGGCCGCTACCTTCGGAAGGTCTGCATTTCGTCCACGATGGGGCCCGGAATTACGCTGGACGCCGCCGACCTCAACGAACTCGCAGAGTCGATCGACTAGGGAGGAGCGCGCAATGCCTGTACAAGCAAAGGTTGATGAAGTCGCACGCTTGAAGGAGAAGTTTGAGAGCGCGGTCTCGCTGGTTCTGGCCGACTACCGTGGTGTGAATGCAAACGAGATGGTTGAACTCCGTGAGAAATTCACGAAGGAAGGTCTGGAGTACCGCGTCGTCAAAGACACGCTGGCGCGCATTGCCGCCGACGAGGCAGGTATTGAAGGACTCTCGGAGTTGCTCGAGGGTCCGATCAGCGTTGCGCTGTCGTACGAGGACCCAGCAGCGGCGTTCAAGCTCAGCGAAGAGTGCCGCAAGGCCTTCGCCCCGAACTACACGCTGAAAGGCGGGCTGTTCGAAGGCGTACTCGTTCCTGAAAGCGAAGTCGAGAAATACGCGAAACTGCCTACCCGTGAGGAATTGCTCACCAAGTTGGTTTACTTGATGGCGAGTCCAATGCGGGCCATGGCATTCATGTTGCAAGCGAAGATCCGTGAATTCGCAGTCGTGTTGAACGAAGTGCGAAAGAGTCGTGAGGACAACTAAGAGGAGGCTTTAGCAAGATGGCAAAGGAAGATATCCTTCAGCAGATTGAGGAGATGTCGGTCAAGGAGCTCGCTGAGCTCGTCGAGATGTTCGAAGAGCGCTTCAACGTCTCGGCAGCAATGGCTGCCCCGGTCGCAGTCGCGGCGGCCCCTGGTGCTGGCGGCGAGGGCGACGGTGACGGTGGTTCCGATACGATGAAAGTCGTGATGACAAGTGCGGGTCAGAAGAAGATCCAAGTCATCAAGGAGATCAAGGAAATCACCGGTAAGGGACTCAAGGAATGCAAGGAGCTCGCAGACGGTCTTCCAGCAACGATCAAGGAAGACGTCAGTGCTGATGAGGCGACGAGCATCAAAGAGAAGCTGGAGGCGGCTGGAGCTGAGGTCGAACTGCAGTAACCTGCCAATCCGCTCTGACGGAAGCTGATACAGGACGCCTGCCTCGGGGTGCTCGTCACCTTGAGGCAGAGTGTCCTTTCAAGGGGTGAAGATGCAGTACAGAGAGAGAAGATCATACGGTCGGATCCAGCAGATCCTTCCTCCACCCTACTTGCTCCAGGATGTGCGGAAGTCGTTTGCGGATTTCGTGCAGAACGGAATCGATCGAGCGTTCGACGAAGTGACCCCCATTGAAGGGCACGGGAAGGACGGTCTTGTTCTCGAGTTGAACGATCCGTACCTCGGAGAACCTCGCAACTCTGAGTTGGAGTGCAAGGACAAGGATCTCACATTCTCTATGCCGTTGCGAGTTACGGCGCGGTTGCTGCAAGAGGACGAACTCCTGCAGGAGACCGAGCTCTACATCGGGGACTTCCCGATGATGACCAATCGTGGGACGTTCATCATCAATGGCTCGGAAAACGCGCTCGTCAATGAGCTGACCCGAGCTCCGGGCGTCTATGTGACCCGGGAAGATCAGCGCACCTACAAGGGCCACATCCTTCCCGAAATGGGAGCTTGGCTCGAAATCGTGCTGGACACCCGGCGCCAAACCCTGCGCGCGCATCTGGATCGCAAAGCACGCGTGCCTGCCACGACGTTGCTGAAAGCTCTGGGATTCGATGCTGCACGGCTTCGCAGATACTACAGCTTCGAGGTCTCGCCGGTCACAGCAGATCGGCTGGAATCGTATGTCGGGCACATGGTTGCCGAAGACGTGTCGATCGGCGGAGAAGATGAACCTCTCCTGCTGGGTGGGCAAGTGCTGCAGGAAGAGCACCTCTCCGTGTTGGAGGCCGCCAAGCTCGATTCGCTACGCCTGGTCAATCGGTATATCCAGAAGGCATTTGACGAAGATCAGACGACCAATCAGGAAGAAGCGCTCCGCGCCGTGTATCGTCGCCTGCGTCCGTCGGACCGCTCGTCGCCAGCGCAGATGGGCGAGTACATCGAGAATCTGTATTTCCATCCGGCAAGCTATCACCTCTCCGAAGTTGGGCGATTCAAGGTCAACCGGAAACTGGGGCTGGAGCTGAAGCAGCCGGTGCTCTATCTAGCAGACATTGTGCGTACGATTCGTGTGCTGCTGGAAGTTCCGGGCAACGACGCCCTGTTGGACGAGAAGGATCACCTGGCCAACAAGCGCGTGCGCCTTCCTGGCGAACTTGCGGAGAACGCACTTCGAACTGGTTTGGTGCGGATGGCGCGCATCGCCCGTGACAAGCTCTCCAAGTACGCATTGGACGAGAAGGACACCATTCGGCGGCTGATCTCGACACGTACCGTGCAGGGTGCCATCAATCAGCTGTTCTATACGGGGCGCTTCTCGCAGTTCCTGGAGCAGACGAACCCATTGACCGAGTTGACGCACAAGCGTCGACTGAATGCACTGGGTGGAGGGCTTACGAAACGGAGAGCGAAGATCGAGGTGCGCGATGTGCATTCCTCGCACTACGCACGAATCTGCCCGATCGAGACGCCGGAAGGCCAGAATATCGGCCTCATCACGTCGTTGGCATGCTATGCCAGCGTCAATGAGTTCGGATTTCTGGTCGCGCCGTACCGAAAGGTCGTGAAGGGCAAGGTAACAGATCAAGTTGAATACCTCATGGCTGACGATGAAGAACGATGCATGATCGCCCCTGCAACAACTCCCGTTGACAAGAAGGGCAAACTCCTCGGTGAGCGCATCGAGGTGCGTACGGGCCGGGAAGAGGTGCATCTTGTGCCTCCAGAGGAAGTTGACTACATCGGGGTCTCCCCGCAAGCACTGGTCGGCATCTCCTCGGCATTGATCCCATTCCTTGAGCACGACGACTCGAATCGTGCCTTGATGGGTGCCAACATGCAGCGTCAATCCGTTCCGCTTCTTCGCCCGGAGGCCCCGTATGTCGGGACCGGTCTAGAGCGGCAGGCCGCGATGGATTCGGGCATGCTGCTGGTCGCCGAGGGGAAGGGGGTCGTAGATTCTGTTGACGCCAAGGAAATCGTGATCAAGCAGGGGCGCAACAAGCGCCTCTACCCACTGGTCAACTTCGAGCGCTCGAATCAGGACACGATCCTTCACCAGAGGCCGGTGGTTGAAGAAGGCGACAAGATCGAGCCTGGCGATCTGCTGGCCGACGGGCCGTCCAGCCATCTCGGGGAGTTGGCACTTGGGCGCAACCTGTTGGTCGCGATCATGCCTTTCGAGGGATACAACTACGAAGACGCCATCGTGATCTCGGATCGATTGGTTCGAGAGAATCTGCTGGACTCGATCCATATCGAGGAATTCGAGGTCAAGGCCGAGGAGACCAAGCTCGGGCCCGAAGAGATCACAGCGGATATTCCGAACATCTCGAAAGAGGATCTCAAGAACCTTGACGAGTTTGGCGTTGTACGAGAAGGCACTGTTATTCGTACTGGAGACATTCTGGTCGGCAAGATCACACCCCGCGGGGAGAGCGAGCCGACGCCGGAAGAGAAGATCTTCCGATCGATCTTCGGGGAACGTGCACGCAACGTACGCAACACGTCACTCCGCATGTCACCTGTGGCAGGAACTGCAAAGGTCATCAAGGTCAAACGATTCTGCAGAGATGCAGGTGATGAGCTGGATGCCGGCGTCAACGAACTCGTGAAGGTTTTCGTTGCACAGCGCAAGACAATCTCCATTGGAGACAAACTTGCAGGGCGGCATGGGAACAAGGGCGTGATCTCGACGGTCCGTCCGATGGCTGAGATGCCGTTCCTTCCGGACGGAACCCCGGTCGACATCGTCCTCAATCCCATGGGCGTTCCTTCGCGAATGAACCTGGGGCAGATCTTCGAGGCGAACCTCGGCTGGCTTGCACACCTGAAGAACGAATTGGTCGCAACACCCATCTTCGACGGTGCGCAGGAGGACGAGATTCTCGAAGCGTTACGGGAGGCTCGTGAAGAAGTCGGCCTTGCCGAAGGCGACAACTTCGATGGCAAGGTGATGCTTCGTGATGGTCGCACGGGCAAACCGTTTACGCGACCGATTTCTGTAGGCTACATGTACATCCTGAAGTTGGAACACATCGCTGACGAGAAGATCCATGCTCGATCGACCGGACCGTATGCACTGATCACTCAGCAGCCGCTGGGGGGCAAGGCTCAGTTCGGCGGTCAGCGACTCGGAGAGATGGAAGTCTGGGCCCTCGAGGCCTATGGCGCTTCCGCGCTTCTTCAGGAGATGCTCACTGTCAAGTCTGACGATACGCGAGGTCGAATTCAGCTCTACAAGGCAATCCTGAAAGGCGAGGAGTTCCCCAAGCCGGGATTGCCGGAGTCGTTCCGCGTTCTACTGCGCGAGTTGCGCAGCTTGGGTCTCTACCCGCGCGTCTATGACAAGAGCGATCATGAAGTCGACATCGCCTAGTCCATTGGAAGAGGGCGAAGAACGCGCTGCGGGATTCGTCCTCTTCCGGAACGCTTCCGATTCCACTCGCGAGTACCTCCTATTGAAACACACCCACGGGGGGCATTGGGCATTTCCCAAGGGGCATGTCGAGCCCGGGGAAGATGATCAGATTGCCGCGATACGGGAGGTCATGGAGGAAACCGGAATCGCCCAGATCCAACCCGTCCCCCGATTTCGCGAGATCAGCCGGTACGAGCTTGTCCGCGGGACGAAGAAGCTGTCCAAAACGGTAGTCTACTTTTTGGGTAGCACGGAGGCCGCATGTGTGGAGTTGTCGTTGGAGCACGAGGCGTTCCGCTGGCTTCCTGCGCAGGAAGCTTCGCTGCTTCTCACGTATGATCAAAGCAGGCGAATTCTCGGCTGTGCGGAGAAGGCGCTCGAGCAGCTTGCGCTGGAGGAGGAGCAATGAGTGGCAATTCACAAATGACCCCCGACGAGTTTGCCGCGCGACGGGAACAGCTGAATGAGCAGTTGCTCGGAGAAGCGAACCTTCCCATTCGGAGATTCGTTGCGCTCGACCATGATGTCTACGAAGACGGTGCGCTCCCCCAGCGCACAAAAGAGCTTCTCGGATTGGTCGCATCGGCTGTCCTTCGGTGCGACGATTGCATTCGGTATCATCTCATCCAGGCTGTTGCTCAAGGCGTCTCCAAGGACGAGATTGTCGAGTCGCTCGGCATTGCCCTTGTGGTTGGGGGATCGATCACGATTCCGCATCTGAGAGAGGCGATCGCCTTTTTGGACTCGTTGATGGACTGACAAGATCCGCGGGGCGGCGATCGCCTCGCTTGAGATTCAAGGAGGGAGAGGTATGGGCAAGTTAGCGTTTGTCGATCGCGCACTCGATGAGCTGAAGAGCAAGGGTCTGTACAACACGATACGAACGATTGAAGGCCCGATGGGCGCGTGGGTCCAGATCGATGGCAAGAAACGGCTGAATCTTTGCGCGAACAACTACCTCGGCTTTGCGAACGATGAGCGATTGCGTCAGGCAGCGACGCAGGCGATCGAGCAGTTCGGCGTGGGGCCGGGAGCCGTCCGATCGATTGCGGGCACCATGAGCTTGCATCTCGAACTCGAGCAGCGCATTGCGAAGTTCAAAGGCACAGAGGCGGCACTCTCGGTTCAGTCAGGCTTGAACACGAACCTCGCAGTCATTCCACTTCTGATGGGCAAGGATGACATCATCTTAACGGATGAGCTCAATCATGCGTCGATCATCGACGGTGTGCGCCTGACCAAGGCGCAGCGCGCGATCTTCCCACATCGTGATGTTGAGACCTTGGCCAAACAGCTCGAAGAGCACAAAGGGATCGAGAAGAAGCTGATTGTCACAGACGGTGTATTCTCAATGGACGGGGATCTGGCGCCGCTGCCCGGTATCGTGGAGTTGGCGGAGCAATACGACGCGATGGTGATGGTGGACGATGCCCATGGAGAGGGTGTCCTGGGCAGCCATGGCCGTGGTATTGTCGACCATTTCGGGCTACACGGCCGTGTTGATATCGAGTGCGGCACGATGTCGAAGGCGTTCGGCGTGATGGGCGGATACATCGCCGGCGAGCGCAAACTTGTCGAGTTCCTGCGTCAGCGTGCACGCCCGTTCCTGTTCTCGTCGGCAGCGACACCTCCGGATGTCGCTGCATGCATCGCTGCAATCGACATTCTCGAGAACAGCGACGAACCGGTTCGCAAGCTGTGGGACAACGCAGACTACTTCACCGCTAAATTGAAGGATCTCGGATTCGACTGTGGTGAGAGCCAGACCCCGATCATTCCGGTCATGCTGGGGGAAGCAACCACCGCGTGGTCCTTCTCAAAGAAGCTGTTCGAGGAGAACATCTTCGCGACTGCCATTGCGTTTCCGACGGTGCCTCGCGGGAAGGCGAGAATCCGTGTCATGATGTCCGCTGCGCATTCCAGAGAAGATCTGGATTACGCGATCGGGAAATTCAAAGCCGTAGGGAAGACATTGGGGGCGATCTCGCAATGACGAAACTAGAACTCAAGACAGACCTGGCACCCGGAGCGGTTGGACCCTATTCGCAGGGGATCAGCGCAGGACGCTTGGTGTTCACTTCTGGGCAGCTGCCCATGAAGGACGGCGTGCTGATCACGGATGATGTCGCTGGCGCAGCGCGCGCGGCGCTGGAGAATGTTGCGGCCGTTCTGGATGCAGGACACGCCACACTGGCCGACGTAGTCAAAGTGACGGTCTTCCTCAAGGACATGGGGGATTTTGCTGCGGTGAATGCAGTCTACGGCGAGTTCTATCCTGCGCCCTATCCAGCGAGATCATGCTACGAGGTTGCCAAGTTGCCGCTGGATGCGATGCTTGAGATCGAAGCGATCGCATACATCCAGTAGGTCCCGAGTCCATGAGCAGGGACGACGAAAGAGCACTCCCGGGCATCTTTGACGCGCACTGCGATACCGTGATGAAGGTGCTCGATCATGGAGCGAAGTTCTCTTCCGGGAACTCGGGGAGTCACGTTTCGCTTCCGGGCATGATTGCCGGTGGGATCCGCGCACAGATCTTCGCCTGCTTCGTGCTCAGCAAACACTATCCGGGCGCGGAACGCACACGCGCCCTAGAGATGATTGCTGCGATTCATGAAATGGCAGATGCCTCGGACGGACGGCTTCGCATCGTCACGACGGCGAGCAAACTCCGCGGGGCATTCAATGGCGCCCCCATCGCGGGGATCCTCGCACTGGAAGGTGCGGACCCCTTGGAGGGGAAGGCGGAGAATCTCCGTGCGTTCCACCAACAGGGCGTTCGAAGCGTCATTCCTGCATGGCAGGACAACGCGTTCTCTGGGACTGCGTTTGGCACAAATACCCCGCTCACCGAGCAGGGGTGTCTGTTGGTCGAGTTGTGCGAGGAACTCGGTGTCATGGTCGACGTATCGCATCTCTCGGATCGAGCGTTCGAGGACGTGCGAACGATGGTCAAGCGCCCCTTTGTCGCGAGCCACTCGAACTGCAGGGCGCTCTGTCCGACCCCCCGGAACCTGACGGACGACATGATTCGAGCGCTGGCGGATGCCGGTGGCGTCATGGGGATCAACTTCTCTGCGTCTTTCCTCAGCCCGGAAACTCAGGCAGCTGTGATGCCGTTGTACGAGGCTTCGCGTGCGCCGGGCGTCTCTGAATCCGAACAGGAGGCACTCCGGCAACGAGCCTTCGCGATTCCGCGGCCGAGCCTTGACTGGGTCGTCCGCCATGTGCTGCACGCAATCGACGTGGGTGGAGAGGACTGCATCGGGTTCGGCGCAGACCTTGATGGAATCTCGATGCTCCCAGACCAATTCGAGACCGTTTCCGACTTCTCCAAGCTCCCCGGCATGCTGGCAGCCGCCGGGCTGAAAGCGCGGCAGATCGAGAAGGTCTGCCATCTGAATTTCGTCCGCGTGTTCAGCGAAGTGCTATCGCGGAACTAGGAAGCGGACCAGCGCGTGTAAAGGGGGGCCAAGGCCATGCGATAACGGCCTGCAAGCACGTGGGGGTCCTTGGATTCTGGCTCGTTCGGAAGCGTCGCATAGGGGAGCTCCAAGCCCTTTACGCGGAGCGTACCTTGAAGTTCACCTGCAATGTCAAACCAGTCATCCGTTCCGTACGTGCGCTCCATCTCCTCTCTGGGGACGGAGTGGGTGAGTAAGCCGCCCTTGTTTCGCTCGTCATACCGGGCCACATTCCGTCGCCAGGACTCCTCGAACGAGACGGAGATATAGAGGGCTGCGGCTCGTGACAGCAGTTTCGGAGAAAGCTGCGCCAACGCATTCGCATAACCGGAAGCGCCGCCTCTGGAGAACTCGACAAGCAACGTTCTGCGCTGGAGCAGTTCCTCGGATGCGATGAAGGACGTGACCTCTTGGTTGATCCGCTCAATGAGGAACGGCCAAACGGCATCGTCCGAGACGGCGTAGTTGCCATTGCAGCGCTTGGACAACTGCCTCGGGCGTCCGACTTGCTCCCAGACGTCTTCCTCTTGGAAGAGCTGCCAGAGGATGGGGAAGTCATCGCACATATCGAACGGTGCGATGCGAAACTCACGGGCTCGTCGAGCGGTAGGGATTGCGGTCATGAAATCGATGAATTCGGACTTGCCGCTTGCCGGCCGCCCCAGCAGAAGCAACACGTCGAAAGTCTTGTCCAGCATCGAGGCATCCGGCCCGTAGGTGAGCCCCAGGAGCTTCTCACATTCCGCAACGACGCTGTGTGCAGGACGATCTGCTGCTACGACGATCCGAGGCACATCGGATACGGCGTGCCATCCATCGAGCGCCTTGGCCATCGTTGAAAGCTTTGCCTCATCGACATCGAACTGCACGGTGCCCCGCGCGGCTTGGCGATCCATGGATTCGGAGACCGGAATCTGAAGGTGTACATAGGCATCCGGAGGCTCAAGTTGCGCTTGAAGATCCGGATACGCGTCGAGGAACTCGTCGTCTCCCAGTGCTTGCGCGTAGGCCTGATGTACGCCGAGATGGGATTCCTCCAGACAAACGTATCCTGCATTGAGGATATCGCGAACTCGACGTTTCCGCTCCGGAAGCGCTTGCCGGATTGCCTCGGTTAGGCGCGCACGCTCTCGGAACAGGTCGATGTCTTGTTCCAATACAAGCGTCTTCACAAGTTCGGGGAGGACGCGAACCTGATGTGGGTACGAACGGGCCAGCAACGCGAGCAACTCGCTTTTGCCGACGGCGGGCAATCCCTCGAAGACGATGTGTTTCATGTTTCTCCCTTCGCATGCCAGGCAGCCGCTCCGCAACACGACCGTACGGGCAAGGAACACGTTTCCTCGCGCTGGGCGAGAGGATCAGTATAATGGCGATCTTGAAAGGAGCCAAAGGAATTGAAGGATCTGATTATTGTAGAATCGCCGACCAAGGCAAGGACGATCGGGCAGTATCTGGGCGAAAGGTATCAAGTGCTTTCCTCGCAAGGGCACGTGCGAGATTTGCCGAAGAACGATCTCGGCGTGAACATCGACAAGGGTTACGAACCGAAGTTCGAAACCCGGCGCACGAAGAATGTGTCCAAGCTTCGCAAGGCCGCGAAATCCGCGAATCGAGTCTTTCTTGCAACCGACCATGATCGGGAGGGCGAAGCGATTGCCTACGACCTTTTCGCGATCCTGAATCGCGTCAAGAAGGACGAAAGCGCATTCTCCAGGCTGATCTTCAACGAGATCACGCGCCCGGTGATTCTGGAGGCGCTGAATCACCCGAGTGATGTCGACCTGAACAAGGTCGAGGCGCAGCGCACGCGCCGGATCCTGGATCGTTTGGTGGGATACCTTGTGAGTCCGCTGCTGTCACGCGTACTCGCCGGCAACCGCTTTGCCGGACTGTCTGCAGGACGTGTTCAGTCCGTGGCCTTGCGTTTCCTCTGCGATCGAGAGTCCGAAATCGTGAAGTTCGTTCCTGAGGAGTACTGGGAAATCCACGCACAACTCCGGAATAGCGAGTCGTTCGCCGCCTCGGTGACCAAGCGAAACGGCGCAAAAATCCAACTGCCGAATGAAGTCGCCGCCCAGGAAGTTGTGAACATCCTGCACGCCGCAGAGCTTGTGGTTGCCGACGTGGAAGAGAAAGAACGGCGCAGACAGCCGGCAGCACCGTTCATCACGAGCACATTGCAGCAATCGGCATCTTCCCAGCTCGGGTTTGCGCCCAAGCGCACCATGCGCATTGCGCAGGAGCTCTATGAAGGGATTGCGCTTCCCGAGGGAACGGCGGGCCTAATCACTTACATGCGAACCGACTCGGTGCGCACTTCCGCAGAGGCAAACACAGCTGCCCGGAAGCGCATCGAGCAGGAGTACGGCGCTGCGTACCTGGAGAAGAAGGAGCGCACGTTCAAGAACAAGCGTGGCTCTCAAGACGCGCACGAGGCCATTCGGCCGACCGACATTGCACGTACGCCGGACCTCATGGAATCGCACCTGTCTGCCGATCAGATGAAGCTCTATCGTCTCATCTACAATCGATTTCTTGCGACACAAATGACGCCTGCGGTGTATCAGCAGCGCAAAATTGTGGTGAACGCTGGCGAGGTCACGCTCGAAGCAGCTGGCAGCACGTTGAAATTCGACGGATTCCTGCGGGTCATGCCGGACTCCAGAAGCAAGGAAACGGAGATCCCGGCGAACATTCATGCAGGCGACAAGCTCTCCATCGATGACATCGAAACGAAGCAAAAACACACCGAGCCGCCCAGGCGGTACTCGGAGGCAGGGCTCATCAACCTGCTTGAGAAGGAAGGAATCGGGCGACCGAGCACATATGCATCGATCATCTCCGTGATCCAGGAACGGGGCTATGCCGTCCGCGATCGGGGCAGCTTGCGGCCGACGCTGTTGGGGCAAATGGTGATCGATTTCCTAGGACGCTTCTTCTCAGAGACCATCAGCCCGGAATTCACGGCGCACATGGAAGAGGATCTGGATCAAATCGAAGACGGAGAGATCACGCGACAGGCCGCGCTTGACGAATTCTACCAGCCCTTCTCCATCCGGCTTCAGGATCTGGAGAAGCAGATCGAGGAGGCCGGAAGCAAGACCTTCTGTGTGGAAACCGACGTGGTCTGCGAGAAGGATGGCGCGCCCATGGAGCTTCGCTACTGGAAGGGCTCGTTCTTCCTTGGGTGCTCCAACTATCCGGACTGCAAGAACACGGTGAATCTTCCTCCCGACCTATCGGTAGGCTATGGGCGCGATCGTGTCGCTGTAGCTGAGGCGCTTGAGAAGGCGGCCGAAGCTACGCAAGGGACGATCCCGTGTGAGACATGCGGCGGAACGATGGAGCTCAAGATGGGGCGGTACGGACGATACTACAAGTGCACGAATGAGGAGTGCGGCGCGACCACATCTGTGTCCACGGGCGTGACCTGCCCTGCTTGTCACGAAGGGGTGCTGGTTGAGAAGTACTCCGGAAAGCGCCGGCGAACCTTCTATAGCTGCAACCGCTATCCGGATTGCCGCTATGCAATCAGCGATCTTCCGATCAAGCTCTGTCCGGTGTGCGGTGCGGGAGTCATGGTCGAGAAGCGCAATGAGCTGCGCTGCACGAACAAGGAGTGTGGACACACCGAGGAGCTGGGAGAGAGAGCCGAGGGGAGCGCGTAGAGTAGTCCGGAGTCTTGAGTTCCGAATTCACTACCGTTGTTTCGCTTGTCGATCAGGGTTCGAGGCTCCATGCCAAACGCCCGATGGGTCGTTTGCGCACGACAGATTGCGGACACACGCGATCACACGGAATCGCTTACCGTTGCATCCGCAAGCTCCGTCTCCGGACGCTCTTCTGCGAGGGCGCTTGGAGATGGTTTGGGCCATTGCGTCGGGTTCAGCGCTTGCCACTCTTCCCTGATCCCTGATGTCAGGCTGCTTCAGATAGCAACTTGAACCACTCGAGGCGTTGCTTGAGATCTGAGTCCTGGAGCTTGGCGAGCGCTTCCTTCTGAATCTGGCGTACGCGTTCGCGGCTGATCCCGAATTCGACGCCGACTTCATCCAACGTCTTCGGTTGGTAGTCGTTGAGGCCGTAGCGTAACTCAAGGATGCGTTTCTCGCGATCGGTAAGGCGCTCGTCCAACGCACGCTCGAGCTCCTGCACGAGCAGGTGTTCGAACGTCTCGCGCTCCGGCGACTCGACCGTGGCATCTTCGATGAAGTCTCCGAGAACGGAGCCGTCATCGTCGTGACCAATGGGCATGTCAAGCGATGTCATGCTCTGCGCCGTCTTCTTGGCCTTGATGATGTTCTCCACAGTCGTCTCAAGCTCCTTGGCAAGGCTCTCAGGCGTTGGCATTTCGCCATTCTCCTTGAGGTAGTTGCGCTCGACTTGATAGATTTTTCGAATCAGTTCGTTGATGTGCGTAGGGACACGAATCGTACGCGATCGATTTGTGATGGCGCGCAGAATCGCTTGACGAATCCACCACGTTGCATAAGTTGAGAATTTGTAACCCTTGGTGTAGTCGAATTTCTCGATCGCCTTCATCAGGCCTAGGTTGCCTTCCTGGATGAGATCAAGGAACGGAAGGCCGCAACCGCGATATTTCTTGGCAATGGACACCACGAGACGAAGATTCGCTTCAGCAAGCTCCTCCTTGGCGCGTTGGTCACCAGCTTCGATGCGCTTGGACAAACGGACCTCGTCTTCGCGTGTGAGCAGTGGAACGCGACTGATCTCACCGAAGTACGTTCGAATCGGATTATCGGATCGCGAGACACGTTCTTCAGCCAATTGCCGCCGAGCCTCAGGTTTGTTGCTCAGGTTCTTGCTCAGATTGATCGTTGCTCGCGGCTCTTTCATCGACCCTCCCGGCCGGCGCCATTCCCAATCAACGAAATAGAACCGGACGACCACCCTGGTCCTCCGATCCTTGTTGTGATCTTTGCGTTTTCCGTTTTCGTCGTTTCCAGCTTCCCTCTTGCAACAACGAGTATAGCACAACGAATGCCTGCTGTGAAGGGGGAAGCAGAGAAAGGAACGGGCGATTATCAGTCAAGGGGGCCGACTGCTACTGGCGAGGCAAGAACGCGATCATTGCGGCGACGCCGAGGCCGATCACGAGCCACAGCCGCATGGGGTCGAAGAAGAGTGGATCCGGGCATCCGGAGCCGAGGGCCATCGTCAACCCAAGCGAGATCTCGGGCGAGAAGCGCCAATCCACGGAAATGGACGTGTGTGCGGAACCGAATGATGATGGCGAGTGCGGCACTTGGTCAAATCTGGAACCCGCCTTTCTGCGCAAGGTGGGGACGCATCGCCCACGCGTTGCCGACTCGTGTCGTCGCAGGGTGAGTCCGCCACCGGCAAACGCATTGACCGGGTCAACCTACGCCTTGTGCAACAGCGATCCTGTACCTTCGAAACGATCCGGGGAAACTCGCACGGTACGTGCCCAAGTCGAGGGGATCTGCTAGATTCGGTGTCAGGAGCGCCTCGGCGGTCAAGTACGAGAATGAAGATGCCCAACCTACGGGCACAGCATAAGGCACGCCGATCCAAATCCTATCGAGATGGGAGTAGGCTTCACGACATCGCTGCAAACGGTCAAGCCAAGAGCTGCGAGCCGTTCGAGTGCGCAGACAAGCGTGCGCGAAGTCATCGTCTTCATCTGTGTTGATTCGAGTCCATCAATGCAGGGTTCAGTGAGGCCGCCCGACCCGTCTGCCGGGGAGGACGATCCCCTGCGCCATCCGGCGGAATACAGCTTGAGAATGCCCAAGGGTTATGTATCCTGATGCAATTGACGCTTGGAGGGCCCATGGAGTTCAAGATACTCTCGGTTGAGGACTACGACACGATCATCGATTGCTGGACGCGGGCTGGGCTTTCTCATCGTCCCAAGGGGCGCGATGCCCGGAGTCACATCTCAAGAGAGATCGAGGGAGGGACAGCGACATTTCTCGCGGCCATGCAAGAGGAGATCGTCGTTGGCCTCGTGCTTGTGACGCACGACGGACGCAAGGGATGGATCAACCGGCTGGCTGTGCTTCCCGAATACCGTCAGCTCGGCATCGGGCGGAGTCTAGTACGCAAAGCCGAGCGGATCCTGCAGGAGCAAGGGATCCTGATTGTGACGTGCCTGATCGAAGCTGAGAATCCGTTGTCCATGCGGTTCTTCGAAAGCCTGGAATACGTGAGACACCCGGAGATCGTCTACTTCGCCAAGCGGATGGTGCCGGACGCGTAGACTTGTGCTACGGGGTCGGTCCCACCTGGGGATTGGGCAGGACCACGGTGCCGTGCGCAACTTCCGAAGCCAGGCCCCGCGCGTCAATTACGAGCAGTTGCACCGCATATGTACCCTCGAAGGGGTATCGAGCAAGCAGAACCGGTGTGTTGACGGTCTTCGAACTGGCCAATGGCTCGGGGATAACGACATCATCACTCCCGAATGTCCACATGTAGGTCGTGATCGCATCGCCGTCGGGATCGCTGGAGGATTGGGCATCCAACTCGACGATCATCGGGTCCGCTTCGATGTCGTAGTGGATGACAAACGACGCGACCGGGGCACGGTTGGGCAGCAAGAAACAGCCGGTAGCTAAGACCAGAAGACTAGCGGCGAGAGCTGTACACAACACCACACGAAGGGTTCGAACGTTCACACGGCACCTCCTTCACAGGATCCACCTTAGCCGAAGTGGAACGTTTGTGCGAAATGCCCGACGCATGTCTCTGTGGATGCTGCTTCCGAATTGCGGTCCGTGTGGCTACTGCTACGTGCTCGACGGGTGCTGGATGGCAAGAAACGGTGGGCATACGCCCGGCCGTCGAAGACGCCGTAGGGCCTAGATCGCATTCTCCAATGCACGAACGATGAGATCGGCCACCACCTTGCGGCGGTACTCGGCAGTTGCTCGAACGTCCGAGATCGGCGAGATGGAATCCATGGTTGCGGCGTGGATGCGCCCGAGTGGCAGTTCGGTGATGGGCACGCCGCGGATAAGCGCTTCGACGTCCAGTAGCCGCCTTGGAGTGGGCGCGACCGAACCTGCAGCAATCCGCAGGTCCTGGAAAGCGCCATCTTTGAGGTTCCCGGCCATGCCGAGGGATGCAATGGCGATTGTCAGGGCATTGCGTTTCCCAACCTTGTGATAATATGTCCAGTTCAAGGCGGGGGCACGCGGAATCCGGATGCTCCGAACGTACTCGCCCTCCCGGAGCGCTGTCTGGCCGGGGCCGATCAGGAATTCGGACAGTGCGACGGTCCGCACTCCAGCCTCGGACACGAGATCGAGTTGCGCCTCATACACCAGCAGGGGCACGGCGCTGTCTGCTGCTGGAGATGCGTTCACCAGATTCCCGCCTAGCGTTCCGCGGTTGCGGATCTGCGTCGATCCGAGCTGAGCGAGTGCGCGGCAAAGGATCGGGAAACGCTGAAGCGACGCTGCATCGAGCAAATCCGCTTGTGAAGTCGCCGCACCGATCACAAGGTCTCCGTTGTCCTCCCGAATGCCTTGCAGCGCCGGAATCGTCGAGATCTCAAGAAGGAGATCGGCCTGGAGCAATCCTGCCCGCAGTTTCACCAGTAGGTCCGTTCCCCCGCAGAGGATGCGGCTGCTGGGAACACGCAACGCTTGGACTAGCTCCACTTCATTGGCTGCTCGCTGATAGTGCAAGGCTGAACTCCTTTCAGTTCCTCGATATCTGATGGCACATCGAAGTCTCGAACACATCCGGGATCATCAACGGGGATGAGCTGCAGACTCGACGTATGGGTGTCAATGTAGGCGCGGCCTCCCGTATCACCGACCAGAGATTCCCGAAGTTCCTCGAGCTGGTCCTGCCTGAAGAAGACAGGGAATCCGCGCTGCCCGTTGTAAGTAGGAGCCGCGATGGCGGCACCCAGTTCAGCCAATCCAATCACGGCTCTTACGGTTTCCAAACGTACCAGCGGCATATCGACAAGCATGACGAGCACGCCCATCGCCCCCGGGGCGGTGGCATCCAGTCCGAGACGGAAAGACGAGGCCAAGCCACGTGACGGCTCAGGATTCACGACGAGGGTGCAATGCGAGAGATCCACAGAGCCTCGGATCTCTTCATGGCGGTGTCCCAATACCACGATTGGCGGGTCGAGCAGCGCTTGCTGCAGCGTGTCCAGGACGATGGCGAGTGCCGGCCGGTCTTCAATGCGGAGCAACGGCTTGAGACGCCCCATTCGCGTGCCGAGCCCTGCCGCAAGTACGATCGGAGCAATCATCCCGCTGACCTCATGCGTTCGGCAGCCAGTTGCACGGCTTCGAGGATTTTCGCGTAGCCGGTGCAGCGACAGATATTGCCCTCCAGTGCGGTAAGGATCTCTTCTTCAGTTGGATTGGGTGTGCGGATTAGCAACGCATAGGCAGACAGGATGAACCCTGGGGTGCAGAACCCGCACTGCACCGCCCCGGTCTCCACGAATGCCTGTTGGAGTGGATGCAGCGCTCCATCCTTCTCCAGCCCTTCGATGGTCAGGATCTCTGTGCCATCGGCTTGCATGGCAAGTACGAGGCATGAGACAACGGCTTTCCCGTCCATGACCACGGTGCATGCGCCGCACTCTCCTTCGCCGCAGCCCTCCTTGGTGCCTGTGAGTTCGAGATCTTCTCGAAGGAAGTCAAGCAGGCGTGCATCCTCGCGTACGTCTCGCTCCACCGGTCGCCCGTTGATCTTGCATTGGATCTTCATATCATGTGCTCCTCGATCGCCTTCAGTGACGGGTCGATCACCGCGGCCTTCTCAAGAATTCGACGAGGTGCTGCAACGTCCTTCAGCCCATTGCCGGTGATGAATACGGCGGCCGATTTACCTGCCAGTTCACCCGTCTCCGCAAGCTTGAGCAGGCCGGCATATGCCGCGGCACCCGCAGGTTCGGCGAACACACCGGTTTCTCTTGCGAGCCGCACGATCGCTTGGAGGATCGCCTGATCCGAGACACGTAAAAAGCTTCCTCCGTTTCGATGGACGTACTTGACGGCCTTGACGATATCGCGAGGCTTGCCGACGCAGATGCTATCAGCCACGGTTTCGGCTTCGATGTCCTCGAACCAGATCTCCTGCCCCTCGAACGCTTCGAAGGCAGTCGCAATGGGTGCGGAGTTCTCCGCCTGAACGCCAATCACTTGCGGAATGTGATCGATCCAGCCCAACTCCTTTAGCTCGTGGAAACCTTTGCAGATGCCGCTGACCACGGAGCCGTCGCCGACACCAACGAATGCCACATCCGGAAGCTTCCAATCCAGTTGCTCAGCGAGTTCAAGGGCCCCTGTCTTCTTGCCTTCGACAAGGAAAGGATTGACAGCCGCCGAACGGTTGTACCATCCGAACGCCTCCGCGGCCTCTGCAGCCAGATCATAGGCTACGTCATAGGAGCCGCGTACAAGGAAGACCTTGGCTCCGTACACCAGGAGCTGTGCGACCTTGGCTTCCGGAGCTGTCTCAGGAACGAAGATCACCGTGTTCAAGGGGGTTGCGGCAGCAAATCCGGAGAGCGAACTCGCTGCATTGCCGGTCGAAGCACATGTGACGACATCCTTCCCCTTCTCCTGTGCCTTGATCACGACGAGGGAGCTGGCGCGATCTTTGTACGAAGCCGTTGGGTTCTGACCGTCGTCCTTGATCGTTAGGCTGGCAAGTCCGAGTTGCTTGCCGAGTTGATCAAAGCGGTAGGCGGGTGTCCAGCCCACTCTCAGGGGTTGAACGAACGTCTCGGTTTCGATCGGCAGCAGTGGTAGGTAGCGCCACATCGACGCGCGCCCGGACGCTGCAAAGATCTCACGCGCTGTGTTCGCGCGAAGCTGTGCGTAGTTGTAGATCACTTCCAGCGTGCCGCGCCGCGGGCCGCATGCCGGGCACGTGTATTCGATGTCTGAAGGTGCAAACGTCTGGCCGCAACTCACACACTGCAGGTGCACGATCTGTCCCATCTATGTCTCCTCTCTCCACATTGGCAACGCAATGGTGCCCGACATCAATGCGTTTGCAAGGCAGGCCATCTCCACGGCCTGCCGAAGCGAGAGATCCTCGCTGGAGGAGACCTTCGGTGTCGCAGAGATCAGATCAAGCGTGCCTGAGAAACGCACGAGCGCCACGGGCGTCTCGTAGATCCAGTCGTCCCCTTCTCGAGCAAGGGAGGTCTCGACCCCGGCATCTCGCTGCAGCAACTTACCGTCCCGGAAGTAGAACGCATTGTCCGATTCCGCCTCGTATCCGGACCGATCCAGGAAGAGGCGTGGCTTGTCTTGATAGGGTTTGCCTTCATGCACACAGAACGTGGCACAGTTACCGCACTCGTTGCACAACTCGTCGAGATGAAGAATCTGCCTGCTCTGGATAATCTGGATGCGCTCCTTCCCGACCTCCTCGAACCGATCCTCACCCGCGGGATGGAGCAAAGGAAGCGTCACATCAATGGGCTCGATCTCGAACGGGATGTTGGCACGATTCGGACACACATCGACGCACTTGTCGCACACAAGCTGACATTGAAGACAGCGCTTCGCCTCTTCGACGGCTTGTTCCTTGGACAGTGTCCTTTCGATGAGATCAAAACCCGTACGCTCCTCCACTGGAAGGAAGATCGGTGCTTGCGGCTCGCACTTGCGCACGCGGGCCGCCTTGATCGCCTGCACTGGGAGATCCGGATCTGCTGTTTCGTATAGATCGGGACTGCGGAACGGAATGCCGAAGCGCTCGCATAGCGCAGCGGAAGCGTTGCGCCCGTCGGCGCATGCAGCAATGATGATGGCAGGCCCACGGGCAATGTCGCCGCCAGCATAGACGCCCTCTACAGAGGTCGCCCCGGTCTGAGGTTCGACATCGATGCCGCCATCCTTGGACCGGATCTCAAGGGTACTGGTCTCCAGGAACGCTCCATCGGTTCGTTGTCCCACCGCCAAGATGATCGTGTCTGCTGGAATCTTGAAGACACTCCCCTCGATGGGTTCCGGTCTGCGACGGCCGCTCTCATCAGGCATGCCGAGCTTGGCCTTCAGGCATTCCAGTGCGATGACGTGCCCTTGCTCGGAGACAACGCGATAAGGAATGGTGAGGGTCTCCAGTCGATTGCCCTCTGCGAGCAAGTCGTCGATCTCCTCATGTTCCGCCGGCATTTCCGCTCTCGACCGGCGATAGGCGACGGTCGACGGATTGCCGGTCAATCGCTGGGCCGTACGGGCCGCATCCATGGCCGTGTTTCCCCCGCCGATGACGACAACGTTCTCGCCAAGTCGGAGCTCGTTGCCGAATGCATGGCCGTTGAGCACCTCGAGCGCTCCGTACACGCCGTCCACGTCGATGCCTTCGATGTCCAGGCTGGCGTCCTGGGAGAACCCACAGGCCACGAGGACAGCATCGTAGCCCTCCTTCAGTAGCTGCTCCGGCGGTACGGTTACGGGATGGTTGCAGCGAATGTCTACGCCCAGCGTGCGAATTCTATCGAGATCGGATTCGACCGCAGCGGGGGGAAGACGGAACTGCGGGGCAATGGCAAGCATGCCGCCTGCGCGGTCCTTGGCTTCGAAGATGGTGACCGCGACACCGCTCAAGGCGAGGTAGTAGGCTGCAGCCAAGCCGACCGGACCGCTGCCAATGATGGCAACCTTGTGTCCAGACGCAGGTGCCGCGAGCGCGCGGACATCCGCGTGCTCAACCGCAAAGCGCTTCAACCTGCGAATCGAAACCGGCTGATCATAGTTGATCCGCGTGCAACGCGTTTGACAGAGATTTGTGCAGACGTGCCCGGTGCAGGCAGGCAAAGGGTTGCGATGTAGGATTGTGGAGAGGGCGCGCTCCATCTGGCCCACAGCGATCCAATGCGCGTAGTCAGGGATGTCCTGGCAGACAGCACACTGCGCGACACAGGGCGCCTCGATGCAATCGAACCGCCCAAGGACGGAATCGACCTTTGGAAGTTCTCCTGAGAAGTATGACTTGCTGTAACGAAAGGCTGCCCGCGCACGTGGCGCGCCTTCCGAGAGCGCGGCTCGCCGTCGCTTCCCAAAGTCTGCGAGTGTCGCATGACCTTCGGATCTTGCCTCGTGCCGAAGGGCATCGATGTACTGGGCAAACCTGCCGTAGCCTCCAGGCTTGAGCAGATCGGACGCAACAGTGACCGGGACGGCGCCAGCACGCAACACATCGACGACGTTCAGGGCATCGGCTCCAGCGGAGTACGAGACCACGAGATCGTCTCCCAGATCCTCGGAGAGCTGATCGAACAAGGTCATGGTGATCGGATACAGTGCGCGCCCGGACATGTACATCTCGTCTCCAGGGAGTACGCCGCGGTGATTGGCCATCGCCAACGTGTTGCTGAGCTTGACCCCGAAGGTGAGATTGCGGTCAACCGCAGTCTTCTGGAGCGAGCGAATCAGCGCCAACGCACGCTCGTACTTGAGGTCATGGTCGAAGACGGCATCGGGGATGTGGATCTCCGTGAATCCGAGATCGCCATGGAGGATGCCGAGCAACCGCTCCTTGCCCAGCAGCGTCGGATTGAGTTTCACGGTTGTGTGGAGGTTGCGCTCCTCAAGCAAGTATCGCGCGATCTTCTCGATCTCGTCCGGAGGGCAGCCGTGCATTGTCGACAGCGTCACGCTGTTCACGATTTCCTGCGGGAACTCGAGATCGGAAAACTGCGGATAGCGGTCGCGCAACACTTCCCGTATTTCTGCCAAGGCAGTCTCTGCGTTCTCGAGGGTCGCCATGAACGTCTGCATTGGATCGGAGAGAATGCCTTCAAGGTTGTATCCTACGCTCATATTGAAGATCGTGCCAAACGGAGTATCGTCCATCCCAAGCAGGCGACGGAGAACTCGCACGAGAACCCAAGCTTTCACGTATTCACCCACGGATTCGTGCAGGCGGAGCTCCTGAGACCACTCAACGTTGTAGCCCTCGTCTGCGAGATCGATACACGGTCGGGGGATCTCCAACGAATCCATGATCTGGACGGTCTTCAGTTCGATGAATCGTCCGCCGGTGAGCCATGCGGACAGGATATTCTGGGTCAACTGCGTGTGCGGGCCGGCAGCCGGTCCGATGGGCGTAGAGAGCTTGCGGCCGAACAAGGATGTCGCAAACGCTTCGTCCAAGGGATCGGGTCGATAGAACAGAGACTCGTGAATCCCGAAGATCGAGTGCGAGGACTCGTATTCCTCTAGGATCCAATCGAGCAAGGTTTCAAACGGCAGTGTGCGCATGGATTCGCTCATGAGTGGGGTCCTCTCTCTACTGGATTCGATTCCACATGGCCTGTGCCTGTGCCCGCGCCTCCGCATAGACAGCGGCTTCGTCCAGATCCACAAAACTCCCGTCCCGGAGGATGGGACGCCCGGCGACGAAAACATCGGAGACGCGAAGGTTGTGAACGGCAATGCCGAACAGGAAGTGTCCCATGATCGTTCCTGCATGCAGCGGCGTAGGGGGTGTGTAATCGACCAGCACGACATCGGCTGGAGCCCCCGGTTCGATGCGTCCGACGCCTACGCCGAGCAACCGCGCAGCGATCTCCTGGTTTCCGGTGAATAGGAGCCCATTGAGTGCATTGAAATCTCCGGCCAACGGATCTGCATGGGTGTGATTCTGAAGAATCCCCGCAACAAAGCGCTCGCCTAGCATGTTGCACCCAAGTCCATCGGTACCCAATCCAACGGGGATGTTGCGACCGACGAATCCGCGGAGATCGAAGCATCCGACCGCATTGTTCATGTTCGAGTGGGGATTGTGAACGACGATCGCATCGCGTTCTCGGATGAGATCCTTCTCCGCTTCGTTGATGTGCAGACAGTGCGCCAAAATCGAGTTCCGCTTGAGGAATCCGAACCGGTCCAGTCGCTCAACGATACGACGCCCGTGCGCCTGCTCGCATTGCACTTCATCTTCCGGGCCTTCTGCGACATGAATGTGAATCCCCGCGTGCGGAGGCAGTTGCTCTGCAACTGTGGCGAGCGTTTCGTCCGAGAGCGTGAACGAAGCGTGCATGCCGAATTGCGCGCCGGTTATCGAATTGCCGTTCTCCGAGAGGAAGCGCAAGTTTTCTGCGATGCCTTGATCTCGGCTTTGCGCGCCGTCTCGGTCCGAGAGCTCGTAGCAGAAAACACCCCGCAAACCGACGTCTGCGCATACGGCCTTCTTGAGCAGATCCAAAGAGTTCGGCACGGAATACGGGCTTGCGTGGTGATCAATCAGCGTCGTGACGCCGCAGCGCACGGCCTCCATGGCCCCCACCAGCGCGCTGGAGCGAACAGAGGGAGGATCCAAGGCCTTGTCCATCCGCCACCAGAGCTGTTCAAGGATTTGGGTGAACGTCTTTGGAGCGAATCCGTCAAGCGCCATCCCGCGTGCAAGCGCGCTGTAGAGATGTGTGTGTGCGTTGATGAACCCGGGGATTGCCACTTTCCCCTGGCCATCGATCCGGGCCTCTTCGGTAGATTGCGAGTCACTCGCTCCGTCGTCCACGGTCTGGATGACTTCGTTCTCTAGCACGATGGAGCCGCGCTCGATCCATCGATCGCCTCCGTCCCAAATCGACACGTTGTCAATGCGTACAGTCATGAATGCTCCATTCCCATCTGGATCACAACATCCATTGGATGGGAGAAGGATAGCAGTTGTCCGGTGGTCAGACAACCGGAAGTTGTCGGACCGTCAGACAGGTTATAGAATGCTTACGCGGAATGTAGCGCTCATTGGCATTTGCAGGATTTGAGGACAAGTATCCCATTGCTACCCCATCGGCTTCGCTGTAGGATGAAGCCGGATGGAGAAACGGGGGGGGATGGCTTCCGAATCTAGTGTCCGATTGGCTGTTCAGCTTGAAGGAATCGTAAAACGATTCCCTGGTGTCGTGGCGAACGATGGCGTCGACTTGGATGTTCGCCGGGGCGAGATTCACTGTCTTCTCGGAGAGAATGGTGCAGGCAAGACGACGCTGATGCGCATTCTCTATGGCCTGTACCAGCCCGATGAGGGGCGGATCATCCTGCACGGCGAGCCCGCACGCATCACATCCCCGAAGTCCGCGCTTGCCCATCGGATTGGCATGGTGCATCAGCACTTCCATTTGGTCGCCACCCTGTCGGTTCAGGAGAACATCGTCCTGGGATTGTCGGAGGGTTCGGGGCCCTTCCTTCGATCAAAAGCTACGCGCGCGAGGATCGAGCGACTGGCGGAGGAATACGGGCTGCAAGTAGATCCTGCCGCCAAGGTGTGGCAGCTGTCTGTGGGACAACAGCAGCGGGTGGAGATCCTGAAGGCTCTCTACCGTGATGCGCACATCTTGATCATGGATGAGCCGACGAGCGTGCTCACGCCGCAGGAGGTGGATAGCCTCTTCGGGACGCTTCGGACGCTGGTCGACGACGGACTGACGATCATCTTTATCACACACAAGCTCGATGAGGTGATGGAAGTCAGCGATCGCGTGACCGTGCTACAGAAGGGCAAGACGGTCGCTACAGTCAACACGGCGGACACGAGCAAGACCGAATTGGCTCGATTGATGGTCGGACGGGAAGTTGTCTTCCGGCTGGAGAAACGCACCCAGGAACACGGAGAGGTTGTCCTCGAGGTGTCGGACCTCCACGCGAGCAACGATCGGGGTCTGCCAGCGCTCCGCGGCGTGTCCTTCGATCTCCACGCAAGCGAGATCCTTGGCGTGGCAGGCGTTTCTGGGAACGGCCAACACGAACTCTCCGAGGTCCTGACAGGGCTTCGCCGAACCACCAAGGGTTCGGCGTTCATCGAGACGAAGGATCTGACGGGTTGCTCGGCGCGCGAGATTGCTGATATGGGTGTGGCGCACGTGCCAACGGAGCGGATTCGCGTGGGCACCGTTCCGTCGATGAGCGTTCGCGAGAACCTGATCCTCAAGAGCTACCGAACCTCGGAATACTCGCGCTGGATGCTCCTTGATGAGAAGGCAGCGGAGCGAAATGCACGTAGGGCGATGCAGGAGTACGAGATCTCGGCTCCGCATGATGGGACCTCCGCAGGGAATCTCTCCGGTGGCAACATCCAGCGGCTTGTGCTCGCGCGAGAACTCTGCGGGAGTCCGCGCTTCATTGTGGCGGCGCACCCGACCTACGGCCTCGACGTCGGCGCGACAGAGCAAGTCCGGCAGGTCCTCCTCGATCAACGAGACGAAGGGGCGGGAATCCTGCTGATCTCCGAGGATCTCGATGAGATCATGCAGCTCTCCGATCGGATCCTGGTCCTATACGAAGGCGAGGTCATGGGCATTGTGACGTGCGAGGAGGCGAACATCGACGAGATCGGACTGATGATGGCGGGATCGCACCGCCAAGAGGGGGAATTGTGACACGCCCGAGCTGGTTTCGTGTTGAGCGCCGGGAAGCGCTGACACCGTGGGTCGTGTTTAGTGTCTCCTTCGCGGCAATCGTTGCCGCGCTGCTTGCAGCGGGAATCTTCTTCAAAGGCTATGGCGTTTCGCCGATTCGCGCGTACGGATTGATTGTCAGTGGCGCATTGGGCAACAAGGTGGGGCTGGCCGAGACCGTTCGAAGGACGATTCCCCTGCTTCTGTGCGGGGTCGGGTTAACGGTTGCTTTCCGCGCACTCTTCTGGAACATCGGAGCCGAAGGGCAGCTGTTGGTCGGAGCGATGGCGGCGGCGGGCGTCGCGTTGTTCGTGCCACTGCCTGAGATGCTGCGACTCCCTGTGATGCTGGTCGCGGGTTTCGTCGGGGGCGGGTTGTGGGCCCTCCTCCCGGCCTTCCTGAAAGTCAAGCTGGGGGTCAATGACGTCATCTCGACGTTGATGCTCAATTACATCGCCGCGTTCGTCATGCAGTATCTCATCCAGGGACCTTGGAAGGGGCCAACCGCCAGAGGATTCGCCTACACCGACAAGTTCCCCTCTTCGGCAATCCTCGCGCGGATTCCGGGTACTCCCATCCATTGGCTGACACTCATTCTCGGAGTCGTTGCGGCCGTTGTCGCGTTCATCTGGGTAGCGCGAACCCGCCAGGGATTCGAGATTCGCGTGGTTGGAGAGAATCCGGACGCCGCGCGATACGCGGGAATCAGCCAAGCGAAGGTGATCCTCGTTGCGATGCTCGTCTCGGGAGGATTGGCGGGACTGGCAGGGGTCGGAGAGGCTGCAGGCATCCACAGAATGCTGTTGGCACCTGCAAAGCTGTCGGCCGGATATGGGTACACGGCGATCATCGTGGCGTGGCTGGCGAGGCGAAACCCGTTGGCGGTAATCGTTACATCCGTGCTCTTTGGTGTGATCATGGCTGGTGGCGATGTGATCAAGGTGACGCTTGGCTTGCCTTTTCAGCTGGTGAACGTATTCAACGGGCTGATTCTGTTCTTCTTGATTGGGAGCGAGATCTTCATGCGGTACAAGGTGTCGATCGTCTGGAGGCGAAGCTGATGTCGTGGCAGAGCTGGGTCATCTCGACATTTGCGTTCATGCTGTCCTACGGAACGCCACTGCTCCTTGCGACGCTCGGAGAGATCTTCGCCGAGCGTGCCGGCGTGCTGAACCTCGGGATCGAGGGGATGATGATCATGGGAGCCTACTCGGCATTCGTCACAGCCTATGTGACAGGGAACCCCTGGTTCGGGGTCCTGGTCGCTGGAGCGGTCGGCTGCGGCTTCTCGATCATCCACGCGTTCGCGAGCATCACACTTCGAGCCAACCAGGTTGTCTCGGGACTCGCGCTGACGCTTCTCGGCCTCGGCTTGTCCGGCGTCCTCGGAAGGGCTTGGGGCGGGAGACCTCTCCCCAACACACTTCCCGAGATCACGATCCCCGGGTTGTCGAAGATTCCGATTCTCGGACCCAGTCTGTTCGAGGGACATAGCCTGCTTGTCTACATCGCGATTCTCCTTGTCCCGGTGCTTTGGTTCGTGTTGTTCCGAACGAGAATCGGGATCAGCATTCGCTCGGTCGGAGAAGACCCGGCAACTGCGGACTCTCTTGGTGTCAGCGTCTCACGGGTACGCTATCTATCCGTTGCTTTTGGGGGGTTGCTCGCTGGCGTCGCGGGGGGGTATCTGTCGGTGTCGTACTACCCGGCATGGACGGAGGGATTGACCGGAGGCATGGGGTGGATCGTTGTCGCACTGACGATCTTCGCCTTCTGGAATCCCGCGATGGGCATGCTTGGATCCTTTCTGTTTGCTGCGTTGTACCACCTGTCGTTTCGGCTGCAGCCGTGGGTCGCGCCCGAGCTGCTCCGAGCACTTCCATACTTGTTCGCGATTCTGGTTTTGTCCTTCGTCTCGCGTGGCACATTGCAGCGCAAGGCGGGGGCACCGTCGGCATTAACGATCCCCTATACACGGGGACAGGATTAGAGCGAAGAGAGGTGGAGCCCCGGCGCATCGAGTGGCTGGGTTCCGCGGTGTAGAGGAATCAGGAGGTTGCTGTGATGAAGCGGGCGCTGGTTGTTCTTGGGATTCTTGCTCTTGTGGTATTCGGGAGCGCAATCGCGTTGGCGGACGAATACGTCCCGGGCACACCGATGAAGGTGGGATTTGTGTATGTCGGGCCGGTCACGGACTACGGATGGACGGCCGCTCACGATCAGGCGCGTCAGATCTGCGTCGATGCGTATCCCTGGCTGGAGACGATCTACGTCGAGAGCGTAGCCGAAGGCGAAGAGGGCGCAACGATCGACAAGTTCATCAACGAAGAGGGTTGCGACGTCGTCATCACGACGAGTTTTGGCTTCATTTGGGGAACTCAGGAGAAGGCACAGCAGTACAAGGACCAGATCTTTTTCCACGCCACGGGCTTCCTCCGCGAGCCGAACATGGCGACGTATATGGCTGACTTCTACCAGATCTACTATCTCAACGGGCTGATTGCCGGTGCGCTGACGGAGACGAATAAACTCGGCTACATCGGGGCGGTTCCGATCCCGGAGCTGAAGCGACATATCAGCGCGTTTGCCATTGGCGCACGCGAAGTCAATCCGGATGCTGAGGTTCACGTGCGGTGGACGAACGAGTGGGTCGACCCCGTCGGTGCGGCTGCGGCAACTGAGGCGCTGATTGCTGAAGGATGCGATGGCTTTGCATTCACCGAGGACACGGCTTCGGTCGTACAGGTGGCGGCCGCAAACGAGATGTTCTCGTTTGGGCACTACTCTCCGATGTACGTCTTCAGCGAGGAGTACTGCGTGTCTGGGCAGATCGCACACTGGGAAGAGATCTACTTGGACTTCCTGAAGAAGATCTACGATGGGGATTACACAGCGCACAACCTACAGAACGTTGACTACTGGTGGCTCCTTCAGGAGAAGGCCGTCGAGGCTGGCTGCGATCCGGGCATGGTGATCAACCCGGCGTTCGAAACCGAACTCAAGGGCATCATGCACACCGATCCGCTGCTGGGTGAGATCAGCATCTACGATCTCGTCATGACGCGATTGCAGCAGATGTCGGATCCGGGCATTACCTTCGATCCGTTTGAAGGGCCGATCTACGATCGGAAGGGTGAACTGCGAGTTCCCGCAGGCTGCATCCTTTCTTTCTCTGAGCTGACGCAGATGCAGTGGGCGGCAGCCGGAATTGTCGGTGCTTGGCCGGACGAACCGTAGGCTTCTCATGAGGTGGCGGTCACCCCTTGTGGGCGACCGCCACTTCTCTATCGACAAGCTTGGACTCCATGACAAGAACTCGAAGGCCGTTGCATGAGATGACACAGAAGCTCGCAGCTGTCGCTTCCGGGCGGCAAGCTGCGGATCTTGTGATTCAGAACGGCATTTGGGTCAACGTGTACTCAGGTGAGTACCTGCCCAACACAACACTTGCGATTGCCGGCTGCCGGATCGCCTACTGTGGCCCACACCGGGACGAGTTGGTGGGGTCGGCGACGCAAGTGATCGATGCAAAGGGCCGCTATCTCGTGCCTGGACTGCTGGACGCGCACGTCCATGTCGAGTCTTCCATGATGACCGTGCGCGGGTTCACACATGCTGTGCTCCCGCACGGAACGACGACAGCATTCATCGATCCGCATGAGATTGCGAACGTGTTCGGGATCGAAGGCGTACGATGGATGGCAGAGGAAGCCAAGACCGTGTTGTCGCAGATCTATGTTCAAATCCCGTCCTGCGTCCCGGCTGCCCCTGGGATGGAAACGACGGGTGCGGCGATCTCCGTACAGGACGTTGCCGAAGCGCTCCAGTGGCCCCACGTCATTGGGCTGGGCGAAGTGATGAGCTATCCGGGCGTTGCCGCTGGAGACGAGAAGCTGCACAAGGAGATTGCGGCAACGTTGCGGGAGCGCAAGGCCGTAGGGGGGCATTACGCATCCGAAAATCTGGGAGCCATGTTTCATGCCTATGCTGCCAGCGGCCCGATGGACTGTCACGAAGGGACTCGGACCGAAGATGCGATCGCGCGGATCCGCCAGGGTATGTACGCGATCCTGAGACAGGGATCGTCCGAACACAATGTCGTGACGCAACTCAAAGCGGTCACCGAGCAGGGACTCGACCCGCGCCGGGTGCTCCTCTGCACGGATGATCGGCATCCGGAGACACTGCTGCGCCTTGGGAGCATCGACGATGTGGTGCGGCTGGCCATCGACGAAGGTGTTGCGCCCATGACGGCCATCCAGATGGCAACGTTGAACCCCGCCGAGCGATTCGGCGTGTCCCAAGATGTAGGCAGCCTGGGTCCGGGACGCTACGCAGACATTCTGATCGTGAGTGAGCTGGAATCGCTGAGGATCGATACGGTAATCGCTGCGGGTGCCGTTGTTGCTGAGCACGGAGAACTCCGCATGCGTTCCGAGCCGTTCGCATTTCCCGAATTGGCGCGAGAGAGTGTACACATCGAACGTCCGCTGCAGGAAGACGATTTCCGCATTCCTGCTCCGGAGGGTCAAAGCACTGTTCGGTGCCGCGTGATCGGGATCGTCGAGCATCAAGTCTTGACGCGCGCATTGGAAGCGCGCGTCGATATCGTGGATGGATTTGCTGTGCCCAGCGCATCCTCCGCGCTGTCGTATCTCTCGGTTGTCGAGCGGCACACGGGCTCGACTCGCATTGCCCGCGCGCTGGTCAAAGGCTACGAGATGAACCGTCCCTACGCGCTTGCATCTACCGTAGCTCACGATAGCCACAATCTTGTGGTCATGGGAACGGCTCCAGGACTCATGGCGGAGGCTGCGAATGCGGTTGTGAAGATGGGGGGCGGGATCTGCCTAGTATCGCGCGACCGTGTCGAAGCCAAAATCCCTCTGCCCATCGCCGGACTGATGTCCGAGGAGCCGGTGGAGGTCATGGCCGCAAAAGCCGACGAGCTCCACCAGGCGTTGCGCGAACTCGGGTGCACGGTGGAGGATGCGTTGATGCCGTTCTTCTTCCTCGCGCTCCCTGTGATCCCACAACTGCGGCTCACGGATCTCGGATTGGTTGATGTCGAGCGGTTCGAACGTGTACCGCTGTTTGTCGAAGAGGGTCATGGATAACGGAAAGAGGTGGTCTCCACGAACACGAAACAGTACTTAAAGCCTGTCAGCCTGGACGAAGCCTGGCGGTTGATGAAGGACCATGGAAGCAAGGGGAAACTGGTTGGCGGAGGGATTGATGTCGTGTTGTACGGTCCTCCGGAAACGGAAGCACTCATCGACGTGACAGGATTGGGATTGGGCGTGATCGAGGGTGGAAAGGACGTGTTAGGTATCGGGGCTACGGCGACACTCACCGAGCTGCTTGAGCACCCCGCTACGGCTGATCTGCATAGCGGGATTCTTCGCGAGGTCCTTGTCTGCGTCGCGTCCCCGTTGCTCCGCAATCTCGCGACAGTGGGGGGCGCAGTTGCCAGTGTCCACCCCTGGTCGGACGTCATTGCAGTACTGCTCTCCCTGGATGCAAGCGCGGTATGCTACGAGGAAGGCAAGGAGATAGAATTCCCTCTCGAACAGCTGCTGGAAAATCGGGAACGACTGCACAACACGCTCATCATCCAAGTCAGATTGCCGCGAGCTGCTCGCTTTGCCGCATTCGAGAAGTTTGCACGAACGGGATTCGATGTGGGAATGCTGAACTGTGCAGTGTCTGTGATTCCGGATGGGCAAGTCTGCAACACGGTGCGCATGGTCTTCGGTGGCACGCCGGCGATTGCGAAGCGACTGCGAAGTGCGGAAGAACACCTCGAAGGAAAGCCGCTGACGGAGTCCACGATTGAAGAAACGGCGCAAGTAGCCGCGAACGCGCTGGACGTACGCGACGACCTGCGGGCGTCCGCATCGTACCGCCGGGATCTTGCCGCAGTAGGAACGCGCCGCTGCCTGAAGCGCGTGGCCGAAAGATGGAGCGCTGGAATATGAGGATCAATCTAAACATCAATGGTACGCAGCAGGCGTTCGAGATTACTCCGGAGGAGAAACTGCTCGATGTGCTACGGCGCGAGGGATACATGGGGGTGAAGAAGGGTTGTGGCTCGGGGGACTGCGGAGCCTGCGCGGTGTTATTCAACGGCCACGCTGTGAACTCGTGCCTGGTCTTCGCGGCGAAAGCGGACGGAGCAGAAATCCTCACGGTGGAAGGGCTGGCTAAGGGCCGGGCCTTGCATCCGATTCAGGAAGCATTCCTCTCGGTCGGGGCCGTCCAGTGCGGGTATTGCACCCCAGGCATGGTGATCAGTACCTACGACCTGCTGTCGCGAACGCCCGATCCTTCCGAGCAAGAGATTCGGGAGGCTCTTTCGGGGAATCTCTGTCGCTGCACTGGCTACGTGAAGCAGATCGAGGCTGTGAAGAAGGCAGCAGCGCTGCTGAGGGAGGATTCCCATGACGCATGATCACAAGACGTTCGATGTCGTCGGAAAGAGCCTCCGCAAAGTCGACGGCGTGGCGCTCGTCACCGGGAAGCCCGAGTTTGTGGCCGATCTCCAGCTACCGAACACGTTGCACGTGAAGATCCTTGGAAGCAAGCTCGCGCACGCCAAGATTGCCAAGCTGGATGTCTCCGATGCCGAAGCCATGCCCGGAGTAGCATGTGTCTTGACCTACAAGAACACGCCGCCTACCCGCCACACAACAGCAGGTCAGGGTTATCCGGAGCCGTCGCCGTACGACACGCGCATGTTCGAGCAGAAAGTACGGTTTATCGGCGATCGCGTGGCCGCAGTGGCCGCAGAAACCGAAGCGATTGCGGAAGCAGCCATCAAGGCAATCCACGTCGAGTACGAAGAACTGCCGGCAGTGCTCTCGATGGATGAGGCACGGGTAGAAGGCGCACCGGTGATCCACGATGAAGCGGATTCAACGGGGATCTACGACGCTGCTCACAACATTGTGGCAGACGTGGATATCGACGTTGGGGACGTGGAGAAGGGATTTACGGAATCCGATCTCATTGTCGAGCAAACATGCGAAACGCAGTACGCGCAACACACCCCGATCGAGACGCACGTTGTGTTGAGCTACCTGGACAATGCGGATCGTCTCGTATTGCGGACGAGCACCCAAGTTCCGTTCCACGTGCGTCGAATCGTCGCGCAAACACTGGGGATTCCGATGCGCGACATCCGTGTGATCAAGCCTCGCATTGGCGGAGGCTTCGGAACCAAGCAAGAGGTGCTTTTGGAGGACGTTGCCGGGTGGGTCACGCTGCAGACAGGCCGGCCGGCGTTCCTCTCGTTGACGCGTCAGGAAGAATTCGCAGCCTCAAGAACACGCCATCCGATGCGTATCCGAGTGAAGCTGGGTGCCAAGACGGATGGCAGGTTGCACGCTATCGAGATGGAAGCAACCTCGAACACAGGCGCGTACGGCTCTCACGGGCTCACCGTGCTTGCGAACACCGGCTCCAAAACGCTTCCGCTGTATAACAAGGCGCCGAATGCACATTTCTACGGTCAGGCCGTATACACCAACCTGGCCGTAGGGGGTGCGTACCGGGGCTACGGCGCAACGCAGGGCTACTTTCCGCTGGAAACGGCGATGGATGAGCTGGCTGAGCGGCTGAAGATGGATCCGATTGAACTACGCCGATTGAACCACATCCGCGTCGGAGAGACGTCGCCGATCTTCGAGAAACTTGGCGAAGGGCGCGAGGGCGTGTCGCAAACCGTGAAGAGCTGTGAGATGGACCGATGTCTCGAGTTGGGTGCGGAACGTATTGCATGGGCGAAGAAACGTGGCCGGCGCGAGCGAGACGGATCGTGGGTTCACGGACTCGGTATGGCGATCATGATGCAGGGTTCGGGCATTCCGGAGATCGACATGGCTGCGGCAACGATCAAGATGAACGAGGATGGCTCGTTCAATCTGCTCATGGGGGCAACCGATCTCGGAACAGGCTCCGACACGATTCTTGCTCAGATTGCAGCGGAAGTACTCGGTGTCCCGCTTGAGAAGATGCTTGTAACGTCCTCGGACACCGATTTCACGCCATTTGATGTTGGTGCGTACGCGTCATCCACGACCTATGTGTCCGGCATGGCGGTGCAACGTGCTGCGGAGAAAGTACGCGAACAGATTCTCGACGTCGCAGCGCCGCTGCTTGGGGATGCAGCGGAAGGGCTGGAGCTCAAGCACGAGGCGGTACGCGCTGCGAATGGCAGCAGCGTGAGCTTGGCTCGGGTTTGCCAGCGCGCGATGTACGAGTCCGATCAGTTCCAGATCGCAGCAACGGCATCCTGCGTCCCGACGGAATCTCCGCCGCCGTTCCTCGCCAACTTCGCAGAAGTTGCGGTGGATACCGAGACCGGCCTTGTGAGAGTGCTTCACTATGTCGCTGCCGTGGACTGCGGTGTCGCCATCAATCCGCAGTTGGCGGAAGGGCAGATGGAGGGTGCGATTGTCAACGGCATCGGCTATGCGCTGACCGAGGAAATGGTGCTGAGTTCGAACGGGAGGGTGCGGAATCCGACGCTGTTTGACTATAAGATTCCTGGGATCCTCGATCTTCCGAAACTTGAGATTCTGTTGGTCGAATCCTATGAGCCCACCGGACCGATGGGTGCGAAGTCTGTTGGCGAGATCGGAATCAACGGCCCAATCCCCACCATCGCCAACGCCATCTATGATGCTGTCGGCGTACGGCTGACAGAGACGCCGTTCACTCCGGAGCGTGTGCTCACCGCCTTGCGTTCGAAAGAACGAGCGGGATGAACGTTCATCCCTAATGAGGGATGCTTATGCTCAGCGATGTCCGCGTTGCGCGGAGTCGCCTTGGAAGGGAGCAGTATGAAGGTCTTAGTGGTAACCAGTAGCGCCAACAAAGACGGGCTGACGGCAACGTGTGGAGAAGCCGCAAGGCAGGGCACCGTAGACGGTCGAAGCCCGGCTCGCGTTATCAATCTGAATGAATTCAAGATCGAGCGCTGCCGCGTGTGCAAGAACGGATGGGGAAATTGTCTTACCAAGCACCGATGCGTGATTGAAGACGATTTCGCGAAGCTCCAAGACATGTTCAACGAAGCCGAAGGTTTCGTTTGGGTGACGCCCGTCTACTTTGGAGAGCCGAGCGAGCCCATGAAGGCATTCTTTGATCGGCTCCGCCGCTGTGAAGCGACCAAAACGGACGGAGATCGAACGGTCTTGCAGGACAAGCCGGTGATCTGCATCGCTGCTGCAGGTGGATCCGGAAACGGTGCAGTTCAATGCCTGGGTATCATGGAGCGATGGGTGAAGCAATTGCGGGCGACGTTTGTCGACTACGTGCCGATCACGCAGCGAACGCGCGAGTATCAACTCGAAACCATTCATGACAGCCTCGTTGCCCTGTGCAAGCCACAACCGGTAAGTGCACAGATGCCACTCTCGGCACAGAAGGGAGAGCGCTCGCGCAGCCGATCCAATCGCCGGATTGGGCGGCGTCGACGTCCTCCCCGAAATCGAAACTAGGATTCCAACAAGGGATGCTCGCGAGGGAGCATCCCCCCGCGACGCTCTCTAGAGCCGGTAGATGTCCGCGTACTTCGAGCGCACATAGTCTACGAAGAACTGAGAGTTGGGTGCCTCACCTGTGACGCGCTCGATCAGTTCCACAGGTTCCACTGCAGCACCGTGCCGATGGACATGCTTGCGAAGCCATTCCAGCAGGGGCGCGAACTGACCGGACGTGATCTGCTCATCGAGCTTCGGCAGGTCCTTTCGAAGCGTGGCGAAGAGCTGTGCGCAGTAGAGGTTGCCCAGCATGTACGTGGGGAAGTAGCCGAAGTAGCCGACCGACCAATGCACATCCTGTAGCACGCCGTCCCGGTCGGATGACGGTCGGATGCCTAGGTAGTCTTCCATCGCCTGATTCCAGCGCTCCGGCAGATCCTCTACCGCAAGCCGATCGGTCATCAACTCGGTCTCCAGCTCGTATCGCAGCATGATGTGGAGGTTGTAGGTGACCTCATCCGCTTCCACGCGGATGAACGAAGGCGTGACCGTATTGATGGCCCGGTAGAGTGTTTCCGTCTCGACAGACGCGAATTGCGGGAACGCCTTCGAAAGCTCAGGATGGAAGTGTCTCCAGAAGGGCAGGCTTCGGCCAATCAGGTTCTCATACATCCTCGACTGGGACTCGTGAATGCCGAAGGACGAACCACCGGCAAGGCGAAGTGGGTGCAGTGTTGTCGGCACCCCTTGCTCGTAGAGTGCATGGCCGCCCTCGTGCAATGTCCCGAATAGGCCGGACATCAGGTCGGTCTCTCGGAAGCGCGTCGTAAGACGGACGTCCCCGGCACCGATCCCGGACGTAAAGGGATGGACGGCTTCGTCCAAGCGTCCGCTCTCGAAATCGTAACCAAGCTGCGATAGCGCTTGAAGCGAGAGTTTGCGTTGTGCCGCGACGGGAAACGCACCTTCGAGGCAAGCCTTGTCCGGTGCCTGTCCGTTGTCCCTGAGCTCCTGCAAGAAGGGAACGAGCTGCTCGCGAAGCGGTTGGATGATGCCATCCAACTGCTGACTCGTCATTCCGGACTCGTAGATGTCCAGGAGCGCGTCGTACGGAGAACCCGTGTATCCATAGCACTCGGCGAACTGCTTCGCGTATCCGACCATTCTTTCCAGGTAAGGGAGAAACGTGTCGAAGTCGTTGCGCTCGCGTGCTTCTTCCCAAGCTGCTTGACCGCGTGCACGATCAGTGGCGAACGCTTCGTACACATCGGCTGGGATTGATCGCATGCGGCGATGCACCTTGGAGACACTGCGAAGGCTCGCGAGAACCTCGGGCTGGAGACGGTCTTCCGATTCGAGTGCCTTAATCGCATCTGCAAGCTCGTTGCTTGTCAGTGCATCGAACACCAGTGTAGCGAGTTTACCTGCGACTTCCGAGCGTGCCTCGATGCCCTTCTTCGGCATCGCGGTCTGCTGATCGTAGGAAAGCAGCGCCTCTGCGGACTCGAGCGCGACGATGTTGCTGACAAGGCGTTGATAGTTGGCCTGCGCGTCCATATACACTCCTTCATCCCTGCCCAAGTTTGGGTGGAGCGTCAGTATACCCGAGGCAGTGGCTAGAGCAGAGCCTCGATATGTCGATCAGTCAAGTTGGCTGGGTGTCCGGCGAAGTAGATGATCCCGTCACGACCGATCAAGAACGTCCGCGGAATGCCATAGACGCGGTAAGTGCTCTTCACTCGGGAAGCATGGGCATACGATTGCCAGAGCACGATCATCTGATCGAAATCTGTTGCTGCGAGGTACGAAATGACCTGGATCTCCGATCGGTCGAGATTTACGCCGAGCAGCACCACATCGTTGGCATAGCTCGCTGCCTGAGATTCAAGCCTCGGCATGCTTAACTTGCAGGGCGTACACCAGCTAGCCCAGAAGTCCAAGATGACCACAAAGCCGCGATAATCGGAGAGAGAGACAGTTTCTCCATCCAACGTTCGGAGGGAGAACTCCGGGGCTCGATAGCTCACGTACGGTCCAATCGGAATCTCAGCGACCTGTGCTTCGGGAGGTTCGACCGCTTGCTCGGACTGAGCAAGCTCTTCTTGGGGGGTTGAGGAATCCGGATGGAGCCGTTGAACGATTGCGTAGCCGAGAAAGACAAGAGCAACCGATCCCAATGCGATCAACGCCATCGCGAGAATCCGCTGCCAATTCCATTGCTTCCAGTCCATAGAGTCCCCCTCTTGCATCGCCTCCCCGATACGGATACGGTCGTACGATACGATACGATACTGTACCTCGTTTCTCACGGTGCACAGGACAAGGGGGCGCTCATGAAGACGCAAACGAGAAATCGGATTGCCGTGGTTGGCGTCACAATGATGGTGATCGCAGCGGTCCTCCTGTGGCCGCCTCGGGATCCGCTAGCGGGCGTGGAATCCGTCGCAATTCGAGTGGGCGACGTGCCTCCGCGTCAAAGCGACGTGCAGTTCACAGAAGAACTTGGGATCGTGCTCGATGATCGGGACATTCGCATTGTAAGCGACGAATCAAGTGCTGATGTTGTGCTGACGCTCGACGACTTCCGCGTCAACCTCGGCGACATCGAGATCTCTCTCACCGAAGGCAGCATCCGGGGAAGCGCGAGCGCGCAATGCACGCTAACCGACCTTGAAACCGGCGCGGTCCATGTCATGGATTTCCGGCTAGTGTTCGAGAACGGCGAAGCTCGAGCATCTCTGAGAGCGCGCCGCTTCTGGCAGTTCTGGAAGTAGTTGCATCTTGTCTGACATCTATCTGGAGACCGATCGCCTGATGCTGCGCCGTCTCAGTGAAGACGACGCAAGCGATCTATTCGAGCTCGATTCCGACCCCGAGGTCATGCGCTACTTGACCGGCGGGTTGCCACACACCTACGCGTTCATCGTGCAGACAGCGCTGCCGCACTATCTCAGTTTCAACAAGCGCGATGAGGACATGGGATTCTGGGCGGCAATCGAAAAGACGAGCGGCCGATTTCTGGGCTGGTTCCACTTCCGTCCATTCAAGGAAGCGCCAGAAGAAACCGAGTTGGGATACCGACTGAGAAGAGACGCCTGGGGGCAAGGCTATGCGACCGAAGGCTCGCGAGCATTGATCGAGAAGGGTTTCCTTGAGCTTGGCTGCACGACCGTGGTGGCGACGACCATGATGACCAATCTGCGCTCTCGGCATGTGCTGGAGAAGTTGGGGATGACACTCGAGAAGACGTTCGAGTTTCCCGGCGATCCATTCCCCGGGTGGTCGAAAGACGAATGCTTGGAAGTGAAGTACGCATTGACACGGGATGATTGGAAGGCATGCATAGCACGCCGCGGATTGCGGGACTCAGGGAGTGCGTGATGGGACGGGATCCTCATGATCCACGATCCCTCGCCCTCCCTTCCACTTCCGAAGGGATCCTGCATGTCGCGGAGCCTGACCTGTCCAGCAGTCTAGAAGTCTAGAAGTCCGGGTCCTCACCAATGGGGTGAATGAAGACGCTTCCGTAGATCGTCGTCCCGCCCATGGATAGAGAGACTTCGTGGCAGCCCGGCACCTGCGGGATGTCGATGCGGATCTCGTACCGAAGGCCCGATTCCCCGGGGAGGACCGAGATCGCAGCGCTCCCTGCGGGCACTCCATCCACTGACGCTGTAAGTGTTGCCGTCTGGGGGACGGGTTCTTCCTCCTCCGGCGGCTCGGCCGTGTTTTCGGCGAAGGCGACGATCAACAGCGTGTGTGCTTGATCGTTTCCGAAGATCGGTGGCTGCGGACGGATGTAGATGTTGTCGACCACGAGACTCCCCTGAGTGAACGTCCCGGCCCAAGAGCTTGTCAGGTAGGGGTGCGGCGGATCGATCGAAATCGTCTGCACGGCTCGATCGGTGTCTCCGCACTGGTCCGTAACCTTCCAGACGCGGTGGAAGGTCCCCAACTCCGCATTCAGGTCATCGTGGAACTCGTCCTGGTACTCGAGCGAGACCATGGTTCCACAAGGATCGTCCACCGTTGCAGCGCCTGTCATCGAAGGCGCGATCGATGCGACACTCACACATCCGGAGACGGACGTATCCGCCGGCGCGTCAATCGTAGGCGTTGGGCTGATGACATCGATGCTCTGAGTGCAGGCACTCTCGTCGCCCTCGTATTCCCCCCAGAAGCGCTCGATCCACTGGATCCCGCACGCACCTCCTTCCGGCAGCGGCTTCGGACCGTCGTCCCAGTAGATTAGGCCTTGTGCGCTGGCCCACGCCAACTCCTCCTCGGTGGGGTCGAACGACTCATAGCAGAACACCGAACGTTCGACTGGGCAATCGAGCGGAGGCTCGAGAATCGCAATCGGCTGGGCGCAGAGATGCGTTTCGTTGTACCACACGCGTTCAATCCACTCGATCTCGTCGCCTATCGCGCCATCGGGCTTGGGCGTGTCGAAGTACGACAACCCCAGTTGCGCGGCCCAGTCCAGTTCCTCCTCTGTTGGTGTGGTCGATTCGCCGCGGAGAACCAAGCGCTCTTCAAGACAGGGCGAAAGCGGGTCAATGAAGCGAATCGTCTGAATGCATGACTTCCCACCACGAGACCAGGTGCGCTGAACCCACTCGACGTCCGTTCCCGTAGCGCCCTCCGGGAACACTTGATCCTCGAAGTGGAGACCGTTCTTCTCAGCCCAGGCAGCTTCTTCATCGAGTGGCTCCAGCGAAGAACCACGAGGGACTAGTCGTTGGTTCCCGCAGACAAACCCGGGGCCTACGCTGAGTGATGAGACTGCCCACGGGAGCTTCGTTAGGTCGACTTCTGTTCCGCCGGTGATCGTGAGCGACTCCCCTTGCTGGTCAGGAAGGTCGAAAAGCGTCAACGAGAGCTCGCCCTGAAGCCCCCCACGAATCAAAACGGTTGTGATCTGATTGTCGACTTCCGGTGACAGATTCGCACGCGTGCCTTCGAGCATCGGAATCCACTGGGCAGAGCTTGCACTTCTCAGTTCAGCTATGGGCCCTGCATTGCCCGAGAACAGGATCAGCGATTGTTTGAGAGTTGAGAGGGTCGGGAAGCTGTCATTCCAGTCCCTAGTTTCCGGAGTCGGTCCCGTTGTGTTCACGAAGTTCTTCCCGTCGAACAGAACCACTGACACAAGTGATCCAGGGACCACCGAACGCACCCCGCTGTGGACACTCTGGAATACCCAATTGGAGAGATCCTCGATAGGGTAGTAGGCCTCGGGGTCAGGAGGCATCAGAAAAACAACGCTTCCCTCTAGGCACGGAAGACCGCTCAGCAGTATCCCGAGATCGTCCAAGAAATACATCACATTGCCATACTCGAAGATGTTGATCCCCCACCAGATGATGCGGCTCTGCTCGCACGGCTCACTTCCGCCAGCTTCAGAGGCATTCTCCACTTCAATCGCGAAGACCTCAGTCACAACATCGTCCCCGTCACTGTCAGTCGCTGTGATCTGAATGCCGCTGTAGGTTCCGATATCGGCTGCTGTCGGTGTGCCGGTCAGCGCGCCCGTCGTCGCATCGAAGCTCATCCACACGGGTTGGTTGAGGATAGAGAACGCGTAGCTCCCCGCGCAGCCTTCGGGAACCTTGGGTGCGTACACGTAGGCTTCCCCGGTTGTGAGTTTCGTGGTCGTCGGCCCTCCCAAGCTAACGAACTCCTCGCCGCCCTGAACGGTGATGGTCGTTGGGCCATAGACCCAGGCGAGCCGAAGCCATGGATTCGGGCATCCATCGCAGCCTACAACCGTTGGTGGCGTGGGCGTATCGGCACTCGCTTCGTAGCGATTTGTCCCGCCAACCATGATGATCCACCGATTGCCGCCCCACGTGATGTTTTCATAGGGCGGGTAGAACGTTCCGTCGTCATGGATCCGGCGATATCGAGGTTTGTACTGGTAGTAGTCAACGAACCGATAGGTTGCGTTGGCGGGCTCGAATGCGGCGTTCGAGACGATCACATCCTCGTAGCACGTCGCGGCCTCGACGTATGTTTCGAAGGCGATGGGGAGCAACACCCCAAGGCCCAATACGATCGCAAGGAATAGGGGGAAGTGTATGACCGAGCGCCCAATCTGCATGTTCCACCTCCAACGGACTCACCAGGGGCTCTTCTGTCTCTGCCTGAACAGGACGAATCTCACGCAATGCAACCCACTCTAGCCCGAACATACCATCGACGCCAACTGCGCAATCTCCCACGAGAGTCTCTGGAGAGGTAGCAGAGCGGAATGGCTGTGGAGAACGAAGGCATAATCGACCCAAAGCGCTCGGACAGCAGCGCTTCAGGAGATTGCTTGGGCGCGCCCGCCTTCAGGGCCGAGGGGATATTCCGCCGACGGAGTTCCTCCGCTTCCACTCGTACATCAGCACCCCGCCGGCGACGGCGACGTTGAGGCTGTCGACGCCCGGCGCCATCGGCAACGCGAGGCAGGCATTGAGCGCACTCCGGACTGCGGGCGACAGCCCGTGCGCTTCGTTGCCCAGACACAGGATCGCCGATCCGGTCAGGGCTTGCGCATCCCAGAGCGTCCCGTCAGCGGACGCATCCGAGCCGACAAGCGAGAACGCGGCAAATGCACCGGCGCGGATCGGCGCGAGGTCCTCGGTGTGGACGAGAGGAACGGCGAACGCCGATCCCATCGATCCGCGTAGCGCCAAAGGATCGGTCGAGTCGGCGCCAGCGCCGAGCTGGACGACGGCCAGGCAGCCAATCGCATCTGCCGTGCGCAGCAGCGTCCCCAGATTGCCGGGGTACTGAATTCCGTCCAGCGCCAGCAGAAGCTGGGGCCGGCCTGCCTGGACGTGTCGGGCGATCTCGTCGACCGACCAGCGAAGCGCCGATCGAGCGAACGTGGCGATCAGCCCCTGATTCATCGCCCTTGAGGAGAGCGACTCCAACACGGATTCGCTGACTTCGACGGCCTGCCCGCCGGCCTCCTCGAACTGCTCCACCAGCTTCTCGGCCAACGGACTCGTGAACGCGGACGGGCAGTGATAGACATCGGCCGGAACGACATGGTGTACCCACGCCGCAGTCGTCTGCTGTTCCAGCGCGCGTGCAACCAGCTGCAAGCCTTCGACCAAGAAGCGGTCCTGCTGGATGCGGTGCTTCTTCTGCCGCAGCTTGCGCGCGGCAACGATACGTGGATTGCTTGTGGATGAAATGACAGGGCACATGTTCAGTTTGTACTGCGTCGCGCGGCGTTCCGCCAATTCCAGTTGAGCGCTTGCCCGTTCGGAGTTTCACGGGTGCACGCAATGCCTTGACTCACGCGGGGTGCCACAGACATGATCCGACAGGCATGAGCGCTTGGCCTTGGCGCAATCGCGCTTGCGCTGCGTGAAACGATCCGCGGGAATGGATCTCACCACAGATTGGACGAACGGGTCCACCGCTTCCTCCCACTCGATCGGAGGGAAGGTCATCTCAAGTTGCGCGTTCGTCTTGTGACAGACATCGATCCAAGCCCTGGCCGAGCGTTCGGACGAAGTTCCGGAGTGTAGGGTGACGACTTGCAAGCACGGGCAAGATCATGTATATATCGGCGCCGATATATTTCTGGCAATCGCATGCGCAGTTCCCAAGTTCGGGAGGGAACATGAGAGCACGCCGTGTCTTGCTCGCATTGGTAGGAACGAATTTCCTCAGCGCCATGGGGATCACGATCGTGGTGCCTTTGATCTCGAATCTGGAGCAGATTTTCGGTGTCTCCTCCGCATACGGCATTTGGATCATCACGCTATTCATGCTGAGTTATGCGATGGGGATGGCGCTAATTGGCCGATTGAGTGATGCCATCGGGCGCCGACCGGTCTACATCGCCTCCATGGGCGTGTTCGCACTGGGGCTGCTGATCAGCGCATTGGCACCGCACTTCGGCTGGGTGCTCTTCGGGCGCTTCTTGCAAGGGCTTGGCGCCAGTGGGTCATTGCCCATTGCTCAGACCATCGCCTACGAGCACTTCGGCAAGCGCAAGGGGTTGGCGATGGGAGCGATCACTGCCGCCTTCGGCATTGGCGTGGTTGCAGCCATCAACCTGGGAGGCGGCATCTACCAAGCGTTCGATTGGCGCGCCGTATTCTACGTGACGTTTGCGCTCTCTCTGCTCGGGTGGGGACTGTCCTTCGAGATTCCGGAGACGCTGAAGCAGAGGAAGTCTCTACGTCTTGATGCTGGCGGCATCCTCACATTTGGCGCTGCGATCGCGGCATTCATGATGCTGTTCCGCGGGCTCTCCGAGTCTTCGTTCGCCGATGCTTCGGTGTGGCCGTATGCTGCCGCACTGGTTGCGCTGGTGGGCGCATTCCTTGTGTTCGAAGGCCGCGCGAAGGCGCCAGCGATCGACCTCGATCTGTTCAAGATGCCTGCCTTTGTCGCAGTAATCGGAGCAGCAGTTACCGGAGGAATCGGCATGTTCGTCTTCCAGACATTTCTTCCGAGCTTTGCCCAGATCTCGCTGGGTTACACCGTGGCACAGGCTTCTTACTCGATCAATCTTATGGCAGCGACAATGGTCTTGACTGCTGGCGCTACGGGTGCCCTGAGCGATCGGTTCGGGCCGGAACGAGCGTTGACCTTCAGCTTGGCGACGACAACGCTCGGGTTTCTGCTGATCACGGCTATCTCGCAACCGACATGGGCTTACTACATAGGCAGTGCGATTGCCGGTGCCGGCCTGGGAAGTTTGATGACCCCGATCAATGTGATCGGAATGCGTGAGGGCGGCCAAGGCCGCGAAGGTTTTACCTCGGGCATCGTAAGCCTCTCCCGGACGCTGGGCGGCATTCTTGGGCCGACGATTGCTGGGTTCGTGCTCTCGCAAACGGATTTCTCTTCGCTGTTCGCGCTGGACAACCTCCTCCGCGCATACTTCCGCATCTATCGCTTTGGGATGTGGGTGGGCGTGGTTGGCTTCGGGTTTGCCATGATTCTACTGATTCGTTCGCTACGAAAGACAGGTGTGCAAAGATGATGCAGAGCATTCGACGGTTCTCGGGAGTGATGCTGCTGGTGATGGCCTTCGTGACGTCAGGTCTGGGGCAGACGTACGATCCAATGGAGGTCGTCTGCACGATGTCGCAGAACCTCACGGCCTACTCGGCGACGATCCGCATGATACAGCATCGGGGGGGCAACGATTCGGTCATCGAATTTGCGTTCGACTTCGTACCTCCCGACCGGATGCGAATTGTCTACACGGCGCCGGCCACGGTCGAGGGGCAGACGATCATTTTGAATGCCGATCGCTTCTACACCTACATTCCAAGCCTCCATCGCAGCGTGTGGAAGCAGGTAGGCGAGGATGCCAGCAATCCGGGCGAGGACATGGGATTCCTGTTTGACTTCGTTACGGGCACTGCATCAGAGGCGCTCTCACAGGGGGTTGTAGATGTCGTGGAGAGCCCGGAGACATTCGTGCTAGAGCGTGCGGGCGTGACGCTTGACGTCGATGCCTTTGCGCTGGAGCTGGACGAAGAGCGGCAGCTCGTGTCGCTGAACGTTCTCGACGCCGCACCGGTGGCGATTTCGATCTACAGCAGCGAGAGTCTGGTCATGGAGATTCACGTGCTGGAGTACCGCATCAACGGAGATTTCGATGAAGCGTGGTTCGCCATACCGGAGGAGTAGGAGCTCAGGATGCAGGAAATACGTCGCGGCCATCTAAAATTCTACATTCTACGGCTCCTGATTGAGCAACGCCGTACGGGATACGGCCTCATGAAGGCGATCGAGACGGAGACGGGGTTCTGGAAGCCGTCTGCTGGGTCGCTGTATCCGCTGCTTTCGACCATGCGTGAAGCGGATTTGATCCGCGAGGTCGATGAGCCGGACGGCACCTCCCGGTGGGAGATCACGAAAGAAGGGAAGGACACGTACACACAAGCCGAAGAGACCAAGCGCGAATTGCTGAGCAACATGCGCCGATCGCTGGTGGTGTTTGCCAAGGTTTTCGATGCACAACCCCTCGAATCCCTTGCGGAGCTATTGACATCGTGGCAAGACGCTCGCTCAGACTTCGAGACGCTGGGACCCCTCTTCACGCAGTTTCAGGACGCGCTATGGGATCTTCCCCGGCTCTCCAGCGAACAGGAGCATCGTGTCCAGGCGATACTGCATGACGCGATCGCTGCGCTCGAGAGAGTGCGCGCAACGATCGGCCCGGAGCTGAGCGCCACCCACGGACTTGCACCGCGCGATGTGGAGCACTGAGCACCGCGCGGCTCGACTCTATCTCTCGATGACAAGCTGCGGTGCCTGAGTCCCTTGCACTGTATGTACGTCAGGATTCGTACGGATACTGCATCTGGGTGCCGAATCCTTCTTTGCTGGCGCAGTTATCCCAAACCTCTCGAATGTTGAACACATAGGCTGGGTACTTGAGCCAGCGATTGGTGTCCGGCCGATGGTACACATCATGCTGCGCATTGATGAACTGCTGGTATAGCTCGCGCTTGCCCGACTCCGCCTCATCGTAGATCTCAATCCGGCCCCGGAGTTCGTAGGAAATCATCGGAGGCTGGTAGTAGATGAGCGTTGCCTCGGGGTTTGCTCGGAAGTTGTTCCAGCTATGCTTCTTGGCCATCTCCAAGCTACCCAGTCGAGTGAAGTCGATGCGGTTCTGCGCTTCCGGGCTGTAGAGCTGCTTGACCAGTACGGCTAGACCGCGCTTGCTGTACGCTTGATCATCTCCGTCGTAGCTTTGGATGTGCTCAAGATAGGCATCCAGAGTCTCTTCCAGGTATTCCGGTTTGGGAAGGAATCCAACTCCTTTGATGCTACCGTTCAGCCCATCGGGACCGTTGGAGATGAAGGCAGGGTTGTGAGAACAGAAGCTGAGAAAAACCTTCTCCCGAGCCATTTCCTCTCCCTCATGCAGTTTCGTTACGGTTTGGGCCCTTGCGCGGAATGCCCAGTTGAAGAATGCCTCAGCTGACTTCATATCGAACTCCCTGTCTGCGAGATGTAGCAGCGATACTAGTGGGTCCGCAGAAGCTCGTCAATAGCAGTAGGAGGCAAGAAGTGGGTCTTGACATGGGCAGGATGCAGAGTGTATCGTGTGTTTAGGCAAATGTATCGGCGCCGATATATACGGGGAGTTGATACCGTATCGGTGTCAGGCTGAGCTGGCGGGCTCATGTCTTCTAGTCTGGAGGAGGATAGCGATGACGGCGAAGTTCAGAGCAGGAGTTGGACTCTTTTTGGCGATGCTTCTGGTGCTTGGTCTCGTCTCGGTCGGTGCGGATCGTTTCGAGGGGATTGCTGGCGATTACCAGATCGATATCACGAACCTTGGAATGCCGCTGGTGTTCTACTTGCGGATTGAGGCCGATGGTGCATTCATGCTTGCGCCAAATCTTCAGTTCGAGGCGAGCGAGAGTCGCGGGGAAGGTGTGATCGGCGAGAGCCAGGGTGTGTACATGATGATCTATAAGGAGCACACGGCCGACAATCCTAAGACGGCTACGTTTGTGCTCGACGGCCCAAACCTTGTCTTCCAGAGCACGCTGCCGTACGGCTCAAGCAACATTCTCAACAGTGCAGAAGATGCGGACGATCCGGCCATCGTCTATACCTTGACTGCGGAAACACTTGCGCTTTCAGAGTATTACGGGACCTACGCCGGCGCTCACTCCAAGATGGCGATGGGCAGTCAGGTGGAATACACGTATACCCTGACCCTGAAAGCGGGACTGCGCTACGAGTTCGAGAGCCAATTCGCCATGGGTGGAAACACATACACCTTCACCGAGACGGGAAGCTGGAACGTGGACGGAGAGCAGTTCACGCTTGAGCCGGCCGGCGAAGAGCCTGTGCAAGGAACCATTGACTCGGACGGCGGGATCACGGTTGGAATCAAACCCTCGGAAATGGCAAGCTCAAGAACGGAAAGCCTGCTTCGCATCGCAACACATGCGGAATATGCAGGGACCTATGTCGGCGAGAAGTCCTCGCCCATGTATACGGCCAACACGACCCTGATCCTGGATATGTTCGGCACCTACCAGTACTCTGCGGATGTGGGGATGCCTGACGCATTCGAGCAATCCGGCACTTACGAGGTTTCCGGCACAGAGATCAGCTTTGCGCCAGAGGAAGAGACCCCCTACAGCGGTACGCTCGAGAATCTGGTGGTCGTCGGAAGCTTCCAGGTCATCGGAAGCATGCCAGGTACGGACTTGGTCATGTACAACGACATCCTGCTGGGAACCTTCTCCGGCACTGCGACGCATGAGGAAGTGGAGTACACGACGGTCCTAACGCTGAACCCGAATGGGAGCTACGAGCTTCTCGTCTCCAATGCTGATGGACAGGCCGTTGTCGATAGCGCCGGAACCTTCCAAATGCAGCGATCCATGACCGTGATGGTCGTCCTTTCAGACATGGATCCTACTCCGATGTGCACGGTGAGCGATGCTGGACTCAATTTCAGTATCACCCTCCCCGGAATGGACGCGACCTCCGGGATGGGGGGTCTAGGATTCAGTCTGAAGAGACAGTAACGTACTGACCCATCGATTGAGCAACCAAGCCCCGCCAGGGCGGGCAGCCCTGGCGGGGTCTGCTTCCACACCGGCTCGAGCGAGCATGGCAGGGGGAGGGGAATGCCCAAGCATCGGAAGCACCTGGCAGTCTGTCTGCTGCTCATGGCTTGCACAGCCATGTTGCTGTCAGGCTGCCAGCGGATTGAGTATCCCCGTCGGACGGATCAGATGAACACGCTCTATGTGGGGGTAGTCCAATCCTCGTTCCCGTCCGCCTTCATGCCCTGGCTGTCTCGGGACGGGATTGCGCCCACGGTTGCGAGCATGCTCTACAGCACCCTGTTTTCCTATGATGACGAGACTGGCGAATTCCTGCCGAATCTCGCACGGCAGTGGTACTACGTGGACGCCCAAGGTGCCCCCATCGTCACCGCATCTGGAAGCATCGACTACGATCGATTGGAAACCCATGGCGTAAAAACGCTACAGAACCCGCAGAATGGCAGGACCGAGCAGTACCTGACCGTTCGCATCGAGCTGGACCCCGACGCGCGGTGGAGTGACGGGCAGCCGGTGACCGCAGACGACGTCTACTACACGCTTGACATTGCCAGGAACAACTGCTTGGCAAACCACGCAGGCGCACTGGCCTGGACCGCCGATCTGCTGCATCTGTACTCCAACTCGGGCCAGCTCCAGTTACCGGGCATTTTCACCTACAGTCATGGGGCGGCCGAGCAGGGTTACGTCATCGACGAAGCGGAGCAAGACCAGGTCATCTACCTGCACGTGCGAGGCGTATTGGGCGCTGTGACCAGTCTATTCACTACGGTCTTAATCCTTCCGCAACATGTGTGGGAACCGGTCGTCAGCCGCGAGTGTCAGCTCAACAACCGAGATCCCGATGCGCGCATGCAGTACCTTTATCAGCATCCTGTGGGCAGCGGCCCCTACGTGTTGGATACCGCAGCATCTGGACCCTCGCAAATCGTCCTTCAACGGAACGAGCTTTACCACCAGACAGCGGATGACGGGAGCCCACTCTACACGGTGGAGACCATCCGGCTGATCCTGTATCAGGAACTCAACGTGGCCATCTACGCGGTCATGCAAGGGCACATCGACATGCTCGACGCCAGCTTGAGCCCCAACTACGTGCGACTGTTTGAAGGCCGCGATGACCTCTTCGTTTCGGTTGCTGAGGGGATTTTCACCCAAGCACTAGTGTTCAACGTGAATCCAGTGGCGTCCGAGCAGTCGCGCATGCGCAATCTGCTGGTGGACAAGCAAGTACGTCAGGCCATTGCGCTGGCCATCGATTCCGACATGCTCATCCGGCTCGTAGCCAACGGCGCCGCTGCACCCATGAGCGCCGGTCTCATTCGTGAGCGTCTGAGCGACTTTCACAATCCGAATGCAGACATCCTCAATGGCGAGCAGGAGGAGCAACTGCAGCAGGCAAACGTCCTGCTGGACGAAGTTGCTCCGGAGCGGGACGAGCAGGGCTATCGCCTGCTCGACGGGCAACGCGTCTCCTTCAGCATTCTCGGCCATCCGGGCGAGATCGAACTCATCTCGTTCCTTGAGATTCAGCTCCAGAAAATCGGCATCGAGATCCGCTATCAGGCCAAGGGAAGCTCCCCGGAGACGACCTACCTGTGGACGAGCCGCTTCGACATGACGCTTCAGGGCGTGATCTTCTCCCTGGCCAATGTAGACATCATGCTCAACGCCCACTTCGTGGCCATGGGGCGCACATCGAACTACGGCAGGTTGGTCGAGCCCGAGCTCGCCGCCGGCATCGAGGAAATGCGATCCACACTGAATCTGCACCGCAAGTACGAACTGCTCTACGACCTGCAGCCCGTCATCGCAAGCCTCTACTACAAGGTGCCGCTCTACAGCCCGGAGATCGTCTCCGTTGCCCGTACGGACCGCTACGGCGGCTACCAGGTCGTTCCCGGAGCCTCGGTGTTCAACACGACCAATCTGCAAGCGATCCAGTTGCTAGACGGCAGCGGAGAGGCTTCTGCTTCCTCCCCTTCCGCCGATAGGGTTCGTGGAACAGTTGCCGTAGCGAGGGAGGAATGAAGCGATGAAACGAAGCTATGTCATCAAGCGAATCCTGTACGCGCTGTTCATCTTCTTCATCGTCCTGACGCTCAACTTCTTCATCCCTCGCATCGGAGTGCGAGATCCTGCCGAGCGGTACTACCCGCCCCAGGGTGCGATGTCCGAAATCGAGTACGACATCATCAAGCAGTTCACACGCGCGCAGTACGGCTTCGATGTATCGACCTTTCAGCAGTACATCCGCTATCTCCGCGGGTTGACTCGTTTCGATCTGGGGACCTCGCTGCGGCCCGGATCGCCCAAAGTCACCGAGCTGATCGGTCAGCGCCTGCCGTGGACGCTGGTGTTGTCGGTCAGCACGCTCCTCATCAGTTTGGTCACCGGCTTGCTGTTCGGAACCTTGGCCGCGTGGAAGCGCGGCCGGTGGCAAGACACGACGCTGCTGAATGCCTCGACCATCAGTGTGGCGTTGCCCGCCTTCTTCATTGCCCTCATGCTGTCCTTCTATCTCGGATTCGAGTTGGAGTTGTTCCCGGCCTACACCAACCCCAACATGGTCGCCGACTTTGATTGGAGCTGGAAGGCCATCCAGGTGGTGCTCAACAACGCGGCGCTACCCATCATGAGCATGGCGCTGGGCGGCATTGTCGGCTATTCCCAAACCACCCGGAACAGCGTGATCGCGGTGACCAACGAGGATTTCGTGATCACGGCTCGGGCCAAGGGACTCAGTCATCGCACGGTCTTGTACAAGCACGTTTTGCGAAACGCGATGCTTCCGTTGGCAACCTCCATCGGCATGAGCATCAGCGGTTTGATCGGCGGGGCCATCATCATCGAGCGCGTCTTCAACTGGCAGGGCATGGGCACCCTGTTTCTGGAAGCGAACAGCACCAACGACTATCCCCTGATGATGGGCATCATGCTGTTCCTGTCCGCGTTTGCGATTCTGGCGAATCTGGTCACCGAGCTGTTCTACGTGATTCTGGATCCACGCGTCACGGTGGGAGACAAACGATGAGCAGGCAAAACGTGATACTCCAGATCGCGCGAAGGGGCGGATCCCTGTTCAGCCTTGGCAAGAAGCTCTGGCAACATCCCAAGGGCAGAGTGGGTCTGATCCTCGTCGGCTTGCTGGTGCTTGTGGCCGTACTGGCTCCGGTGCTGGCGCCGTATGATCCCTATGATGTCACCCAGCGGGCAGAGAAAGGGCTGCGCCCCAGCCTGCAACATCCGTTGGGAACGTCGATTACGACCGGTCAGGACATCCTGAGCATGCTCATCTACGGTTCGCGAGTCTCGTTGATGATCGGCGTCAGCACCGGCATCGCCATTGCCTTCCTCGGCGCGTTGATGGGCGTCATGGCCGGGTACGTCGGCGGTGTTGTCGACAATCTGATCATGCGCGTGGTCGATGTGCTGCTGGTCATTCCCACGCTCCCACTGATCATTGTCCTCACGAACCTTCTGGGCAGAAGCTACTTCGTGATTGTCCTGGTGTTTGTGGCCTTCGGATGGACTGGACTGGCCAGGGTCATCCGCTCGTTGGTACTGGTGCTCAAGAACAGCAACTACGTCAAAGCCGCCGAGCTGGCAGGCGCCAGCCGCTGGTACATCATGACCAAGCACATCCTGCCGGGGACCTCGCATCTGATCATCATGAATACCACGCTGACGTGCGCAGGCATCATGGTGGCGGAAGCGGGACTGAGCTTCCTGGGCTTGGGCGATCCCACGGCGATCAGCTGGGGAAAGATGTTGGCCGAAGCGCAAGGTGGAGGTGCGCTGCTGTTCGGTGCGTGGTGGTGGATTCTCGCGCCCGGTGTCGGCATCTTCCTCGCCGTGTTCTCGTTCATGCGCATCGGCATCGTGATGGAGGAAGTATTCAATCCTCGAATGAAGGCGTCGAGCAGTATCTACAAGCTCTTCAAACACCTGAACAACGATTACCTGGATGAGGTGTTCCAGTCCATGGAAGACGAGGCGAATGCCGAACCCGCCGAACAGCCGAACGGCTCCAATCCCCCGATGGCGGAAGGTGCCCATGATTGACACGATGCTTGAAGTACGAAATCTCAAAGTCGCCTTCCCTGCTCCCGGCGGCGTCATCCGCGCTGTAGAGGGCTTCGACCTGGACACGGCCAAGGGCGAATGTGTCGCACTGGTTGGGGAATCCGGTTGCGGGAAGAGCGTGACGGCTTTGTCGATCATGAAGCTGCTCCGAACGCCTCCTTCCGTCAGCCGGGTCGACAAGCTTCAACTTGACGGACGCGACCTGACCCATGTGACCGAGCGGGACATGGAGCACATCCGTGGCAAGGATATGGCCATGATCTTCCAAGACGCCATGACGGCCCTGAACCCCGTCATGACGGTGGGCAAGCAAATCGACGAGATCTATCGACGCCACACCCATCTCGGCAAGAAGGAAGCCAGGCGACGGACGGTTCGCGCGCTCGACCTGGTGGGGGTGCCCGAACCCGCATCTCGCGCCAACAGCTTCCCGCACGAACTGTCGGGAGGCATGCGGCAGCGCGTGCTGATCGCCTTGGCCTTTGCCTGCATGCCCAAACTGATCATCGCCGATGAACCGACCACGTCCCTGGATGTCACGATTCAAGCGCAGGTGCTCGATGTGCTGCAATCCATGCAGCGGGACCATGACGTCTCGGCCCTGCTCATCACGCACGACCTGAGTGTGGTCTCCAACATGGCGGATACGGTCTATGTCATGTACTCCGGCAAGATCGTCGAACGCGGCGCAGTACGGGAGCTGTTCACGAAGCCGGCGCATCCATATACCCACGGTCTCCTGGCATCCGTTCCTCGGCTCTCGGATGAGAAGCAGGCATTTGTGCAGATCCCGGACACGGTGCCGCACCCCATGCGCAAGCCGAGCGGTTGCTACTTCCATCCCCGTTGCTTCCGATCCAGCGATCGGTGTTCGCAGCGCATGCCTCGCCTGGAAACCCTCAGCAGCGGCCGGCAAGTCCGCTGTTGGCATCCGCTACGTCAGGAGCGTGAGATCTGATCATGGCAAGCAACCGGCAGCATCCCGGCGCCCTGGTGGAGATGGAAGGCGTCTCGGTCAACTTCCCCGTGAAGCGCGCCTACCCGTTCAGCAAACGGCGTTGGATTCAGGCGGTCACGGACGTAAGCCTCCAAGTCTCGGAAGGAGAGACCATCGGCATTGTCGGCGAGTCGGGTTGCGGGAAGACGACACTGGCCAATGCCATGATCGGGATGATCCGGCCAACCGCAGGCACCGTGCGCTTCCAAGGCGACGATCTGTATGCACTGAAGCCCAAGGCGTTCAAGGACGCCAGGCGGAACATGCAGATGGTGTTTCAGGATCCATTTTCCTCGCTCAATCCCCGATTCACGGTCTATGACATCATCCGGGAGCCGATGTACATCCGCGGCGGAGTCAGCGAGGCGGAGATGAAGGCCAAGGTGCTGGAGCTCTTGAAGCTGGTGGGATTGGATGAAGAAGACCTGCATCGCTACCCCTCGGATTTCTCCGGCGGACAGCGCCAGCGCATCGGGATCGCCCGTGCCATCGTACTGAATCCGAGGTTCCTGGTATGCGACGAACCCGTCAGCGGCTTGGACGTATCGGTGCATGCCCAGATCCTGAACCTGCTGATGGAGATTCAGCAGAATCTCGGACTGACCTACGTCTTCATCTCGCACAACCTGGCGGTCGTGAAGAACGTCTGTCAGAAGGTGCTGGTGATGTATCTCGGGAAGGTCATGGAAGAAGGCACATCCGACGCGCTGTTCGCCAACCCCCTGCATCCCTATACCAAGGCGCTGCTTTCGGCTGTTCTGGACATCGACACGCACGAGGCACACGACAAGATCCTGCTCAAGGGCGATACGCCGAGTCCGATCGACCCGCCCCAGGGCTGCCGATTCTGGCAACGCTGCCCGTTCGCCATGCAGGGCTGCGAAACGATCCCGCCGGCACTGGTGGACATCGAGCGGGACCACCGCATCGCCTGCCACCTGGTTTCCGGCTTCTCCTCAGAGCACCAAGCCAGCGGCCTCGACAAGCCCATCGCGCAGTAGCCGCAAGATAACCAAGCGATCGGCGCGGTACCCCCTAGAGAACTGTCGAGCTTTGGAACTCTGGAGTGGCCAGATGCAGCACTCGTCTTCGATCTTCTTCAGATCCTGTCATGTGACGAGCATGGGAGCAGCTCCTGATTGCGTCCTTTGTCATGCGCTGCGTCGTTTTAGTAGAATGACCTATCTCTGTTTGGAGGTCAGGCATGAAACATGGGACGCTGGCTGTCGTGATCATCGGATTGGTGGTCGGAACTTGTCTTTGCAGTGTTGCCGAGGAACTCAAGAATGACTCTCGGATCACTGCCGTTGCAGTTCGAGTCACCTTCAGCAGCCGGGTTAGAATCACTGACTTCGGGAGCGAGTTCAGTGATGTGGAACCCTCCTCAGGGATGTCTGACGTGTATACCTTCACTGGTGGTCAGCTTCGTAGAAACCAGACCTTCGAGATAGAGTGGGCGCCTAGCACGATCCGTATCGAGTCTGTGGAATGGCTCGATACAGCTCCAGCACCTTCTGACGGAAGTGGAGAGGACGCTATTGCCTCGTGCTGCGAGATCAACGTGGAGTTCGATAGCGCACCGGAGATTGGTGAGTGGTGCCCAGGATCTGTATCCGGCGGGGCATATGGGACATTCGGCTGCGGAGAGGAAGGACATGCACTAGGTCTCATTGAGGGCCTTCCCCATAGTCTCCTTAGCATAGAAACTCAGGGAATCGGAAGAGCCATCGGCCTGCTCTTCGGATACTTGGATGAGGACAACTACTACGCGTTCTTCGAACTGACGAGTCGGTCTGAGACATTCGAAGATAAGGGCCTTCTCTTGATCAGAGTGGCAAGTGGAGTCCCAGAGGTATTGCGCTTCGCCGAGCCGCCTCCCGACAATGGCGAGATTGCTGGATCCCATTTCAGAGTCTTAGTTTCGGATGGAGACATCACCTGCAACTGGAATCAGCATGAGGTATTCACGATGGCAGCTCCCAGTATGCCAGCACATGCTGGCGCTGGCTTGTTTCACTGGTCAGAACTCTGGACGGCCACTATCAACATCTTCTACTTCCTCCGAATATCGACCTCTTCTGAGGGCTTGGATCAGATTGACGATGGAGGCTTCACATCGCCACGGCTTGAAGTGCGCAATGCGTGGGCCAAGTGGCAGGAAGAATGGGATCACGTGAAGCACACGATAACGCTACTGCTCTACAATTCAGGAGACGGGTCAATGCACGATGTCAGATACTGGGCCGGAATCAGCACCTACCCTGGCGGCGACATGCTGTGGGATGAAGTACAGAGATCTGTAGGCTCTCTTGATTCTCAGCAGTCACGTTCGGTTCATGTCTCTCTCACGGGACCGCTATATGAGACTAGCTGTCCGTACTTCATCGTGACTTACGACGGACTTCACGAGCCTGTGATAATCGAATGGGACTGCTATCCCCCGTAGAGTGCTGTCCCAGAGAGCCACTGAGCATCCAGATCCAGCCAGCGGCCATCGTGTAGGCGAAGTAACGATTGCGGATTGAACCGAAATCGGGACGATCACATGAATGGCCCGTGTCCGTGTATGTCATACACAGCATGAATCAGGAGCTTGGCAGACGGATTGGCAAGCAATCCGTGCCCTGCTCTCTCGGACAAGACAAGACCCCCGAAAACTGCCGTGCTTCGGATCTTCGGGATGGCAGATGTGATCAGCGAGTTCCTTGACCACATGTGGATGTCAGGAGTATTGTGCGGCACCTTCCCTCGATGAATGTCCGGAGTGGCCGATTCCTTCTACGAGGATCAATCGCCCCTGAAAGGCCGAGCAACTGCCGATGGTCGATCATCCTCCATCGCCAGCTTCCCAAGCCGCTTGCGTACTTGGGCCAGTAGGTCTGGCAGACGGTCGCGACCTAGTGCCTCAATGCCCTTCGCCACGTACTCTATTCTGTCCCTCTTCTCGCGGATGCTCGCTACCGCACCAGCACTTGATACTCCTGGGCTGCAGTAGTAATCCACAGCATCAATCGCATCATCCTCTTCTCGTCCTGCCATCATTAGCGTGTGAATCGAGTGCAACACGACCTGCGGCAACCCGAGCAAGAACGCCGTGAGAGCGAGTTCTGCTGGAAATGGTTCGTTCTCGTATATCTCTGCGTGATCTGCCATTGATGTGATCGATCCCAATCCGTAGAGTGCCTCGATCTCATCGTTCTCCCGGTTCGCGAGTTCACTGATGACTGCAAGTCTATCTATGAGGCTTGCGAGTTCCTGCTTCATTGCTCCTCCTCAGCATCCTGAGTTTCCGGCGTCTGATCGTCCTCAGCGCCAACCCTTTGAGTGTGCCCGGGGATACACGAGAGTCCAGAACTGCCTAGCCGCAAGGCGATGTGATACACCACGTGAGCTAGTTCGGTCTCAGGCGCTCGCCAATCGCGGCCATATGGCTTCACCTCCCATCCTTCCGCAAGTGCTCGCTCCGCTGTGCGCTGGATTCTTGAGATGGTGCTGTTCGCGGCTTGCTGCCTGTGGACTGAGCCGCGTGCCAGGTATGCTGCAGAATCCTTCACAGCTCTCCAGATGAACACGTACATCTGGGCGGCGGAGAAGTCGTTCAAGAGGCTCTGGAAGACTTGCTCTGTCTTCTCGCCTGGGGAAAACCTCATTCCGTGCTCATCGAGCTTGACCAACAGGTACTGGATGCATTCCGCGAGAGCTATCTCCTTCCAAAGCTTCACGCAATCCTCATGCCATGACTCAGGCCACTCATCCCCTCGCAGAATCTGCTCAAGTTCATTCAGAAGCAACGCGGTGTCTCCGTCAGCGCTTGTCGGCGGTATCCAACCCACCTGAAGCAGGTAGAATGTCCCAATATCCTCGGCGAATGCCGCAAGACTAGAATTCGGATCTACTGCAATCAAGCAAGCTCTGTAGAGGTGCCTCAGAAGGCGTGCATCCATCTGCTGAGTGGGGGAGAAGCGTCCGCTGTCGCCTCCAACTGGCTCCAGCGCGTTCAGATCCTCTCGTCCTGTTGCACGAACCAATGCAACTATCGCGGCTGCTTCAGAGAAACTCAACTCATCAGTTGGGCTGAATATCGTGGGTTCGATGTCACCATAGCTCTCGAGGATTTTCT
>Ga0272441_10000637_pt1 | contig 78359 bp, 75 predicted proteins | sample SSMProp6N_FD_193582 | JGI IMG/M metagenome (GOLD analysis project Ga0272441, IMG submission 193582) | Marine sediment archaeal communities from Little Sippewissett salt marsh, Falmouth, MA, United States - SSM-Prop-6N | ecosystem: Environmental > Aquatic > Marine > Wetlands > Sediment ...
TCAGCAGTGGACAGACCGGTGTGCCATAAAAGTACCAAAAGTAGCTATAATAACTTTTGCTGTGGCTCTGTCTGTCCATCGATATCTGCCTTTCTAAAAGTAAAATGCAATAAAACATAAACTCGTTTCATTGTCAAGCACTAAATAATAGAAATATTTTAATATCGGACCCTGTCGACGGGCTACACAGTATACCCTTTCGGACCGACTCGGGTGAACTCCACATAATCCTTGACAATTATTCTCGATAGCGTATTATCAGTGTGAACAGAGAAGCGCAGGAAGAACCGACATGAAACATCATCGAATCGTCATAACCCTGTTTGTCGTTGTCTTCTTGGTAATGGCCGCGGGCTGTACCGAGAAGAGTTCCCGCGACACCCCCGTGGTTCGGGTCATACAGAACCAGGCACCATCGGTGGTGAATATCAGGACGGAAAACATTGTCGATCTGAAGGAACATCCCTACTGGGGTAGATATGGCGAACAACTCGATTCCATCTTCAAGGAATACTATGGGAAAGATTACTCCAAGGGAAAGGTTACGCTCAAGAGTCTCGGTTCCGGCGTCATTATCAGCCAGAAGGGGCTCATCGTAACAAATGCCCATGTCGTGGAGAAGGCCAGCAATATCTTTGTCGTCCTGAAAGACGGGAAGGCCCTGAAGGCACAGGTAATCGCAACGAGCAAGGAAGATGATCTTGCCCTGATCAAAACGGATCAGTCACTGCAGATCCGGCCGGTACGATTTGCAGAGGCTGCAGGCATCATGATCGGAGAGACGGTTATCGCTATCGGTAACCCCTTCGGTTTTGAAAATTCAGTGACCCTCGGTATCATCAGCGGCATAGATCGTTCATTCAAGAATCAGCAGTGCGGCTACAGTTGCTCGGGCCTGCTCCAGACCGATGCATCCATCAATCCGGGGAACAGCGGTGGTGCCCTCTTGAACCTTGACGGCGAACTGGTAGGCATCAATCTGGCCGTCTATGCTGGTGCACAGAATATAGGATTTGCCATCCCCGTCGACCGGATTACGACACTGCTGGAGAAACACCAATAACACCTGCGGTGTGGAGATGATTGGAATTTTCAAGGGAGACCGATAGAAAAGGGGTCATGTCCGGTGTTCGCTGTCCGGATTACTTGACATGGCCCGGCAGTTTAATATACAAACCATGTGATGCTCAGAAAGGGGGGGAAGAAATGAAAAAACTCTTTATTTTTGCTGTAGCTGTACTTTTTGTGGTGACCTGTACCGGTGGTGGATTTGCGGGAGACATGGAGGTGTTGGGTGTCAAGTTCCCCGGAGAGAAGGTCGTCAATGGGAAAACCCTCACACTGAACGGGGTGGCCTATCTGAAGAAGTTCTTTGTCAAGGTCTATGCCGTCGGCCTCTATCTTGAAAAGCCTACCACAGACGGGGAAGCAGTCATAGAGTCGGAACAGATGAAACAGATGTATACCCACTATCTGACGGATATGGCGACGGCAAAGAAGCTTCGTGAAGGCTTCGTTGAATTGATGGAGGAAAACAACCCTCCCGAACTGATCACCAAGCACAAGGCCGACATAGAAGCATACGTATCGTGGTTCGACAAGGACATGGCACCGGGGAAGACGTCGGTAACCACCTATGTCCCCGGGAAGGGTCTCATCCTTGAATGGCAGGGAGAGGTCAAGGGCACCATGCCCGGCAGCGAATTTGCCCAGATGTATTTCAGGTACCAGGTCGGTGACAAGGCAGACAAAAAACTGAGAAAGGGACTCCTGGGGGCGTAGATGGCAAATCGCCACAAAGGATGTCAATTTTTCTGTCACAATATACGAAAAATTATCCGGGGCAACCCCAATGCCCCGGATAATTCAATTTACCGGTTTTTCGTTGCCATGTGTTCCAATCAAACCCAGTAAAGTAAATATCTTTTCAAACCTCATTTCCCAGGTGTGTTCTCGACGGGCTCGATGAAAGCCCCTTTGTCGTATTGCCTCCGCTTCTTCAGGGTGTGACAGCAGAAAGCTTATTTGTTCTACAAGGTCCTCAAAATTTCTATATGCGACTATTTCTTTTCCCACATCAAAGACCCGCTCCAGTTCAGGATTATATTCGGTCAGATAGAGTCCGCCACTCATGGGAATTTCAAAATCCCTCCCTTTAAGACAGTATGTATTTTTATGGCCTGCAACACCGCCAAATCCCAAATTGATTTTGCTTTTTGAATACATGCGAACCATGTCTTCTGTTGAAAGAGGACCATTTGACCAACCATATCCAAAGGCTTCTACCTGAATGCCATGTTCTTTCAGCAGATGAATTATTTGAGGACGATTTCCATAACATTGCCCAACAAATGACACATCAATGGACTTTTCGATATCGTATGGTTTGTGAATTTCAGGGTTTGCACCCTCGGGGAGATAAGCAGGAAGCGCCCCCTCGACACAATATTTTTTCAGTGCATCTTCCGTACTGGTCCAGCAAATATCGAAATACCGGCATATATCTCGCATCCCTGTTGCCCGGTCCTTTCTTATTTTTCCGACGAAGGACTCCTTATCGTTCAGGGCCAGGTTGATCATGGGCACGCCAAAGGCACCCAATTCCCGCACCGCTTCCGGAGATATAAGCTCGCCCGAGAGATAGGTAAAAATGACATCCGTTGAATTGGTTCTTATCCATTGTTTGGCCTGATACAACAAATCTTCATTCATTTTTGCTTTAATCGATCTCTGCCAGTCTTTTCTCTGGTGGTTGAATTGTTCAAACCATTCGTAATGTCCAACTTTTCCAAATCTTTCCAGTGAAGTTTTTAGCGATTCATTTTCCCAGTTATAGTGGTGGTAGATTGCGAGGACATTTAATGTTCCTTTTGGCTTGGGTTCCGTCTTGGGAAATTTATTCTTCAGGGCATTACGGATAGTGTCTTCATCCGGCACGGTTAGACCGCATGACTTGAATGTAGAGCGGTAATAATGGAGTTCTTTTTCGAGCCTCCGTGAGTTTTTCCATACCCTGAACAGGCGCCTGTATCTTTTGAAGGGATCATTCATTTGCTTCTTTGTCTTTGCGTATAGTATATAATCTTGGGCCATTTGATTTGTCTTCTCTGCCGTTCATCATATTCAATACATGTCCCGCATCAAGAGCCGGTATGCAAAATTTTGCGGCCGCGTCAACGCAGACTAAAGTAGAACCAACCCCGGCACCTACGAGGCAGAGATCTACATCGGAAGGAACTTGACTTAAAATATGTTCTTTCATAGATGCCCAGCGCGTTGCTACATAGGAAGTGGGAATTTCAGTAAACACGATATGGGGATAACTTGAAAATGTGGCAAACCATTGCCTGCACGCGTCAATATTACATTCTGAGCTGATAATGCATATGTTTTTCCCATTTACAAGACTGCCAAAGACCTGCGACGTCAAATATGCATAAACTACATAAAAGGGTAAATAATTTTTATCAGTTAATTCCATATTATGGCCGTATAAGAAATCAATAAATTTTAACGCCGAGTTATCTCCCTTTGATTTGCGAAAGAAGGAAAGCAATCCCTTCTGTTCCTGACGAACATTTCCCGGATGAATCAAGGAGGCAAACTTGCCCGACCGGGATAGAATTTTCAATGCTTCGATATGCAGGGGCATGGCCTTCTTTATAGCTTCGATGGATTCTGCCTGCTGGTACAGGCCGTTACAAGTCAAGCTGTAATCATAGAAAGCGTACTCCCCATCGGCAAATCGAACAACGGGTGTCGCCATGCGGGTGGAAATCCCTCTGCTAATGAAATTGTGTAACATCTCAAAATAACCGTTACCGTCAGAAATGTCCCTGTGAAAGAGGCATATTTCCTGTTCAGTTATTTCGGGTACATTGATTTTGAAAATTGGCGTATTATCTATTCCATCCAAGGCCAATTTGTCGAATCTAAATGAACTGCTAGAAATTATACTATCAAGATAGTCTACTTTTTTCATAAAAACACCAGATATCAGGGTCTATTTTTTTGTGCTACGACAGCGAAACTTGTACCGGAATACCGCTTTGCGATTAAACGGGCAAATAAGCTGATTACAGGGATTCGTTTCAGTTTCTCTTTGATATACTCCGAGTGATAATTTTTGGTTCTGATGATTTTGAATCCATGTTTCTCCAGCATGGATACCAGAGTATCCGGGGTAAAATGATAAAGATGATAAGGCAGGCTCCATCCAATCCAGCTCCTTCCCATTTTTTGAGCATCTGTTCCTTCATAATTGGGGACATCAACAACCAATAGACCGTCCGATTTCAACCATTTACATGCCTTCTTGATATGTTCTCTGGGGTCCGGTGTGTGCTCCAGTGCATGCCACATGGTAATAACATCCATCGAATTATCTTCGATAGCTATCTCTTCAATTTGTCCCGTAATAACCGGTATCTTCAATTCACTCCAGACATAGGATGCTGAATCTCCAGAGACGTCTTGTCCTTCAACTTCGTAGCCATATATACGGCAGGCATAAAGGAAATAACCCATGCCGCATCCGATGTCGAGGATTCGCCCATGCCTTTTGAGATTTCGGAAAAACTTGATGCGATGGTCTTCTTGTGAGATGCGCCGTTTCATCTCCGGTGAATTTATCTTTAACCCTTCATCATAGTGGCTTAAAAAATAGTCATTCTTATAGAGATCTTCAAGTTCATTCTGGTCAGGCCGAGGAGCAAGAACCCCTAATCCGCAATTCACACATCTGTAAACGGTCCACTCTCCCTGTTGAATTAAAATAGTTCGATTTGAATTATTGCACAGGATGCATTTTGATGGCGCACGTTCCATGATCTATTTTTTCTCGCTATTCCGATTGATAGACTTTCTTATGGAGTGATAAATTACCTGGTACTTACCAAGTTTCTCATTCGTTTTTGTTTTTTCTTTTATAAAAGGGAGAAAAAGTTTTAGCGTCATGATTCTCCACCATGCTTTTAAAATATTAGTCCTACTGATCCTCTTTATAGTTTTCGGAAGATAATGTTTCCTGTAAAAAATATATTCGGCACGAACTTTCTTTCCCCATATTTCTGAGGATGATGAGGTTTTTTCGCTTTGTCCGCCGAGGTGAATAACAACGGCAGAATCTGTATAACCTATTTCATAGCCTAGTTTCCGGATTTTAAGGCACAGATCCTGATCCTCACCATATAGAAAGAAGTCTTCGTCAAATCCCCCTATTTTTTTGATAATTTCCGAACGACCAATCATACTCGCACCAAGAACGCAGGCTATGTTACCTGGCAGGTTCGATAACGTGTTTGCTGCATATTTCTGGCCGGGATATTTGTATGATACCGAACGCTGCAATGTTCCGTCAGAATTGATAATCTTTGTGCCGGCAAGACCGAAACGGGGATGTGCATCCATAAACGATATAGCTTCGCTGAAAGCATTTGACAAGACCGTGGTGTCTGGATTGAGGAAAAAAATATATTTTCCTTTGCATTGCTGTAACACCTGATTATTAGCCGCTGCAAATCCGACGTTCTTTGTATTAGCCAAAAGATGGACCGATGGAAAGTTGTCGTTTATGAAATCTGAACTTCCATCCGTTGAAGCATTATCGACAACGAATACTTCTCTGGTAATATTACTGGCTTCAAAAACAGATGTGAGGCAATCCCCGATTAGATCTAAGGTATTATAGGATACAATTATAATTGACAGAATCGGTCGTTCTCCGTTGAATCTTACTTCATTTCCCATTTGCCACATTAAATCCATATCATATTCAGTTTTCTATCAGTAACTTGACTATGGATAAGAAAAAGTGAGGTTTACTATTTCTGCCACGCCCACAACATGCCTACTGGTCGACGACGGGTGACGAAACCTTGTTTGTTAAGGTACGCCTCCAGGGAATCGATGTTCTGTCCGGGTTCAATCCCCCCGTGAACCTCCAGTGCCATTTGAGCAATCAGAGATAAGCACTCCAATGGACAGTTGTAAATGATATCATATTCGGCGCCTTCACAATCCATTTTCAACAGGTCGCATCTTTTTATGCTGTGTTCACTAAATATGTCGGAAAGCGCAATGGAAGGTACCTGAATAACGTGATCTTTTTCGTGAGATTTTTGAATAATCGTGGCGCTCGTTGTAAAGCTGTCATCGGGATCAAACATTATCTTAACCGTGCCCGAATACCCGGCAACGGCTTTTTGAAAATATTCAATCCGGCAACCTGCATTCAAACCCCGATTTCTTGCCAATTGCTTAAAGTTGGCAGGTATTGGCTCATAAGCAAAGACCCTTGAATCATTAAAACGGGAAGCTGCAAAAAGTGTAAAGAACCCGCTGTTGGCACCGATATCTATAATCGTTGCATCGTTAGCCACAGGCAATTGAAGTCCATCCATATAGCACTCATCCATAAAAATCTCTTTGAATGTTTGGATAAGTCTTCGAGGAACTTCAACGGTTACGCCCTTTCTGGTTCTAAATATGATAGGATCGGCTGTTGAAAAACCAACTTTGAATGCCAAATATAGCCACCAGTTCGATAAATTCTTAATAAGATTAACATATCTCATATCAACACATGTTTTCCATAGGTATAATCATTCATGCTGGCAGTTTTGCTTCGTAAATATTTTCTACACTCCTCGCTACGACATCCCAACTGTTGTTCAGCGCTGTAATATATGCTTTTCTGGCCATTTCCATTTGTGTGCTTTTCTCTAACATATAACGTATCCTGTCGCAAATCATATCGGTATTGTTCGCATCTTCAATTATAAAACCATTGCGCCCTTCAACAACAAGATCCTTTGCACCTACATTATTGCTTATTATGACAGGCAAGGAGGCTGCCATAGCCTCGATCACCGTCATACCGAAGGTATCAAATCGCGAAAGCATCATAAAGATATCACTGGCCAGATATATCTTTTTTAGATTTTCTTTCTGAACACCGGCAAAAATTACATCACCTTGTATGCCGGCTTTTTCTGCAAGTGTGCCATACTTCTTATAATCCCCCTTACCGATGACAAGCAATTTGATGTTCTGCCGGAAATAAGATGTTTTTGCCTTTCCGACGGCGGCCATAACATAATCGAGCCCCTTAATTTCGAAATTCATGGAAACGAATAATATCACTATGTCAGAGAGACCGATCTTAAATTGTTCTCTTATTTCTTTTCGGCATCGCTCACGGTTAAGCTTCTGAAAGCTCTCAATATCAACACCGGGATGAATGACCTGCACGTTGTCAGGATTGACGTTATATTCCTGAAGAAATTTATCTTTCATGATATTTGATACGGCAAGGAATGTTTTACATCTTTTATTTTCGATCAGCTTTTTCTCAACCCACTGCGTGCTGGAATCAAAAAGGCTCATACGTTTCTTGCGAATCTCATGAACCCAAATTCGGTGAGGAATACCATGCATGGTGAATATGTCTGCGTCGAAGATTCTATCGTGGGTGTGAATCAGGTCAAAATGCATTTCAGAGATTTTCCGATTGGCGAAGCAGGCAAAGCTGATCGTCGTCAGGAATCTCGGGAACCTGATTCTCGGGACCTTATGAAATGTGATCAGCTCTGAATTTGACTGCCACTTGTTTGCGAATACGTGAAAGGCATATTTTTCATTGTGAGACAGACGCTCGGTCAGCTCACAGGCAAATCTTTCCGCCCCGCCAACGAGACCGTATTGGGGGATTACTATGGCTATTTTTTTGGCGTGTAAAGACATATCACTCTGCTATCGATGTAAAATAGGAAGGTCCGCATACCTGAGAGGTAAATGTAGTGGCAATCAATTTTCTCTTTGGGTAAGTTAAGGAATGAAACTCTCCCACCGTTCAGCCTTTGAGATAACCTGCGTGGTCTGTCCTGTCTCCATCGGCCAAAGCCCAAACGCTTTTTGGCATGTAGAGATAAAATTAAGTAAAAAGTTACGTGCTGTAAGTTTCTAATCTTTTATTTGTGGATTCTAATAATGTCATCTTTAATATCAAAATTCCAATCAGGATATTTTTTAAAAATATGCTTCTTTAGTTCTTCTATTGTAGGATAATCATTGTAACCATGAAACTCGCGCGCATCGTCGATAAGAATGACATGTTCTTCAATAAAATGATCTAATATGCAATTCAATTCTTGCATAATAGGCGTGTTGAGATCACCTTTTGCAGTAATTCCACCCGAATAATGACCATCAAGCCAAAACAAGCATGGTTCATTTATTTCAGCAAGAATAGCTGGCAAAACGCTACCGCTATCTCCATGCAAAATCGAGATATTATGGTGTCTGGAGAACTGCTTTTTTGCTTTTTCATAAAGAGTTTTGTCCAGTTCAATTGAATAAACTTTATTAAATACATCCCTGACGGCACTAACCGTATCCCCCAGATATGTGCCTGTTTCTATAAATGTTTCGACAGAAAATATTTTTGCATACTCTTTAATTGTCCTTTGTTTAATAATATCGGGAGCAGGGATAGGACTACCTTTCTTATTCCAGTTTCTGACAGTTATCCTGTATCGAACACCATTCATAACCTTTCTTGCCATATTAACCAGCATACCCTAACCCTTTGACCTTAAAGCACCTTTCTATTTTAAAAAGGATTACTCCCCCTATGTTTCATCTCTTGTGTAGTTAGAGGGTAGAATAGTCCCCATTCTACGTGCTTTAATTTTTTATTCATGATCCAAACAGATAACTATTCCCAGGAAGATGTTCTGTCTCTATATTTTGCCAAGTCATATCTCCCTGATGTTTGCTGCTAAGTACTTTGAAATATTTATTATTATCTATTTCATGAAAACAATTCTGATAAGCAATCAAGTAAGAATCAAAACCTTTTATAAGTTCAAAAATGCTATCCCTCACTTCAATTGGTGCCTCACTCATTGACCAGAGTGCAATAAAAAGGCAGTTCTGGTTACCTGTACTCCTTTCTATTACTGCTTTCAAATCATTAATACTGGAAATGCAAATTACACCACTTGAAGCTAACCCGAACGATTCAACGTTATGAACCGGCAATCCGGTTGATTTAAGGTAGAATCGCTGCAGTGCTGAAAACTGCGGAAGGTCAAAGATGAGATATTTCCCCTTAAACCCTAGATTATGGAACAGTTTACACATGCTTCCATACCCACCTCCAAATTCAAAAACGAAATTGAAGGTGTCAATGTTTGTCCCGGTTTTTTCTTCAAACTTGCACAAGTGATATGCCTGATGAATTAAATTTCCGCTGCTCTTCGGATATAAGAAAAAAGGGATTGGGTGCCCAGTAGATATTTCCTTTAGTGCGGTTTTCCATCGTTCTTGCCATTCCTCTAGCTTCTTGAGATGATTGAATTCGATTTCAATAAAAGGCTCATTATTGACACACATTGTTTCAATAATAACATCCCATCGAAGGAAATTTCGAGGGTCGTCCAAACGGATCTTCTGCCAGAGACGATTTGCATTCTCCTTCCATGCCCTTTCGGCTGGGGAACAATATTTTGTTTCTTCAATAGGCATTTTGCTAAGTTCAGCTTTCAGATTTTCTATGCGTTCTGTTTCTTCCGGAGTAGCCGGCAAATGTGGATTAGAAAGTATTCTTTTTGTCAATCCTACCCTTAAAGATCTAATTAATTTTTGAAGCATTGATTTCCCAAACTTAATTACATTAAAATTAAAGAAACTTTGACTATATCGTTTTCACTTCTCGACATGTGATGGCACCCCATCGATTTCACCTAAACCCACAGTCAAGACAAAAAGGGTTGTTTAAGGTGTATAGAGCAAGAAACCTGTCTTGTTGTAAGTATTAATGGTTTTTGTCATCAATTACTTCATAAGGGACAAAACATTCCCTTTTACAAATTCCTTGTTCAAACAGGATTTTCATTATTCAAATCATACTACAAATTCAACATGTTAATGCGCATATAACATAAGTCAATTAATTTTATCAAATAATGAATCAAAACATATTTTTTTAATAGATATTATCATATCGGCCACGTCAAACAGCGCAAAAGAAGATACAAACTGTCAAGTTGAATATTAACAATGTTAGAAAGCAGTGTTTTTTGCACATTACTGCTTTTTTAAACTCGTATCAATCATTTTACCTATCTATAATTATTCGATCTTACAACCTAATATTAGGGAAAATTATTTAACTTTGATGAGACCCCCTGATTGAACTGCCACAAAATCGTTATCATTCCCAGTACTAAATAAAACAGAACTTCCGGCGCATGACTAAAAAACGGCTCAAAAATTCCAATGACGAAAACCACAACGAGTACACCTGCAATACAACTGCCCCAATTTCTAATAAAGTCATCTTTCCCATGTCTGATGCAGCTCCAACACATTCTGCAAGAAGTAAATAATATACAAAGGAACAATACAAGCCCGACAAGACCGGCACGTACAGCGATACTTGGTAGCATTGAATGGGGATCATTGTGAATGGCAGGTTGTCTGTATTTCTCAGGAACTTTTTTGTTGTAAGTTTCAAGGTTAATAACATCGTCATTTCTGTATGTCTCCATCCCAAACCCTATACCCATTACAGCGAAATCTTTTATAATTTCAAGCGTTGTAGCATGTATGTCGAGCCGAAGACTGGTGATCAGGTTGGTGTGAAGGAAGCGATCCTTAACGGGGCTCATAGTTGTAAAAATTACCAATATTCCAACAAAGAAAATCATGATTTTTTTCTTCTTGTAAAACAAGACAACGATTGACAAAAACAGTGCAATCAATGTGCTGCGTGTTTGTGTTAAAAGTGACAAACTAAACAACGGAAACAATGCCACAAAGGAGATCGTTTTGACAGATAAACTACTTTCTCTGATAAATATTTGATGTGACGCGAAAATTATTGCACTCACTGTAATATAACCAACCCAGTTAACTGGAATTTCAGAAAGGCCCGTCACAAGTTTTGTAGAAAAACTATTCCCCAACATATAATAAAAATAAAAAATTTCTCCTATTGAAAATATAGCGGCTGAGATAATTATAACCCATGAAAGGCCAACAAGCCGTTTTCTGGAATTAAAGAAATTGATTATAATAAAATACATGACAATGTATTTCAAAAGGTGGCTGATAAAATCGTGGATACTGTTTTCCCTGTCAAGCGCAAAAAAGATCCCGATGAATACCCAGGCAGTAAAGAGAGCAAACGGCAGTGTCAGTGGGGATTTCAAGGAAAATTTAACCCTTTTAAAGTAGATTAGAATGAGGACAATTATAACAGAACCATAAAAGCAAATCTCCTTTATAGCAGTTGTATGAGGCATTGGATTAAAGAATATCAGTATCCCCATTAATACGGGGACGCACAGTGTTACTATCTTAAATACCTTATCTTTCGTACTTTGCGTATCCGATTGCAAATTCGTATCAGTAAGTGTGCTTGTGCCCATTTTGCTTTATCTGTACCTCTTCGCAAAAATATTTGAATTTGGAAAAACTATTTTCACTTTGTGCGGTGGACCCCATCTTTTATCCGCTTCACATGGCCTCTTCCCAGTCCCTTGACTTCACAGTGCAACTCAAAGAGTCGATGTATCTTTTCATCGTCGAGAATTCCGAAGCAGTCAATTACTGCAACGGGTCTTCCTGTCATTTCTACGATCTCATCCGGTTTCAAATCGACATATTCCCGATGGCGGACGGCGAGGACCACGGCATCGGCATCCTCAAGTGCCTGCGATACGTCGCCATCGACATGAAGCCCCGCCAGTCTCTCCTGATCACGGAAAAAGCGTGCCCACGAATGACCGGGTGCGGGGTAGGTATCCTGTTTTTCAAACTCCCACCACCGTTTCACATAGGGGTCATGCACCGCAATCTCGGCCCCCATCTCCGTCAGTTTTCGAACGATGATTTCGGAACCGCTGTAACGCGTGTCACCTACATCCTTTCTGTAGGAAGCACCGAGAACGGCAACCTTTGATGCGGCGACGACCTTGCCCATATTTCTCAGGGCATCTCGAACGAGTTCCGCCACATGGAGTGACCGTGTGTCGTTGATATCGATGGCCAGGGGAGTAATCTGAAAGATTTCGTCCTCGAATCCCATGAGCGTCTTATAGGACCAGACCCCCAGACCGCCGTCCTTGGGGAGACAGTAACCCCCGATGCCGGGTCCGGGGAATATGATATTTGAATGGGTGGGACGCACTTTTATGGCATCGAGCACCTTGATGAGGTCCACGCCGTTTCGTTCCGCAAAGAGGCTCCATTCATGGAGATAGGCCAGAATGGTTGCACGGTAGGAGTTTTCCACTATTTTGCAGGTCTCGCTTTCAATGGGACGGTCGAGAACCGTCAGGGGATAGTTCTCAACATTGAGAATACCTGAAAGAAACCTGACGACACCTTCCCGGGCATCCTCGTTGATGCCGCTGCAGACACGCCAGAAATCACGGATGGATACGACATAGTCACGGCCGGGCATCACCCGTTCGAAGGAATGGGCAAGCAGTGGCTCTCTGTTTTTGATACCGCGCCTCTCAAAGGCCTTCTTGATGATGGGATAGGCGACATACTCCGTCGTTCCCGGCGGAACCGTCGTCTCGATCAGGACGAGACAGGCAGGATCGATCTTTTCCCCGATGACTCTCAGGCCCTCCTCGAGGGCCTTGATCTCGGCATATCCGTCCCTGACATCTCCCAGGGCCTCCTTGTGGTAGTCGCACTGGATATCCACCACCACGACGTCGGCAAGACAGAGTGCATCATAGGTAAAGGTCGCCGTGAGGGTCCCTTTCTCGCAGACACACCGTTGTATCAGGGGTGCAACCTCCGGGTCTTCCGCCTCCACCGGTGCATCGCCTCGATTCAGGCAAGGTATCTTCCAGTATGAACGTGTCGACGGTCGCTGCATGCCAATGACGAATTTTGTCGGCTCTCCCGATTCCCGATCCACGGCGTCGGCAACGACGCCCGCCATGACGGCACCGACGAAACCGACACCCATAACGACAACGATCTCTCGCCCCATCTGTCGTTGCTTCTCAACGAGTTTCTGAAGGCGATCGAATTCCAGACGATAGTCCTTCTCTGCGGGGAGGGGAAATATCTCTCCCCAGGGAGAAACAGAAACCGCCCCGTGTCCGTCACTTCCCTCGGCAGCCTTCTCTTCGGTGTGTACCATATCCGCTGTACCCCCGTTCTGAGGCATCACCTCTGCCTCTCATCATGCAACCCTGTGTGTATCATTGTACAGACATCGTTTCCCTGCAGGGAACCTCTCCGTTCTCTGTACACCTGTGCTTCAGCGCCTTCCGGATGGCAGTCACCACACGGTCGATACAGTGTTCATGGCCTCGGGGAATATCCCCCAGGTGATCCGAAACCGCCTCTCCATCAATGCGCATTGCATCATCGATCGCCTTTCCCGTCACCCACTCGATCGCAGCAGAGCAGACCGCCCGTGTGACGAGGCATCTGCCGGCGGTAAAACGGGCCTCCGTGATGATTCGGTTCTCTATGCGCAGGAAGATCTCGACGGTTTCATCGTGTTCACCTGTCACCCGCGCATAGCCCTCGGGATGGTCCATGAGCCCGTACCAGGGTGACTGCAGGCCCTGTTCTTCTATCCTTTCCCGGTCCCTGAAATACCCCTCTCTCATGTTTTTGTATATCAGTGCCGGATTATGTTTTGTAATCTTATTTTTCATCTTTTCCTATTTTTTTCTGTCACTGGGCACAAACAATTCCGTTTCACCCCCTGTTGCATGTCCACGTCGTACCTCTGGGGCTATCGTGAACGGTGACACCCAGTGCCAGCAGTTCATCCCGTATACGGTCCGATTCCTTCCAGTTTCCGCTCTCTCTGCATGCCGCCCGCTCCTGCAGGAGCCTGACGATCGATTCACTCGGCATGGCCTCTTCAAAATCCATGACCCCCAAGACGGAATCGATCTTCCGCATGGTATCGATAATGCCGTCCCGTTCTCTCTCGTCCAGTTCTCCCCGACTCAGTGGAACATTGATTTTTCTCACAAATTCTGACACCGAAGCCATGGCGCCGGAGATATTCAAATCGTCATCCATCGATTCGGCAAACCCCTTTTTCACATCGTAGATGCACTGATCGATGTCTCCATATCCCTTACCGGGGGCATAGTGGAGTAACCGCTGGATACAGTTGTCCACTCTTCTGATTGTATTGCGTGCCGTATCCACGGCACCGAATGAAAAATTGAGGGGCTTTCTGTAATGGGTGGAAAGGAGAAAAAATCTGATTTCCTTCCCCCGGTACCCCTTCCCCTGCAGGTCGTCTACGGTGAAGCTGTTATCCAGAGACCGGGACATCTTCTGACCGTCCATCATAACGAGTTCCGTATTGATCCAGTAGTTGGCCATCTCTTTGCCCGTGGCGGCCCTCCCGATGGCCATCACGTTTTCACAGTGAGGAAAGAGGATGTCGGAACCGCTGGAAAAGATGTCAAAGGTATCGGCCAGATGTTTGAGCGACATGGCGGCACATTCTATGTGCCAGCTCGGCCTGACATTTCCCCATTTGGTCTTGAAAAAGATACCTCTCTTGAGTTCCGCCAGTTTCGATCTCTTCAGCAGGGTAAAGTCGGCAGGATTGTCCTTTGCATACTCATCCTCATCAACGACTCTCATCCGTCTCGCCTTGTCCGGATTGATATTTGACAGCACACCATAATCATCGAGTCTCGATATGTCGAAATAGAGGGACCGCAATTTTTCATAGGAATGGCCGCTCTTCACCAGCCGCTCCGCCAGTTCGATCATGGCATCCACGTGTTCACTGGCCCGCGGGTAGTCCGTCTCTTCCTTGATATTCAGTGTTTCAATGTCCCGTAAAAACGCCGCCGTATTCTCCCCGACAAACTTGGTGATATTTGTGGCGGCACCGAGGGCACCCTCGACGGACCGGTCGGAGAGATCGATGATATTTGAGACATGCTTGACGTTGTATCCCCTGTATTCCAGGTATCGAACTATCATGTCGGATAGGACGAATCGGCGATAGATACCTATGTGCGGGATCTCATGGACCGTGGGTCCGCAGGAATGCATCAGGATCTGCTGCGGATCAATGGGTCTGAAGGGTTCCTTTGTCCTGGTCACCGTGTTATAGAACTGCAGGGTTGTCTCTTCCCTGTCGGCAAAGAGTTCCGTGCTGAGATATCGTTCCCCGCTGTCGGGGCATATGACGACGATCACCCCTTCTGACATATCCCGTGCCTTGTCAAGGGCAACATGCATGGCGGCGCCGGAACTCATCCCCACCATGATCCCCTCTTCGCGGGTCATCCGTCGTGCCGTCTCAAAGGCATCGTCATCCAGTATATTGACCTTTTCATCAAGGCGTGTCTTATCATAGATGCCGGGCTGGTACGACTCCTTCATGTTTTTCAGCCCCTGTATCGTGTGGCGGAGATAGGGCTCCACCCCCACTATACTGATATGCTGGTTATATTCCTTCAGTCTCCGTGCCAGACCCATGGCAGTCCCCGAGGTACCCAGCGTGGCCACGACCATCGTTACCCTGCCCTCGGTCTGCCGCCATATCTCCTCTGCCGTTCCGTAGTAGTGGGCCCGCCAGTTATCCTCGTTATTGAACTGGTCGGGCACATAGTATGTGCCGGGATGTTCACGCAACATGTCATAGACCGTTTCTATGGCACCATCAGTTCCACGACTGGCCGGTGTCAGGAGGAGTTGTGCCCCCAGGGCCTTGAGGATTCTTTTCCGCTCCTCGCTGGCCGATTCGGCCATCGCCAGGATGAGGCGATAGCCCTTTGCCGCCGCTATGAGCGCCAGTCCGATTCCCGTATTGCCGCTGGTTGCCTCCAGTATTGTCTTGTCCCGGCTGAGTTCACCCCGTTTCTCCGCCGCTTCTATCATATAGCGGGCCGTTCTGTCCTTGATGGATCCTCCCGGGTTACAGCTTTCCAGCTTTGCCAGAATGGTCACCTCCGGGTTGGGATTGAGGCGATGAATCTCAACGACTGGCGTCTCCCCGATCAGATCGAGAATGTTTCCACGGTTGTCTGTCACAACATAATCCTTCATTATATACGCAGCATGACTCGGTGCTGCCTTCGGTTCAGCGATGCACACCCTGATGGCATACAGGGGTATTACTGTAATTCACCGGCATAGATGCCGGCAGAAGGGCTGCAGTGCCATTCCATCTGTCTGGACCCGTGGGGGGCTTGCAATGACTGCCCACGTATTCCTTTCCGCTATCATCGTCGACAGATACCACGATACATCCATCCCTGTAAGCCCTGCAGCGGAACGATCCCGCCTATGGGGGAGACAAACGACAGGGTCTCCATAAATCAGTGACCCATCGTGACGATCTATAATATGTATAAAAAAAGGGCCAGAACTCCGACCCACTCATTGCACGAAGTATCACCGCATCAGCTGTCAAACTTGGGCAGAGGAATCTTGAAGAATTGCACGCCCTCGTCCTTCAGGTTTTCCTCCTCGGACCTCGTTGTTGTCCCCTTGATGTTCTTATGTTCCTCTTCACCATAGTGCATTTTCAGGGCCACATCGGCAAATTTGGCCCCCACATCTTCAAAGGTCTTGTCGATATAGTCATGGAAATTCTGGAGTGCTCTCAGGGACGATATCCCCTTCGATTTCTCATTGTCCTCCACTTTCGTATCCTTCCCCATGATCGCTATGGAGGAGAGTACCATTTCCACTTCGTCACTGCCGCATACGGGACAGGTAATGAGACGGTCCGCCTTCTGCTTTTCAAAGGCCATCCTGTCCTTGAACCATCCTTCGAAGGTGTGATTGTTATCGCATTTTAGATCATAGATTATCACTAAGACGTCCCTTTCCTCTCTGCTTACTTCAAATATTCGTGGCGAAGTCTATCACGACAAAATCTATAATACAATTCCTTTAATTTTTTTATGGACATTTTCAGGCAAGTTATATAACTAGTAGGGCGAGTCGGGATGTGGCCCAGCCTGGTAGGGCACTGCGTTCGGGACGCAGGAGTCGCGCGTTCAAATCGCGCCATCCCGACCATTGATTATCCTACCGCCCCCGCCATGGAGAAAATGGGGAGATAGAGCGCGATTATCATCCCTCCCACGACACCACCCAGAAAGACCATCATAAAGGGCTCGAGGAGAGCCGTCATGGCATCGACGGCGGCATCGACCTCGTCATCGTAGAAATCGGCAATCTTGGCAAGCATCGCGTCGAGGGCACCGGTATTCTCGCCCACGCCGATCATCGATACCACCATTGACGGGAAAATCCCCGATTCCGACAGGGGCTCCGCTATGGTCTTTCCCTCACTGATACTTTTTTTCGTGTCCATCAGGGCATTTTCGATAACCTTGTTCCCCGCCGTCTTGCTCACGATATCCAGACCTTCGAGGATGGGGACACCACTGCTCATCATGGTAGCAAGGGTCCTGGAAAATTTTGCCACGGCCACCTTCTTCAGCAGCATACCGAAGACGGGGGCCTTCAGGACGAGGGTATCTACCTGCAGTCTTCCTCGTTCGGTTTTGTAATACCGCTTAAAGGCAACAGCGATGATGATAGCCACCCCTATCATGTACAGTATATTACTCTGCACAAAGGCGCTGGCATTGACGAGGAACTGTGTCGGACCGGGCAGTGCCGAACCGAAGCCGGCAAACATCTCTTCAAAGACAGGCACAACCTTATAGAGGAGCAGGATCACGACGGCAATGGAGATGACCAGGACACTGGCCGGATAGGTCATGGCTCCCTTGACCTTTGCCTTCAGTTTCATCGCCTTTTCCATATAGGCGGACAGGCGGTTCAGTATGACGTCGAGAATTCCACCGGCCTCGCCTGCGGCCACGAGGTTGACAAAGAGTTCATCAAAGACGTCGGGGTATTTTTTCAGCGCATCGGTGAGAGATATTCCCGACTCGATATCATCTTTGATGGTGGTAATGATCTTCTTGAAGGCAACATTTTCTTCCTCCGCCCCCAGCAGTTCGAGACATTGGATAATGGGCAGTCCCGCATCTATCATGGTGGCGAATTGTCTGGAAAAAATGACGACATCCTTTTCCTTGACCTTTTTCTGAAAGAGAGGAATATTTTCAAGAAGATCCTTGGGTTTTTTCTTGATACTGACGGGTTTGATCCCCTGCCGGCGAAGCTGCGTCCTCACCGCCCCTTCATCGGGGGCCTCCATTTCGCCCTTTTTTGTCTCCTTCTTTCTTGTCAGCCCTTCCCATAGATACTCGGGCATGGTACATCCTCCTCCCTCAGCGCAGGACAGATCTGCTCCCTCTGTGGCTGTGTAACCGGCAGGCCATATCTTCACCGGCACAGAACTCTTCATGGACAGTACTCATCATATCGCCACAATCAACGACAACAGCACGGCTATATACAACGCTTCCGCCGGGCTATGTGATGCATCAAAATGCCGGCCGCGACGGACACGTTGAGCGAGTCGAGGCTGCCCGTCATCGGCACGGATATCAAATAATCACATTTCTTCTTGACCAGGGGCCGTATACCCCTCTGTTCGCTTCCCATGACAAGGCCGATGCTTCCCTCATAATCGAAGGCATCGAATGAACTCCCTGCCTGGGCATCGGCCCCGTATATCCAGAAGCCTTCCTTCTGCAGTCGGTCAATGACCTTTGATATATTGACCACTCTGGTAATCGGTGTATGCAGGGCGGCACCGGCCGATGCCTTGATGACGGCGGCCGTTACGGAGGCCGACCGATCTTCGGGAATTATGATACCCGACACACCGAAACAGTGGGCGGTCCTGATCAAAGAACCGACGTTCTGGGGATCCTCGATACAATCGAGTATGAGGACCAGCCTCTGACCGGTGGATTCATGCGGCAGTGCGAGCATCTCATCGAGTGCGGCATATTGAAATTTTCTCAGCATCAGACAGATGCCCTGATGGCTCCTGCTACCGGTCAGTTCATCGATGACGCTCCCATCTTCCCGGAAGAGGGGAATACCTTGCAGAGAGGCCATATCCTCTATCTGTCTGACATCTCTTCCCCGCCGTCCCCTGGCGATGATGATCCTTTCTATCTCACTGTCGCCACGCTCGAGGGCTTCCGTGACGGGATGAATACCATAAATAGTCAGCATCACCTTCGTCAGCCTTCCCGCATGGAAAGGCCCTCCAGGATATCTTCACCTATCCTGTCCGCCATGGCCACCGGATCTTTCGCCAGCCTGATAGGCCGTCCGACGACAATATAATCGGCACCCCGGGCTATTGCCTGGCTCGGCGTTAATATTCTCTTCTGGTCATCACCGGCCACGGAATCACCAGGCCTGACACCGGGGGTTACGATGACAAAATCTCCGCCGCAGGCCTCTCGGATGGGAATGACATCCTGTGCCGAGGCCACCACTCCCGACATGCCGGCAGTGCGGGCCAGTGTCGCCAGGTGGACAGCCGTCTCTGCGGCTCCATGGCGAAATCCCATCCCCTCCAGGTCGGAATCATCCAGGCTGGTAAGCACAGTCACTGCAAGGATAAGGGGTGGCGCAACATGCAGTTCCCCGGCACGGACTCTCACTGATTCGACAGTGGCAGCCATCATGGTTTCACCACCCAGGGCGTGAACATTGAACATGGAGACATCCATGCCAACAGCCGCCCGGGCGGCCTGTGCAACGGTATTGGGAATATCATGGAATTTGAGATCGAGAAAGATTCTTCCCCCGCGTGCGATGATCTCAGACACTACGGGCGGCCCTAAATGGGTAAAGACCTCCTTGCCCACCTTGAACATACCCACATGATCCTTGAGCAGGTCAACCAGCGCGACGGCACCCTGAAAGTCTTCTCCCGTATCGAGAGCAAAAATTAACCGTTCCTGTCCTGCGCTATTCGACCTCTTGTTCATGCCCCGCAAATTCCATATCCTGCTGTATCTCTTTTACATCCACAAGGCCGGGGGTAAAATACTCGGGATGGGCATATTTCACCTTGCCCTCGGCGACTTCCCTGAGCGCGGTAACGACCTCTCTATTCTTCCTCTTCTGACTCAGGGGTTTTGAGCCCCTCAGGAGCTGCTTCACCCGTCGGATAGTGAGCAAGGCCAGTGCGAACCGATTCTGTCCTTCCTTCAGAGAATCTTCAATGGTAATTCTCGCCATACAATACGTTCCTCCAGTTACTGCATAAGTTTATCTATTTTTTCGTTCAGTCGAATCCTTCTGTTTTTTTCCGCTATATATATAGATCGCAATATATCAACTGAAACTTGAATTGTATCATTAAAAATTACATAATCATACCTTTTATTTTCCCCCATCTCCTGCATTGCCCTTTCGAGACGTGCCTCCAGGGGTTCACCCCGTTCCGATCCCCGTTTCCCCAGCCGCTCCTTCAAGGTATCCATCGACGGTGGCAAGATAAAGACAAAGACGGCATCCGGATAAAGGGTTTTCAGGTTCTTTGCCCCCCTGGTATCCACATCGAAGAGAATATCGCACCCCTCCTCCAGAAGCCCTGTGATGTGACCTTTCGATGTCCCGTAGAGGTTGCCATAATTTATTTCCCATTCAATAAATTCATCCTTCGCGATCCCCTCCCTGAATTGTTCTTCAGAAATGAAATGATACTCACGTCCCTCTACCTCGCCGCGGCGGGGCTTTCTGGTAGTGGAGGAAACGGAAAACCTCACATGGGGTGCCTCCTTCAAGAACTCCCCGCAGATAGTGGTCTTCCCGGCCCCCGAGGGGGCGGAAATAACGAGGATGAGACCTTTTTCACTTTTTATAACACTTGACTTTATCTTCACAACATTTAAAACCTTTTATGACTGACCACAACGTCCGAGATTGCTATGAATAGAATTTTGAGAGTGAATTAACATTCATCGTATTTTCTCTACAATGCGCCTCCATGTCCCGCCCTATTCTATATTCTGTACCTGTTCTCTCAATTTGGCAAGTTCATTTTTTATCTCTATGACATTACGTGATATGTGGAGGTCGCTGCTCTTGGAACCGATCGTATTGATCTCCCGATGCATCTCCTGAATCAGAAAGTCCAGTTTCCTCCCCGTGGGCTCACTCTCATCAAGCATGTCCCTGAACTGGTTCATATGACTGCCAAGGCGAACCAGTTCTTCATTGACGTCACTCTTTGACGCCATGATGGCTATTTCCTGCGTCAATCTTGCCTCATCTATTTCGAGACCGTTGGTGAGTTCCACTATCCGTTCGGAGAGCCTCCGCTGATACTCTTCCGCCACCTGCGGCGCCATGGATGCAAGCTTGTCGATCTCTTCTTCGATGGTAAAAAGACGCTTGGCAAAATCGTCGTATAACAGCTCCCCCTCTCGTTCCTTCATCGCTATCAGCGAATCTGCAGCGCTATCGAGTGCCTCTGCCATGGTCGTCCAGGCCTTTTCGGAATCGATCTCGGTATCAACGAGGTAAATACCGTTTCTGAGACCGGCGATCATCTCCAGTGACACCCTGTCCTCGATACCCAGATCTTCCCGTACCTGATTCAGGAGGGCACAGTAATTGCGGATCAAGGGGAGATTTACCCGCAACCTCTCCTCACTCATTACATCTCCTTCCGTATCAAGCCTGACGCCAATCTCTACCCTCCCCCGGGATATCCGACTGCCGATCCTCTTTTTCATGTCTATTTCCAGAAAACTGAGGAAGGGGGGTACACGCACCATAACTTCAAGGTTACGATGATTGAGTGATTTTATTTCCACGACGAGCGGTCTCCCTTCCACCACAGTTTCCGCCCTGCCGTAACCGGTCATACTTCGTATCATTGCTTTCTCCTTCCGGGTGTTCTGCCTTCCGCCAGTTGCATGATATACCTTTTTCTCATGCAAATCAGAATATCGATGATAACGTCCCCGGCGTAATCGGGATAGGTCCACTCAAGGGGCTGAAAGGTACGATCTCTGTAAATAAGCGTCACATCGGCATAGATACCGTTCCCTATGTAGGGACGGTGGGTATACTTCTTGCCCGTGGCAAGGATCAGATGGGCCTCCGATATATATCCCGGATCGATATTGACGCTCCTCTTCCCTTCCCGGGCGAGGTCTGCCTCTATCCTGTTGGTACATACCTTTACGGGGGGCAGATCTCCGGGATCCCGAAGCCTATCAAAGGAAACAAAACGCCTGACCAGCCTCGTTCCCATTTCTTCACGGTAATAGTCGGTATAATCGAAGGGCAGCAGTTCGCTGACATAGTCGATATCACCCAATTCGTCAGACAATTTCTTGATTGCCCCTGCCAGCATGTCCCCTTCCGAAGAAAATATGCTGGATATGACCTTGACCGGATCGGGTAACTGCAGGGTACTCATATAACCCTTTTCAGTTCATCTTGAGAGATCTTGGCCGTTCCCACCTTGCCGACGACGATACTGGCGGCATGATTTGCGAGGACCGCCGCCTCCTTCAGTGTCGCCCCCGCCGCCAGCGAGAGGGAAAATATGCCGATAACCGTGTCTCCCGCCCCCGTGACGTCAAACACTTCCTGTGCAAGGGCAGGGATATGGGTAATATCACCGTTTTTCTCGAAAAGCATCATGCCGTCCTCTCCCAGGGTGATGAGCAGGGCACCAAAATCATAGGTGGCAAGGAGTTTCTTTCCCCCCTTCACAATATCGTCCCTGTCTTCAAACTCAACACCCAGGACCCGCTCCGCCTCCTGCTTGTTCGGTGTGATGAGATCGCAACCCCGGTAGAGTGAAAAATTGTTCTGTTTGGGATCGACACACAGGAATATCTCCCGTCCGGCAATGGCGTCCCGTACCCCTTCCATGAGCTTTTTGAAAACGACACCCTTCTTGTAATCAGATATGACAATGGCCCCGAGATTATTCCCTATAAACCTGATATAATTGACTATATTATCGATGCTGCGCTTTGTAATGGGGCGCTTGTCTTCACGGTCAAATCGCACCACCTGCTGGTTGTGGGCTATTACCCGTGTCTTGACAGAAGAGGGGCGTCCTGCCTCCACGACTACTCCTTCCGTCTCGATGTTCATATCCTTCAGTGTATTGACGAGCCACATCCCCATGTCGTCGGAACCGATAACACCGGCAACGGCAGATTGACCGCCAATGGAATATATATTGTTGAGCACATTGGCACACCCTCCCAGCAGGAGGGTCTCACTGGTCACCCTCACAACGGGGACGGGCGCCTCGGGAGAAATCCGGGAGACCTTGCCCCAGATAAACTGATCGACCATCATGTCTCCCACGACAAGGACGTGCGACGCCGAAAATCTCCCTATTATTTCCATTGCCCTGTCTTTACTGATACTGTGTTCCATACCCCTTCGCCATGTCCTCCTCGTTGCCGGTCTTCACCCGGATTGGCGCAAGACTGCTCATCGACTCACACGACAGGCTCACTCCGTGCACGTCACAGAGGAACCGCACTCACGAATCCGACAGACAGCCTGTCCGTGCCACCGCGACGGCGACACACCATCATCCCCATTTCTTACCCCACCGGCACAGCACACCTCCCTGCCAGAAGTCCACTCAGTAAAGGCAGCATGCTAGTATTATGTGGTTTTTTTGTCAATCCTTTTATGGAGAAAGAAAAATCTTTTCTTGACTAACGGGCCAAAAAAATATAGCAATACTAAATTTATCTTCACGCAGGAAGTTGTATACATGGAAGAAACCAGCGAACTTTTGAAACAACGAAAAGAGAAGGTACAGTTTCTGAAGGCCAGGGGGGTTGACCTTTATCCCAATGATGCCGCGGTGAACGACACGACGGGATCGATACGGGACAGGTTTGCCGATGCCGACAATGATGCACTGGCACTGATCACAGATCAGTACGCCATCGCAGGCAGAATGATGGCGGTAAGGAATTTCGGGAAGGCTGCCTTTATCAGTATTCAGGACCGGACGGGATCACTGCAGGTCTATATCAGAAAAGACAGCGTGGGCGAAGATGCCTATGCCCTCTTTAAGCGGTTTGATGTAGGGGATATCGTATACGTCTCGGGCATGCTCTTTAAGACACGGACAGATGAACTCACCATCGAGGCAGCAGGAATCAGACTGTTATCCAAGTCCCTGAGACCACTTCCGGAAAAGTGGCACGGCCTCACCGATATCGAGGCGAGATACAGACAGCGGCACCTCGACCTCATCATGAACGAACGGGTCAAGGATGTATTCCATAGGCGGAGCAAAATCATCAAATTGATGCGCGATTTCATGGTCGAACGGGAGTATCTCGAAGTGGAAACGCCGATGATGCATCCCATAGCCGGCGGTGCCGTCGCGCGGCCTTTTAAGACCTATCACAACACCCTCGACATGGACCTCTTTCTCCGCATAGCCCCCGAGCTGTATCTGAAGCGTCTCATCGTGGGCGGCCTGGAACGGGTCTTCGAGATCAACAGGAATTTCAGGAACGAAGGGATTTCCACCTCTCACAACCCGGAATTTACCATGATGGAATTCTATCAGGCCTATGCCACCTATGAAGATCTGATGACCATGACGGAAGAGCTCTTCACCTCCATAGCCGACGATCTCTTCGGTGCACTCACCTTCACCTATCAGGGAACGGATATTGACCTGACCAGGCCGTGGGAAAGGCTGACCGTCACGGAAGCCATCTGTGCCCATTCAGACGCAGATCTGGATCTCCTGGAAGACAGGGATCGGGCAACGGCATACGCACGTTCGCTGGGCCTGGAGGTGGGTAGTGACGACCCCCTCGGAAAAACACTGATCGCCATATTTGAAGCGGTGGCCGAAGACAAGCTTATCCAGCCCACATTCGTCACCAGTTATCCCATCGAGGTCTCGCCCCTCTCCAGGAAGAGTGCCGACAACGAGGGATTTACGGACCGTTTTGAACTCTACATCTATGGCCGGGAAATGGCAAATGCCTTTTCAGAACTCAACGACCCGGAGGACCAGCGCAACAGATTTGAAATGCAGCTGCGGGAGAGAGAAGCAGGCGATCAGGAGGCCCACGAGATGGATGAGGATTATATCAGGGCCCTTGAATACGGCATGCCGCCAACGGCAGGGGAGGGAATCGGCATAGATCGGCTCGTCATGCTGCTGACCGATTCTCCGTCCATCCGGGATGTCATTCTCTTCCCTCAGATGAGATCGAAGTGAACAGATAGCGTTCCTCCATCAACGGAAGCAGTTAAACAGTTTGCATTATGTCATATGAACTCTTTATAGGACTCAGATACCTGAGGGCCAAAAGGAAACAGACCTTTATTTCCGTCAATACATTTATTTCCATTGCCGGCATATTCCTCGGTGTGGCCGCCCTTATCGTCGTACTGGCCGTCATGAACGGGTTCGAAACAGAACTGCGCAACAAGATACTGGGCATCAATTCTCATATCGTCCTCATGAAATACACGGGATCGATGGACAATTATGAGGAGATTGCAGAAGCAGTGAAGACTGTCGATGGTGTCGCCGCCTCGACACCCTTCATATATGGCCAGGCCATGGTGAAGCACCGGGAACGGGTCACGGGGATCGTCGTACGGGGAATATCACCGAAAGATGCCCTCTCGGTGATCAACTTCGGTACGATGAAAGAGGGAGCCATTGAGGATCTTACCCCTGAAATCAGGTCCCACAGCCTGCCCGGGGCGCCGGGCATTGCCATCGGAACGGAACTTGCCCGGACTCTCGGTGTAAATCTCTTCGACACGGTGGAAATAGTGCTCCCCATGGGTATTCCCACCCCGATGGGTATCGTCCCCCGGATAAAGAAATTTCGTGTCGTCGCCGTCTTTGATTCGGGGTTCTATGAGTACGATTCGTCCCTTGTCTTCATGTCGCTGGCAGACGCCCAGACATTCCTCAATATGAAGGGGGAAGTGACGGGAATCGGCATCAAGATAGACGATGTCTATGCGGCCAGGTCCGTTGCAAAGCGGGTCGAGAAGAAGCTGGGCTTCAATTACTGGGCCAGGCACTGGATGGAGATGAACAAGAATCTCTTTTCGGCACTGAGGCTGGAGAAACGGGTCATGTTCATCATCCTGACCCTCATCGTACTGGTGGCCGCCTTCAGTATCATCACATCCCTGATTATGAGCGTCATGGAAAAGACACGAGACATCGCCATATTGAAATCGATGGGGGCAACGGCTCGCAGCATCATGAAGATATTCATGGTCCAGGGACTGATAATCGGGGCGATCGGAACTACCCTGGGATGTATAACGGGAATTACTGTTGCCCTCAACCTGGAAAAGCTGGCAGCCTACCTAGAACAACTCTTTGGATTCAAGGTACTGCCACAGGACGTCTACTACCTGAACAATCTTCCCTCTCAGGTAGATTATGGAGACGTACTACTGATAGTGGCCATAACAACGGTTATATGCTTCCTGGCATCGGTCTACCCTTCGTGGAATGCCTCCAGGCTCGACCCTGCCGACGCCCTGAGATATGAGTGATGAGTGAAGTGATGATTACAGTCACCAATCTGACAAAGACATTCATGAAAGACGGCAACAGGATCGAGGTGTTAAGGAATATCAACCTCCAAATCGGCAGGGGCGATTCACTGGCCATGCTGGGCGTCTCCGGTTCGGGCAAGACTACCTTTCTTCAGATACTGGGGATCCTGGATCGTCCCACATCGGGAGAGGTGCTCTACGACGGTATCAATGCCTTCGCATGGGATGAAGGGGACCGTGCCCGGTTCAGAAACAGGAAGATAGGATTCGTATTTCAATTTCATCATCTCCTCCCGGAATTTACCACTGTCGAAAACACCATGATGCCCGCCCTCATTAACGGTATGGCACGGAGAGACGCCGCCGCAAAGGCGGAGATTACCTTGACTGAAGTGGGACTTGGTGATAGGTTAACACACAAACCGGGGGAGTTGTCCGGAGGGGAACAGCAGAGAGTCGCCGTTGCGCGGGCGATGATTATGGAGCCTGATATTCTCCTTGCCGATGAGCCCACAGGAAATCTTGATACGGAAACGGGCAACAGGATCAATGACCTGCTCTTAAATCTAACAGAGACAAGGGGCACCACATTGGTCGTTGTGACTCATAACAGATTATTGGCCAGCCGTATGTCTCGTACTGCTGGTCTGAAGGATGGTGTGATATATGATCTGTAGATATGCAAAAATACTGGCACTCATAATCGTCATAGCCCTTTCCTGTGCCAATGCCCGCGCCGACGATACCAGACGTATCGTGATTCTCCCCTTCGACATTCACAGCAAGACCGATGCGGATCAACTGCAAAACCGGATCACCGCCAACCTTGCAAAGGAGCTCCTGAAGGCGGAATCCATTCGGATCGTCGACAGGGACGCGTGGAACGGCCTGATTGCCGGAAAGGCCATTGACGAAGACCTGATACGGCGAGTGGGGGAACAAACCGGTGCCGACTTCGTCGTAACGGGGAGCCTGACCAGGATCGGGAAACTGATCAGCACCGATGTCCGGGTCACCGATATTGACCGTCAGGGAGAAACTCACAGCATCTATGCCCAGGGGATGGGAATGGAAAACATCGGTCCACTGGCGTCGAAACTCTCTGACGAAATCCTTCTCAAGACGCTGACTGATCAGAAGATAGTGAAAGTCGAGTTCACGGGAAATGAACGGGTGGAATCCAGTGCCATATACAATGTCTTGTCAAGCACCAAGGGGAAACTCTTTTCACGGAAAAACCTGTCTGCCGATATCAAGGCAATATACAAGATGGGTTATTTCAGAGATGTCACGGCCGGCATCACCGACAGTCCCGAAGGAAAGATCATAACCTTCACACTAAAGGAAATGCCTCTCATTGCCGCCGTCGAAATCGTGGGAAATGATGACATAGACAGGGATGATGTCGAGCAGGAGCTCTCCATCGAGCCGAAGCAGATGCTCAACCTGGAGAAGATAAAATCGGACGCGGAAAACATCCGGAAACTCTACAAGCAGGAAGGCTATCTCAACGCCGCAGTAACCCACCGGGTCGAAGAGAGCGACCAGACTGTCAGGGTGATATTCACCATAGAGGAAAACAAGAGAATCTACATAAAAGCGGTCACCTTCGAGGGAAACACGGCATATACCTCTGACGAACTGAAGGACATGATAGACACCTCGGAATGGGGAATCTTCCACTTCCTCACCGATTCGGGCCTGTTCGACGAGGAACAACTGAAGCAGGATATCGACAAACTGACCGCCTTTTACCATAACAACGGCTATATCAATGCCAGAATAACCGAACCGGAGATCACCCACGACAAGAAGTGGATCTATGTGAAGATAATCATCACGGAGGGCAAGCAGTTCAGGGTGGGATCCGTTACAATCACCGGTGATGAACTCACCAATGACCGCCAGGAACTATTGAAAAATCTCAAGATCAGTGAGAAGGACTACTTTGACCGGGAATCCATCGTGGAGGATGTCGATTACCTCACCGAGGCATGTAACAACGAAGGCTACGCATACGCCAACGTTATACCCCGCACCGAACCGAAGGAAAATGAGCAGAAGGTCGATGTAACCTATGACATCGATAAGGGCAGCCTCGTCTATATCAACAGGATTTCCATCATGGGAAACACCAAGACACGGGACAAGGTGATACGCAGGCAACTCGCCATCACTGAAGGCGATCTCTATAACCGGCGGAATCTGAAATCGAGTTATATACGGCTGACACAGCTGAGATATTTCAGTGAAATCGACTTCAAAACGGGGAAGGGCCCCCGTGAGGAACTGATGGATGTCAACATCGAAATTGCCGAAAAGGCCACGGGCATGTTCAGTATCGGTGCCGGATACAGCGCACAGGACAAGGCAATGTTGATGGCACAGGTATCCCAGCAGAATCTCTTCGGCAGGGGACAAACCATCAACTTGAATGCCTCGATCGGATCGTCATCGACACGATACGAACTCTCCTTCATCGAGCCCTGGCTCTTTGATCTGCCCCTGTGGAGTAAATTCAACATCTGGAAATCAGAGCGTGAATACGACTCCTACGATCTCGATACGACGGGCACCGGCCTCACCCTCGGATATCCCCTCTTTGAACGGGTGCGGGGCTATGTCAGTTATGAATATTCCGACGAGAATGTGAAGAATGTGACGAGCACGGCCTCCACATATATCAAGGATCAGGCAGGCAATACCACATCGAGCGGTGTCACGGTGAGCCTGTCACGGGATACCACCAACGACTGGATGTTTCCATCTAAGGGCTCGAAAAACCGTATATCGGCCGAGCACACGGGGACCATCCTGCTGGGAGACACGAGCTTCACCAAGTATAACGCCAGGTCCAGCTGGTTTTTCCCGCTCCCCCTGGATAATGTCTTTGGCATACGGGGTCGGGCCGGATACATGCATGCCAACGAGGGCAAGGAAATACCCGTATTCGAGCGATTCTACCTCGGCGGGATGAATTCACTGCGGGGACTCCGCTCCGTCGGTCCCAAGGACTCGGCAGGTGATGCCATCGGGGGAAAGACCATGGCAAACTTCAATGCCGAACTCCTCTTCCCCCTGATCAAGGATGCGGGGATGAGGGGGGTCCTGTTCTTTGACACAGGTAACGCCTGGGAGAGCGGATATCATCTCGGTGATATGAGAGAGACGGCCGGTGTCGGTATCCGCTGGTACTCCCCCATCGGACCGCTGAGGCTCGAATGGGGACACGTCCTCGACAGGAAAGACGGCGAAGCGTCGAGCAGGTGGGAATTCACCATCGGGATGTTCATGTAGAAATTACAAGATAAGGGGAATAATGTATGAAGAAACGTGTATGCCTTGTAGTAACAGTTATGCTGTTTCTGTTGGGTACGACAGCTACAGCGGCAGACAAGATCGGTTTTGTCGATGTCAAGAAGGTCTTCTTTCAATCCGATGCGGGGAAGAAGGAATTCGGCATGGTAAAGGCAGCGGTGGAAAAGAAGAAGGTATCCCTGAAGGAACAGGAAGAAACCCTGAGAAAACTCAAGGACGAACTGGGAAAGCAGCGACTCGTACTGACCAAGGAGGCCTTCGGCCAGAAAGAACTGGACTATCAGGCCCAGTTCAAGGATTACAAGCGGCTCGTCGAAGATTCCAATGAGGAGCTGGCCCGGAAAGAACAGTCGATCAAACAGAAGCTCATCCCTGAAATCGTCAAGACGGCGAAGAAGATAGGGAAACAAGATGGCTATGCGATGATTGTGGATATCAGCTCGGGACAATACACGGGAGTCCTGCTCTATCATTCCGACTCCAATGACCTGACGGCAAAGGTCATCAAGGAATACAACAAGCTGTATAATGCCAAACAATAGTTCCGGTAGTGAGTGCATGGCGCCAAGAAAACAACTGAAGGAGTTAGCGGAGTATCTCGGCGGTACACTATCGGGAGACGGTGAAATCATGATCACCGGTGTACGAGGCGTCGAGGAGGCGCAGGCGGGTGATCTCACCTTTATAGCCAATCCACGATACAGAAAGATGCTTGCACAGAGCAGGGCATCGGCAGTCATCGTCTCGTCTGAGACAGGGCACTCCGACAAGAATCTCATCATAGTCAAAGATCCCTACAGTGCCCTGGCCCAAGCCCTTGCCCTCTTCTATCCCGAAAAGCAGCCATACCATGGAATCAGCAGTGACAGCTCTATCGATGAACATGCCGCCATTGGAGAAGATGTCACCATATACCCCGGGGTCTCTGTGGGAAAAGGGAGCCGGATAGGGAGGGGGACAACGCTGTATCCCGGCGTCTCCATCGGTCACGACGTCTCCATCGGAGAAGATACGGTACTCTTCCCCAACGTCACCATCTACAGACGGTGTATCATCGGGAACAGGGTAATCCTCCATGCCGGTGTCGTCGTGGGGAGTGATGGCTTCGGTTTTGCAAACCCCGGAAGGGACAACACCAAGGTCCCGCAGACGGGGATCGTGCAGATAGACGATGACTGTGAAATCGGGGCAAACACCACCATAGACCGCGGGACACTGGGAAAGACATGGATTCAACGGGGAACCAAGATCGATAACCTCGTCCAGATCGCACACAACGTGGTTATTGGAGAACAATCCATAGTCGTCGCCCAGGTCGGCATTTCGGGCAGTACCAGGATAGGGAAAAGTGTCATCGTGGGCGGCCAGGCAGGAATCATCGGCCACATCGAAATCGGTGATAATGTCATGATCGCCGCACAATCGGGTATTCATGAGGGAATAGGATCAAACAGCATCGTATCGGGATCGCCGCACATGCCGCACAGAGACTGGCTCCGCACACAGGCCTGTCTTCAGAGACTGCCGGAGATGCGAAAGACGATAAAAGACCTTTCGCACAGGATAGCACTACTTGAAAAGGAACTGGAACAATTAAAACAATGAATATTCATCCCACAGCAATCATATCTCCGGAATCACAAATCGACGAAGGGGTCACCATCGGGCCATATGCCGTCATCGGTTCACAGGTTCGAATCGGGGCCGGAACTACCGTCGGTCCACATGCAGTCATTGAAGGCCCCACCGAGATCGGAACGAACTGTCGCATCTTTCAGTTTGCAGCCATCGGTGCGGTACCCCAGGACCTGAAATTTCAGGGGGAGCAGTGTAAGGTAATCATAGGGAACAACAATACCATCCGTGAATTCGTTACCATACATCAGGCAACCGCTGCAGATATCGGTATGACCGCCATGGGGGATAACAACCTGATCATGGCCTACTGCCACATCGCGCACAATTGCAAGCTGGGGAACAATATCGTCATGGCCAATTCGGCGAACCTGGCAGGCCATATACATGTGGAAGATTACGCAATCATCGGCGGCCTCACGGGCATCCACCAATTCACGAGAATCGGCTGTCACTCCATCATAGGGGGCGCCTCTGCCGTCACACTGGACATTCCACCCTATGTAACGGCCTCCGGCAACCGGGCAAAGCTGCACGGGCTCAATGTCGTCGGCCTCAAGAGGCGAAATTTCCAGGACAGCACCATACAGGCACTGAAGAGGGCATACAAACTCATTTTTCGATCATCGCTCTTGCTCTCCACGGCCATTGAACGAATACGGCAGGACCTCGACAGGCTTCCCGAAGTGGACCATTTTATCGACTTTATCGAACAATCGGACCGTGGAGTCTGCAGGTAGACACGATAATGGAAACGATAAAAATAGGCATTGTCGGTATGGGGCACCTCGGCACCTATCACCTCGAAAAATATCATATGATCGAGAACTGTACCGTTGTGGGCATTGCCGACATAGCAGAGGAACGTACCCGGGAGGCATCGAACCGATTCGGGTGTGAGGCCTGTTGCAATTATCACGATCTCATAGGAAAGGTTGACGCCGTCAGCATCGCAGTCCCAACCAATGAGCACTTTGCCGTGGCCCGAGATTTTCTCTCGGCAGGTGTCGATACACTCCTTGAAAAGCCGATGACGTCGACGATCGAGGAGGCCGATGAGCTCATATCACTGGCAGAATCGCAGCAGGCAATTCTCCAGATCGGCTTTGTGGAACGGTTCAACCCGGCCATACAGGCCCTGAATACAATCATAGAAAAACCCCTTTTCATAGAATCCCATCGTCTCCACCCCTTTTTCCACCGGGGCACCGATGTGGATGTGGTACTCGACCTCATGATTCATGACCTCGATATCATATCGCATATCGTCAATGCACCCCCCACGAATGTGGAGGCAGTGGGAATATCCGTTCTTTCCGATAAAATAGACATAAGTAACGCGAGAATCACCTTTGCAAGCGGCTGCGTGGCAAATGTTACTGCCAGCAGGGTAACGGGCAAACAGATGCAGAAGATTCGGTTCTTCAGTTATGAAGGGTATCATTCTGTCGACTATGCAACCAGAGAGGTTGTGTCGCTGTCCAGGAAGCGCGGCGACAGTGGCCATGCTGAAATAATGAGTAATAACATTACTATTGAAGACCGAGACCCCCTGGAAGAGGAGATCAAGTCCTTCGTAGGATCGGTGATATCGAGAGAGATGCCCGTCGTATCCGGCAGAGAGGGGAGAAAATCCCTGGACCTGGCCATACAAATAATCGACAAGATGAAAGTGGCAGGAGAGATGACATGATACAGATGGTGGATCTGAAACGACAGTATACCACGCTCAAATCAGATATTGACAACGCCATAGCACGGGTCCTTGACAGTACGCAGTTCATACTGGGAAGGGAAACGGTGACTCTGGAGAAGGAAATCGCCACCTACCATAATCTTCCGCACGCGCTGGGTGTCGGAAGCGGTACCGATGCCCTGCTCCTTGCACTGGATGCCCTCGGCATAGGCGAAGGAGACGAGGTCATCACCACACCCTTCACCTTTATAGCCACAGCTGAAGTCACGGCCGCCCTCAAGGCGGTCCCGGTATTCGTCGATATTGAACCGGAGACATACAACATCGATCCCGGCAGGATCGAGGAAAAGATTACCGATCGGACGAAGGCCATCATACCGGTGCATCTCTTCGGTCATCCCGCCGACATGAAAACAATCGTCGCACTGGCCCAAAAATATGGGTTGATGATTGTGGAGGACTGTGCCCAGGCATTCGGTGCCGAATATGGGGGGAAAAAGGTGGGAACCTTCGGCGACTGCGGCTGTTTCAGTTTTTTCCCCAGTAAAAACCTGGCAGCCTATGGCGATGCCGGCATGATCGTCACCGGCAATGATACCGTGGCAGAAAAAATACGGATGCTGCGCAATCATGGAACGGCAGTCAAGTATCACCACTCAATGATCGGCTACAACAGCAGACTCGATGACATCCAGGCGGCCATCGTGCGGGTGAAGTTCCGGCACATTGACAGGTTCAATGCGCAACGGAGACAAAACGCCGCCCTCTACAGGCAACACATACAAAGGCCAGACACCCAGCTCCCTTCGACCCGGGAGGGTACGACACACGTCTATCATCAGTTTACCATACGATCGAAGCACAGAGACGCCATCAGACAGAGCCTGACCGATGCCGACATCGCATCTGCAATCTACTATCCCGTCCCCCTCCACAGGCAGGCGGCATTTTCTCATCTTGATGGAGGCAGGGATGCCCTGCCCGTAAGCGAACAGTGTGCCATGGAAGTCCTGTCGCTTCCCATGTTTCCGGAACTGACGGAAGGAGAGATACACCGTATCTGTCACGTGATCAATAATGCCCCATAAGCACCATACACGGAAGATCATGATTATTGCAGGCGAGGCATCGGGAGATCTGCATGGTGCAAATCTGGTCAGGGAGATGCGCTCCCTCGACCATGGCCTGTCCTTCTATGGGATTGGTGGAAGGAGGATGAAACTGGAAGGCGTCGAACTCCTTGCCACTTCGGCAGAGATGGCCGTCGTGGGGCTTACCGAGGTTGTTTCCAAACTGGGATACATCCTCGGGGTACGGCGACAGCTGAAGGAATCGATGCGGATATCACCGCCCGATCTTCTCATCTTGATAGACTATCCCGACTTCAACATGCCCCTGGCACAGGCGGCACGAAAGAACGGCATCAAGGTGTTTTATTACATCAGTCCCCAGATCTGGGCATGGCGAAAAGGCAGGAGACACCGTCTCGGAAGGACCGTCGACCGGATGGCCGTCATACTCCCCTTTGAAGAAGATGTCTATCATGACGTCGATCTCGATGTCAGGTTTGTGGGACATCCCCTGCTCGATGTGGTAAAAACCCACGGCACGAAGGAAGATGCGTCACGCAGGTTCGGGTTGCAATCCGGAACGACAACCATCGCCATGCTCCCCGGCAGCAGAGAAAACGAGGTGGCGACACTGCTACCCGAGATGCTCGGCGCAGCAACCATCGTGCAGGGGCAGATCCCTGACTGCCAGTTCATCGTCCCGCTGGCCGACACACTGAACAGGGAGAGCCTGTCCGGGCACACAGACCGGTGTCCTCTGGATATAACGATCATCGAACACGATACCTATGATGCCCTCGCCTATGCAGACATCGCCATAGTCGCATCGGGCACTGCCACACTGGAAACGGCCCTGCTGGAAGTGCCGATGATTGTTGCCTACCGGGTATCGCCACTCTCCTACCTGCTGGGCAGACTGTTCGTAGACATCGATCACATAGGGCTCGTCAACATCATAGCGGGGAAGACCGTGGCTCCCGAGTTTATTCAGGGTGCCGTCAAGGCGGCAGACATGGCCGCCGAAGTCCTTGGCATACTGGCTGACACCACACGATACAGGGAAATCAAGGAAGAACTGAAACGAGTGAAAGAAAAACTGGGGAAGCCCGGTGCCGCTGAGCGAGCGGCTACCATGGCCATGGGACTTCTTCAGGGATAATATATGAGGGTACATCCATGACAATCTTCAAGAGGCTCTTACGACTGGTACGGCCTCACATCCCCAAATTTATCTTTGCTACACTCTGCATGCTTGCAGTCGGTGGAACAACGGCTATTCTCGCGGCCCTCGTCAAGCCCGTGCTGGACGATATATTTATCAATAAGGATGCGAGCATGCTGAAATTGATACCCCTTGCCATTGTCATCATTTACGCCATCAAGGGTACCTGCAGCTACGGCCAGACGGTTATCATGAATTACATCGGTCAGCGGATCATCACCGACCTGCGAAGCGATCTGTACAATCACATACAGCGGCAATCGCTCTCCTTTTTTTCGCGGAATCCCACGGGGATACTCATGTCTCGCATCACAAACGATGTAGGCCTCATCCAGGGGGCCGTATCGGAAGCGGTCACCAGCCTCTGCAAGGATTCATTTACCATTATAGGGCTCGTATTTCTGATATTCTATCGTGACTGGAAACTGGCCATCATCGCCACCTTTGTCTTCCCCCTGACCATTTATCCCATAGCGAAATTCGGACGGATGATGCGAACCGTGTCGACCCGTACCCAGGTCACCATGGGAGGCCTGATGAGTCTCCTGCAGGAAACCATATCGGGTGCACGCATCGTGAAGGCCTTCGGCATGGAAGATTACGAAGGGAAGCGGTTTGCAAAGGAAAATGAATCGCTCTTCAAACTCTTCATGAAGTCCGTTTCCATTCGAGCCATGTCGAGCCCTTTCATGGAGTTTCTCGGCGGCCTTGCCATCGCCGTGATCATCTTCTACGGGGGGCTGCAGGTACTGAAGGGAACCTCGACACCGGGAAATTTCTTTTCCTTTCTCACCGCCCTCATCATGCTCTACGAACCGGTGAAGCGCCTTACCAATGTCAACAATACCATCCAGCAGGGCATATCGGCCGCCGTCCGGGTCTTTCATGTCATGGACGAAACACCTGAAATAGTGAATAAAGAAGATGCCCGGGAACTCCCGAAGATATCCGACAGGATAGACATTGGTCATGTCACCTTCAGTTATGGCGATGACCCTGTTCTGAAACATATAGACCTTACCATCCGGCAGGGAGAGGTGGTGGCCTTTGTCGGCATGAGCGGCGGCGGAAAGACCACACTGGTCAACCTTATACCCCGGTTTTATGACGTCACCGAAGGAAGCATTATGATCGACGGTCTCGACATCAGAGACGTGACTATCGAATCGCTGCGTGGACAGATCGCAATCGTGACACAGCAGACTTTTCTCTTCAATGATACGGTGAGAAACAATATCGCCTATGGTGACATAGGCAGAAGTGAAGAAGACATCATAGCAGCGGCAAAGGCGGCCAATGCCTATAATTTTATCGTCACTCTCCCCGATCAGTTCGACACGGTGATCGGCGAGCAGGGAACCAGATTATCGGGCGGTGAGCGACAGAGAATCTCCATAGCACGAGCACTCCTGAAAAACGCCCCCATACTAATCCTGGACGAAGCTACATCGTCCCTTGATACAGAGTCTGAAATTGAGGTCCAAGAGGCACTGGAAAACCTCATGAAGGGGAGAACGACACTCGTGATAGCCCACCGGCTCTCCACGATCAGAAATGCGGATCGCATCATAGCCCTTGTGGATGGTGAGATCGTTGAGAAAGGGACCCATGACTCGCTCCTTGAACTCAGGGGAGAATACTTCAAACTCTACAACATGCAGTTAAAGGGTAACGGTGCAGAGGTATGACCCCACAGCGTGCACCATTAACAGAATACCCGGTGACACTATAGACAGTGACCTCAATCGGTAAGATATGGAAACGATACGTACAACCCTGTCTGGCATCATACATCGGGACCGCCCATCCCCGTGGCTCATACCATTGCATGTCCTGTCCCTCTGCTATGCCGGGATTATATCGATCAGAAACATCCTCTATGACTGTGGATTATTGACACAGAAAAGGGCCAAGACGAGCGTCATCAGTATCGGCAACATCACGGTGGGAGGAACGGGGAAGACGCCCGCCGTCATCACGCTGGCAGGGTTGCTGCAGCACGAGGGATACCGACCGGCCGTCGTGAGCAGGGGTTACGGTGGAAAGAGCAGCAATGCCATCAATGTCGTCGCCGATGGCGACAAGATTCTGATGAAACCCGATGCGGCCGGAGACGAACCGGTCCTGATCGCGAAATCCCTGCCCACCATGCCCGTCATAACCGGAAAGGACAGATACGCCGCAGCGGCATACGCCTGCAGGAATTTTGATATCGATATTATTATTCTCGACGATGCCTTCCAGCACCGTGCCCTGTCCAGAGATGTCGATATCCTGCTTCTGGACGCACAGCGACCCTTCGGTAACGGATGGCTCATCCCCTGCGGGGCACTGCGCGAACCATCCGGTTCCGTGATACGTGCTGATATCATTGTCATGACAGGGAACGAGGTGAAGAACGTCTCATCCCTTGCAGATATGATTGAGAAACGCTTTCCGGGAAAACCGGTCTTCTCCGGATATCGCAGGGCACGGGATATCGTTGCGGGGCGTTCCGGGGAAATCCTTCCCTCTAGCTTTGTGGCAGGCAAAAAGGTCTTTGCCTTCTCGGGAATCGCCCGTCCCGACAGTTTCCTGGCAACGATTACGTCCCTCGGAGGAATCATGGCAGGAACGCTGATATTCCCTGACCACCATGCATACGAAAGAGATGATCTTGCGCGCATAGCAGGCGATGCCGCGGCAAAAGGGGCAGAAATCATCTTGACAACGGAAAAGGATTCCATGAAACTATTTGACTTTGCCGATTTCTTAAGGGATATTTTTGTCCTCCGGATTACCATGGACGTAACGCAACCGGGAAGATTTCGTGAATTGATCCTGGCGAAGCTGGGAAAAAGAGCAGGGATGTGAAGAAACTGATATGAAAAAGACGCTTTTCACACGGACGATTCTTGTCCTTTTCGCCTCCATCCCCATAACCATGAGAAGGGCCCTCTTTCAGGCGGTGCTGATCCTTTTCTACCATGTCTCTCAGAAACACCGGCTGATAACCCTCCACAACCTGACACGTGCCTTCCCTGACAAGAGTCTCGCCGAAATTACCGGAATTGCAAAGGGTGTCTATCGCAATCTGGGGACAACACTGGGCGAATTCTTTGAGATACCCTCCCTCACGTCACAGAACATGCATCACTGGGTCAAGTTCGAAGGACTTGAGCACTACGAACGAGCCCGTTCCAGGGGAAAGGGGATCCTCTTCTATACGGCCCATTTCGGCAACTGGGAGCTTGCTGCGGCATGTTTCGGTCTGCAGAACATAGGGGTCCATATCATATATCGCGCCCTGGATAACCCTATCCTCGAAAACTTCGTGGCCTGGTTCCGGAGTTATACGGGGCACAGGATCGTTCCCAAGGGGGGTGCCTTCGGGAAAATAATCGAACTCCTGAAAAACAACGAAATGATCGGTGTCTTGATCGATCAGAACGTGTCGTGGCGCGAAGGGGTCTTTGTAGATTTTTTTGGCAGACCGGCCTCGACGACCAAGAGATTTGCCGCACTGTCCCTTCAGACGGGAGCGGCCGTGGTACCCGTTTTCATCGTGAGGCAGCCAACGGGAAGGTATAAGATAGTCATCAACGAGGAGATCGAAACCATACAAAGCACTGATCACGAAGGGGACCTGTTTCACAACACGCAGGCATATACCGCTGTCATCGAAGATATCGTGAGGAGATATCCCGATCAATATTTCTGGCTCCACCAGCGCTGGAAGACAAAAATGACACAGATTGAACGATAGATGAAGGTACGAGGCTCACATACCATACCCTTCGATACCAGAGAACCGGTACTTGTCAGGGGAACAAACTGGATCGGCGATGTCATCATGACACTGCCGGCAATTGCAGCGATCAGACAGAGCCTCCCCCATTCACGGATAACGGTACTGGCAAAGCCTTGGGTGGCCGAACTCTACCGCCTGTCCCCCGATGTCGATGCAGTCCTGGAATACGAATCCCCCGGCATGCACGATGGAATCACCGGGATATGTCGGCTTGCCGGGCAACTGAAGCAAAAGGGATTTACCATGGCGATTCTCCTTCAGAATGCCATGGAAGCGGCCATCATCGCCTGGCTCGCCCGGATACCCCTCCGAATGGGATATAACTCCGATGGGCGGGGCATCCTCCTGACACACTCGGTGCAGAGGACAAAACAGATACGGACCGTGCACCAGATTCACTATTATATCGAAATGCTGAAATCACTGGGATTTCAACCGGCAGGGGGACACCCCCGTCTCTCCATGGGAGAAGACTTCCAGGGCATCGCCCGCAATCTTCTGCACCACTATCACGTCACCCCCAAAGACACACTCGTTGGCATGGCACCAGGGGCAACCTTTGGACCAGCCAAAATGTGGTTTCCCCAGCGATTCGCCGCCGTGGGAGACCGGCTTGCCGATACCTTTGCCGCCAGGGTCATGCTCTTTGGAAGTAAGGGAGACAGAGAACGGGCCGAGACGGTTCAACAGCATGCAAAACATCCCTTCATCAATCTGGCAGGTACGACATCCCTGAAGGAGGCCATTGCCCTCATTGGGGCATGCAGGCTCTTTATTACCAATGACTCCGGATTGATGCACCTGGCGGGGGCACTGGGCATCCCCCTGGTGGCCGTGTTCGGATCAACGAATCCCGTGACGACATCACCGGTGGGAGAGGAGAGTGTCATTATTCATCGTGACGTGACATGCAGTCCCTGCCTGAAGAAGGTGTGCCCCACCGATTTCAGGTGTATGGACCTGATCAGTGTTGACGATGTCTATGATGCAGCGGAACAACTGCTTCTGAAGAGATGAGGGGCCACGGGCTGCAGTGTCTCAGAAGGAGCCGGTGCTACCTCCGGGTGCCGGACTTGAAACAAGTGTGTGCATGCAGGCCATGGTACTTACCCTGCGCGGGTATGCATGTGAGAATACGTGAAGGAGATCCCCATGGGACCCACTGATGGCAAAGGAGACAGGACGTGGATAGAGTGAGCGCCGTCTTTCTGGACAGAGACGGGACGATCAACGAAGAGGTTGAATACCTCTCACGTATGGAAGACCTGCGACTTTTCCCCAACACCCATGAGGCGATCGGTCTGATCAACAGGTCGGGAATGCAGGCCGTTGTTATTACAAACCAGTCGGGCGTGGCCCGCGGCTTCTTCGATGAGGTATTTCTGAAACGGCTACACGACAGGATCAACGATATGCTGGCAGCACGGGGTGCCCACATCGATCGTTTTTACTTTTGTCCCCACCACCCAACTGAGGGAAGGGGGAAATACCGGCGGGACTGTGATTGCAGGAAACCCAAGGCGGGCATGTTTCATAAAGCGGCCAGGGACCTCCATATCGATCTTGCGTCATCCTACATGATCGGTGATAATCATACGGACATGGAGGCGGCACATAATGCCGGTGTCAGGGGAATTCTCGTTAGGACGGGGTACGGCAAGACGGTGGACATATCGCAACAGGCCGTCTACCGGGCAGGGGACATGCTGGATGCGGTCCAATGGATACTGAGAGATAAAAGACGATGAACATCCTCATAGTCAAATTGAGCGCTATTGGCGATGTGGTGCACACACTGCCGTCACTGACGGCCCTCAGAAGTCTCTATCCCCATGCCCACATATCATGGGTTGTGGAGGCACCCGCCTCTGATCTGCTCACCGGTCATCCCCACCTTGACAGGGTTATCATCTCCCGGAGAAAGGACTGGATACAGAATCTCAGGGGTTTCCGATCAATCAAAAGAACGGCCCGGGAGATGCGATCATTCATCGCGATGGTGCGGGATCGCCGATACGATCTGGTAATCGATTTTCATGGGCTCTTCAAGAGTGCCGTCGTCGTCCGGCTCAGTCGTGCCGCCAGAAAGCTGGGCTACGACAGCATGCAGGAGATGAGCGGCCTCTTTTACACCGAGAAGATATATGAAGACATGGGCAAACACGCCGTCGACCGGTATCTCGATTTTGTCCGCTACCTGGGTGGTGCAGCAGATGAACCGGAATGTATGATTGCCGTAGAAAAAGACAATGAGCAGAAAGTGAACAACCTTCTGCAGGCAAATCATATTGACAGCACGACCCCCTTTGTGGCATTAAATCCTGTAGCGTTCTGGGAAACAAAGCTCTGGCAGGATGAGAAGTTTGCAGGCCTGGCGGACAGGATCACCAGTGAACTGAGAGTGCCCGTCTTATTTACCGGGGGTGCCGGCGATACGCGGATTGAGCGTATACGATCCCTCATGAAGGTGCCATCGGTCAGCCTGGCAGGGTACACATCTCTCAGAGATCTGGCATATCTGTACCGGTTATCCCGGCTCGTGGTAACGACCGATTCGGGTCCCATGCATATAGCGGCGGCAATGGGGACACCGACGGTGGCCCTCTTCGGCCCCACTGATCCGGGACGAACCGGGCCATACGGCAGGGGACATATCATCGTCAGAAGAGCAATGTCATGTGCTCCCTGTTTCCGCAAAGTGTGTGATACGAAACAGTGCATGCGGGATATTACCGTTGAAGAGGTATTTGCAGCCGTAAAAAATTCTATCACATGGAGGTCACCGTGAACAGACACAGGATTTGGTCAGTTACAGTCATAGTTATGGTACTGCTTCTTGTTCCCTATTCCCACGGACATGCCGACGGTCAGACCTGTCTCATCGATGCGATGCGCTCCGACATGGAATCGAGTGTTATTGTGGGCTATGGGACGGGAGATGTCGAGGAGGGAAATTACGAACCGGTCCTTCTCATATGGCGTCTCGGCATGAATCTGAAACAATTCTTCCCCTCCCTTGAAGGCCACAGCGGCACCCTCTCGTCCTATATAGAGCCTCAGATTAATCCCGTCTTTGACCGTGAAACGGACATTGAGTTCGGTGTCGGCTTGGGACTGAAATATATGCACCCCCTCTCTGACTCCGTCGGTGCCTATCTCTTCGGTTCCGTCGGACCCCATTATGTTTCGGTGCAGACATCGGATCAGGCAAATGGCTTCATATTCTCCGACACCATCGGTGCCGGTCTCTCTTTCTTTATAACGGAAAAATCGGCAATCAACGTGGAGTACCGGCTGCGGCACATGTCCAATGCGGGCATGGAAAAACCGAATGGCGGGATTAACACCCATTTCGGGACCATCGGCTACTCGGTCTTCTTTTAAAAGGGTGCGCACTCGGGTAGTCACGTACCATCAGGAAGGGTATCTATGGCAATCAGCAAAGAGTTACTGGACATCCTGGCATGTCCCCAATGCAAGGGAGAGCTGTCCCTGAACGACACAGGTGATGGTCTCATCTGCCATCATTGCAGGCTCCTCTACGAGATCAAGGACGATATCCCCATCATGCTCATCGATGAGGCGAAGAAACTGGAATAACAGCAGGGTTCTCTCGCCTGTCCCCGGACAGCCGGGGGGCAGTCAGCGGTGGATGACCTCTTTGTTCAGATCAATGCGCATTCTCCCCGATGACACATCGTTCGATCCCGCCCTGCACGGCCTGCTTCACGGTATCGACACCCAGTTCATCGAGACACCGGCTCCATCCCATGCCGTCGCACCCCTTTTGGTGGCAGGGAGCACACTCACAGTCGGGGGCGATAATTATATGTTCGTCACCGAGGGGCGCCCACTCGAGCCAGCTTGAGGGGCCGTAAATGATGGCCGTCGGTGTCCCCGTGGCCGCCGCTATATGGGGGGCCGCACTGTCCACACCGACATGGAACCTGCTGAGGCTCAGCACCCCCGCCAGTTCATCCAGCCCTGTCTTCCCGGCGAGATTACAGACAGAGACGCTGCACCGGCCGGCAATATACTCCGCCCGTTCTCTCTCGGCGGCGGCACCGACGATGACCGTTGCGGTTTCGTAGTCACGCCAGAGCCACGCTATGATCTCCACCCACTTCTCGTACTGCCACTCCTTGTACCGCCAGCGGGAAAAGGGATTGAGGGTGATCCATCGCTTCCCCTCACTGATCCCCACCCCTTCCAGCAGTCGGGAAGCCCGGCGTAGTGTCGCTTCCGAAATCTCCAGTCGGGGGATGGAGTCCTTCGATTCTATGCCGAACTCCCTGATGATCCTCAGTGACTGTTCCGCGGCTCCGCGAACCGGTTCTGCAGAGGCAGGCGGCTCTACCAGATGGGTAAATAACCGGTTGCGCCATGACAGGCCTTCGCTGTAATGCGTCACCCGTATGGGAGCTCCCGTGAGACGGGCCATGTAGGCTCCCCGGTCATCGAGTCGCAGATCGAAGACGAGATCAAACCCCTTCCTGCGGAGCGCCGCTATGATCAGGAGATCCTTCTGCAGGCGGTTGAAGAGGTTCGTCTCCCCCCCCGTCACCTCAAAGATATCGTCGATCAGGGGATCACCGGCAAGGAGACTTCCCGTTCCCCCTCTCACGAGGAGCGACAGACGTGCCCCTCCATAGAACTCTTTGACGGCCCTGAAGGCGGGAAGGGCCCACACCACGTCGCCGATATCACCCAGCTGTATGATGAGGATATTCCTGATGCTTTCGCTCAGAATGGGAGTACCCTTTACCAGCATGTCACACTACCTCGATGGCTCGGGACACCCCTTGAGGTGCCAGTAAATCAACTGTGAATATACCTTCCATTTCCTCCGCAGACCTTCCCTGGTAAAGGCAGTGACAATGTTCCCGAGGAGTGCAAAAACCCAGTTGATCAGCAGCCGAGACACGATGACAGCGTAGATCATGGAGACATAGGGCGCCTTTCTGTATTTTCGAAAAAACTGGTACCGTGACCGGTAAAATTCCATGCGGGAGCGGACATTCTCACCCACACTCTTCCCCTGCAGATGATAGATCAGGGCCGACGGCACATGGTAGATCTTCCACCCCGCCAGCCGCATCCGGTAGGCCCAGTCTGTCTCTTCAAAAAAGAAAAAATACCGTTCGTCAAAGATACCAACAGCCTCCATGGCCTCACGGCGTACCAGGACACAGGCCCCGATGGCCGATTCGATCTCGACGGGCCCTTTGTGTATGTATCGTTTGCTCGGGAACCGCCGAGGGAAGAGATATTCCAGGAACGACAGGTTGGACAGGAGTGTCAGGAGCGTGGGGAAAGGTGCCATTGAGTTCTGCCTGCTTCCGTCTTCATTGAGGAGCTGGCCGCCGGCAAGGGCCGTATCGGCATGATCTTCCATGAAGCGGTACAGTTCCGGTATCGCACCGTCTGTCACGACGGCATCGGAATTCAGCAGAAGGGCGTATCGCCCCTCCATGACGGCAAAGGCCTGGTTGTTTGCCGCTCCAAATCCCCTGTTGGTGTCATTCGCGATGAGCTGAACGTCGGGAAATTCACTGTGCACCATGGCAACACTGCCGTCGGTGGAGGCGTTATCGACGACAATGACCTCATGGTTCATATCGAGCATCCCTTCACGCACAGACCGCAGGCAATTGCGCAGGAGATCCTTCGTGTTCCAGGTAACGATGACAACAGTTATGTCCTTCACACTAGGTTCCCTTCTTCGACAGGCGATTCAGTTCATGCAACTTGGCATACTTGAAAAACTTATTGACGGCGTCGGTCACCGACAGTATCAGTCCCTGCCTGCCGTCGAGCACGCCCAGTCTGATGAAATAGTCGTTGCAGAAGGTAAGCACCCCTCTCAAGCAGGCGGACCATACCGAGACATTTCTCCCCTCCCTGAAGGCCTCCTCGGCGCCGAGCGTGGAATACCGGTCTATCTTGACGATAATCCTGCCGAGATCACTCTCCGTAAAGTGCTCGATGGGAACATCGAGATCGGCAACGGGACCGTACACAAGAACCGCTTCATGGACTGCCGCTGTCGTCATGCACCCCGAATCCCTGCGAAAGAGTCTCGTTATTCGATCGGGCCACCACCCCAGGTGTCGTATCCAGCGCCCCTGAAACCAGTTTCGTCTGGGGAAGCTATATCCTGCCACGTCTCCCTTCCCCTGTGACATAAGGTCCTCTATAACACGGGCCGTCTCACGGGGAATCCGTTCGTCGGCATCGAGGACCAGGACCCAGGGACTGGTACACCTGTCTATGGCGGACTGTTTCTGTGGCCCGAATCCCTTCCACGATTCCTCATAGACCTCGCACCCGAAATCGGAAGCAATTCGGACGGTACCATCGGTGCTACCCGAATCGACGACGACAATCTGCCGGGCAAATTCGACGCTCTTCAGACAGTCGTGGAGATTATCTGCCTCATTCTTGGTGATGATGGCCACTGAAAGGGGTGCCGTTTCATTCATAGGATTCTGCTGAAGATGCTCCGCCGATATAGGGGATCAGTCACCGTGACCCGCCGTGCAGTCCCGGGATATAGGTTGCCGCCCGTTCGGGGGTCTTTCCTCCCTTCACCTCATGGTAATAGGCATAGGTCATGGGAATCCCCTCTCTGATGACCTCGGCCTCCACGACCTCTCCCACATAGAGTGTGTGCGTCGTCAGTTCAAGCTGACCGGTACGTCGTACCTCCAGATAGGCGAGTGTGTTGTCCAGGATTATGGGGGCGGTGGTTGTGCCGATCCGGTAGGTACACCCGGCAAATTTATCTACCTCCCTGCCGTCTCGAAATCCAAAGGTGCCAAGAAATTTCATGTCCGTGTCCTGCGACAATATGGAAACACTGAAAATCCCGCTCTCTTCGATGCATTGGTGAGTAAAATTCTTCCTGTTGATGCTGACGGCAACGGTAAAGGGCCCGCATGTGGTCTGTATCAGTGCATTCACGATCTGCCCGTTGAAACTGTCTCCTATCCGCGATGACACAATATACAGCCCATAGCCAATTTTATCCAGGGCTCTTTCGTCCATAGAATTGACCTCTCCTCTCCCGCTCCCTGCGCCCTCTCACGGATAAGGCGGGGAGTGTCCCGCACAGGGTGCGGTGAATCTCTTCACCAATGGCAGGCAGTCACTATGCTGCGCTGCAACCGGTGAAAAGGTATCACAGATTAAAAAAGAGGGTCAAGCCTTTTGCCGTGCCACTGACAGATCACCTCTTCACCATTCGTGCAACAGGGGGACCTCGTGGCCACTCTCTTTAGGAATCGTTTCTCTGCACAGCGAATAAATATGGTCTCATACCTATAATCTTTGACATGACCTTAATTTTGTTATACAAAAAAACATACCATCAGTAGTGATACTCGTTATTCCCGCAGGACAGGCTTTTATCTATGAAACGATTTATCGGTCATTGTATCCTCATCACAACGCTCATACTTGCGACCACGGTAGTCTCTGCAGACACATCGCATGAGACCACCGATAAAACACTCCGAATGACGCTTACTGATGCAGTCTCGCTGGCCCTCCGTTCCAATCGAAACATCGCCATCTACTATCTCAACCGGGTCCTGCAGAAATACGATCTCGAAATCGCCGAGGCGGAGTTTATTCCCAACGTCAATCTCGAAGTGACCTCCAGTCCCATCTTTACCGATGCCTACACGACATTCAAGGGGAGCAAGAGCAAGACACTGACGGAATACTGGAATGCCGGAACCACCCTCAGCGCCACACACAAGATCCCCACGGGTGGTGCATTTACCTTCAGCTGGGAAAATACCTATACCAACACACGGACAAAGACCGACGGGGCCGTTCTCTCTCCCTACACCTCGCCTTCGGTCTGGTCGCTTAAATTTGACCAGCCCTTGCTTAAAGGGGGCGGTATCGATTTCACCCGGGCCGCTCTCATACGGGCACGGTTGCAGGAACAGGAAAACATCCTCAGCCTGAGAGACAACATCAGCAGTATCATAGAAAGTACGATCACCGCCTACAACAGTTTCTACCGGTCATCGAGAAATCTCAAGATCCGCAAGACGGCACTGGAAGAGGCAAAGAAGCAACTGGAAACAAACAAGATCCTCGTCGAAACGGGGCGGATGGCTGCCAATGAACTCGTCCAGTCAGAGGCCCAGGTCGCCGACCAGGAATTCAGTTATGAAGAGGCCCTCAATACCGTGGAGACGAACCGTCTCGCCCTCCTCGATATACTCGACATAGACAAGACGACGCAGATAATTCCGGACGAAGAGATCACCATCAAAGAGCGGAAACCTGATTATGAGACATGCCTTGACATTGCATTGGGACATAACCTGACCTTTATACAAAAAATAAATGCCGTCAAAACCAGCGAACTCTCCCTCATGGAACAGGAAAATAGCCGTCTCTGGGATCTCGATCTGACGGCCCGGTTCAAGGAAGATTACGATACCTACATGTGGAAAAGCCATACCGATGACGACAAGGCACGCGAGTGGTATGTGGGCCTGACACTGACCGCTCCCTTCGAACTCTATGGTAACGACAGGATTGTGAAACGGAAAAACCTGCTTGCTGCAAAGAAATTGCTGAAGGTGGCACGAATCAATCTGGACGAGGCGAAGAGTGACCTGGAAACACAGATCCAGAATGCCGTTCGTAATGTCTATACGCAACTGAAACTGGTCAGGCGGTCACAGAAGAGCCTCGAACTGGCACAGATGAAACTCGAATTTGAAAAGACAAAACTCAATGTGGGACGATCGACGATATTCCAGGTTGTAAGCTTTCAAAACACGCTCGTCGAAAAGCAGGAGGCGGAATTGAACCAGACTATTTCCTACCTGACATCGCTGATTACGCTGGACCGGCTTCTGGGAAAAACGCTGGAGACCTGGAACATAGAATTAAAGGGAAACTACGGAAAACTTGAGAAGGAACTCATGGGCTACCGGTGAGCCTGCATCGGCAGTCTGCCGAAAGGTTGCATAGCATGACAGATACGACAGTCTTCTACAAAAACGTTCTCAATAACATGAGTGACGGGGTCATGACCCTCAGTCTGAAGGGTCAGATCATCATGTTTAACCCTTCTGCTGCAAGGATCCTGGGTATCTCTTCCGAAGAGGTCCTCGACAGGTCCTTTGCCGAAGTATTCATGATGGAGATGGAGGGAAACGACGAGTTTAATCAGGCCATCCTCGATGCCATTTATCAGTCCGATGTGGGACGTAACATAACTGTTGAATTCAAGAGAAAAGACACCAGCACTGTCACCATTTCGGTAACTTCGTCATACCTCAGATCGAGCGAAACGGGAGCTGTGGAACGTGTTGGAGTCATCGTCGTCTTCAGTGATATCACGGAAATAAAAAAGTTGCAGGACCACGAAAAAGAACTCAACCAGAAACTTCGTGATGCCTACCTCGATGTCGAGGAGTCAAACAAAAACCTCAAATCTGCCCTGAAAAAGGTCCAGGTCATCAGGATGGTGGTGACTCTCTCGGTCATACTCCTCTTTGTGGGGGTGGGGCTCTATTCCTGGGACCCCGCCATACTCACAAAGGTTCCCCTGCCCGCAAAGAAAGACGCACCGGTTTACACAGAGCAACAGGTACGAACATATACCGTTGTACCGCGCCCCGTATCGTCCAGCATATCGCTGGCGGGCAACATAGAACCACTGAGTGAAGTGAATGTCGTCAGTCCCTTTCAGGGCAAGATAAAGGAAAGATATTTTGCCTACGGTCAGTTCGTTGGAAGAGGGGAGAAACTGCTCCTCATGGACACGGGTGAGATGGAGGTCAAACTCCGTGAGTCCCGGTCGTCCTTCATTAAGGCCCAGGCCACACTGAAGGAACTGGAAGAGTGGGACACAAGCACCGAGGTGGTGCGGGCGAAACGAACCTTTGCAGGAGCCGAGAACAAGCTCAAAGAGACAAAACTGCTCTTTGAAAAGGGTATCGTGGCACGCAATGAATACGAAACATCACGGGAACAATTCATCAATCAGAAAGAGGAGCTTGACAATGTCCTGAAAAAGGGGAGCGCGAAGAACGTCAGGATCGCACGGCTGGAGTTCGAGAATGCACGGAGCCGCCTTGCAGATCTGGAGAATCAACTCAAAGATGCTACCGTCAGGGCACCCGTCAGCGGCATCGTCATCCGGCCCCTTTCGCAGCAGAGTGACAAGACGAAGGTCATCGAAAGGGGTGTGTCGGTGTCACAGGGAGACCTGCTCTTCTCCATTGGCAATCTCGGTGGTCTGACGGTAAAATCCAAGGTCGATGAAGTCGATATCGGCAAGATACGCATCGGTCAGACCGTTACCGTCAGTGGTGACGCCTTTGTGAATGTACCCCTTTCCGGCAGCATTACGCACATATCGTCCCAGGCTGAGGCGAGCGGGGGCATGTCCTCCATACCCGTCTTCGATGTCCACGTCACCGTCAGATCACTGACACCGGAGCAGAGGAAACTGATCAAGCTGGGCATGTCGGCAAATCTCCAGGTACATGTGTACGAAAATCCCCAGGCCCTGCTCGTCCCCATAGGGGCGGTACGGACAATGGGAGACAGGCATAGTGTTACCATACGGGATAATGCAACGGGTACACTACAGGACGTGGAAATTAAAACGGGCATGACGACGCTCGATTCCGTGGAAGTCACCCGGGGGCTCAGTCCCGGCGACAATGTCGTACTGCAGGACAGTCCCGCAGGGTACGCCATGCCGGGCGGCAGGGAGAGTCGGGATAGAGCCGTCGCAAAACCCGGAGGATAAATAAAAACAACAGATATGCGCCCGGGATTTCCATACATTGAGGATTACGCGCATACACCATTGCTGGAGAAGGATATGCTGACGTACGCAACAGCCGGAGAATTTCCCCGACATGTTGCGGGAAGATTGAACGGCGGTTTTGCTGCATGATCACAATAGAAAATATTCATAAAACCTATCAGATCGGACCCCTTTCCATGGAAATCCTTAAGGGTGTCAACCTCACGGTAGAGAAGGGAGAATTTCTCTCCATCGTCGGTACCTCCGGATGCGGCAAGTCGACACTGATGAACATCCTGGGACTCCTCGATATTGCCAGCTCAGGCGCCTACTTTCTCGACGGAAAAGAGGTGTCGGATTTGAGTGACCATCAGCATTCGGAGACACGCAACAAAAAGATAGGATTCGCATTCCAGCACTTCTATCTCCTCTCACGGCTGACGGCACTGGACAATGTAGGTCTCCCCCTCATATACCGGGGAATGAGTGAAAGGGAACGCCGGCAACGGTCGGCAGAGATGCTCAAGAAGGTGGGGATGGATCATCGGCAGCACCACAAGCCGACGGAGCTCTCGGGTGGCGAACAGCAGCGTGTCGCCATTGCACGTGCATTCGTGGGGAAGCCCTCCATCATCCTTGCCGATGAGCCGACGGGGGCACTGGATACGCGTGTGGGACAGGAGATCATGAATCTCTTCCTGCAACTCAACGAGGAAGAGGGTGTGACGATCATAATCATCACCCATGACCCGGGGATAGCCAGGCAGTGCAAACGGGCGGTGCGGATGCACGACGGCCTGTTGCGAGAAGAGCTGTAAGAGGTACCATGATTGTAAAGGCAAACATCAAAGAGGCGACACGGAGTCTCATCGGGGCAAAGCAGCGAACCCTGCTGGCGCTCATCGGTATCTTTGTCGGGATAGGATCGGTTATCGCCATGGTCTCCATCGGTACAATCGTCCAGGAAGAAGCCCTGCGGCAATTCAAGGAAATGGGGACAGACATCCTTACGATTAACAAGGGCTACGGCGGCCGCGGTCCCGATGGCACGCAGCGCAAGTCGGGAACGATCACTCTGGAAATTGCAGAAAACATTCCCCGGTATTGCCCCGAAATAATTGCAGTGGCACCCTATACGTCAACATACGGAACATTCAAATACGAGGGGAAAAAGTGGCAGGGACCGGCCATGGGCGTCACCGGTTCCTTCATCGATCTCAATAAACTCAAGCTGAAGAAGGGTCGTTTTGTGTCCGATCTCGATGAGCAGACCTATTTCTGTGTCATTGGAAACAAGGTGGAAGAGAAGCTGCGCTCCTTCGGTATCACCACCATGGTGGGAACAGAGATGTTTTTCCAGAACAAACTCTTTACCATCATAGGGGTCATCGATGATACCCCTGCAGGCGGCATGCGCCCCTACGAAATCAACGAGGGCATCATGATTCCCATTGCGCTGGTACGGCGCTTTGAGCAGGGGGGTGAGATTCAGAATATCATCGCCAGGATGAAACCGGAAGGGGGGCATGTTGCCGCATCACGCCAGATAACCGATTATTTTCAGAAGGCGGTAAAGGGTCTGGCCGTTCGTGTGAGGAGTGCCGAAGAGATCATCAATCAGATGCAAAAACAGATGCGGCTCTTTACGCTCCTTCTGGGGGCCATTGGAAGCATTTCTCTCATCGTGGGAGGTGTCGGCGTCATGAATGTCATGCTCGTTTCCGTAGCGGAGAGAAAAAAAGAAATAGGTATACGCCGCGCACTGGGCGCCCAGCGGGGCGATATCCAGATACAGTTCATTATAGAATCGATTCTCCTCTGTATGGTAGGCGGCCTCCTCGGCATAGGACTGGGTATCGGGGCATCATACGGCATATCCATATTTTCCAAGTGGCACTTCGCCGTCTCCTATGATGCCATACTTCTCGGCGTCATCGTTTCCGCCGTCGTGGGGATCTTCTTCGGGTTTTATCCCGCCCGCCAGGCAGCGCGACTCAATCCCATAGAGGCCCTGCGATCGGAGTAGGTATGGTGCATGCAAGGTAAATGTGTTCATATTATCTTCATTTTTTATGATGCATAAACAATGTCTCAGCTACAAAGGAGGAAAAGCTATGAGGAAAAGTTTTGTTGTGCTTATCATTAGTTCGGTTTTTGGTTTGCTGTTCTTGGGTGGTGGATGGGCCTTTGCGGATTGCTCCGATGCAACTGTTCACTGTTACACGCCAACGATCAAATCTATCTATGGATATGATCGTGGTGACCAGTGTCGATCTTCGACCCCTTATCCGATTAAGGAAGTGGGAAAGTTCACCTATGGCAGATGCTACGACACATGGGATGCATGCTGCAAGCCCTGCCAGGATCACAATCCAGTCGCCGAGTGTAACGCCAGATTTCCCGCCCAGTGTAACGGAAACTGCGATGCCACGACGTGTATCTACGGAACGTGGTGACCGTGTAACATTATCGATCTGAAAAGCGGGAAAGAATAATGAAATTGAATTCCAAGTTTTTTCTTATTCTGCTGGTGGCCGGAGTAACTATTTTATCGGCTGTGCCTGTGCAAGCCGACTGCAAGGATGGTACCCTTGAGTGCTGGGGTTGGATCGTAAACGGCCAGCCCAAGAGCATTCCCGGGGGTATTGGCAACACAAAGATAGGGGAAGCGGGCTCCATCGGAAGATGTTATGAAACATGGGAGGCCACGTGTCAGCCATGTAACCGGGATGCGGTGTCGTATCAAATCCTGATAAAGGGTTGCCATAAGCGTACCTGCCGTTTATTGAACTTTTTATTGTGTCTCTATGAGTCATCTTTGTTTCAAAACGGATGACTTAGGGATTGGATTGCCTTTTCAATCAATGCTGTCGTGGAGTAGTGTGCCAACTAGCATTCGATGGGGTTGTTCAATCACAGTAAAATTGATTGATGGGCGTATCGATTCACTTATAGAGACAATCGGCTATGCACAAGATTAGCATACTCGCACATGGTTTCATAAAAAGAGAACTTCCAATAGATTCTGTCTTTTATACCATCACCTTCATTGTCATCATCAGGACACTTTTTGAGCTGCTTTTAGGCCGCCTTCAATCCTTCAAAATGAATCCGGATTTCTATGGCAATCTAGTGGGATATATGCATTTCTATCTTTCCTGGATCTGCATCTTCTTTACCGTTGCAGTAATAGTGACCCCCTTTTTAAGACTTCGGCTTATTGAAGGAATCCGATTAACACTTCTCTGCTTTCCCATTATTATATCCGTTCCTTTTGTTGATTTCGTGGCTACCGGCGGTGTCGGGGGGGTGATCCAATACAGCGGGGATATTGGGAATTTCTTTTTTTATTATGTCAACTGCCTTAACCCCTTTGCGCCGGTAGAGATCATTACACCAGGTGTCAGGCTGGAGATCTTTCTTGTTGTAGCAGGTTCCTTTCTGGGTTCCCGATTCATTTTCCGAATGGGATTCCTGCGATCCATTTTCTTTTCCCTTGCTCTATATACAATGATATTTTTTTATGGCTATCTGCCTCCCCTCTATACGTGTGTCGGATTGGATTTTAAAAGTGTGTCACTGTCAGTCACGGGCATGCTTAGATCCCAGAAATTCCTTTCAATATATATTGCGCCTTCTATCATTGTCATCTCTGCACTGGTATATCTGTCCGCCAGAGAAAGAAGGGGAACCCTGACCACTGTCGTATCCTGTCTCTATCCAAGCAGGTTGTCTTTTTATCTATTTCTTCTTATCTTCGGTTTCCTCGTTACGGCCCATCAACATAACCTTTACCCCCAGATACTCAATACCGATGACCTTGTGAAGCTTCTTTTATCAATCATCTCCATAGGTCTCCTCTTCGTCTGGTCAAAGATTATAAACGATCTATATGATATTGACATCGATCGTATTTCAAATAGAGAAAGACCATTGGCGGGAGGGGGTATTTCAGAGGAAGGAGCCCGTGCAATTGCCAATGTCATCATTATCGTGTCCCTTGCCTTTGCAATTTCCTCCGAGAGAAGTTTCATTTTTTATTGGCTTTTTATATGGAGTATGTCCAGTGTTTATTCTCGATTTCCTCTCCGGTTAAGAAGATTTTATCCTGTGGGACATATGATCCTGTCTCTTATCGGTGTAAGCGCATTTTTGTCTGGAAGTGCGCTCGTCATTTCCTACAAGGCCTATGAGGCAATGCAGGGTAAAGAGATCCTTTTGCACATACTTCTGACTTTTTTCTTCCTGTCTCACATAAAGGATTTCAAGGATAGGGAAGGTGACAAAGTCGGTAGGGTTTATAATATACTGAACTACCTGAAGTTTCCCAAGATACTGGGGGTTGTATCACTTGTTGGCTTCTTATGTTCCCTGTGTGCCATTTTATACACGCTGTCTCTCCTTAACGGACTTGCTGTCGCCGGAATCCTTCTCTTTCTTGCCGGGGGTCTCTATTTTATCATAACAATAAAGGATACGAAAAAAGTTGATAGGCTTTTGCCCGCCTGCTTCATTTTACTGATTTATGTATCCGGCGTTTCTCTATACCTTATTACAGTAAGATGATAGGATGGTCACATGTTTCATGCCTGATTTCAGAGTATTGCAAGAGGCGGAATGACACTTTCTTGTTGCATTTGAGAATCGAGCTTGCACAGGTAATGGTCCGTCAAATTTACCCGGCAGAGGGAATATTAGACGACAAGAGAGTCTTAACGTCGTTTATGGCCTTTAAGGCGATAGCCGTAGTCTCGGCAGAGGATCCGAAATAGAGGCCGTAACCCGCCTCATACACGGGCGAAGCCGGAAATCCACCATCCTCCCGCTGACGTTGCATCAATTCTCTGACAAGAGGGACGAGATGGTGTGGGCTCTCTTTTGAAATGGCACAGAGATGACTGCGTGCCTTAATATAGGCGGCAAGTTGCAGGGTCTCCCATTCGGCAGGTGTTTTATAGGCATCAGTCGCTTCAAAATCCCTGAGAAACGTTTCCATCAGGCTCCTTGCGGACTCTGTCCCGCATTCCGCTGCATTGGAGGCCAGGTAAGCAAGATAGGGTAATTTTTTGTAATAAACGGCCCTCTCCCAGTACCGTTCTTCAGCGGTCATTTTCTCTATCCCCCTCAGTAAATTCTCTGTTTCAATTCCAAAGGCCGAGAAAAAGGCCAGTATATTGATATTGGAACCCAGAGAGGGGCTGTTGTCATAATCCGCTGGACAACTCCTTTCCCCATACATCAGGCCTAAAAAATAAGATTTGAAAGCCCCATCATCGGCCCGATACTTGTCATATATTTTCGCGATACTCGGCAGCATTTCCTTATCGAGAGAATTACCGGTCAAAAGCCATCCAACGGCAGTTGTATCGGAATCCGGCTCCACAAGACAAGGATATCGATCGTATTTATAGGTAAAATCGTGTCCTTTACCATCGAGAGACCATAGATGATTATCAAGCATGTTGATTTTGATATAGTGGCGGCACTGCTTTGCCATCACACCATCACTATAGCCGGTACCCTTCAAAGCCATGAGAATAATCATAGAAGGATAAATAGAAGGTTGTTCCTCAGGCTCAGAAAATAAGGAATCTCGTGCCTTATAGGATACCCATGACCCATCGGCACGCTGTGTCCGCTCAAGAAAAGAGGATGCCCTCTCTATTACATCCCCCATCTTATTCATATCCCATTCATTTTCTTCTTGTACAAAGGTAAAGACTGCAAGCCTTTCGCCTTCTCTGATATTTGTTATATAGGGAGAACCCTTAAGATTGTCCAGTAAAGACTCCTCTCCGGCAAATACCATATCTTTATGAAACACGATATGTGTAACACCCTGACCCTTCAACCACTGTAATGCCTCCCTTTTCGGCAGATCCATAATTTTTCGCTGAAAGATCACCCGGGATGTGGGGAAATAGCCGTTTATACCTCCGACGATATTTTGTTTATGCTTTGTCTGCCAGTTCATATAGATAATGTCCCTGTTATATTCGAAGAGGTTTTTATGGGATTCAAGGAAAATCTGAGGCCCCCGATCTATCAGCAGACCGGGCTGGTTCTTCCTCTTTTTATATATAAATTCAGAAGGTTCCTGGAAAATCTCTTCGTTCCAATTACTGTATGTCACGGAAAATCTGCTGGGAAGATCAAGGATGACTGACCCCTTTGCCCCATCAGTAAAAGCCCTGTACTCTTCAGGCAATTCCACATATTGTCCCACAGGATAGCCCTTTAGAGGAAAGGGGGTGTTTTCAACAAAATGGACTGCAATTACAGCTGCAACCAGCAGAAATGCACTTTTCCCCTTTGTACATCGCAGCCAACGCATTAGGAGAGATAAACCCATGGCCGATAAAATGGACACTGCGAAAGAAAAGAGGAAATAGGCCCTTATGGTCACCCGAAGAAAGGCAAGGTATGGAATCCATCTATAGAGGTAATAATAAGGGGTGTGGATCTGCATATCTCCTATCTGTATGGTGAATCCGAAGGCCAGAAAAATCCCCAAAAGGGCGATGATCCAAAATTGTACATTCTCCCTGTTAAGTTTGAACAGCGATACTAATGCCATCAGGATGACCAACCATCCGATAAAGGCATAGTGTCGCACAAACATCCAGTAAACTCCCTGCGAAGGGGGTTCGATCCCCTTGTATAAAAGATTCCCAGGTAATATAAGAAATGGGTCCCGAAGATTCAGACTCATCCTGGTTATTACATCAGAGGGATCGAAGGGGATAACAATATCGAGATTGTGCAGAACACTCAGGTAGTAGAGAAAAAATGGGCATGCCACTATTCCATATACGCTGCACCATCTTATGACTTCACCCGCTGTTTTTCCTGGATGATTTAGGAAACGGCATACAAAGAACACCATCAAGGCAATGGTTTCATATATAAAGACATAAACTGAGAAATAGACTTCCAAGCCACCAATAAGCGCTGAAATAAATAGAAATTCCTTTTTCTGTTCTCTGAAATATCTAACAAGAAAAAAAATGGAAAGGGCGGGCAAAAAATAGAAGAAGATAATCGAGTCATCAATATGGGCAAAAAACAGGTTAGAGCAGGCAAAGGCAAATCCGGCAAAGAGGGCCGCAAGGCGAAACTCAACATAGAGGGTTGCTAGAAGGTACACCCCAAAAGCAGTGAGGATGAAGATTGTCGAGATGTAGCCATAGTAGGCTAGATAGTCATTAAGACCAAGGAGTCTGTAAAATATAAAAATCAGCGCCGATCCCGGGGCAGATTCACCATAGGCGAGGACATTTTCAACGGGAAACATCGCCCTGCCTGCCTCTTCATCGGTGACACATGCCCTCAACTTGTCCATATAGGTATTAGAAAGAGAAATTACCAACCACGAGTCACAGTTACCGGGTATAGACTTATCGAGAGGAAACTGGGAGAATAGAGAAAGAAAAAAGAGGGTGAAAAAGAGAAGAGGGACCAGGTGTCGTAATACTCTCTTTTTGTTGATTATAGAAGGTAAATCCATATATTTTCCTGTAAGGTGATTAGCCGCTCACACAAGCGGACAGTTTACTTCGTTTCCTTAATCCTCATGGTATTATCACTTCGTCACTCGAGATGCGTTGTCGGATCAGTTCAAAGGTCACGCATATTCATTGGCCTGTCGATTGATATTTTCAAACTTGCTTGATAAGCTTTATCATTACGTAACCAAGCCCACCGACAATATAATAGACCCGATATAAAAAACGATTATCCAGTAGACAAGCGGGGGCTTTCTCTATTCTAGAGCGGAAGTAAATAAATGTACATGCCTGAAGGATGAATGCCCCAAAAAATGGAAGAAATTCCCACAATTTCACTATATGACATTTATAGAGACCCATCCAATATAAACCACTCACAAAAAATAAAAAGAGAGACAAGTCAAAGGCATTGTGTTTTCCAAAATAGACAGCCCCTGTTATTATTCCCGACTTTTTATCTGCTTCATAATCGATCATTTCATGGTGTATATGACCTCCGGCAAAGAGAAAGGCAAAATATATGGCTACGAGAATGGAATATAGAGAAAGAGGGGATAAGAGATAAAATCCCATTTGGAAATGAAGTATCTGTGATATGAAATGGAGCACGGTGCCCAGTAAGGGGAAATTCTTGAGGCCTATCTTGGGGAGGGAATAAAAAAACCACAGGATAACGCTTATCCCCCCCATGAGGAAAAGCCCGGAAGAGAGGAAAAAATAAATCGATAATGATGCAACCATACATACCAGACAGATTCGAAGGAATCTTTTTTGTGGTGTTTCTTGAATATGGGAAAGGCGTAAATTCCCAAGATCAGAGGTATATCCGCAATAACTATTAAAACTGTAAATAGCTAAAAAGAGAAATAAAGTGGCAAGAAGAAACGAAAGACTCCTCAACACCACCGATATCGTAATCTTTTCAAGGGCAAAAAAGATACCTACAATAGGAAACCCGAGCATCAGAACAACTTCCCGAACTCTTAACCATTCTAAATAGTATTTCCTCTTTGTCATCTCGGATAATTTTTCCCTATTTCTTTGTTCTCAAATCTTGAGTGCTTCCATGAGAATTGGTGGACGCAACGGCCTACGCCGATCACGAACGGCACGATTCTTTGGATGTTGTTGTGGAGGTAGATGTGAAACTTTCCAGTCACTGTGTCAACTCACCGAAATCAGGTATCACCATATAAGATCATGGAAATCTTAGAAATCCAATAAAACTGGAAAGATTGAATTCCCTTTCCCATTCATAAAACTCCTCATATGAAAAAGTAGTAAAAAGGGCAAAAAGGGTGTAACGCGATTATAATGTCCAATTGCTCAAAATATTTATAGAAACTAGGTGTTTCGATGTCAAGTATAAAGGATATGGTGAGAGTTCAATTCAAAATATATCGATAGGTACTATAACCGTTCATCGCAAGACCGAGGATTGGCATGAGTAAAAATAATTGAAATATCAGGAATTTATTCATTTTAGCCCCTGTTTATAATGAGGGAAAAACCATTCGCCACATTATTAAAAAGGTACTCAAAACTGAGATCGGCAATATTACAAAAGAGGTTATAGTAGTTGATGATTGCTCTAACGACAAAACACGGGAGACTCTCAGAAATGACATTGAGCCCATTGTAAGTCACGTCTTCTATAAGGGGAAAAATGAGGGGAAAGGGGCTGCTGTGCGCACAGGATTTCAGTGTGCTACAGGGGATGTCATCGTTGTACAGGATGCAGATCTGGAATACAATTCCATAGAATATGCCAAACTTCTTAAGCCCATCGTCGATGGGAAAGCCGATGTCGTTTATGGGTCACGTTTTGTGGGTGGTGAACCGCACAGAGTACTTTTCTTTTGGCACTATTTAGGCAACCGGCTTTTGACATTTCTGTAGAACTTGGTTATCAATCTAAATTTTACCGACATGGAAACCTGCTACAAGATGTTTCGTAAAGAGGTACTTGATTCTATGGCGATTCAAGAAAAGCGCTTTGGTATTGAACCTGAGATTACGTTGAAGGCTGCCCAGGGTGGGTGGAGAATCTATGAAGTCGGCATCTCATACTATGGCAGGAGTTATGGGGAGGGGAAAAAGGTAAATTGGAAGGATGGTGTTCGGGCAATTTGGTGTATAGCAAAATACGGCGTCCTCAAGCAGAAATAGACACGGTGCTACATTTATCGATACTTACAAGTCATAAAGTGTTTCATCCACCGCTGGGCGTGATTGCCTTTTCCCCCTTTTCCCTTTGTTTTCCAGCGAAAAGGGGTCTTCGTTTTCGAGGATGTCGCCCATCTCTGCTTCCACCTCTTCGGGGTCTTCCCCCCGTTCTATGCGGTTGAGGGCCTCTTCCATACCCGAACTGAGATTCAGGCCGGCGGCATCGGAGAGTTTGCGCATCATGGAGACGGCCTGGCGGGGATCGTCCTCATCGATCCGGTCCGCCTCTCCGGCAAGCATCTCCATAGCCTTTTCCATCCTGGACTCATCGATGGGCGGCATGCCGTCCTCTTCCGATTCGACTTTCCCCGAAGATATGGTGGAAAAGACAGACATCTTCCGCTCAAGTTTTACCGTTTTGCATCGGGGACAGAGGGGTATTGTTTCAGTATTCACTGATCGTGAAAAGAAATTATATATGGTATTACACTTGCCACAATAGAACTCATAGATCGGCATGATACAACCTCACGGGGCATTTTGACCAGAATGTATATCACCATTGCCGGAAAAATCAACATCCTCTTGTTGATCTATATCTCTGAGCCGGGCGATCCGCTCGGTGAGGTGGGGATGAGAATAGTGAAACCAGGCGTAGAGGGGATGGGGGTGGAGATTTGCAAGATTATCCTTTGCCAATCGCCGCAGTGCATCAATGAGATATGTTGTGGTGCCCATGAGACGATTCGCATAATCATCGGCCTCCCGCTCGTATCTCCGCGACATCGACGCGCCCAGGGGCTTCAGGAAAAAGGCGATGGACCTGAAGAGGACGGAGAGGAGGAAAAGCCCCACATAGAGTTCGACACTTTCAAAACCGAAGGTCTCGTACATGAGCGGCCATCCGATGAGAAGATAGGCGATGTAGAACAGTATGAGGGAAAGGATTTCTATGAAGAGCAGCTGCTTGACGATATGCCGTCGCTTCCAGTGTCCTATCTCATGGGCCAGCACCGACAACAGTTCTTCATGGGTGTGAGAAGCGATGAGCGTGTCGAACAATACGATGCGTTTTGTCTTTCCCAGTCCCGTAAAATAGGCATTGGAATGCCTGCTCCGCTTTCCCGCATCGACCTGAAATATCTCCTTGACACGCAAACCCGACTTCTGGGCAAGATACAGGATCTTTCCCCTCAGTCCCTCATCGGAAACGGGTACAAACTTATTGAAGAGCGGGGCGATCAGGACGGGATACATCCACAGGACGAAGAGTTGAAAGAGGGCAAAGAGGAGCCAGCCCCAGAACCACCAGCTCTGCGGGAAATACTGCAGGAGTGCGAGGAATGACCCGAGGAGGACCCCCATGAATATCACCGAAACGAGAAGCCCCTTGATGAGGTCCGCTATCCAGAGCTTGATTGTTATGGTGCTGAAACCGTGACGCCTTTCGATGCCGAAGGTGCTGTAGAGATCGAAGGGGATGCCGAGGACGAAACCGACCACCGCGGGACCGGCGAAAAAAACCAGCCCCGAGAGGACAAAATGGAGATCCAGTGAGGCGATGAAAGCAACATACCAGGGGAGCAGGCCGCTCAACAGTATGACAAGGAGTAGGGCATCGTCGAAGAAGGAGACAAAGGAACCGAATCGGGAAGAATCCACCGTATAGGCCGTCATCTTCGAAAGCGTATCCCCCTCCAGTTCCCCCTCGAATTCTTCAGGGACCGTATGACCGAAGCGCCGCAGATGGCCTACGTTCAGCCGCGATAGTATCCATTGGAAGAGGGAACTGAAAATAAAGAGGACAAGAAAGGTCCACAGGAGGATATTTGATTGAATCATGGGCACCCCTTTCATTTTGTATTGATGAGGATCGAAACCCTTATGACGTTATATTGCCTATTAATTGAGAGATTGCAAGGCCTGAAGGCACGTTGTATGCGAGGTGCAGTAACGACCCTTCACATGGTACCTGGATCGATCATTTATCTTGTGCGAATTACCCTGGCGCGATATACAATCATATAAATGATCACGGGAAAGAGGATTGCAATGATAGAAGACGTAAAAGCGGGAGATATCCTCAGGGCAGACATTTCGACGGTCGCCTTCGGTGGCGACGGCATAGCCCGGATCGGAAATCTCGTTGCCTTCGTCCCCTTTTCGGTGGATGGTGATGTGGTCGACGTGACCGTCAGGGAGGTAAAAAAGAACTTCATCCGCTGTGAGGTGAAAGAGATCATCGAGCCCTCTCCACAGAGAACAGCGTACTCATGCAGGTATTACGCCCTCTGCGGTGGCTGTCAGTATCAGCACATTGCATACGATCATCAGTTGACAATCAAGGAAGCGCAGGTCAGGGAATCCTTTCAACGCATCGGCAAGATGGCCGATCCCCCGCTGCGGAGCATCATACCGTCGCCGGCACCTTACCACTACCGGGGTAAAGCGGAATTCCACTGTGATCCCCGGCAGGGAAAGATCGGATTCATGGATGTGACAGGGGGCACCCTCGTCGATATAGCAGACTGTCCCCTCATGGATGAATCGATAAATGAAGAACTGGAGACGCTGCGTTCGACGATGCACGCGAATGATGCACCTCCCCTGCGTGAGAGGCGATGTATCCTCTGGTCCGGCACCCCCTACAGGGCAGCAAAATATATCATGCGGCTGGTCATGGACCAGGATTTTCGCATCCCCTACACAGGATTTTTCCAGGCAAACGGGCCCCTCACCGGCAGCCTGGTGGAACAGGTTCTCTCCCTGACCGAACCGTCCACCTCCGATGTGATCCTCGATTGCTACTGCGGATCGGGACTTTTTTCACTCTTTCTTGCCCCCCATGTCAGGGAGGTCTTCGGTATCGAGATAGACAGAGGTGCCGTCGACTGCGCCCGGCACAATTTCAAATATCACGGATACACCAATGGCCGGTTCTTCCGGGGGAGTATTGTAGACGTGATAGACAGAGGCTTTGTCAGGGACCATGTTCGTGTCGATACGGTCCTTCTCGATCCGCCCCGCGAGGGTTGTCCCCGGAAGGTGCTTGACCGAATCTCCCGTCTGCATCCGTCACGGATCATCTATGTCTCCTGCAACCCCGCGACACAGGCCCGCGATATTGCCTATCTATCGGAACAGGGATTTCCCCTGAAGGCACTCCAGCCCATCGATATGTTTCCCCAGACGAAGCACATCGAGGTCATTGCCTGTATGGAGAGACAGGGTTGAGACTCTCGACGGGGATACATGCATCGGTTTCTGTTTCATGGCCTGCCCTGCGTTACCTCCCGGCATATTCTTATAATATACAATCATATGCATATATTGTGTTTTACTGCTTGACATGAAGTTATAACTCCTTTAGAATTTATTACATAAGCAGACTCAACTGAGTCATGGGTGGGATAATATGTAACAATTAAAAAAGGGGGTAGTATTATGTGTGGATTGCAAAGAAAGATATTGGCCGGACTGCTGATTATCGGTCTGGCATTGGTTGGATTTGCCGGTATGTCCTACGCTGCTTTCCCCGATAAACCGGTAACGGTCTATGTGGGGTATAGGGCGGGCGGCAGTACCGACGTGGTGGCACGATCTTTTGCACCGTTTTTCAGTAAATACCTCGGTGTACCGGTGGTCGTCAAAAACATGCCCGGTGCGGGGGCAAGTATTGCCCTCAGGCATGTCTACAAACAGGACCCTGACGGGTACACACTGGTAATCCTGATGTTACCCTCCTATGCGAGCAGATTTCTCTTCGCCAATCCCAGCGGCTATGACCTGAAAAAATTCACACTCCTGCACGGAATCGGTGGCGGCGACGGCAACGGCATCATGGTTCCCTACGATTCAAAATACAAGACCTTTAGGGACCTCCTGGAGGCATCGAAGAAGGAACCCCTCACGCTGGCTTCAACGACACCGGGAAGCAACAGCTGGGTCCTGGGAACTCTCCTCAAGCAGGAGGCGAAATTCAAAAACACATATGTCACCTTTAACAGCGGCAGACGGGCAACCATGGCCGTTGTGGGGGGACATGTCAGTGCCGGCATTGCCAGCACCATCAATTTTCACGATCTGATCAGAGAGAAAAAGATTATCGGGCTCGGCGTGGGAACTCCCACCCGACTCCCCTACCTGCCCGACGTCCCGACCTTTGTCGAACTGGGATTCCCCAACGTCGTATCGGTAACGAGTTCATCGGTCATGGCACCGCCCAACTTACCTGAGGACCGGAAGAAGATACTGGTTGATGCCGCATCAAAGGCAGCTCATGATCCCGAATTCGACAAAGTGGCCAAGAAAACGGGGTTCATCGTCTCTCCCGATTCACCCGAGCAGGTTCGCAAAAATCTCCTCGATGCCTTTGCACAGATAGAAAAGATCATTGCACGGGAAAAAGCGGAAAAGAAATAATAATCAATCATCCAGCCGTCAAGCCTTCCTTCGCAGCATCACCGCGGAAGGCCTTGACGGCTGAGACACCATGTGTAACCTCGTGGCACAGGGGTAACGTATCCCTCATGCTGCCACAGGTACAGGGAATGGTACCATGAAAATAGAAAGACAATCGCCGAAAAGATTTATAGATACCGATACGATTTTTTCGGCCATCATCACGGCATTTTTTCTGGTCTTATTTTGCGCAACCTTCAGCATGCAGGAGGTGTCGACATACCTCCTGCCCCGGGTGTTGGCGGCCACGGGCATCATCATCGGTGTCGCTGTGCTGCTGGTAAAATTTGTCAGATCACACAGGAGCATGCAGGATAGCGACACAAAGGGGGATGATCGTCCTTCAGAAGACAGGGGCCTTTCCGTGTTTTATACGGTGCTCCTGACAGTCATCTATTTTGTACTGGCCAAATATCTGGGATTCATGCTGACGACATTCATTGCAATCATTGTTTTTTCCTTCTTATTGCGGCTGCGCAACAAGGTGGTCATTGTCAGCGTCGCTGTCATACTGCCCGTTGTCCTTCACTCCCTCTTCGTTACGCTGCTCAAAGTCAACTTACCGGAGGGCATACTCTCGTCAGTATTGCCCTTTTAAATACACAAGGTAGATACCATGCTTGAAACACTTCTGTCTGCACTGTCAATGGTCTTAAGTATGAAGGGGTTATTTCACCTCGTCCTGGGCGGTGTCATCGGTCTGACCATCGGTGTCTTGCCGGGACTGGGACCCGTCTTCGGCGTTGCCCTCTTTTTGCCCTTCACCTTCTGGATGCCCGCTGAATACGGCCTGCTCTTTCTCGGTTCTCTCTATGTATGCTGCGTGTATGGCGGTTCCATTACGGCCGTTCTCCTCGGCATCCCCGGAACTCCCGGTTCCATCACAACGGTCTTTGACGGGTATGAACTTTCCAAGCGCGGGAAGGCCGGCGTCGCACTGGGTCTGTCGGTGACATCATCGATGATCGGGGGCATTATCGGCGTCGTCGCCCTCGCCCTGTTCGCCCCCCTGCTGGCCGAATTTGCCCTCAAATTTGCCCCCGCCGATTACTGCGCCCTTGCCTTTTTCGGTCTCTCCATGGTTGCCGTGGCAGCCCGAGGCGACACACTCAGGGGACTCATGCTGGGAGTGCTGGGTGTCCTCATCAGTACCATCGGCGTGGATCTATTTACCGGGGGATACCGATTCACCTTCGGCATTGAATATCTCGAAGGGGGCATCCCCTTCATACCGGTGGCCATCGGCCTCTTTGCACTCTCTCAGGCCTTTGTACTGGCGGAAGAGGGGGGACAGATCTCCAAACCCGGGAAAGTCACCGGGGGGGTGCGAGAGGGAATCGTGCAGGTATTCAGGCACTGGATCACGGTACTGAAAAATGCCATTCTCGGCTGTATTCTCGGTGTTATCCCGGGTGTGGGCATCAATATAACCAATTTCATGGCCTATCTCTTTGAGAAACGATCCTCCCGGCACCCCGACTCCTTTGGAAGGGGGAATCCTCTGGGAGTAATAGCCCCGGAAACAGCCAATAATGCCTGTGTATCGGCGGAACTGATACCCGCCTTCGCCCTGGGAATTCCTGGCGGTGCCACGGCAGCCATCTTTCTGGCGGCCATAAACATATACGGACTGAGACCGGGCTACGCCTTCTTTGCCGACGCCGGACCCATCGCGTACACCCTCATCATCGGACTCTTTTTTGCCCAATTCCTCTTTTTCATCATAGGCATCTTTGGAGCCAATTACTTCGCAAAGGTGACCCTCGTGCCCGCGGCCATCCTCGTACCTGCCATTCTGGCACTGAGCTTCATCGGCGGCATAGCCGACAGAAGCCTGTTTTTAGATGTCATCGTCGTCCTCATATTCGGCGTATTCGGCTATATATGTCATAAAAACAACTACCCTATAGCCTGTCTGATCCTGGGGCTCATTCTGGGACCCCTCGTTGAAGACAACTTCACCCGTTCCCTCCAGATGTCTCACGGCAGTTTCAGTATATTTATAGAGTCACCCATCAGTATCAGCCTGTGGATCATTACGATCGGTGCCTTGATCTGGGGACTGCTTCCCGACAGGAAAGGCTTTGGTTCACCGGAAGAACAAAAGGAACATGACTAACCATGGAACTAACATCCACCGAGCCTCTGTCAACAGTGGCGGAGACAGGTTCACGAACCGGTCATTACGATGACAACGAAGGAGACACCATGAACGATAATAACCAGGAAACCACCAGGGGGTATCCCGACCTGCATGATCATATCGATGCCCTGGAAAAGGCGGGACAGCTGGTAACAGTCACGCGGCCCATAAACAAGGACACCGAGATGCACCCCCTTGTTCGGTGGCAGTTTCGGGGAGGAATCCCGGAAAAGGACAGGAAGGCCTTCCTCTTCACCAATGTGACGGACAGCAGGGGACACATCTACGACATCCCCGTCGCCGTGGGGGTGCTGGCGTCCAACCGCGAGATATACCGCATCGGTATCGCCTGCCCGCTGGACGAGATCGGTAAGACCTGGACGAAGGCGGTCAGCAATCCCCTCACTCCTCGCATCGTGGAGACGGCACCCTGCCAGGAGATAGTCATGGAAGGGAAAGACCTCGACGGAGAAGATGCAGGACTCGCCGCCATACCCTTCCCCATATCGACACCGGGATGGGATGTCTCTCCCTACACGACACTGTCGGCCTATATTACGAAGGACCCCGACACGGGCATCCAGAACATGGGAAACTACCGGGGACAGGTAAAATCCCCCACCCGTCTCGGCATGAACCCCTCGCTCGAACTGCGTCCCGGCATCTATATCCACTGGGAAAAATACCGGGCCCGCGGGGAACGCATGCCGGCTGCCGTCGTCGTTGGTGCACCACCTGCCGTGACCTTTACGTCGGTACAGAAACTGCGAGAAGACATGGACGAGCTCGCCGTCGCTGGCGGTCTCGTGGGGACACCAATCAATGTGGTGAAGGCGCGTACCGTCGATCTCCTCGTTCCCGCCGAGGCAGAGATCGTCATCGAAGGGTATATCGACACGGAATACCTCGAACCAGAGGCGCCTTTCGGAGAATCTCACGGTCATGTCAATCTCCAGGAATACAACGCCTTCATGGAGGTGACGGCCATCACGCGGCGCAGCAACGCCATCCTCACCTCCATCATCAGTCAGGTAACACCCAGTGAATCGAGTCTCATCAAACAGGTCGCCTACGAACCGATGTTCCTCAATCACCTGCGCGACACACTGGGGATCAAGGGAGTTATCCGTGTTTCCATGCACGAACCGCTGACCAACCTTCGCAAATTCATCATCATACAGGTGGAACGGACAGTGCCCTCGACGGAAGTCTGGCGCGCCCTCTATGGTGCCGCCGTCCTGCACCGTGCCGCCGGGAAGTTCGTCATCGCCGTCAACGACGACATAGACCCGGAGAACGCCGACGCGCTCCTCTGGGCCATGGCCTACCGCTGCAATCCCACTCTGGATTTCCATATACTGGGTAACCGGGATCAGGGACACGGACCCAGAAGTGCCCGCAATGATGGTGTCGATGCCTCGGTACTCATCGACGCGACACTGAAGGAAGACTATCCCCCCGTTTCTCTCCCGAAACGGGAATTCATGGAGCATGCAAAAAAGATCTGGGAGGAACTGGGTCTGCCGGAACTGAAACCCCAGAGTCCGTGGTACGGCTATTCACTGGGTGCATGGTCCGAAGAGTTCGAAGAGGCCGCTCAGCGTGCCGTCCGGGGAGACTATTTCGAGACAGGAAAAACCATCGCCACGCGGAGGCGGAAAGACGTGGCGATGAACACCGAAATCACGGGAGACGAATGACGGCTTTTCTGTCCGGGGAGGTGTCTCCCGTCATATATCTGCCTTCAGTGTCTCTTCAAGCCGGGGAATGGTAAACTCCAGTCCCAGCTCTTCCAGAAAGCGCGCAGAGGGAATACCGTTTTCCTCGAGGCCGTAGGACCGGTAGGTCTCTTTTCGTCTCCTGAGAAAGGTCTCTTTGTCCAGGCTCTTTGCCGCTCCATATTTGTTGTGAATGGTTTCCTCGAAGAAACGATGGGGGAGCATATCGTCCCGCTCCGGGACGTAGCCTTCCCGCAGTGAATAGCACCGTTCCATTGTGGCGGCGCGGAGGGCCAGCCGATCCCAGTCTTCGGTGGCAAGATCCCAGCCGCAGGCGGCATTCATGGCGGTAATACCCCACCCTGCCGGACCTTCAAACAGTGTCCCCAGTGTGTTTCTCCAGAAGGTGCAGGTCGTCAGTGAATCGTAGAGCACACGGAGCGGATTCCCCCGCCCCCCGTGCAGTTCGCCGACGGGTGTCACCGCCAGATCCAGCGCGTCCTGCATGCTCCCCCTGACTTCATAGGAGGTGATGGCCACACCCTTGTGTGTCATGGCATAGGGGGCCATATCCCGTCCCAGTTTCCCGGAGGCACTGCGCAATCCATCGGCCAGGACAGTGCCGATCCCCTGACGGCTGGCGATCTTATCGAGCAGTGCGCATATCGCTTCGAGGTTTCCCCAGGTCAGATCGATGCCGCCCAGGTCCTCCCTCGTTACCAGTCCCCGCTCATAGCATTCCATCATCCATGCCACGACACCCGATACATCCTCGCTGTCGAGACCCAGATAGTCCACATAGGAGCTGAGGTATCCCTGGACATCAAAACCGGGAATCATCGTATTGGCGCTCCAGCCCCCGGCGTTGTCGTGACGCATCTCACCGGCAAAGGGACTCATCGGCAGATCCCGAATCAGATAGGGTACCTTGCAGGCCACAAAGCAGCCGTGACAGGAATCGCCCCACACCTTATACTGCTGTTCCAGCGTAACGGGATTGAACTGATCACAGAGGGCATCCCATCCCAGCTGCTTGTTCTTGACACCCTCCCGTGTCTTGTAGTACCGGCTGGCCAGTGAGGTCGAATGTCCCCAGCGCCGGTTCCGGGCCCGATAGGCCCGTCCCTCACGGAGCAGAACCTTCATCATGTCAAAGACACGGTCGGGATGGACGTACCCGGGAGACCGGCTCCCCTTGACGGCGATCGCCTTGAGCCCCTTGGAACCCATGACGGTCCCCATGCCGAGACGGGCGGCGTGATGGTAGAGGTCGTGACACATGTCGGCATTGCGCACCAGGTTCTCACCGGCCTTCCCGATGGCGACAAACCGGAAATTCTGGTCGTCCGTCTCCTGTCTCAGTTCACTGGCGAGCAGGCACTGTGTCTCCAGGCCCGATTTCCCGGCGAGGTGACGGGCATCCCTGATTTCCACCTGATCGTCTTTGACATAGAGATAGACAGGCCGGTCCGATTTCCCCGTCAGTACGATACCCGCGTTGTAGCCGGCATATATCAGTTCCACCCCGAAATGGCCGTTCAGGTTTGCGTGCCCCTTCAGCATGGTGAGGGGAGACTTGGCACTGACATTCGTCACCGATCCCAGCAACCCCGTAATGGGACCGATACCGAAGTAGAGGACATTGGCTTCGCTCAGGGGATCGATGAAGGGTTCAGTGCGATCCCACAGGATCTTGGCACCCAGTGACCTCCCACCGACAAACCGTTCCACGTCATCCGTCACATCGACAGCCCTGCTTGTTTTCCCGGTGAGATCGACCTCCAAGAGGGTAAATCTTTTCCGTTTCATATCAGTCTTCCCCCCATATCTCTTCGGGCAGCCTGACGACCCTGTCTGCCGGCAGCGGATCGAGCCGCTTGGCCAGGCAGGCGGCCTTTTCATCGGGGTGAATGCGCTCCAGGTGCTGGGGAAACTGGGGCGCGACATATTCGAGCGCCTGCGTCGGACAGATTTCGACACACTGGGGTCTCCTCGTGCCGTCCCGTTCGCAGAGGTCACATACCATGGAGTAATCGTGCTCAGGGGGGTAAAAGCGAGGCACATCGGCGGGGCAGGCCGTCCTGCACCGTCCGCAGGATGCACCGAGACAGCGATCTTCATCGACGGTCATATGCTTCAATACATCATCATAATAGATGACCGGGGGTTCCAGGGGGCAGGCCTTCTGGCATTCCCGTTCCTCCTCGGGACACTGTGCGCATATGTTCTGGACCGATTTTGGAAGGGGAAGGATATAGCGGTATATCCTGATTCGTGCGAGCTCCCTGTTGATGACGCCATAGTGAAACATGGAACAGGCCACCTCGCATGCGCCGCATCCGACACACAGGTCCCAGCGAGTCGAGATATAGGCCACACCCTCGGGATAGGGCAGTTGCTCTATACCCCATCCATCACTTCCCCCGTGCCGGCCATTGTGGCCATCATCCATGACAGCCCCCCCTTCTCCCCTGTGTCCGAACGAAACGGGACGAACACCGGGGTCACTTCATTCCGCCAGTGCGCCCTGGAGCGACTCGAAACAGTCCTTCCCGCATGCCATCATCAGCGTCAGCGGCATGACCTCCCTGCCCAGGACCACCATGCGGGCCACCGTCTCCCTGATATCCCACTGGGCCGATTGATCCTCACGGAGACGCGATATATGATACAGTTCCCTGACATTCACCTGTATGGCGACCCTCTTTCTGTGGGCATTGGTCAGTATATAGGGCGCCGCCGCGGGGGCAACAGACCTGATCCTGTTGAAGGTATCTTCCGTCCTGTCCACCGTCTCCATAAATCTCCCCTCCATGCCAATTGCCTGCACTGCCCGGGGGATGGTTACCCCCAGATCGGGATTATACTCCTGACCGGTCAGTGTCGCTATCCGGTGTCTCTTCAACTGGGCAAAGCAGGAGGCACTGACAGTGACTTCAAAGGTCATATCGGCATACTCGAATTCCCGAAGCGGGGGATAATAGGAGCGGCTGTGACGAAAGGCCTCCCTGACGATACCTTCCTTGCGGGAACGATCCATCTCCGCCACCACCGACAGGCACCGGTCGAGAGGCAGGTCCGTCGAGGAGTGCAGGAGGGCGGCGATAATCCTGTCGTCACCGCCGGGTGTGGCATCGATGAGGACTACGTTTTCATTTCTTCCCAGGACATGAGTCCTGTCACCGTCCCCCGGTGTGGTCTCGGCAGTCAGTACCGATGCACTGCGCTTCAGATCGGCCCGCGTGAGCCGGTCGAAGTCATCGGCATCGGTGTATCTGATCAGTGACGGCGCCACACCCGCTATGGCCCGATAGAGATTCCGGCCGTAGGCATTGACCTCCCGCAGTGGATGGGCCGCCGATCGGCGGAGCATCAGTTCCAGATTGCGGGCATTGACGGTCATGCCGAGCTGCGCCTCTGTGGCCAGCGACACGATATAGCGTGCATCTTCCTTCGCCCACCCTTCCAGGAGCAGGCGATTGGCCGGGTCGGCGGCCAGGTCACTGTTCGTCTCAAAGACGTATGTCCGCAACCGCTCATAGAGCTCATGATAGAGGCTGTTCTGCTCCCCGATCGTCTCCACAAAGAGGTCGGCCAGTCCGGTAGCGTGCACCTCGTCGGGGACGACAAAGTCGTCCTCCAGTCGTATGTAGCGCTGTGACTTCTCCGTGAAGGAACAGAGACGGAATTTTTCTATCTCTTCCACGATCAGACGGGAGACACCGATAACATCGATGTTGAAGACGGCATGCTCGGCAACGGAATTGTGCCCCATGTCGAAGACGATGGCGCGATTCGATTTCCTCGCCTTATCGACCTCGCGCCGAGCAACGCCTCTCAGCTCATTGACGGGAAGCGGGTTTCTGCTGATGCGCGCATAGGCGGCTGAAATCGTCTCCGGCGTCAGGTCGTCACGACCGGGCAGAGCGGTCTGTATCTCCCTGATGGTCTCGTAATCTATATTGTATCCTGCCAGGACAATGTCCACGAGAGGGCTCCTTGTGGTCTTGTTGCATGTGCCTGTACCGATGTATAACAAGAAATACGGGGAGGGTCAAACTGCTTTTACCGCGCCCCCTGTGCGCCCGGAGACACCGGTTTTCAGTGGACACAATGTCCGAAGGGCCCCTATTGAGGAATTGCGATTGGGCAGTCTGGCTGTACCGATACAGGGAGGTCAGGGACACGGGTGGATGAACACCGCCGTGCCATCAGCCTCATCAACGTATTAGGCAACAGCATCGACGACGCGGCAGAACCGATATCGGTCCGTGATGGTCAGACAACAAGGATGGCACGGTGATAGCCGGTCATCCCGGCTTACCCTGTCTCGCCAAGGCGAGACAGGGGCGTGTCAAGCCGGCCCACCACAAGGATATCAGAAGGAAACCCGTTACAGCATTATGAGGTCTTTGTTACCGTAGAACCATGTGCGCTCGCGGCGCTCAACTGTGGTTCACTGTCAAAATCCTTGCTGTCCCTGATACAGGTGATCAATGTCCGCAAGTCATCGTCATCGACGTGCAGAAGAAAGTCCAGCGGTTCGGCGGTTTTGAGGAGCTGTCGAATGATGTTTACCAGAGACCCTCTCGTCATATCCTCCCTCCCCACAGATGTGATTAGTCAGGTTGACGCGGTGATGAAGCACTCCGCCGTTTCCCGGCCCTTAGTGCAGTGAAGCGCTCTGAAACAGGTACCACTATGTCCTGAAGATGCCTCTCATGTGACCCTTCCCCGTACCTGCTATCATCGCTGGAGGAGGAACAGGGTCTACCGGTAGGCTTATGCGTCGGGGATATCCCCTTTCTGCCTCGGTTGCGGTGTAACAGTGCACTTGCCGTCCAGGAAGGCCCCCTCTTCCATCATCACAACGGGAGCGAGGACATCGCCAAAGACCCGCCCCGTCGACAGGATCTCAACACGATCACAGGCACGTATGTTCCCATGGATCTTCCCGGAGAGGAAGGCGGAAGAGACATCAAAATTCGATTCTATAAAGGCACATTTCCCGACAACGAGATTCTCAACGGAGGATGTTTCCCCGGTCACATGGCCATCAATAGATATGGTACCCTTGGACTGTATACTCCCATCAAAGGAGGCACCATCTCCCAGAAAGGAAAAATCCCTGTAGTCTTTCATCTCTCTGCTGCTGTGTTTTTTCTTTTTCATCGTAGGCTTCTCCCTCGTTGACACAAAGCAACCCGATGAGAAACGTGAGCCGAGACACTGTTTTCACGAAAGACCCATGGCGCGAGGAATCATTGATGCCCTCGGGTTTTGATGTGATTGTATTGGTGGGACAAAAATGTGTCAATGACGTGGGTCACAGGACTGGTGTGAAACATTTCACATGTCAGGATGGCGGATTGCAGGAACGTGGCAGGTTACGTGCATGGAACAGATAAAACCGCAGCTATACGCCCGTACCATACCGGATAAGGGGTGTTTTTCGTCCCACCGGTCGGGCAAATTTCACCCGGGGGATACCGACAGCTATGACGGCATAGACCCGTTCCTCCCGGGGAATACCGATGATTTTCTTGATGGCCGGATCATGCCGCATCGCCTCTACGGCAAAGCCGATGAGGCAGGTCCCCATACCCATGGCATGGGCGGCGAGGAGTATGTTCTGCGAGGCGAGGAGGGCGTCTTCACAGGGGCAGGTTGCCCCCGGTTTCATTCCAACGACGATGACAGCCGGCGCACCGAAAAAGAGCCGATCCGTGCCCTGTTCCTCCCATTCGGTGAGGCTCTCCTTCACCATCCGATAGTAGTCCCGGTAATACCGTCCCAGGCTGTCCTTCATGAAGATCTTCGAAAAGAGGCGAACAAGCCGTCGCTCGGCCATACCATTCAAGCGCCGCATGAACCGGGCAACCCCTGCGGCCAGTTCGATCACGGCAGGACGAGTGTCGAGAATCGTAAAGGTCCAGCGCTGGGCATTGGAACCGGAGGGGGCAGTGATCCCGATCCTGACGAGGTCTTCCAGGACCGCCCTGTCGACGGGTGTCTCCAGAAAGGTGCGGCACGATCTCCGTGAGCGCATCAGCCCGATGAGGGCCTCCCTGTCAAAACTGCCATAATCGAGCCATCCATCTCTCCCCTTCACCGTGGAAAGCCTCAGTGCATCTCCATCGAGGGCATGAACCGTCACGGCCCCTTCGGGACAAATGGCGGCACAGTGACCGCACCGGAGGAGACAATCCTCTGTGACGATGGCCTTCCCCTCCTCCAGAGCCAGCACTCGTGGCGGGCATATTTCCACACAGAGCCCGCAGCCGGTGCACGCTGTCCGTTCTATTGCAATCTCCATACAGCTATTCTCCTCTTCAGACATGTATTTCCACGATGTCGCCATCCTGCATCACATAATCCCGCTGCACCATCTGACCGTCACGGACGGCCCGCCCCCATATCCTGGCATGTCTCAACTTGTCCAGAAAATCCTTATGGATTCTTCCGGCCAGATCATTGAGGGTACTCTCACGGGGAATGACATAGGGTGACTTCATTTCGGGCTCCTTGCCGGGAGATTTGGTATATACCCTGATGACGCCGGAAAGATCATAGAGGTACTTCATAAAGAGGGGGACATTCCTGCCGGTGCGAACAGACATGCCGATGCAGGGAATCCCGATGTCTGTCAATTCCATGAATACATCGAGGTCCTCCACATCTTCCGGCCTATCCATCTTGTTGAGGGCGACGAGGATCTTTTTGATGAAGGGCGCCTTCCCCAGATCTGCCGGGACCTCGCTCTCATCGGCATAGATGCGGAGTGAGTGGAGTATATCCATGACATCTTCGTACTGTTGCAGTGTAGTCCCCGTAAGATCGAGCAGGACGACCAGGATGTCGGCATGACGGATCAGATCGCCCATGAGGGGCTCCATATAGTCCCGCGTAATGGGGGGCGTATCGATGAGCTGATACTGTATGTCTTCATAGGGGGCCATCCCCGGTATCGGTTTCTGCGTGGTATGGGGGAAATCGGCGACCTCGGGAGAGGTGTTGGTCAAGAGGTCGACCAGTGACGACTTGCCCGTATTGGGGGGACCGATCAGGGCAACCTGGGCGGCCCCTTCCCTGTTGATTGCGAAGGCGGCCTTTCTCCGGGAGATACCCTTCTTCTTCTGAGATTGATCCTTGAACTTGGAAAGGCGACGCCGCAGATCGGCACGAAGCTTGTCGGTACCCTTGTGCTTGGGAACGATGGAGAGCATCTCTTCCAGGGCTTCCACCTTGGCCTCGGGCGTCTTCGCCTCATGAAAGTCCTTCTCTGCTTCAAAATAGTTGGGAGGTACATTAGTCGGCACGCTTCTATCTCCTGTGGCCACGGATAGAGGGTTATGTGCTGCACTTTTCCCATCAGAGACAGCGGGGATGCGGAAACGGCGTTGCCATGTCGCCTCTCCCCGATAACACCTGGTTTCACTATACCAGAATGTCTGAAAAATTCAATGGATGCTTGCGGGAAAACAATATATAATGACACATGCTTCTCATCCATCCACCCGTAGCAAAACCCTGTGAACCACCGGCAGGGCTCGCAAAAATCGCCGGTGTCCTGCGCCACCACGAAATCCCCTTCGGCATGGTGGATATCAACGTGGAAGGGCTCCGTGCCCTCCTGAAACCACCGTCGTCTCTTTCCGACACATGGACCAGACGGGCCGCCCGGCACCTTTCCACCAACCTGCAGGCACTCAACCAGTGGCACCTCTACCGTGACATTTCCCGATACAGACGGGCGGTCAAAGACATCAACCGCATACTCGAAGTAACGGCACAACCCTTCGGGGTACGCCTTACCCTCGCCAATTATCAGCATCAACAACTGTCACCCATCAGAAGCGCAGATCTCCTGCAGGCCGCCGAGACGCCGCAGACAAATCCCTTTTACGACTATTTCATCCATCGGCTCACCCCTGTCATTGAAGAACAGAGACCCTCCCTGATCGGTCTCTCACTCAACTACCTCAGTCAGGCCCTTACGACCTTCGCCATCGTCGGCTTCATCAAGAAGTCCTGGCCCGCCATTCCCATAATCCTGGGGGGAAGTCTGGTTACCTCATGGATGAGCTCTCCCGACTGGCACAATCCCTTTGGAAACCTCATCGATCACATGGTGGCCGGACCGGGTGAAAAGCCGCTCCTTTCCATCCTCGGCATGGAAGGTGCGACACACGACGTGATCCCCGACTATGATGCATTTCCCGTCGATTCATACATGGCCCCCGGTCTCGTCCTCCCCTACAGCGCATCGACGGGATGCTACTGGAACAGGTGTGTCTTCTGCCCGGAACGGGCCGAAGACAGAGAGTATCACCCCCTGCCGGCAGAGCGGGTACAGCGTGAACTGGAAGGGCTCACGGGAAACAACAGACCGACGCTGCTCCACCTTTCAGACAACGCCGTCAGTCCGGCCCTGCTGACGGCCTTTGCCGATGTCCCCCCGGGGGTGCCCTGGTATGGCTTTGCCCGCATATCGAAACAGCTGACGGACATCGATTTCTGCCGGAACCTGAAGCAGTCAGGCTGTGTCATGCTGAAACTGGGCATAGAATCGGGGGATCAGCGAGTCCTCGATTCCCTCGACAAGGGCTTCGAGCTGCACACGGCATCGCAGGTCCTGAAGAATCTCAGGGAGGCCGGCATAGCCACCTATATCTATCTCCTCTTCGGCACACCGGCAGAGACCCATGACGAGGCCCTGAAGACACTGGAATTTACCGTCCAGCACCGTCATGAGATCGGGTTTCTCAACCTCGCCATCTTCAACATGCCCGCCTACGGCGAGGACGCGCAGAGGCTGAAAACGGCGGATTTTTACCGGGGAGACCTGTCGCTCTACCGCAATTTTTCCCATCCACAGGGGTGGGACAGACAGCGGGTGAGACAGTTTCTCGACAGGGAATTCAAGCGCAACTCGGCGGTGTCGGCCATATTGAACCGGGAACCCCCCATATTCACATCCAATCACGCCCCCTTCTTCGCCATGACGGCATAGCGTGCCGGCGTCACGGACAGTATCGACTCAGATGTTGTGTATCCCTGCGCCCGTGATTATACTATACCCATTGATCCCCTGAACCCTCAGCACTTTCTCTCCCGGGATAACCCCATGCAGCACCCATCCCTGAAGGAACACGCAGGGTGATCATACATATGCGGGCGCAACGGCCCCTATGCAACAGAAAGACACGGAGGTCTGTCATGGAAACACAAAACAGAATTTTCGGATGGCTCCCCTGCCCGGTCGTCTTTGTCAGCACGGTTTCGGGGGACAAACGGGATATTATGACGGGAACGGCCATGTTCGTATCGGAGAAGGAGCCGCTGGTGGCCGTCAGCCTGTCGAAAAACCGTCTTACCAGTCAGCTGCTCGAAGAGGCCGGTGAGTTTGTCATCGCCATCGCCTCGACGGGACAGGAGGAGCTGGCCGAAAAACTGGGAGGCATGAAGGGGTCGGAGGTGGACAAATTTAAAGAACTTGCCATCGAAGAGCTCACCACCACAGAGGGAAAGCCCACGGTCCCGGCAGAATCGGCGGCCTGGATGATCTGCCGGGTAGAAAGCGCACAGGATGTACATGGATATCGACATGTCATTGCCCGGGTCGTCGAAGAGATGGACCTCGGGAGGCTGCCCATGGTCTGGCACCGGTACAGATATTGTTCCCTGACAGACCTCTAGTCGAGGGAAACAACGGCATGAGAGACGGATGGCGTCTCTCATGCACCCCTCCCCGGGGTCTGTTTTACTCGATCACTGGGGCCACCCTGACGCGCCGTCCCGCGCGAGCAGGGGCTGCAAGCGCGGCATCATACTACGGTCACTGTCACTTATCCAGCAGACCGTCATCGACTATCTGCTGGAAGTGGTCCTTCACCGTCTCTTCCAGGGGGGTATAGGACATGCCCAGATCGGTCTTGCTGTATGACGCGTCAAATCTGATCCGATATCCCACATTCCTGGCGATGTATTTCCGGGGAAAACCGAAGAGGGGCGCCGTAAGCCAGATCATCCATTTTGCCGCCTTTGTGCGGGGAAAGCGATAACCCGTCCCGAAATTCCGTCGCAGAATCTCTGCCAGTTCGACGAGGGTCACCTCACCGCCGACGAGGATATGCCTGCCACTCGCCCCCGGCGTCAATCCCGCGCGGATATGGGCGGAGGCCACATCACGGACATCGACGATGCCGTTCCAGAATTCCGGGACACCAAACCGGTAGAAGGTCCCGTCACCAAACTCGATCATGGTCTTTATACTCTGAGAATCAGTCCGCTTCGAGAGAGAGGGTCCGAGAATCCATCCGGGATTGATGACCACCAGGTCCCATCGCTCCTGTTGCTTGGATA
>Ga0272441_10000638_pt1 | contig 78345 bp, 56 predicted proteins | sample SSMProp6N_FD_193582 | JGI IMG/M metagenome (GOLD analysis project Ga0272441, IMG submission 193582) | Marine sediment archaeal communities from Little Sippewissett salt marsh, Falmouth, MA, United States - SSM-Prop-6N | ecosystem: Environmental > Aquatic > Marine > Wetlands > Sediment ...
CTGGGGACATCTCTCTCCTTTCAACACGTCGCTAGTAAGCAAGCTGCGAAACCGACTTCGAGATCATCGCTATCGCCACCGAACCCATGCCGACAAGCCCCATGCCGCAGCTGAAGCCCGCCAGTATCACGGGGGCGAGCTGCAGCCATCTCCTGCGGCCGAACTTCTTCTGGAAGTAGTACCGCCCGACCATGGCGCCGATGAACTCGAAGACGTAGCCGTGCGGCATCGTCTGCCCCAGCCCTCGCACCACGCCGTATATGAGCATCGTCGGCAGTCCGAAGAGAGCCAGTATGATGTAGGAGAACCCTCCCATGCTCAGGCCCGTCAGAATGTACCAGCCGTTGAGGGCCTCGTAGAACGGCGAGTCGCTCCCCATGGTCGAGGTGTAGACGAGGCACATGTTCTTGGCGTTCAGGTCCCAGACCTTCTGGGCGTACGGATAGCTCTCGGAGGGTACCGGCCCCAGGCGGAAGATGAACTCGCTGAAGATGATGGAGGCGATGATCACGATGGGGAAGGTGACGAGCTCGGTCTTGATGATCGACGGAAGCCGGGTGCCCGTGAGCTCGATCTCCCGGAACCGCCTGGTGGCGCGGCCGTAGTCGCGGATCGGGATGGGGGCGAACCATATGGCTATTCCCCTGTATCCCGAGAGTATGAAGGTCGCCTCGCGGACGAAGGGGATGCCGATGGTCTGGCCCGCCATGCCCTCGAGCCTGGCCGTGGCGTAGCTCATGAAGGGGGTGTAAACGAAGCCGTAGAAGACGAGCACGCCCATCAGCACCCAGACCGAGAACTGGTTGTCCTTCATCTCGGGGGCGAGCAGCCACAGCGTGATGGCCATGTAGCTCAAGGTGGCGAAGATGTATATCCCGATGGAGATCCAGAAGTTGAAGTCGCCTCTCCCCTCCGGCGGCTTGAAGATGGAGCCCGTCTCCTTGCTGCCCTTCCTGAAGAGCGTGCCGAATACCTTGAAGAAACCCACTAGGGCGATCGCCGATGCGAGGCCTATGCCGAAGCTCATGTAGAAGTCGAAGTTGTTGGCGAAGAGGGTGTCGACGGTCTGCATCCCGGGGTGCCACGAGTGCAGGATCTTGTACTTGTAGAGGACGGGGTTCGCGAACAGCGTGATGGCGAAGCCGACGGCCCCGCCCATGACCGCCCAGAAAGGCAGCACCATCCCAAGAAGCAGCAGGCCCACGTCGAAGGTTATACCGGTCGCGACCGCCGGCAGGAAGTCGCCGGTCTTGTCGGTGAGCTCGATCCACGGCAGCGGGATTATCTGCATCGGCTTGCCCAGCACGGCGCCAGTCACCGCGGGAAGCCCGAAGTAGATGGTCCCGAAGAAGAGGCCCACCATCGAGCCGATAGAGAAGGTCCGCCAGCGCCAGGACTGCTTGTCCTCGGTCGTCTCGGAGAGCGCGGTCGCCCCCTGCGCCGCAATCGGGGCCATGGGGAAAGGCAGCCGCTCGAAATCGGAAGTGACGCGGAAGAGGGCGTAGCCCAGCCCGAAGTGGTCGATTCGCGAGATGACCTGGTAGAGAAGCATCAGCCCGATCACGGAGACCCAGGCCTTGTCCATGAAGGTGTAGCCGATCTCCTGGATCTTCTCGGCGGGGGGGGCGTACCACCAGACGTACTCAGCCAGCGGCCCGGCCACGCCGAACTCCTTGGCGGCGTCCGACTGGACAAGGAACTGCCTCCAGAGCAAGCCCTGGAAGGGGCTGGCCAGCGCGAAGCCAGCCATGTAGAAGAGGATGTACACCTCCTGCTTCTTCAGAGTCTGGAGGCTCCGCCGGGCGATCTCCATGAAGAGGATGACCGTGACCCACCTGGCGGCCGGGCCGATCGAAAGCCCCGCGACCAGCATCATGTACATCGAGCCCGGCATCATCAGGAAACCGACGAAGACCGCGCCGACGATGGTCTTCCACCCGAAGCCCTCGTGGAACTCCGTGGGCTGCTCGACCAGCGATCGGTAGAACTCGAGTTCCTTGTCCAGCTTCTGCTCGGCCACTAATCCGCTCCGCCCGCTCTAGTCGTCCTGACCGCCCTCGCCGCCGCCGGAGGGAGCATCCGCCGCTTCGCCTCCCGCAGCGACCCGGGCCTTGAAGTGCTCGGGCACCTCGACCTCCCGGCTTGACGTCTTCAGCAGGTTCTCCTTGCCGTCAGCCTGAAGGCCGTCGCGCTGCTCGTTCGTGAGCGTCCGCCACATGAGGAACTGCTTCCTCAGCGTGTTGAGGAACGGCCCGTTGGTCCTCACCCAGGAGGAGACGTAGCCGCTCGCGCGGTAAAGCGAGATCTCGACGATGTAGTTGCCCTCCTCCGTCGGGACCGTGTATATCTGGACCTCCTGGCTCACGCCCAGATCATAAGGCGTCAGCCACGCCATAAAGTAGAGGCAGTAGCCCTCGCCCAGCCGGCCCTTGACGACGTCCATGCTTATTTCGCGCGCGTAGAATTTGCCGATGGTCGACTCGACGTGCGCGCTGAAGAACTCGAACATGAACTGGTTGATGCCGAGCAGGTGCTCGAGGGAAAACGTGAAGGGCAGCTCGATGGTTATCTCGTCGCCTCTGGGCTCGGGCACCGCCCACCGCCGCTCGGCCGAGGGCACTGCCACACGCGACGCCTGGATCGCCGGGTAGATCGTCGAGCCCACCACCGCGGCCATAACGATCATTGTCGTCGAGACCGTCGATATGGACGAGTAGTTGAGCGTCAACCCCTGCAGGAGGTCGAAGGCGGTCAGCGATTTCGCCACGGCCTGCCCGATGACATAGCCGCTCATGGCGCCCAGCGTCGCGTAGACGACCGACTCGGTGAGGAAGAGCGACGCGATGTGCCCGGGCGCGAGCCCCAGCGATGAGAAGATGTGTATCTCCCGGTTGCGCTCGTAGACCGAGCCGACCATCGTGTTGAAGATGATCAGCGAGGCGATCAGGATGGGTATTATCAGGTTCTTCAGCCCCGAGAGCGACTTGCCGCCCACCGAGGCGTAGAGGAAGCTCCGGCCCTCGACGGCGGCGTAGAAGTTGATCTCCATCCGGCCGAGAAGGTCGGCCACCGCGCCAGTCGCGTTCTCCTCCGGGCCGAAGCGCACGGCCACGCTCCTCAGCGTGCCCCCGAGGCCCATCGCCGTCTTGTAGGGGATGATGACCATCCGCGAGGCCGAGAGGTGCTCGTAGGTCTTGCCGAGCTCCGCGTCGATCAGCGCCATCTGGCGCGAGATCGCCCCCGACCCCTGCCCCGGCCCCGACGGCTGGTCCTGAGCGAGATAGTCGACGGGGGTTATCTGCTCGTTGTTGATGTCCTTGATGAGGTCGAACTTCTCGGTGTCGACAACGCCCACTATCGTGAACTCGGCCCCGAGGAACTTGACCGTTTTGCCCGCGGCGGTCTCGGGCTCGAAGCCGAGCTTCTCGATGGCGTCGTCGGAGAGGATCACTTCCAGCCCGGTGTCCGACTTGAACCACTCGCCGCCCTCGTAGAGGGCGCCCTCGAGCCCCGTGAAGCCGGTCTCGGGATCGGGCGCGAAGACTCGGGGCTCGTCGGGCCCCAGCCCGAGCGCCCCCAGGGCGGTGTAGACGTGCGACTCGTCATCCGGGTTGACGACGCTTATCTTCGTCTGCTTGTTGACGTCCTCCGAGAGATACCAGGCCCTGGGGCTGACCACCGTTCCGAGCTTGTTGTAGCGGTTGCGCAGTATCCGGTAGACGGGCTCGTCGAGCTTCGCCCAGGCCTGGTCCTTGATCACCATCCCCTCGTAGGCGGGCGTGACGTCGAGCTCAACCCGCGGCTTGCGGATTGACGTGATGACGCTCGTGAATGAGAGCGCCGTGAAGGTCAGGATGACTATGGTCGCGGTCGTCAGGAAGGTCCTGATCTTCCGGCGCCGCATGTTCGAGATGCCGAGCGACACCGCGACCGCGCTGGCGGAGAGGCGGTTGACGTCCGCCGCGGACTGTCCCGCCGTGCGCCTCGTATCGCGCAGGGCCCTCAGCTCCGTCGAGAACTTGCCGTAGACTATGCCTATCACGAGGATCGACAACGCGAGGATGATGAAGGCCAGCAGCACCATCGTCGGCGCCTTGGTGAGCGCGAAGGCCGGGTGCACCAGCCTCAGGATGGCGAAGATCGCAGTGAATATGCCGAAGAAGCCGAGTATCTGGTGCTCGATCTTCACGAAGCCGAAGATGAGCCGCTCGACGAAGAAGCAGAAGGGCAGCACGAGGAAGAGATAGAAGATGACGCCCACGACGGTGTCGTCCTGCGTGCCGCGGACGTCCGGGTATGCGCGGCTCTCGGTGGCCCAGGCGCTCCGCGCCTTCTCGATGAAAACGCTGTACTGCTTCGCATCCAGCGCGACTTCGGCCTCCTTCAGGTAGCTGTCCGTGAGATCGTGCAGGCCCGGCCGGAGGTCCAGCTCCGACAGCTTCTCCCCCTCCTTCACGGCCTTCACGTACTCCGGGCAGTGCAGGCGCTTGTTCTCGATCGAGTGCTCCACCAGCTTGCTGATGCGCCAGTCGTCGAGGAGGAACATGTCCCGGGCAGCCCGGTAGCTCGAGTAGGGGATCACGTCCATCTCGGATACGGGGAAGCCCGCGCCCTTCAGGTCCTTGAGCTTGCGGTCCTTGCCGAGCTTCTTGGGGTCGATGTTGAGCAGCGCCATCCGCACGCCCAGCTGGCCCTTAGAGATGATTATCTTGACCCGCGAGTTGGGCTTCCCGAAGATGATTATCACCGGCTCGCCCAGGACCGGCCGCGCCGCGCCGTAGGCCTGCGGCGTCGACTCGCTCCTGGCGTCTATAAGCGTGAAGTTGCTGAGCTGCGTGAGGAAGCGCTGGTCGACGAGGTCGAGCATCGCCAGCGTGTCGCAGCGGAAGACGGGTATGCGGCCGGTCTTCTTGCCGGCGTAGACGCGGACGAAGAAGGTGCTCGTCGCCGCCGTCGAGGTCTGCCCCTTATCATGCGCATGGGTGATCCGGCCGGTCTTCTCGTCGAGAGCGTAGACCTCGATATCGCACCGCGACCGGTTCCTGGTGCCGGTGAGGGCGTAGCGCCCGTGGCGGTCGGTGATGACAACGTCGTTGGCCCGCACGCCCATGAAGGCCTTGTCGCGCTTTATCCTGACGACGAGCGCGCCCGGCACCGGCCGGTCAGCGAAGACCGATCGGGCGCCGCCCTTGCGGACGACATCCCCCGAGACTGTCACCGGGCCGACGGTGTTGTCGGTCAGCGCGATGGGTTTCCATATCTCCGGGTCGTCCAGGAAGAGGCGCAGGAACGGGGCCAGGAATCTGCCCTGGTATTCCAGGTTATCCCAGTTGACGCGTTCGACCGTATCGTGCGGCGTGTCGACGAAAAGGCGCGAGTCGTGCACCGGCACGACGGCGAGGCCCTTCCAGGGGATGCGCCCGTTCTCGCCGGCGTGGTTGGCGATCTCGACGTCTAGGCCGATCTTGCCGCTCTCGGGAATGAACGTGTCCCACGCCCAGCCCTTCACCTTGCGGATGGCGTCCACGAGGGCGGTGCCCTCGGTGTAGCCGAGCACCCCCTCTACCCGGCGGGCGTGCAGGTTGGCCTGCTCGCCTATCTCCGAGAAGAGCCGCTCCATGTTCTTCGTGGACTGGTTGTAGTACATCCCCTTGAAGAGGAGGCCCGACTTGTCCGAGCGACTGGACATGTCGAGCCCCATGTAGAAGACGCGCCTGTAGCGGTTGACGTACTCGACCTCGTCGCCCTCGCTCTTCTTCACGGAGAAGAGGGCGCGACACCGTCGGTTGTGCTCGGCCACGGCACGCTGGGCATCGAAGTTCTTGGCCGCACGCTCGAGCTCCCCGGCCAATTGCGAGCGCATCTCGCCGTAGATGCGGTCGACGATCTTCTTGCGCTCGGGGTCCTTCTTCTTGAGCTCGAGATAGCGCGAGAAGCCCCTGATCCTGTCCTTCACTCGCCAGAGGAGCTGAAGGCGGTCCGCGCGCTCCTTCCTCTCGGCCTCCTGCTCGGGAGTGCGCTCGCCGATGAGGCGGAGCACGCGCAGGCGGTCCTCCACCCGGGCGGCCTTGTCACCGACCCACTTGGCGAGGTCCTCGTCGGTGTCCTCGACGACTCGCTGAACGAATTCGCTGATGACCGACTTCTTGCGCGCCTCTTCGCTGTGCATCACGTAGGACAGCGCGCCCCACAGCAGCAGGGCGAAAACGAGGCCCACGGCGACAGCGACCACGGGCACCGATACCCCGCCCGCACCGGTGTCGGCGGAGACAGTGTCCGTGTCGGGCGGGGCGCTCTCGCTCTCCGGGCCCCCGTCGCTCTCCTGGGCATCGGCCTCCTGCGCCAGCGCCTCATCACCGCCCGACGGTTCCCTCTGGCGCTTGAGCAACCAGTAGATGCCGAGACAGATGAGAAGCAGGCACGCCGCGACGAGCTTCGTCACCAGGTAGTAGCCCCGCAGGTGCACGCTGGGGTGCTTGTCCAGTCCCCCCTGGTCCTCGACGATCTTCAGCGCGATGCTCCGCAGCTTGTCCTGTGACGTCTGCGTTCCGAGCTCGTCGCGATGCTCCACGACCCAGGCCATCGCCCTCGAGTTCCCTGCCTCCGTCTGCAGCGTCTCGATGGCCTTCTCGTGATCCTCGACCTCGGTGTGGATGATGTCGTAGAAGAAGCGCATGCCCTTCAGGTTCATGTAATGCGCATTGGTGAGGAGGAAAACCGTGTCTTTCTTCGGCGGGTTCTTGGCGTAGATGCGGGCGAGCTCGAGGAGCATCGCCGCCCCCGTGGCGCCCTCGGCGCCCGGCGCTAGCGACGGCACGGTGCTTACAGAATCGAGGTGAGAGCCGAAGATGATGAGCTCCTGCCCCTCCTCGCCCTTCTTGGGCTCCTTCGTCGGCGGGCCCTCCGTGCCCTTGAGGATCCCGTAGACGTTCTCGGCTATCACGCGCTCCCAGACGACCTGCGAGGCGAGCCGGCACTCCAGGGCCCTGCCGGTTGCCCGCTTGCACTCCTCGACGAGGGCCCGGCCGGTCTCGCGGTCGACCCAGAATCTGGGCATGTTGAGCGGCGCGCGCAGGTGCTTCTCGGAGGCCTCGCCCCTGAGGGCGGCCTCGGGCTCGATGAAGATGACGGCCTTCGCGCCGAGGTTGACGGCGTCGAGCCACCGGACCCCGCTGTTGAAGTCCATGAGCACGACGGCGCCCCAGACATCGAGGCCGTTGTAGTTGGCGAGCTCCCCGCTGGCCACGTAGATCAGCGGGGCCCGGGCCTTGCCGTCGTCGGAGTCCGGGACCCGGCAGGTGCTCGTCCTGACCAGATTGGGCCAGACGGGCTCCAGCTTGATGCGCCTCGTGGGCCCGTCCGGCGGGCCGACCACCAGGTGCGAGCCCCTGTCGATGGGCATGGGCAATTCGAAGCGCTGCGTGCCGACGTCCGTGAGGCCGAGCTCCGGCCTGCGGAATTCCTCGAGGAGCATCTCGACGGCCTTCGCGTTACCAGGATAGCCGGGCGCTCGGCTGCCGAGGGCCGACATCCGTTCGACGAGACGCTTCATGCGCCCGACGTCGAATTGCTTCGAGATCGCTCCCAGCTGCGCGTCGGGTATCTCGGGCGGCTCTTCCTCGGCGCGCGCCGCCGGGCCCGCGAGGAGCACGAAGGCCCCCGCAAGCACGAGGCGTCCAGCGCACAGTCCGACAGCGCCGCTCCAGCGCATCCTCATCCTCGCCACTCCACTGCGACCCGTCCTCTGATTCCGTAGGGCACGAAGCTGTAACCGTCGGTCCATTGATCGCCCTCGGTCCTGAACTGCGCGGCGCCGGTCCACGAGAGCTTCTTGGCGGTGTGGTGGAGCGGGCCCAGAAGATTCTTCCGGCTCGAGACGACCTTGATGGCGATCTCGTTCTCTCCGTCCTTTAGAAGATCCGTTACGTCCGCCTCGAAGGGCGGCCACATCACCACACTCGCCGAGCGCCCGTTCACGAACACCTCGAGCACCGTGCAGTCGCACCCGGATATGGTAATGAACGCCCGCCCCGACGCCTTCGGGCTGACCTCGACGACCTGCCTGTACGTGACCGACCCGGAGTAGAAAGGCAGGCCCTGCTTCACCCAGTCTCCGGTCGCGAGTACTTCCGGCCTCGTCGTGAGGGCAAGCGAATCGTCCACGCCGAAATCGCCAAGGAGGTAGATCTCTTCGAGCTCGTGCTCTTCGTTGTAGTTGGCCGTCAGCCGGATCGTGTTGGTGCCCGGCTTCAGCGAGCCGCCCGCGCCCCCCCCGCCCCCCCCGGCGCCCGTGAGGGGCACCCTCCTGAAGGAACGGTCCACGAACCAGCCATTGTCAGAGCTCGGCACGCGGCTGCCGTTCAGCTCGATCTCGAATATCTCGGGCCGCTCGATGGCCAGCTCCACCGCCCCTGCCGGCACCACGTCCACGCTGAACTGGTACTCGAGCGTGACGCGATGGCCGGTCGGCGCAGGCTGGGGGAACTTCTTCCAGCGCTGAGTGCTGCCCGTGGAGCTCTCGGGCAGGCCGAGCGTCCGGCGGATGAGCCGCTCGGCACGCCATACCGGCATTCTCTCGGAGAGCTCGGCGCCGTCGAGCGAGTAGCGACAAAAGTCGAGGTTGACGGCGTTGGGCTCGTCGAGCTCGTAGGCCCACTTCTTCTTCAGCGGGACGGGCTTTCCCTTCTTCTTCAGGCGCTTAGCCTGCGAGAGCCCCTTCGCCGCGCCGGAGCCCGCAACGTAGAGCGCGCTTCCGGTGGGGCCGAGCTCGCAGCCGAAGACGAGTTTGCCGCCCTTCGCCTTCGCGCCCACCGCGCTCCGAGAGCCGTCGACCAGGTTCCACTCGGCGACCTGGCCCGCGGCCGGGAGCGTGATCTTCAGGCTCCTGCTCTTCCTGCGATCCGTGTTGCAGACGAAGAGCATGCGGGAGCGACCCGCCTGGCGGAGCTGGTACCGGACGCCCTTCGCCTCGCGAGCGCCTTCGCGGATCCTGACCTTCCCGCCGAGGGCCCTAGAGACGGCCTTGGCGAGTGCGTCGCCGCCGAGGCCGACGGTCTTGTGGGCGAGATCCTCGAGGTCGTCGGAGCTCTCGCAGTCGACGAGCTTGGGCACGGGCTTCACTGCTATCACCGCCCCGCCGGACTTCGCAAAGGCCCCGAGCAGCCTGAGGGTGCTCGAGCGCAGCGTCAGCGCCGGCGGCACCACTACCACGGAGTAGCTCGCCTCGCCCAGCTGCAGCCGCCCGCGCCTGGCCCTCCCCAGCCGCCCGAGCATCTCCTCGTCGCCGAAGTCGAAGTCCGCGTGCGAGTCGAAGAGCGACGTCATCACCTTGACGAGCGAGCGGTCGTACCCGGCGGCGCCGGATTGGTCCTCCGGCGTGAACTGGGCCCACGCGCTCTCGATGGGGTTTATGACGAGGACGTCCCGGACCGGCTTGCCCGTCGACAGCATGTACGAAAGCCGGGCGAAGTAGTTCTCGAGCGGCTTGTTGTAGGGCCACCAGGGCGACTGGTAGTTGAAGCTCGGCGGGTAGTCACGCTTGCGCAGACCCCGCAGGCCGTAGAGCGTCAGGTGCTGGCAGCGGTAGTTGACGCCGCCCGCCATCTGCCAGTCGCCGATCCACTTCTGCCCCTCGAAAGTGAAATCCCAGCCATTGCAGCCGTAGAGCTCGGAGAGGATGCGGCTGCGCCCCATCTGGGCCGCCACCGACGAGCACTGCTTGACGGTCAGGTCCTCGCTGATCCTGTCGGCGAGGATGTCAATACCGGGGACCTGCTGGTGCTCGTAGTGCCGCATCGCGGCGCCGATGACCCGGGTCTGGCTGACCAGCGTTCCCTCGGCCAGATAGTGCCCGGTGAGAGCTATGCCCGCCTCCTCGCACCAGTCGCCGATCTGCTTCGAGAAGTTGGTCACGAAGAGGTGCGTCGCGCAGTCCCAGTAGTCGCGGCGGACCTTCCGGGCGTTCATGCCCTTAACCGATTTGAAGAAGAGGCACGGCAGCCTTTCCGTCAGCGAGTACCCGTAGCGCTCCTCGAAAACCTTCTCCAGCCCCACGGTCCACGGCACGTAGGGCCGCTGGACCGAGCCGCGAAAGGCGCCGTAGTTGGGCTCGTCGGTGAAGATGCCGGGGACGGTCTTGCCGAAGTCGTCGCCGACCTCGCGCTTGTAGACCTCGTGCGTCGAGTCGATGAAGCACCGGACGGCGTCGCGGCTGAGCGTGTCGAGGTACGCGCCGTCGTTGTACCAGCCCGAGGTTTCGGAGACGAGCATGCGGAACGAGACGACGTGGTCGCCCTTCGAGACGTCGCCGATGGACGTCACCTTGCCGGCCGTGATCTCGACGCCGAAGGCGGCCACGTCCTCGTCCGACGGGCGGTACTCCGTCGCCTCGCACAGGTTGTAGATGAGCGCCTTGAGACGGTACTCCGGGTGGGGCCCGGTCACCAGCCCGCCTCCCGCGCCCGATGGCCAGCGGTCCTCGTCGTAGAGCCATGCGAGGAACCCGGACTTGCGGGAGTCCTCGACGACCCCGTTGATGCAGGTCATCCACTCCGGGCCCATGTATGGGGTCTCGAGCCCCTCGCGCGAGTGCATGAAGCCGCCGCCCATGCCCGAATTCAGCATGTCGCGCGACTGGCGTACGCACTCCTCGGGGGTCAGCCTCTCGTTCCACGACCAGAAGGGAGCCCCGCGGTACCAGACGCCGGGCATCCGGAACTCTCTGGCCCACTGCTCCGGGCCGGATGTCTTGCGTTTCACGCCGGCGGCCTCCCCATTGCGTTAAACTGACGGGGCAGAGGATCATAATCGAGAAGGCCCCGGCGGGCAAGTGAAATTGGGCGCATCAAGCGTCATATCCTAGCCCAGCGCCGCTTGCCCGTCGCGCGCCTCCGTGTTAGACTCCCGGATACGGCCTGCCTTCTCTCGGCCCGCCGTCGCGTTGCAGGGGGGATTCACCGCTGCCAGGGGCGGATTGCGCGCCGAGGGCGGCCTGAGAGGGGGTGGAGCATGTCAGACACCTTGAGCGCCCATCCCGCGGCCCGGGCCCTGAGAACCCGGCTCGAGCACGGCGAGCCGACCCGGATAGTCGGCTTCGGTTCGTCGAACACCGAAGCGCGAGCCGAGTGCCGCTTCAACTGGCTCGACTGGCTGGACTACGGACTCCACCGGGCCTACGGCCGGTTCCACAGGACGATCAACTCCGGCGTGAGCGGCAACACCACCGGCCAGATGCTCGAGCGCTTCGACGAGGACGTCGCTCTCTACCGCCCTCACGTCGTCTTCGTCACCGCGGGCGGCAACGACTCGGCTCCCGAGAAGACCGCGGGCGAAGAAGTCTACCGGGCGAACCTGCTCCGCATCGCGGGATGGATCCGCGATCTGGGGGCCGCCGTCGTCTTCCAGACGTATTACGCCGTGGACCTCGAACGCATGGAGCCGCCATACGCCGCCGCCTTCCCAGTCTACATGGAGATCGTCCGCGAAGTGGCCGCCGAGACGGGCGACGCCCTCATCGATCACTACTCCCGCTGGGAACGGCTCCGCTTGGCGGACCTCGAGCGCTACCGCGCCCTGATGCTCAATCCGCTCCACGTCAACGCGTCCGGGAACATGCTGATGGGGGCGGACGTGCTCCGAGCTCTCGGGGTGCCGCTGACGGACGAGGCGAGGGGTGCGCTCGCGACGGGGCTCGAGCTCCAGGCGGCGCTCGACGACCTCGCCCGCTAGCGCCGGGCGGCGCAGGCGCTCTCAGGCCTTGTCCTTCACCGACGCCTTGCTCCGCGTCTCCTGAAGGTCGACGCGGGGCGCGCGATGCTCGAGAATTGAGGAGGCGATCTCGATCGTTTCCCGCGCCTCGTCAGCGGTCAGGGTGCCGGCGCAAACCATGTCGATCTCGCGCAGCGTGGCGAAGCTGAAGGCCAGGCCCACCAGCGGATGCAGCCGGCCCGCCGCCAGCGGCTTGATGGTGATGACGGGCTTCTTGCGCCCCCATATCATCCGCTGCACCCAGTCGACCTCTATCTGCATGAGGAATCCCCGGGCGTTGTATATCTGGATGTAGGTGCCGACGTCGAGGCCCATCTCGTCGGCGTAAACAGGCACCTCGGGCATGTGGGTCGAGAGCCCGGGTATCATCCCCCTCGCCCGGATCTCGGGAATGAGGAACTCCATCTGGCGGATCGTCCGGCTGCGGCGGTCGACGAGGACGTCGGTGGTGCCCCCGTGGGGCATGAGCACGTCGCAGCCGAACTCGGCGAAGTCGTCCATGACCCGCAGGTTCTTGTCGCGGGCCTCGGAGGTGTCGGAGGTGTCGAAGGTGGGGATGCATATCTTGGTGATACGCCTTCCCGCGCGGTCCTCGGCGTCCTTGATCGCCTCGGGCAGGCCGTTAGGCGCGGCCGGGTGGCTGCCGTAGAGCGCGTCGATGCCGGCCTCGAGGAAGACGGTCAGGATATCCGCGAGGCGCTCCCTCGTCTGCATCTCCATGATCAGCTTGCTGCGGGCCCTGGTGGTGTGGGAGAATCCCAGCCACCAGTTCGTTCCGGGAATCAGCCTCGGGACGGAGAGACTCTCGATCTGCGTGCGCGGGAACTCCGCCATGGCTGGCTCTCCAATGGTGCCGCTGGCCTCTTCACCTTACTTCGATCCGCGCCCGCGAGCGATCAGCATCCCATCCCCCGGGCCGCAGACCGTGCTTGCCGTGAGGTAGTGAGCGCGTCCGCCGCCCTCAGGCGTCCCGCCTGATGGCGAGGACCGTGATGTCGTCCTCCTGCTCGGCGCCGCCGGTCCACTCGTCGAGGACCCCCACGAGGCCGTCGAGCACCTCCTGGAGCGGCTTGCGCGAGGGGGCCTCGGCCTCGAGGTATTCGAGGAGGCGGTCGACACCGAAGATGGCGCCGCCGCGTTCGTGCGCCTCGATGATGCCGTCGGTATAGAGGAAGAACGTCTGCCCGGGCGCGAGCGCGATGTGGTGCGGCTCGAGCGAGCGGCGGAAGACGGGCCCGCCGGTCATGCCGATCATCATCCCGCCCGACTTCATCACCTCCCACTTGCCGGGCTCCGGGCCGATCAGGATCGGGTGGGTGTGGCCGGCGCGGATGAACTCGAGGTTGCCCGCCTTGCCGTCGAGAATGCCGTAGACGACGGTGAGAAAGGTCTCGGAGTCGAGGTCCTGGCCGAGGTCCTCGTTGGCCTGCGAAAGGACCTCCGCCGGGCCGCCCTCTGCCTCGGCGCGGGCGTAGATCTGGATAGCCTTCTTGGCCATCCCCATGATCATCCCCGCCTCCATGCCGTGGCCGGAGACGTCGCCCATGAGGACGCCGATGCGCCCCTCCCCGAGGTCGACGAGGTCGTAGAAGTCGCCAGAGACGTGCTCGGCCGGTTCGTAGACCCACGCGAACTCGTAGCCCGGGGCCTCGGGGACGATGCGGGGCAGCATGGTGAGCTGGCGGCGCTTGGCGGCCGAGAGCGACGCGCGCATCGAATCGCGCTCGCGGATCTGGCCCGCGATCCTCTTCAGCGCCTCGGAGCGGCTGCCTTCGCCCATGCGGCTCCCCGCTGCCTATCCCGGCCCCGGCGCAATGGCGGCACCCAGCGACTTCAGGGCCTCGTGCGCGCGCTCGCGAGTCTCGGGGTTGGGGCTTATTCCGGCAGCCCGGCGGTACTTGTCCTCAGCGTCGCTCTTCCTCCCTCGACGAGCCAGGCGGTCGGCCTCCGCTATGAGCTTGATGGCAATCCGCTCGGAAAGGTGCGCGTGAGCCGACCTGGCGTCGCGCGCGGCCCACGTCAAGCGGCGCCACCCCCCCCAGACCGGCGGATAGCAGCGGGCGGCCCCCTCCAGATCGCCCTTCTCGACAAGGACAAGCGCCTCCAGGCTTTTCTCGTGAAGGACCCCCCGCACCTTGAAGTCGTAAACGAGCCACGAGATGCCGAGGATCACGAGGAAAACGCCCGCCATCGCGTACTTGAGCAGCCGCCACCGCCTCCTGCGCCTGAGCAGCCTCCCCGAGGTGATCTCGTCCCGCTGCCTCTTGGCCTCGGAGTTCCCGGGCTGGACCTTCAGTATCTCCTCGAAGACGTCGGCGGCCTTGTCGAACTCGTCCACCCCGACGTAGTGCTCGCCCGCCTTGAAGTAGGCCTCGACGGCGCCGGGAACGTCCCCCGCCTTGATGCACGCCTCGGCCAGCATGAGAGCTACGGCGGCGAACTCGCGCGGCTTCGCCTCGAGCACCTCGGCGAACGTGCCCCGCGCCTTCTCGGCGATGCCGAGGTCCATGTAGGTGCGGCCGAGGTCGAGCATGGCCGACTCGGCCTGGCGATCGGCCCCCGACGCCTTCAGGAGCTCGACGTAGCGCTCGCGGGCGGTGATGTCGCCCGGCACGTCCTCGATGGCCCGGCGGAGCTGGTCCGCCGCCTCCTCCTTGCGGCCCGCGTCGATAAGGGTGTTCGCGAGCAGCTTCCTCTCGGCGAGCGCCTCGTTCTTCTGGCCCGCGCCTTCGAGCGCCTCGGCGTAGCCGCGGCGGCACTGGATGTTATTCCGCTCCATCTCGAGCGCCCGCCGGAAGCAGCGGATGGCCGTTGCCCAGTCCTCGCTCTGGAGGGCGTTCTCGGCCTGGCCCTGTACCTCGGTGAGGGAGACAGGCCGCGTGAAGCCCGCCTCGAGGAGCGCCGCCACGCCTTTCGATGCCTTGAAGCGCCCGAGGCCGGATTCGTCGATCACGGCCTCCACGTCGCGCTTGCCGTCGAGAAGCTTGGAGACTTCCACAGTGTCGGGGTCGAACTTATCGACGACCTCCGGGGCGCGCTCGCGGCGCAGCACGAATATCTCGCCGGAGGAGCGGATCTGGCGGTTTATGCGGTCCCACTCGTCGGCACGGCGGGCGGCTTCGAGTATGACGCGGTCGGCGACGATGCCGAGGCTGGCCGCCGCCACGTCCGAGTCGAATATGCCCTTGATGGGCTCGCCCTCGGTGAACTCGAAGCGCCCGTGGTCCCAGGTGAAGAGGTCGCAGACCTGCTCCTCGACGTACGTCCGCACGGCCTCGCGGATCGACTTCTCCTCGATCCCCATGCGGGTGAGAACCGTCGTGAGGTTGCGCCGGCCGCGGCGGCGCTTCTTGGCGGTCACGAGCTGCCGCGACGTCACGTCCCCGCGCCTCAGCAGGAACTCGCCCACCGGCGTCCGGCTCTCCTTGCCCGACGAGAACATGGCGAGGTTGCCGCTCTTGAAATAGATGTAGCGATCGCGGTCACCGTCGAAGAGACGTAGCGTCCCCGTCTGCTCGTTCTGCATGAGGTTCTGGAAAACGCTGGCCAGGTTGATGTTCGAGAGGTCGCCCTGGAAGGCCATCGGGGGTCTTCCCTCGAGATCACACGGTGCCGCCAAGGAGCGGTCGTCGCGCCAGTGGAGGCGCCGACGGGACTCGAACCCGTGTATAAGGGTTTTGCAAACCCTCGCCTATCCACTTGGCTACGGCGCCGCGATCCTCGACAGCGAGATACTCCAATTCTACAACGCACGCGGGAGGTGTCAAGCGAATATGGCCGGCGCCGCCGCGGTCGATTCGTGCGAGGCCCCCGGCTTGACACCGGAGCGATCTGCGGCGTATAATGCTCTTCGGTCCGGCCGTGCATCGGGTTCGAGCATCCGGCCGCGGGGTCCGGTTTCCACGCGGCCCGGCCGGGCAGAAGGTTTCCATGGCCAGGTGACCCCAGTACCGGAGGGCGCCCCCGCGAACCGCTTTGCGGTGAGGGGGGCGAGGGGGGGGCGGCGAACTATGCCCGAGGGACGCGAACTCTACGCCTCTCCGCTGGCGCGTCGATACGCGTCCAGGGAGATGTCGTCCATCTTCTCGGACGGCTTCAAGTTCACGACGTGGCGGCGGCTGTGGCTGGCGCTGGCCGAGGCCGAGGCGGAGCTCGGTCTCGATATCTCCGAAGACCAGCTCGCCGAGATGCGCCAGCACCTCGACGACGTGAACTACGACGAGGCCGCGGAGCGCGAGCGCCGCGTGCGCCACGACGTCATGGCCCACGTCCACGCCTTCGGCCTACAGGCCCCGAAGGCGGCCCCCATTATCCACCTCGGCGCCACCAGCTGCTACGTCGCCGACAACGCCGAGCTCATCCAGATGCGCGAGGCCCTCAGACTCCTTCTGGCGCGGGGGGTCAACGTGCTGGACGGGCTGGCGCGATTCGCCGAAAAATACGGCTCGCTGCCCACGCTCGGGTTCACCCACTACCAGCCGGCCCAGCCGACGACCGTCGGCAAGCGCGCGTGCCTCTGGATGCAGGAGTTGCTGCTCGACATCGAACGCCTCGAGCAGCTCGCCCTGACGCTGCCAATGCGCGGGGTCAAGGGCGCCACGGGTACCCAGGCGAGCTTCCTCGACCTCTTCGACGGCGACGGCGCCAAGGTCGACCGCCTCCAGGAGATGGTCTGCCGGAAGATGGGATTCGACAGAGCGCTCCCCGTGACCGGCCAGACCTACACCCGCAAGATCGACTACGCGGTCGCCGCCGTCCTCTCGGGCGTCGCGCAGTCGGCGCACAAGTTCGCCAACGACCTGAGGCTCCTCGCCAACCTCAAGGAGATGGAGGAGCCCTTCGAGCCGACGCAGATCGGCTCCTCGGCCATGGCCTACAAGCGCAACCCGATGCGGTCGGAGAGGATGACGGCGCTCGCGCGCTTCGTGATAGCCCTGGCCCCGGCCGCGGCGCAGACGGCCGCCGAGCAGTGGCTCGAGAGGACGCTGGACGACTCCGCGGCGCGGAGGCTGACCATCCCCGAGGGGTTCCTCGCGACCGACGGCATCCTCCGGCTCTACCAGAACATCGTCGAGGGGCTGGTCGTCTACCCGGAGACGATCAGGAGGCGCCTCGAGGCGGAGCTTCCCTTCATGGCCACCGAGGCCATCCTGATGGCGGCGGTCGCCGCAGGGGGCGACCGGCAAAAGCTCCACGAGAAGATCCGCCAGCACTCCCAGGCCGCCGCCGAACGCGTCAAGGTGCAGGGCGAGGCGAACGACCTCCTCGAACGCATCGGGACTGACCCGGCCTTCAAGTCCGTCGCCGACAGTATCGACTCCATTACGAGCGCGGATCGCTTCACCGGCCGCGCCTCCGAGCAGGTCCGCCGTTTCCTCGACCGGGAGGTGACGCCGATCCTCGAGCGCCACGAGGGCCTGCTCGGCACCGAGGGGAAGGTCGAGGTGTGACCATGCCGGCCCGGATCGCCAGGCCTCTGAATACCCCTGCGTCTGGTCCGTCCACATAAGCGGAACGATGCGGGAGATTAATTATCGGGGGTGCCGTCATGGCCGGAGATGTGAAGGATGTTGCGCGCGCCCGCGCGGCGCTGGTTCTCATGGCATCCGCGGTGGCCTACGTGCTCTGCCTGGTGCGTCTCGCGGCCGCCGGGGACGTCACGCCCAGCCTTCGAGCAACCGTCGTCGCCGAGAACGGGCCGGCCTTCCGCGTCGGGCAGCTTTCGCCGCATGCGGTGATATCGCCCGACGGGAGGCTTGTCGCCACGCTCAGCGGACACCGGAACGCGGTGGTCTGGGACCTCGGCACCGGAGAGCGGATATTCCGCATCGACACGACGCGCCGTTACGAGACCGACTCCGTCGGCTTCTCCCCGGACAGCCGCTTCCTCGTCGCCGTCGCGCCCGACCGCTCGATCTCGCTGTGGGACATCAAGACCCGAAGGAGGGTGCTGCTGATCGACGGAGATCGGTTCTCGACCGTCTCGGCCAAGTTCTCTCCGACCGGCTCGGCCCTGGCGACGGTCGGCGACGATGGAACCGTGACGGTCTGGAAACTGGATCCGATCGGGAGACGCTTCGAGATACCCGCGGGGACGCTCGGCGACTCGTCCGTGATCTTCACGCATGACGGCGAGGTGCTGATCGTCGCCGAGACCGACGGGACGCTGCAGCTCTACGACGTCAACTCCGGCCGCCGCGGCCCCAGGGTCCAGCCCCTCCGGAACGAGAAGCTCGTCTCGGCCGTCTTCCTCAGCGTGGGCGAGACGCGGCTCATCGCCCTCCGGAACTCCGAGGGCACGATACGCATCTACAACGTCAAGCGCACCGCGCGGGGGATATCCCTGAAACCGGCGAAGTACTTCGAGACGACCCCGCTCGCGGCGGCGCTCTTCGGTGAAGTCGGGGCCGGCAGGGATGCGAACGGCAACAGGCCCGGCGTGCCCCCCGCCCCCCGCGTGCCCCTCATGTCGGAAGGGCGCTTCGTCGTCATAGACTTCGAGGAGGCGAAGAACTGATCGTGTCGCAGGGAACTGACGGGTTGACGGTGCGCGCGCTCTCCGGCAAAATCGCCTTCGCACGTTCCGACTTCCTCCCCGGGAGGCGCAGATGCAGAGCAAGAGGATAGGTTTCATATCCACGAGACTGGCCGGGACCGACGGCGTCTCGCTGGAGACGGAGAAATGGGCCGACGTCCTCACTGCCGACGGCCACGAGTGCTACTACATGGCGGGCGAGCTCGACACCCCCGAGGAGAGGTCCTTCCTCGCCCCCGAATGCCATTTCACGCATCCCGGCATCGTCGAGGTCTACGAGGGATGCTTCGGCCACCAGGGACGGACGCGCGCGACGACCAGGAAGATAGAGGACCTGAAGGACCATCTCAAGGACAGGATCGTCGAGTACGTCGAGCGTTTCGACCTCGACCTACTCCTCCCCGAGAACGCCCTAACCATCCCGCTGAACCTGCCCCTCGGGCTCGCCATCACCGAGATGGTGGTGGAGACCGGCACGCCGGCCATCGCGCACCATCACGACTTCTTCTGGGAGCGCAAGCGCTTCCTCTACAACGGGTGCTGGGACTACCTCAACAAGGCCTTCCCGCCGCACCTGCCGCAGATCCACCACGCCGTGATCAACTCCTCCCAGGACAACCAGCTGAGCCTTCGGACCGGCATCTCGGCCGAGATCATCCCGAACGTTATGGATTTCGCCAACCCTCCGGCGCCCCCCGACGACTACGCGGCCGACGTTCGCGACGCCCTCGGGGTCGGCGTGGGCGAGAAGCTCATCCTGCAACCGACGCGCATCGTCAAGCGCAAGGGGATAGAGCACGCGGTGGAGCTCGTCAGCCGCCTCGGCATCCCCGCGAAGCTCGTCATCACCCACGCCTCCGGCGACGAGGGCGACGAGTACGCCACCCGGGTCCGCGACTATTCGCTCAGGATGGGCGTCGAGACCATCTTCTGCGCCGAGCGCGTCGATGAGGAGCGCGGCGAGACGGCCGACGGGCACAAGGTCTACGAGCTCGGCGACATCTACCCGCACGCCGACCTCGTGACGTACCCGTCGACCCTGGAGGGGTTCGGCAACGCCTTCCTCGAGGCGCTCTACTACAAACGGCCGATTATGGTGAACAACTATTCCATCTACCATTCGGACATCAAGCCCAAGGGCTTCTGGACGGTGGAGATGGACGACTACGTATCGGAGGAGACGGTGCGCCTGGCCCTCGACGTGCTGAGGCGGCCGGAGCTCGGGCGCGAGATGGCCGAGCACAACTACGATCTAGCCAGGAAGTACTTCTCCTACGAGGTACTCAGACAGAAGCTGCGGACGATGATGGTGGACTGCTTCGGGGCCGAGGAGTGAGGGAGGCCCGGTGATGCGCCGGAGATATCTGCTCTTCCTCTCGCTGCTGCTCTGTGCCAACGCCCGGGCGATGGTCCAGGTCAGTCCGCTCACGGAGGACGCGAAGAGGGCGGATATCGTCGTCGTCGCGAAGGCGGTGCAGCTCCGGAGAATCAAGGTCTCGGAGTCCTATTCCTATGAGCTCGCCACCTTCGAGCTGGTCAGGATAGTCGCCTCCCGCGAGGAGTTGAGAACCGTCAACGACCCGCCCGATCACCTCGACGATCCGCCCGGGACGCCGAGGTTCTGCGTTTTCAGAATGTGCCGGGCGCCCTACGCTACCTGGAAGACCCAGGATCTCGATGTCGGGACGCCCTACATCCTGGCGCTGAAGTCGCTGGGCTTTTACACCGACGGCTGCTACGGCCGGACGAACGATTTCAGGGCCATCCCCAAGGTGTCGGAGGCGTGGCTCAGGAAGCTCCGCAAGGCCCTGTACGGCACCGAGGGCGAGCGCATTGCGGCCGAGGGCATGACGCTCCAGGCTGCCATGGCCCACGCGGCGAAGGCTATGGACGCCACCGAGAAGAGCATCCAGAGCTTCGCGGAGAAAAGCGACAAGGCCATCCTCGACTACGTCGACCTGACGCCCTGGCAGAAGGCGAGAGCGCCGGACCCGGTCTTCCGCCACCTGGCGAATGACCGCCGCGTGCTCCTCGTCCAGGTCGAGGGGAAGGCGTGGAGGATAGGGGGGCCCGGCCGCGCATACGAGGGGATGCCCATCGACAGCTACTCCCCTCTGATAATTGACGCCGAAGCCGGAAGCGTCCTGAGGGATCTATTCCAGAAAGACGCCCCTCCAGCGGTCGAGAAACTCGGCTGCCGCTTCCACACCAGGGACTTGGGGATCAACGCTTTCGACTTCGAGAAGGCCCTCCTCGCCGAGCGCGAGATAGAGACCGCTCGCGGCAAGGTGACCGTCAGGATGCACCTGAAAACCGAACCGGGCGTCGTCGGCGCGGTGAGCGGGGAAAGGACCGACCAGGAGGGAACGAAGCCCGGCGACGAGTGACATCGGAGGTAGCGCGACACCTGCCCGCATGAAGGGGCGCGCGGCCCGCCGGCCCGCCGCATTCCCTTTGACTCCGGCCCGCTGACACGGCATTACTGGGCCGCTGTCACTTGCAGGAGGCGAGAGCCGTGCCATCGGCGATATGGAAGAAGTTCGAGGAGAATCCGGTGCTCTCCGGCGAGGCCGGAACGCAGGAGGCCTGGACGGCCGACCCGTCGGTGCTCTTTAAGGCCGGAGTCTACCACATGTGGTACACGGGCGCGGGGAAGCATCCGTGGAGGGTCTTCCACGCACGGAGCTCCGACGGGCTCCGATGGCAGAAGACCGGCCCCGTCAACGAGGTCGGCCACCGCGTGAGCGTGGTCCACCGGGGCGGGAAGTACCACATGTACCTCGCCCATGGCGGCTACGATCCCGACTTCCAGCTCCAGGTCTCCGACCGGCCGGAAGGCCCCTTCGAGGACGTTGCCACAGTGCTGAGGCCGGACGAGCCCTGGGAGGGCGACAGGCTCTACTGCCCCGACGTCATCTACGATGAGGAAGCGGACCTCTGGAAGATGTGGTACTCGGCGAAGACGATCCGGGCCGGCTCCGGCTGGCCGGAGCCTGAGGCCGTGGGCTACGCCACCAGCGAGGACGGCGTCTGCTGGAGCAAGCACGAGGGCAACCCGATCGTGGGCCCGAGAGCCGACGTCCCGTGGATGAAGAGGGCCGTCTGCACACTCATGGTCGTCAAGCACGAGGGCAGGTACTGCGGTTTCGCCAACGTCGTGGGCGAGGACGGCCGCTCGCGGATAGCGATGGGCGAGAGTGCCGACGGCATCGACTGGGACCTGGGCCCTGGAAGCCTGATCCTCGACCTGGGAGGAGCGGGCGACTTCGACGCCTCGCATCTCTTCGCGCCGTCCGCGGTCCGCGGAGCGCGAGGCTGGATGCTCTGGTACAACGGCAAGTGCGCCGAGGAGGGAAGCGCCGTCGAATCGATCGGCGGAGCCTGCGGGCAGAGCTGAGGCCCTAGAGGCGGGCCTCCCCCGGCAAGGGGGCGGTCAATCGTCGTCGGTCTCGTCGGCGAATTCTATCTCGCCCAGCAGGCCGTCCTGGTCCCTGGTGAGGGTGCCCATCTCCTCGGCCTCCTTGCAGCGGACGCAGAGGGTGGCGAAGGGGACTATCTTCAGGCGGGCCTCGGGGATCCTGTTGGTGCACGCTTCGCAGCGGCCGTAGGAGCCGTCGTCGATCTTCGTGAGCGCCTCGTTGATCTGGGCGATCTCGCCCGACTCGTTCTCCGCCACCTGCAAGGCCATCTCGCCGTCGGCTATGTCGGTCGCCATGTCGCTGACGTCGGCGAAGCGGCCCTTGCCGCGGTCCTTCAGCTCGCGGTAGTCATCGTTGAGCTCGATGAGGAGCCGCGTTCGCCTCTCGATCAGCATCTCGCGTATGCTCGCCAGCTTCTTCGAGAGCTTCCTGGGGCGCTTTGGCTTGGGCTTCGGCTTGGACTTCGGCTTGGGCTTTGGCTTGGGCTTTGGCTTCGGCTTCTTGGCCGGCTTACTCTTGGCAGTCTTCCCGGAGGCCTTCTTGCCGCCCGTCGGTCTCCGCTTCGTGGCCGAGCCCTTCGCAGCCTTCTTCTTGGCCATGCTGAGTCTCCAGACCTATGGTGAACTCGGGGGTGCTCAGATCCCCGGCTCGTCTTCCTTTTCTCCGGCCTCGCCACCCTCGTCGCGCTTCTTCTGGTCGTCGCCGGGGCCGGGCTCGCCCGCACCGACATCTTCGGCCGCGGGACCCTCGGGCTCAGCCGGCCCCCCGGGCTCGGCGGGCTCCTCCGGCTTCTCCGGCGTCTTATCTTCGGTCTTAACGAGCGGGCGCTTTAGCGTATCTATGAGCCCGCCCGAGAGTTTGGCGACCATCAGGCCGTCGCCGACGATGCCGTAGTAGGAGTCGGCCCCCTCGGGGCGCCCGACCTTCAGAACGCGCGACTTCCCGGCGTCCTCGCCCGCCCCCTTCGTACCTATGGTGACGACGAGCATCGGCTCGGCCAGACCGTACTCGGCGAGCTTCGCGGCCTTGACCTCTCCGACCAGCTTGTCGGCGGAAAGGTTGTACATAGCCCACAGAATATCGTCGATGGCGGAGGTGTCGGGCTTCTTCTCCAGGTCTCCCTCGATCGCCCACGGCTCGTCCTTGCTGCCGCGGAGGACAGCGATCTTCTCCTCGCCCGGTCCCGCGCGCTCGATGCGCATCGCCTCCTCGCGTTTGAAGTCCATGATGCTGCGCGAGCGGAAGTCGAGCACCGGCCTCGTCATGTCCTCGTAGAGGCTGGCCGCGACCTTGTAGACGCTCTCCGAGCCCTTGCGGCGCGCGAGGACGAGCTCATCATCCTTGGCCGGCTTCGCCAGCTCGAACTCCTCCGCGTGCTCGGCCTCCGCGTACTCGATCCTGACCTTGACGGCCGCCTCGAAGCCCGCCTCCGGGCCGAGGAACTCCTTGATCTCAGCGTCCTTGACGGCCTGGAGCGCGTCGAGCGCCGCGTCGCTGTCGGCCTCGTACTCGGCCGGCTCGACGATGGCCCAGTCGAGGCCCTTCTTCTTCAGGACCAGCTTCTCCTCGCCGCGGCTCACCACGAGCTGCCTGACAGTGTCCACCTTGACGCGGGCGAGGTCCCTGCTGCGGTAGACGTCCGCGTCGGCGACGATCTTCTCGGCATCGGCCGTCTTCACCTTCAGAAGGAACGGGCTGCCGCGCCTCATGCAGTAGCGCTCGCCCTCCTTCGCCTCCGAGCCCAGGAGCACGGTCTGCTCGTCGAAGTCGATTCCCGTGAAGACGGAGACGGTCAGCTTCGCCGGGTCGAGGCCCTTCTCGCCCAGGTCCTTAGGGTTCTTCTCGAGAAACTCGGCGGCGCTCAGGCCCTCGAGGGCCTCCAGGCACTCCTTGACGGTGTCGTAGCTGGCGCGATCGGCTACGGGAGATTTCATCTCCCAGATGCCGCCCGCTTTCTCGAGATCGACGCGCGCGCCCTTCTCGTTGGCGAGGACCAGCTTGTTGACCTCGGGCACGGGGAAGAAGGTGATCTTCTTGCTGCGGTACTCGTCGACCTTCTTGGTGAAGTCGTCCCGGACGTGCTTCTTGATGAGGTAGACGTCCTTCGAGCCCTCGCGGCTGAGATAGACGTGCTCCTCGTCTGGCGTGAGCTCGCCCATCCTGGCCTCGTAGAGCTTCTTCTCGCCGGCGTAGAGCCTGACGACCACGGCGTCGGAACCCTCGCCCAGCCCCCACTCCTCGAGCTTCAGCGGCTTCTCGGGCGAGTCGGTGAGCACCGTCTCCGAGTCCATGAACTCGAACTTGCCGACGAGGTCCCCGGCGGTCCAGTGATCGGCCCGGTAAGAGATGGGCTTGGAGAGCTCCCAGTGCTCCTCGCTCTTCTTCACGAGCTCGATCGTGTCGCCCGGCCGGACGACCTCGACCCGGTCGATCTTCGGCCGGTCGTCCTTGAAGCCCTTGAAGACCCGGCCCTCCATCTCCTTGCGCTCCTCGGAGCTCGTGAGATTGGGGCCGACCTTCCATACGAAGACGCCTGCGGCAACCGCCACAACAAGCATGATCAGAGTATTGCGCCAGTTCATGCTCCGCTCACTCCTACGCCACGGGCCCTAACGGCGCCGCCAGATCAGCACGCCGATTCCAACGAGGAAGACCGCCGCCGGGAGGATGGCGACGACCGATGTAAAAACCCACGCTCCCGCCTTTGGCGAGACCGTGACCTGCCGCTTCTGGGTCTCACGGTGCCGCGCGCCGATGCTCGACTCCCTGCCAGCCATCCAGTTGACGGCGTTGAGGAATATGTCGAAGTTCGCCGGAGCCTGCGAGCCCAGGTTGTTGCAGATGTCGACGTCGGCGAGGACGACGATCTTCGTGCCCTTGTCGAGTTCGGCGCCGGGTTTGTCCTGCTTGGCGACGGCGTAGCCCAGCACGATGGGCCCCTCTATGTCGGCCTCCTTGTCGATGCTCAGCTTCTTCATGTCGGGGTTCGTCTCGCCGTAGGTCGACTCCGTCTTGAGCAGCTCGAAGGTGCGGTAATCGGAGTTCTCGACCGCTGAGGCCTTGAGCACGCACGGGTCGCGCATGACGGCCACGCGCCCGCGCAGCGGGGCGCTCACCTGGTGATCCGCCGTCGGCGCCGCGACCAGCGGGTCCTGCTTCGTGAGCACCGGCCCGCGCCAGACGAGCATCACCGTGAAGGCGTCCGGCCTCACCTCTACGCCCCAGCGCTTGAGCAACTCCTCAAGGCCGGTCACCTCCTTGCGGCCGCCCTTGCGGGTGAAGATGGCCGTCTCGGCGCAGTATATGAGATGTCCCCGGTCACTCTCCACATAAGCCTCGAGCAGGCTCACCTCGCGCGGCAGGAACTTGTGGAGCGCGCCCGCGACGACGACGGCCTGGCAGTCGTCAGGAATCTCCTTGGCCTTGGCGAGGTCCAAGGGCTTCGCCTCGAGGCCCAGGCGCCTGAGCTCGGCCTTCATGAGTGAGAGCGAGACGCCCTCGTCCCTGCCGCCGGCGTCGAGCAGCAGCTCGCCGTGGTTGACCGTGAAGTAGACCGTCTTGTCCTTGCCCTGAACGAAGCCCCGGATCGCCGTGCCCACGGCGTCCTCGACCTTGTAGGTCACCTTCGGCTCCTGCCCCGGCTGCCTCATGTAGGGATTGACGCTCTCGACCTCGATGAGGTCCGGCTGCACCTTCAGGTGCTTGAACTTCTCGCCGTACTGGAGTATCAGGCCGCCTTCGAGCCTCTCGACGCCGATCTTGCGCGCCAGGTCCAGGGCCGACTGGCGGTCGAAGTTGAGGTCTATGTACTCGATCTTGATGAGGGGCTGGACGGCCTGGAGCTCATCGAGGACGTCGGAGACGTGGTCCTCGAGGTCCATCCCCTTCGGCAGGACAACGTGGACGTGGACCTCGCGCTCGAGATCCTTCAGCCACTTGATGGTGCGGGTGTCGGGCCCGAAGCGCCCTGCGCTCGTGAGGTCGGCCCTGAAGTGGTAGTGGTAGCTGATGTAGTTGAAGACCACCACCAGGAATATCCCGCAGGCGAGCACGATCACCACGTTGAAGCCTACGAAGGTTTTGCGGCTGATTATGGCGTCGGCGAAGCCCTCGAAGTTGGTGCCTATCCCGACTAGCATCGCGATGCCGCCGATCGCCAGGGGCATCACGGCCCAGACGTCGCTCCACTGGCCCCTCGTCAGGTTGACGAGGATGCCCAGGAGGACGGCGAGGAACCCGGCGTAGCCGGCGTACTTCGTGTAGACGCGGCCCCACTGGGCCAGGCCGCCGTCCGGCGCCGCCTTCTCCTCGGGAGGGCCGGCAACGGCGGGAGTGCCGGCCGCGGGGGTCTCGGCGCTCTCCGAAACGTCATCCGCCTCGGGTGCCGGGGCGTCCGCGGGCGCCGGGGGGGCCGGGGCGTCGCTCTCCGGCTCGTCTCCGACGCCCTTCTCATCTTCGGGCGAACTCATCTGCTACCTCCACTTGCGGGACTCGACGCTCTTGACGGTCGCGAAGAGGAAGAATGTAATGATCGAAAGGAAGTACCCCAGATCGCGGCTGTCTATCAGCCCCTTCTCGAAGGACGTGAAGTGGGTGTTGATGGTCGCGAACTCGATGGCCTTCTGGAGCCCCGGGCTGCCCTGGAGCTTCGGGTAGAGCATGCCCACGAAGAAGAACCCGAGCACCAGCACGAAGGCCAGCACCGCGGCCACGATCTGGTCCGAGCAGAAGCTCGATACGAGGAGCCCCCCTCCCAGGAAGAGCCCGGCCGTGAGGATCAGCCCCAGGTAGCCGCTCCAGATCGCCCCCATGTCGGGCCCGCCTTCGGCGCTCAGGTAGAAGAGCCACCAGACGTAGAAGGCCGTCGGCACCAGCATCACGACGTAGAACAGGATCGACCCGATGTACTTCCCCAGCACCACCTCCAGGTCGGTCACGGGCGAGGTCATAAGCACCTCGATCGTGCCCGAGTGGTTCTCCTCGGCGAGGAGCCTCATAGTCAGCAGGGGGATGACGAAGACGTTCAGGAAGCTCATCCAGCGCAGCAGCCCCCGCATCTCGGCCACCTGCGGGCCGCCCCCGGAGGAGTAGGTTGACGAGAAAGCCAGCCCCGATAGGACCAGGAAGCCGACGATCACCATGTAGGCGATCGGCGAGTAGAAGTAGGCGCCCAGCTCCCTGCGCACGAGCGTCACCACGTTGCTCGAGCCGAGGTATCCCCCGACCAGGCCGCCGACGGCCCCGAGAGCCGCCCCCGCCTCCAGGCCGCCGGCCGCACCGGCCGAGAGGCCCACGGCCACTCCGCCGCCGACCGCGGCCGCGCAGCGGCCCGTCATCTCGCCGATCTCGCTGCCGACAGTGATGAGCACCGTCCCGAAGATGATGACCACGACGAAAATGCCCGACGACGCGAGCGCTCCCCATCCGGCGGAGCCGCCGGCCGCGCCCCCCTTCGAGAGCGATACGTTCACCGAGGCCGCGAGCTGCCCGAGATAAACCCCCAGCAGCCCCGCAACCGCCCCCACCACAGCCCCCGCCACATAGGGCACCAGCCCCGAGAGGGCCCTCGGCGCGGTCGCTTCGGAGCCGGGCGCAGCCGCCATGTCACCCATCACTCAACGACCTCCCTCGTAGTGATTTTCATGAACATCTCCTCGAGGCTGGCCGCTGCCTGACTCATCTCGAGAATCGGCCAGCTCTCGCGGGCGCAGATGCCGAAGATGGCCTCCCGCCCGTCGGAGCCCTCCTTGAAGGTCACCTCCGCCCTGGCGAGGCCCTCGGAGGCCGTCACAGTCGTGCAGCTCTCCACCTCGTCGAGGCCGCGCACCAGTGAGACCAGCCTCTGGGGATCGCCCTTGACCTCGAGCCGCAGTCGCTCGCGCCCGCGGAGGCGGTCTATCTCGTCCTCGTCGACGATCCGCCCCCGGTTGATCATGACAACCCGGTTGCAGACGATCTCGACCTCGGGCAGTATGTGCGTCGAGAGGATGACGGTGCGCTTCTCGCCGAGCTGGCGGATGAGCTCGCGCGTCTGCCTTATCTGGTTGGGGTCGAGCCCGACCGTCGGCTCGTCGAGGACGAGGACGGGCGGGTCGTGGACGAGGGCCTCGGCCAGCCCGACGCGCTGGCGGTAGCCCTTGGAGAGCTGCCGTATCAGCCGCCGCTGGACGTCGTCGACCCAGCACTGCTCCATGATCTGCCCGACCCGCGATGAACGCCGGCTGTAGGGCAGGCCCTTCAGCCTCGCGCGGAACATCAGGTACTCGCGGACGCGCATCTCGGTATAGAGCGGGACGTTCTCCGGCATGTAGCCGACGTTGCGGCGCACGGCCAGCGAGTCCGCGAAGACGTCGTGACCGGCCACCGAGGCCTTGCCGGAGGTCGCCGGCATGTAGCAGGTGAGCATGCGCATCGTGGTCGTCTTGCCCGCGCCGTTCGGCCCGAGGAAGCCGACGATCTCGCCCTTCTCGACGCGGAAGCTGGCATGGTCGACTGCCACCACCTCGCCATATCGTTTCGTCAGGTTGACGACCTCGATCACTCGCAGCCCCCTTCCCGCGCGGCCCTTCAGCGCCCCTCCCCGACCGGAGCACGCCCGCCACCTACATACGGCGAGTCCCGCCTCCCATTCAGGACGCAGGACACGCCGCCATCTTCGAGTGTCGTCCGCCCCTAGTACATGTCGGGCGGCATCTCGGGACCGGCGCTCTTCTTCTCTGGTATCTCGCTTACCAGGGCCTCGGTCGTCAGCAGCAGCGCGCTGATGGACGCAGCGTTCTGGAGCGCCGACCGCACGACCTTGGTGGGATCGATGATGCCGGCCTTGACGAGATCTGTGTACTCGCCTTTCGCCGCATCGTAGCCGAATCCGCCGGAGCCCTCGCCGACCTTCTGCGCGACGATGGCCCCCTCGACGCCGGCGTTCACCGCGATCTGCTTGATCGGCGCGGTCAGAGACCTGCGGACGATGTCGACGCCCACGGCCTCATCGCCCGAAACCTTCACCTTGTCGAGGGCCGCCGTGGCCCTCATGAGCGCCACGCCGCCCCCGGGGAGTATCCCCTCCTCGACGGCCGCGCGCGTGGCGTGGAGCGCGTCCTCGACGCGCGCCTTCTTCTCCTTCATCTCGATCTCGGTGGCCGCGCCCACGTTGATTTGGGCGACGCCGCCGGCTAGTTTGGCGAGGCGCTCCTCGAGTTTCTCGCCGTCGTAGTCCGACGTGGTCGACTCGATCTCGGCCTTGATCTGGCCGATGCGGCCCTGGATCGCGCCGGACTCGCCTGCGCCCTCGATGAGGGTGGTGTTGTCCTTGTCGATGACGACCTTCTTGACGCGGCCGAGGTCCGACATCTGGATCGACTCGAGCTTGATGCCGAGGTCTTCGAAGATGGGCTTGCCGCCGGTCAGGATGGCTATGTCCTGGAGCATTGCCTTGCGCCTGTCTCCGTAGCCCGGAGCCTTGACGGCGCAGCAGCGGAGCGTGCCGCGCAGCTTGTTGACGACCAGCGTCGCCAGGGCCTCGCCCTCGAGGTCCTCGGCGATGATAAGGAGCGGCTTGCCCGACTGGGCCACCTTCTCGAGCAGGGGCAGCATGTCCTTGACCGTCGATATCTTCTTCTCGTGCACGAGCACCAGGGCGTCTTCGAGCTGGACCTCCATGTCGTTGACGTCGGTGATGAAGTGCGGCGAGAGATAGCCGCGGTCGAACTGCATGCCTTCGACGAGGTCGACGGTCGTGTCGAGGGACTTCCCCTCCTCCACGGTGATGACGCCGTCCTTGCCCACCTGCTCCATCGCCTCGGCGATCATGTCACCGACCTCGGAGTCGCCGTTCGAAGCGACGCACCCGACCTGGGCGATCTCCTTCTTGCCCTTCACGGGGATCGACATCTTCTCGAGCTCGACGACGATGCCTGCCACCGCCTTGTCAATGCCGCGCTTGAGCGCCATGGCGTTGGCGCCAGCGGTGACGTTCTTCAGTCCCTCCTCGAAGAGGGCCTCGGCGAGCACGGTCGCCGTGGTCGTGCCGTCGCCAGCGACGTCGGAGGTCTTCGACGCCACTTGCTTCACCATCTGGACGCCCATGTTCTCGTACTTATCTTCGAGCTCGATCTCCTTGGCGACGGTGACACCGTCCTTGGTGACGGTCGGTGCTCCGAAGGACTTCTCGATCACAACGTTGCGGCCACGGGGGCCGAGAGTCACCTTGACGGCGCGGGCGAGCTTCCTGACGCCGTCGCGGATCGCCTCCCGGGCCTCCTGGTCGAATGCTAGCTTCTTGGCTGCCATCTTAACGCACCTCCCCCGAGGCGCCTCCGGGCGCCCGTAATCTCTCGGCTGGCTACTTCACCTTGGCGAGAACGTCGTCCTCGCTCATGATGAGGTACTCCTCGCCATCAATGGTAACCTCGTTGCCCGCGTACGAGCTGAAAATGATCCGGTCGCCCGCCTTCAGTTGCATGCTGGAGCGCGTGCCGTCGTCAAGAATCCGGCCCGACCCGACCGCGATCACCTTGCCCTCTTTGGGCTTCTCCTTGGCCGAATCCGGCAGCACGATGCCGCCCGCAGTCACCTCCTCGGCCTCCAGCCTCTGTACGAGTATCCTGTCCCCAAGCGGCGTGACCTTCATTGCACATCCTCCCCTGTGGCGTCGGGGCCCCGAGACACGGCAGCCCGGTGGCCCGTTGTTATCCCCACCTTAAGAGCAAACCTCGTGCCAGCAATCGCCCCTCACGCTGAATGGCGCCATACTCCCCGGAATCGACGGCCTGAGCGCATTCCATCGGCGCAGCGGGCCCCGGCCCCACCCTCGCTAGGGTCATTTTGACAGGCCTCGCGGGCCCGCCCGGGGGGAACCCCTGTCATTTTGCCAGTGCCGCCCCCGCGCGCCGGGAGCGAGACATTCTAGGGATTGAGGGGACGAAGTCAAACGTTTTTCGGCCCTAGTGCTGCAATTGCCTCGGGCACCGAAGGCTACTTCTCAACAAGCCTACCTTCGAAGTATTGCCAAGTCCTGAGGAGCTCCCCCGTTCCAGGGTCGTACTCCCTCTCTGCGCCGTGGGCTAGGCCCTCGATCATCTCCATGTTGGCGATGAGGCGGCCGGAGCGCCCGTCGAATATTCTCAGCAGGCCGTGCTCTCTTCCGTCCCTATACGGCACATCCAGAACGAGAGCCCGTTCGCCGCCGTGCGTCTCGTAAAACCGCTCGAGGCCGTTCTTCCTGCCATCGACGAGAGGAGCGGCCTCCACTTCGCAGCGGGCCTCTATCTCCCTCCTCCTCTTGCTGAAGCCCGGCTCAGGGGCCTTGAGCGCGTGGACCGGTTCGCGGACGGCCCGAAGCAGTTTGATCTCCTCACGTATTCTCGCGATGTCAGATGGATAGGTCACGATCGACCAGATGCAGATCAGGTAGACGGCCGCTATCAGCCCTCCGCAGACAAGCCGCCTGCACGCCTGGTTCGGAACGGGCGCCAGCGGACGATCCTCGGCGCCTGCGGATCTCGATGCCGCGAATTCCTTTTGGATCTCAGGCAGGAGCCCCGCCCTGTCTTCCTCCATTATGTCGAACACCGAGACCTTCTCGGCCTCGCCTCCGATGAGTTGTATGCAGAGGAATCCCTGCTCGCCCAAATCAACACGCTCGACCTAGTCCCAAGGAATCCGCTTGATTGTCAAAGAACTGGGGAAGAGGACGATGCCACCTGGGGTTGTCCGAAGCACCGGGTCCCCCGCCCGCCAGAAGAAGTAGAGGAAGCAGGCGAGCAGCATTGGATCCAGAAGCCATATCGTGCCGAACGACCTCGTGAAGGGGAAGGTCAGAACCCCTGCTGCCGCCACGCCCCAGGCAAGCCATTTGAAGCTTCGCGCCCAAGCAGACCTGAAGTCCACAACGTAAAGCCCGTTCTTCGCGGCCATGCGACCCTCCCCGAAGGATTATGTCCGCGCGGGAACGGGCAGTCAACCGATCACATACGCCCCAGCGTCATTTGACACCCCCGCGGCGGCCGTGTAACATCCCCTCCCGGTCAAGAGATTCGGAGGACACTCAATGCCCAGCCCACTCGACTGCACCATCATCGGCGGCGGGATGATCACCCACATGCAGATTCTCCCGTCCATCTACCAGCTCCAGCGCGAGGGCATCGTGGGGGATATATCCATCTCCGCCCTGAACGGCGCGCCCCTGAAATACCTCGCGGAGAGCGACTTCCTGAACTCCGCCTTCCCCAACCAATCTTTCACGCCGTACCCCGACTTCAGGAAGGTCGACCCGGACGAGAAGTTCCCCGAGCTCTTCAAGGAGCTCCTCGGCTCGATGAAGCCGCGGCAGGTCGTCGCCGTCGCACTGCCGGACCAGCTCCACTACGGAGCGGTGAAGGAGGCCCTCGAGCACGACCAGCACATCATGTGCGTCAAGCCCCTGGTGCTCAGCTACGAGCAGGCCGTCGAGCTCGAGGAGCTGGCCTACGAGAAGGGCCTCGTCGTCGGCGTCGAGTACCACAAGCGCTTCGACGACCGCAGCCTCATCGCCCGCAAGCGCTACCGCGACGGGCTCTTCGGCGAGTTCAAGTCCGGACAGTCCTCGCTCGTCGAGCCCTGGTACTACAGGCACTCCAACTTCCAGAACTGGTGCACGTGCGAGAACTCCGACGCTTTCACGTACATCGGCTGCCACTACGTCGACCTGGTCGCCTTCATCACCGGGCTCATGCCGACGGAGGTCTCGGTCTACGGCCAGTCGCTGCCGTGGCCGAACGGTAAGCTCGGGTACCTGTGGACCGACGCCCGTGTCATCTGGGAGAACGGGGCGTGCCTCAACGTGCTCAACGGCTTCGGCTATCCGGATGACGGCCCCGGCGGGAACTACCAGGGCATGGTCCTCTACTGCGAGGACGCAGCCAAGGACAAGGGCGGCATCATCGAACACGACGACTGCTTCCGCGGCGTCGGCCACGGCATGGTCGTGAAGGGCGACGACCCGGGCGATTCGTACTTCGCCAACACCTCGCCCGACTACTTCCAGATGATTCCCTATGGCGGACCGGGATTCGCACCGGTTGGCTACGGCTTCCGGTCAATAGCGTATATCGTCAAGGCCGCCCACCGCGCCGAGGCCCAGGTCGACGGCCTGGACGACGCGGCCTCGCTCGCGCGCCGGCGCGAGATCATCACCGAGTACGACGAGGCGGGCATCATGTCGACGCCGAAGAACGCGTCCTACAACGAGCTCGTCATCGAGGCCGGCAGGCTCAGCATCACCAACGACGGCGCGCCGGCGGTGATCGAGTACGGCAAGAAGCCGAAGGCGCGGCTGAAGTAGCGCGGGGAGAACACCATGACCGACACGGTCAAGACCGGCATCGTCGGCTGCGGCAACATCAGCGGCGCCTACCTCAGGGCCAACGAGAAGTTCGACATCCTCGACATCGTCGCCGTCACCGACATCGACATGTCGAAGGCCGAGGCGAAGGCTGAGGAGTTCCCCTTCGTCAGGGCCGTCACCGTGGACGAGCTCCTCGGCGACCCCGAGCTCGAGTTTGTGATCAACCTCACCATCCCCGCCGCCCATTACGAGATGGCCCTGAGAGCGTTGAGGGCCGGCAAGTCGGCCTACAACGAGAAGCCGCTCTGCCTCGAGCGCAAGGAGGGCAGGAAGCTCCTTTCCACGGCGAAGAGGAAGAAGCTGAAACTTGGCTGCGCGCCCGACACCTTCATGGGCGCCGGCATCCAGACCTGCCGCAAGCTGATAGACGACGGTGCCATCGGCAAGCCCGTCGCCGCCACCGCCTTCATGATGGGGCGCGGCCCCGAGGCTTGGCACCCGTCGCCGGACTTCTTCTACAGGAAGGGCGGCGGGCCGATGTTCGACATGGGGCCCTACTACGTCACGACCCTCGTCAACCTGCTCGGGCCGGTGAGGCGCGTGACGGGCTCGGCGCGGATCACGTGGCCCCACCGGGTCCTTGGCATCGAGGGGAGGAGGGGCGAGAAGATACCAGTCGAGATCCCGACGCACCTGGCCGCGGTGCTCGACTTCGACTCGGGGCCTGTGGCGACCCTCGTGACGAGCTTCGACATCCATAGCCACCATCACCCCTGCATCGAGATCTACGGCTCGGAGGGCTCGCTCAGCGTGCCCGATCCCAACACCTTCGGCGGCCCGGTCTCGATCCGCAGGGCCGGCGACGAGGAATGGACCGAAGTGGAGCTCGAGCACCCCTGGCCCGACCAGAGCCGCGGCGCGGGCGTGGCCTCGATGGCCTACGCGCTGAAGAAGGGCACGCCGCACCGCGCATCGGGCGAACTCGCCTACCACGTCCTCGACGTGATGACGGCCGTGACCGACGCCTCCGAGAAGGGCCGCCACGTCAAGCTCAAGAGCACCTGCGAGCGCCCCGCGCCCGTGAGGATCGCCGCCACCGACGCCGAGCGGCTGGGGTAGGGGGGCGGTCACCGAGCAGCCCGATTAGCCGGGGGCGAGGTCGGAGCAGGGGGGCTCGAGAAAGAAACCCCACGTGTCGCAGGCCCAAGGGACCATTGTCATGTGCCTCTCACGAGCGGATGACCTACTTACAGAATTCGCCGAGGTCGTCGAGAACATCTATGGCGCGTATTTGGATGCCACTCACGGCTTCAAGAACATGGCAGAGCTTATTACGAAGTGCCAGAGCCAAATCCAGCAGTCGCTCGGAATAGCCCCGAGCCAGGCGGACAAGCTCCCCATGCACTATGGCGACAGCCCGCCCGAGGAGCCAGGCAGTGTTGTTCAACACACTGCCTCGCAGGGGGAGGTCAAAGCCCGGAATGCTCCAGATGGTCACAACCCACACCTAATGGCCAACATGTGCATCGTCGCTCTATATCAGTATTGGGAAGACCATTACCGCAAGGAGATCCAGAAGTCCCTTGGCCTTCGCCCCAAACAGAAGATACGGATGCCGATATTCGGTGATCTCAAGAACCTAAGAAATTCAATAATCCATCACCGATCCGTAGCCAAGCCAGAGGTCGCCAAGAACACGGTTATCACTTCTTTCGCGGCGGGTGACGCCATCGAGATCGACGCGGCTGGTTTCTACACCATTATAGAGGAAGTACGGAAGGCGATTGAAGAGCTTGGGCGTGCCTTACAGGTCGGTGGAATCGACGCGTTCGTCTCGAAAGACTCGTGACGGCGCCCATCCCATGGAACCGATAGTACTTCTTGTCGTGAAGTCCCCGTGATCCAAAAAACCTCTAGGTGCGTTATAACCCGCGGCATATAATGACGATGATTCCTTGAGGCATATCTCGAGGAGCGCGATGATCACCTTCGCAAGGCCCTGGTGGCTGCTCATCATCATCCCCGCCGCGGCGGTGGTGATCGTGCCCATGGTGCGCCAGGGATCTGGCCGGAGAGAGTGGCCCGTGGCGGCGCTGAGGCTGCTGGCGCTCGCGGCGCTCGCGGGGGCGCTGGCCGGGGCGTCGGCCCGGTCGACCTCATCCGGCGCGGCCGCCTGCATCCTCGTCGACGTCTCCGAGAGCGTGGGCGACCTCGAGGCCGTCGCGCGGCTCGCCGGCCACGTCGAGGCGGCGGTGCCCGAGGAGCTCCCCGTCGCCGTCGCCGCGTTCGCGGGAGACTTCCGCGTCGTCCGCCCCCTCGGCGAGCCGCCCGGGGCGCTCAGGCTCTCCGAGATCGCTCCCGGCCTGCGGCCCGCCCGTACTGACATCTCAGCGGCCCTCGGCCGCGCCGCGGCGGTTCTGCCGCAAGGCACCGCGCGTCTGCTGGTGCTGATATCGGACGGCAGGGAGAACTCCCGTGGGCGCTCCGCCGAGGCGACGGCCTCGCGGCTCGGCGCCTCCGGCGTCAAGGTGATTACCCTCCCCGCGCCCGACCCCGGCCCGGGCGACCTCTTCGTGCAGGATATCGACCTGCCCGGCCGCGTGAGCGCCGGCCGGCCCTTCTCCGTGACCGTCACCGTCGCGGGGACGAGCCCCGGCACCGCCCAGGTCGTGCTCCGGAGGACCCCCGGCGGCGACGTCGTCTCGCGTCGCGAGGTCGACCTCAGGTGGGGGGAGTCGGCGAGGGTCGTCTTCCGCGACCGCGCGAAGGGACGCGGCTTCGTCACGTACGCCGCGGAGGTCCTCTCGGCCGAAGACCCCGCCCCGGCGAACAACGCCGCCTCGGCGGGCCTCTGGGTGGAGGGCCCGTCGAAGGTGCTGCTCGTGCGCCCGGCGGGGGGCGCCGCCAGCGCCGCCGCGGCGCTTCTCGGCTCCCGCGCGGGGGCCTCCTTCGAGGTCGTCGAGAATGCCATCGCCAGATGGGCCCCGTCGCCGAGCGACCTCGAGGGCTTCTCGGTCGTCGTGCTCGAGAACGCCGGGGAGAATCTGCTGGGCGAGGCCGCGCAGAAGAGGCTCGTATCTTTCGTGGTCGGCCGCGGAGGAGGACTGCTAGTGCTCGGCGGGCCCCGGGCCTTCGGCGCGGGCGGCCTGACCGACGAATCGCCACTCGCCGCCGTTCTGCCCGTCAGCCTCGAGCCGCCCGACACGCGGCGCGCTCACGCCGTCTTTTGCCTCGACCTCTCGGAGAGCATGGCCGCCTCCGCCGGCCCCGTGGATGGGGCGCGGTCCAAGTTCGACTTCGCCCGCGAGGCCGTCGCCTGGGCCGCGGGCGCGCTCGGTGAGACCGACGCCGTCTCGGTCGTCACCTTCAGCGAGTCGGCCTCCGCCCCCGTCACCAAGATGCCCGCCGGCGACTCGAAACGCCTCGAGAACGCCCTCAGGAAGATGCGCCCGGCAGGCGGCACCGACCTGCTCGCGGGCGTGAAACTGTCGGCGGCGCTCCTGAAGGAGGTAGAGGCCGAGGCCAAGCACATCGTTCTGCTCTCGGACGGCGAGCCCACGCGTGGAGGCCCTGACGTAGGCGATGCCCTCGTCGAGGTAGCCCGCGAGATCGCCCGGTCGGGCGGAACGCTCGACGTCGTCGGGGCCGACCCCGACAAGAAGCACGCCGAGCTCCTCGGCATGATGGCCGCGGCCGGCAAGGGCGCCCTTCACCTCGAGGCCAGGCCCGAGCGCCTCCGCGACCACTTCCGCAGGATCGTCCTCGCCAAGACGCGGGAGTTCGTCCGCGCCGAGAGATTCCGCCCGAAGGAGACCAGCGAGCATCCCGTGACGCGCGACCTGGGCCCGCCCCCGCTGATTGACACGCGCAACCGCGTCTCCCCCCTTCCCGGGTCGACCGACATCTGGTCGGTGCCGGGCGAGACGCCGGAGCCCGTCCTCTCGGTCTGCCGGCGCGGGATGGGCCGCTCGGCTGTGCTCGCGACGGGGCTGCACGAGGGGTGGGCGGGAGAGATGGCGTCATGGCGCGAGCGGGCCAACCTGCTCGGCCGGCTGGTGCGCTGGTGCGAGGCCGAGCCCGGAGATCACTCCGTCACCGCGGCGGCCGTGGAATCGGCCACCGGCACGCGCCTGCTGGTCACCGTCCGCACGCGGAGCGGCGAGACGCTCGACGGGGCCGAGCTCACCGCCGAGCTCGATTGCGCGGCGTGGAAATCCCCCGTCACTACCCGCATGGTCCAGACGGGGCTCGGGCGCTACCGCAGCGAGTCCTCTCTGCGGGCCACCACCGCGGCCAGGGAGCCCGTGAGAGTGGCGCTTCGCGAGCTTGCCCCCGCCGGCGAGGGCAAGCTGCTGGGGCGGACCACGCTCAAGGCGCTCCCGCCCGAGGAGCTCACCCGTCTCGGCAGCGACCGGGTCCTCCTCGGCCGCGCGGCCGAGGTCTCGGGCGCCTCGCTCACAGAATCGGCGGGAGAGGCGGCGGACGAGGTCCGGCGGCTTTCCGAAGAGGCGTCGGCCGCCGCGCGGCGGCCGCTCGCCGGGCCGCTGGCGATAGCGGCGCTCTTGGTCTTTCTGCTGGAACTCGGCCTGCGGGCGATTCGCCGGCCGGGGGGGCAGGCGGCTGCGGTTTGACTCAGTCCCCGCCCGGCGCCATGAGCCGCCGGAGACGCGCGTACTTCGATTCGGTGCCCGGCGAGAACTTCACCCCCACGCGCGTCAAGAGATCCTCCACGGCTTCGCGGCACGCCTGGGCCTCCGACTCGGCGGCGATCTCCATCTCGACCTCGACGTGCTCCTCGCCGACGGGGTAGGCGACCGTGTCGAGGCAGAGCTCGCCCCCGGTGTGCCCGGGGGCGGCGTATACCTCTCTCATCGTCGAAAAGCCGCCGACAACGACCAGCCCCTGCGACCCGAGGCCGCCCTCACCCAGCGCCTTGCCCGCGGCCTCGAGGATGGGCTTGGCCGCATCGTGCCCCAGGACGAGCGAGAACGAGCCGGAGGTGGACGCGTCCATCACCTCGTCGAGATCGAGCCGGCTTTCGATCTCCTCGCGGACGGCCAGGCTCCCCTCGACCCGCTCCGAGAACTTGCACGTCAGGATCGCGCGCGGCTCCGCCACCTGGGGCCTCTCGATCCGGAGGCGAAGCGCCGCCCGCACGGCGAGCAGCGTGCGGCCGGGGGTGTCGAAGAAGAAATTGTACTGGCGGATTCTGTCCTCGGGCGACCCGAGCTCCTCCCGCAGCTTCGAGGCGTCGTCGGAGGACTCGAGCACGTACTTCAGCTCCACTTCCTTCCCGTCCGGCAAGGTCTCCCCCCCCCAATAGAAAAGCCCCCGGGCCGCTGAGGCGCCGGGGGCCGTATGATCCGGGAGCCCGTCAGATATCCCTGAGCTTCTTCTCGGCCTCGGCGGCGTAGGAGGTGCCGGCGAACTCCGAGGTGATCCGCAGCAGGAACTCCTTCGCGCGCCCCTTCTGTCCGTTCAGGAGGTAGTTGTTGGCCATGTTCATCCACTTGGGGCAGAGCTTCTCGGCCATGAGCTCCTTGTCGACCTTCAGAGCCTCCTGCACGGCGGGGTCCTTCTCGACCTCGTCCAGCCGCTTCTTGGCCTTCATGGCGGCAACCTGGCCGGGGTACTGCGAAATGACTTCCCTGAGCTTGCCAACCGCGCCCGGATAGTTCTCGGCGTTCAGCTCGCCCAGAGCATCGGCGTAGAGCACCGCCGCGGCGGCGCGCGGCGTGTTCTTGAGGATGCGCAGCTTGCCCTCGGCCTTCTTGGAGACATCGGTGAACGGGAAGGTGGCGACGATAGTGGCGAGCTCCTCGGCGGCCGCGGCATACTCGGTCTTGAGCAGCATCAGCTCGGCGGCCTGCAGGCGCTGCTCGCCGATCTTCTCGATCTCCATGAGCCGGGACTTCGACGACTGCACCATCTTCTCCGAGCCCTTGACCGTGGCCGAGGCCACGTCCTCGTAGTAGTTGCGCGCGGTCGAGTAGTTCTCCTCCTTGAAGGCCTCCTCCGCCTTCTTGAAGAGCTCCTTGATGAGGCCGAGGTTCTCCTTCATCGCCTTCTTGATCTCGGCCCGCCTTCTCTTCTCCTCGGCGCGCTTGCGGGCCGCCTCCTGCCTCTGCTGCTGCTGGCTCTGGTTGACGGAGTTCTGAAGGTCGCGTCTCTGCTCGTTCGTGAGGCGGCTGAGAATGCTGTTGGGGATGTCCACCGCGAGGGCGGAACCCGCAAACAGCAGCACCGGACACAGTATCGCCAAAGCTCTGGGGCGCATGGCTATCTCCCTACTATCGGAAGGAGCACGCTCTCTCTACCTATATAACATTACGCTCAGGGGCGGGTCACTGTCAAGGCCTTTTTCCGCTCCCCGGCGCGCCCGCCAGCGGCGCTTCCGCGTCGCGATCGCGCCGCATTGCCCGATCGCCGCCCTACGGCCTCCTTTTGGCCGTTGACAGCCCGGCCGCCGACACGTATACGTGAGCCTGTCGGACGTGTCTATTTCGTCATCTGGCCGGAGCCGGAACCCATGTCGAAACTCACCTCCCTCCTGAACGAAAAGCCCGTCGTCGTCGCCGACGGCGCCTGGGGCACAGAGCTCGCCCGCCGCGGCCTCCCGGCCGGGGCAGCCCCGGAGCTGTGGAACGCCGAGCGCCCCGACGAGGTCCGCGCCGTCGCGGCATCATACGTGGCCGCAGGCTCGGATGTCATCCTCACCAACACCTTCGGGGGCTCGCCGCCGAAGCTCGCTAAGGCCGGCCTCGAAGGCCGCTGCGACGAGCTGAACCGCCTGGGGGCGGAGCTCTCGAAGGAGGCGGCTGGCGGGGGGGGGGACACGGCGCTCGTCATCGCGTCGGTGGGCCCGACGGGCGAGCTGCTCGAGCCGCTCGGCACGCTCACCGAGGGGGACGCGGTCTCGTTCTTCGCACGCCAGATTTGCGCTCTCGCCGCGGGCGGCGCCGACGGCGTTGTCATGGAGACCTTCATCGACCTGGCCGAAGCCAAGGCAGCCCTCCGCGCTGCGAAGGAGGCGACCGACCTCCCTGCGGTCGTGAGCATGACCTTCGAGAAAGGCGCTGCCGGCTACGCGACTGTGATGGGCGTCACCCCCGAGCGCGCGGCAAAGGAGCTGACGGCGGCCGGCGCCGACGCCGTGGGGGCCAACTGCGGGTCGGGGATAGATAACATGGTCGATGTCGCCCGGCTCCTGCGGCCGGCGACGGACCTGCCGGTCTGGATCAAGCCGAACGCCGGGATGCCGGAGCTCGTCGACGGGCGTACGGTCTTCCGCCAGACGCCCGAGGAGATGGTCGCGCGCGTCGCGGACCTCGTCGCGGCCGGGGCGTCCGTCATCGGCGGCTGCTGCGGCACGACCCCCGAGCACATCCGCGCCATAGTCGCCGAGGTGCGGCGGCTGTCGTCGTAGACTTCTCATCCAGCGTGGCCAGGAGCCTTGACTTCGCCCGCGCCGCGGGATACCATGAAGGTGCCAGGGCGGGCCGTGAAGGGGCGGATTGCTCCACACATTAATCGGCGTTCTTGTGAGTTCATTTGGTGAGGACCACACCAATGCCCTCAACGCTGCCGGAAAGAAGAACGTTACGGTGAAGGGCTATCCGGAAAAGGTCGGCTTTGAGCCGGATGGACGTGGAAAGCATCTTGCCGCATTAGGTGTAGGCAAGGCCCTTGAAGTCAGCAGCGCCAATCCGGAGTGAGGTCGGAGGTGCCAAAATGACCTTTAAGGCCACGGTGATTGCTGTTCTTGCCCCGCCGCTGTTGGCGGGCTGTGTGGACCCTCAAAGGATGCCGCCCTACCGATTGATGGCCATTGAGATGAGAATGCAGGAATGGGCTGAGAATAGGGGGGGCGAGGAGTACGATTTCACGCGAGGGTACATTAGATTCTGCTTTGCGGGGCCGGCAGCCGTGCCCGAACTTGTCGAGGGCTTTGACAGCGACAGGAAGAAGAACCGTGATCTGGCAGCCTACATCCTGCACGGGCTGACCAGCAATGATCGGTGGCCAGAGGCTTACGAGTTCGCCGTCAAGCGTCTCAAACGCCTTCCGCGCCCAGCGTCCGAGGAGGCCGGAAGCCTGCTCTACGCACTGGCCAACGGGGACATCAGGGGATATCCTGAGGTCCTCCCCTTCGCCGCGACCTACCTGGAGGACGAGCAGACAGCTCGCACGTTCCTGATCAACAGTCCCGATAACCGGGTCGAGATGCGAGCATGCGACTTCGCCGCCTACATCGTCCAGGTGCTGTCCGGGGTCGACTTCGGCTTCCCGCTGACCCACCAGGCGGGGCACCCACGCGATGTCGAGGTATGCCCGGCGTACCGGAGCGACAAAGCCGTTCGGAAGGCCCGCGCCTGGGTCGAAAAGAACATGGTGATGTGGGAAGCCGGCAAGAAGATTTTCATCATGCCGAGCGCGCTCAGGAAGAAATGACAGCGGCTTCAGGAACTCCGGCCGGCGGCCTCGCATCGCCGCGGTTTTGAGGGAGTGTACACAATCATGTCAACAGTCCGTTCGCAGCGATAAAGGCCCGTATTTGCCGAACGGCGGCTGCAGGCTCCGTCCGGACTTCACCCACTGTGCATAATCCTCTCAATAACCCCGCAGCATCCTACATATTCGGCCTTTAAGCGCCCGAAGAAATATCGAAAAAAAGCGCCCCTCGGCTATTGACAAGTGCCCGTTTGCATTGTACATTCCTACGTCCCCCAGCTGCACCGGGGGGCCGGACGTGACGGCAGAGCCAGGCGTCGTGCCTTGGCGGAGTCCGGGCGTCCGAAGCGGTCGAAGGCGGATGCGGACACGGGCCGGGAGCTCCTAACCGGCGGCCCTCGTCTGCGAGCACCGCCGATGCAGCCGCCGCCGGCCGGCTGGGGGGTGACCCCTCGCGCGACCGGCAAAGTGGTGCCGGCCCCTGAAGGGCTTCGGGCGCAAACGATGCGCCGGCACGGGGCTGGGGCCGGCGGGAGCGATCCCGTCGGCCGCCGGCTCGCATTCGAACGGGAAGGAACGGGCATGCAAGGGCTCCCGCATGCGAGAGGAGGTGTCACATGGGTCCATGACACTAATCGGGGCCTCGCGGCGGCGATCCGCCTACAGCCACCCCGTCATCTCGGCAAGCAGCCTCGCGTAGTGGATGAAGTCGGGCCACGAGATGTCGGGCGGCACTCCGTGGTCGCAGCCGGGGATGTAGCCGCCGTCGCGCATGACGGGCTCCACGCGGCGCAGCTCCTCCTCGATAGCCCTGCCCCCCCTGGCGATGAGCCGCTTGTCGACGCCCTGCCGATACGCCATGTCCCGGCCGAAGATCCGGCGGTACTCGTTGATGTCGTTGCCGGCGGCCACCTCGAGCGGATCGCAGACGTTGATGCCGGACTCGATCCAGATGGGGATGAGCTCGTCGATCTTGCCGTCCGAGTCCATATCGATGAGCGGCACCCCGGCCTGCCTCGCCTCGGCGACCCAGCGGTCGTAGCACGGCCGGAGAAAGGAGCGCGCCATCGCCGGCGAGATCATGGACTTCTCCTTGTAGGCCATGTCCTCGCTGATCTGGATGCGGTCGACGACGCCGGCGTCGAGGAGGGGTTTCAGCATCTCCGAGATGTAATTCTCCCAGAAGACGCACATCTCCTTGATGAAGTCCGGCTCCTCGATGAACATCATGCAGAGAGGCTCGAAGCCGCACCACTCGCGCATCTGCCAGAACGGCCCCGAGAAGCTGACGCCGACCACGTAGTCGCGATCCCTCATCGCCCGGCAGCGTTCGTCGAAGTCGTCCGGCCAGCGCTCGGCGTCCTGAGCGTTATAGCGCCACTTCATCTCCTTCTCGAACTCCTCCGGCGACGCCACCGGGAACTTGTGCCACTTGCGGGTGACGAAGTCCTTGGCGCTGCGGATGTACGTGTAGTCGTACTCGTCGGAGATCTCCGTGACGTTCCCCATCCAGTCGCGGACGATGTAGTGCCCGTCCTTGTGCTCGAGCACCTTCTCCTCGAACGTCGGCACCATCCGGAACGTGACGCCCGGCGAAACACGGGGCTTCGTCGGCGCCGGCACCACGAGACCGATCTCCTCGTGGAGGACCTCCGACCACGGACGATCCGCCGGAAGCCCCTGCTGCCGCCACTTCGCCAGCGTGGATTCGCGCGGCCCTCCCGGCTGGAAAGGGATGCAGTCGGGCGTCCCGAAAGTGAGCGTCTCAAGGAACCGCTCGCGCGCAGTCATCGTGTCGGTCGCGGCCGTCATCTCTGGTCCTCCCCGTTCCGGACGGGCACTGCCGCCTCCCGTCTCGGCAGAATATTACCCCGGTTTGCGCTTGACGTCGTCCATCTAATGGCCGTAAGATGTATAGAAATGGGACGCCGCAGACCATACGCCTCCGCCGGGCAGAAGTCTCAACCTGCGGGATACCGCTTTAATACTGATGAGTACGAGCATTTCCAGACCATCTACGTCTCCCGGGGCAAACTCATATTTGAGACGGACGGCGCCGATCGCATCCTCGGCCCCGGCGGCGCCGTCTGCCTGCGGGAGGGCTCCGCCTTTACGCTCCGCTGCGAGGGGATCGGCTACAGCGGCGTCTTCTACTCCGCCGTCGGCGAGAGGACGCCGCAGTTCTTCGGGGTATCCGCCGCCCTCGTCGCCGACCCGGATATGCGTGCCGTCGCCGGCATGATGGAGAGGGAGATCGCGTCGCCCGGCACGGGGTCGGAGGAAATGCTCCTGTCGCTCGGCCGCACGCTCGCGTGGCACTCGGTCCGGCTCGGGACGCTGGAGAGGCACCGCCAGCAGCGTCTCGACCATACGCGCTACTGGGCCGACGCCGCGCGCCAGGCGCTCGAGTCCACCGTATACACGGGCAGGGGCGCGCGGGAGGTGCTGGCCTCCCTGGGCCTCTCCTACCGGCAGCTCTCCCGGCATTTCCGGCACCACGTGGGGATGTCGCCCAAAGCCTACCAGGTCCGCGCCCGCGTCGCCGAGGCCGAGAGGCTGCTCTCGGAAACACACCTGCCCGTGACCACGATCGCCTACGAGCTCGGCTACTCGAGCTCTCAGCATTTCGCAACCCAGTTCCACTCGGTGACGGGGCTGACGCCGTCGGCCTTCCGCGACCGCGGCAGGGGGCAGACGTGACATCGCGCGAGGCAATCCGAGAGCGTCTCCGCGCCCGGCCGTCCGATGGCGGGCCCCGCCCGTCTGGGGCTGCTGCCGATCACCGGCCCGTGGAGGCCCCCACCGGGCAACATCCCATATATTGTGCTTTTTGCGCAGCGATATGCCCCTGGTTGTGCTTGACCGGGCCGGGGCGATCTGCTATAAGGACCCTTTCGCGCACCCGGAGGCCGCGCGGGCGCGTCTCCGGAAAGACCAGAGAAGCCAGACTGACGGAGGTGGAACGTGCTCTACCGCGTCGAGGTGGCGGCCAACTCCGACAAGCTCGACCCCACCGGGGCGGGCACGGCGGCCGACATCGGGGACCTCGGAATCAAGGGCGCGGGCAAGGTCCGGACCGTCGTCGTCTACGTCCTCGAGACCGATGCCGGGCGGCAGGCCGTCGAGCGTTTCGCCGAGCACGTGCTGGCGGACCCGGTGGCCGATTTCTTCAGTGTCGACGGAGCGGCCCTGGATGAGTCTGCCGACGGGCTGAATGTGGTCGAGGTCGCCCGCAGGGCCGGAGTGATGGACCCGGTGGCGGCATCCGTCATCAAGTCGGCCGCCGACATCGGTATTGAGATCACCTACGCGGCGACCAGCCGCAAGTTCCTCATCTACGGGGATCTCACGGACGCCGAGCTCGAACTCGTCTGCCAGAAGGTCCTGGCGAACCCTACGGTCGAGGAGTACTTCCTCGGCGGCCGCGCGGAGGCGCACAAGCCCGAGACCCCCGAGTACCACTTCGAGCTCGTCACCGTCCGCCTTCTCGGCGCCGACGACGCCGAGCTCGAGCGCATCAGCCGCGACGGGCAGCTGTTCCTGAATGTAACGGAGATGCGCGAGATCCAGAAGCACTTCGACAAGCTCGGCCGCGATCCGACCGACATCGAGCTCGAGACGCTGGCGCAGACGTGGTCCGAGCACTGCGTTCACAAGACGTTCCGCGGCAAGGTGAAGATAGACGGCCGCACAATAGACAACCTGCTGAAGACCACCATCGCCCGCGTCACGCGCGAGCTCGACAAGCCCTGGTGCGTCTCGGTCTTCGAGGATAACGCCGGCGTCATCCGTTTCGACGCGAAGAACAACGTCTGCTTCAAGGTCGAGACGCACAACCACCCGTCGGCCATCGAGCCCTACGGCGGCGCGGGCACCGGTATCGGCGGGGTCATCCGCGACCCCCTGGGCACGGGGATGGGCGCCAAGCCCATTCTGAACACCGATATCTTCTGTTTCGGCCCGCCGGACTACCCGCACGAGAAGGTGCCGCGGGGCTGCCTGCATCCCAAGCGGATAATGAAGGGCGTCGTGGCGGGCGTGCGCGACTACGGCAACCGGATGGGCATCCCGACCTCGAACGGATCGGTCTTCTTCGACGAGCGCTACATCGGCAACCCGCTCGTCTATTGCGGCAACATCGGCCTGATGCCCAAGGAGATGTCCTTCAAGCACCCGCACTCGGGCGACGTCGTCGTGGTGATCGGCGGGCGCACGGGCCGCGACGGCATCCACGGGGCGACCTTCTCATCCGGAGAGCTCTCCGAAGATTCGGAGATGGTCTCCGCCGGCGCCGTTCAGATCGGCAACCCGATCGAAGAGAAGAAGATGGTCGACGTGCTGCTCGTCGCGCGCGACCGCGGCCTCTACAGCGCCATCACCGACTGCGGGGCGGGGGGGCTCTCGAGCGCCGTGGGCGAGATGGGCGAGGAGCTCGGCGCAGAGGTGGACCTCGAGAAGGTGCCGCTGAAATATGCAGGCCTCGCCTACTGGGAGATATGGGTCTCGGAGGCGCAGGAGCGGATGGTGCTGGCGGTGCCGCCGGGGAAGCTCGACGAGCTCCTCGCGCTCGCCGAGAGCGAGGACGTCGAGGCGACGGTGATCGGCAGCTACACCGACGACAAGGTGCTCCGCCTCCGCTACCGGGGCCGGCAGGTCCTCGAGCTCGACATGGGGTTCCTGCACCACGGCGTGCCGCAGATCGAGAGGACGGCGACCTGGACGCCCCCGCAGCACCCCGAGCCGGAGCTCGCCCCCAAGAAGGACTACGGCCCCGATCTGCTCGGCATACTCGCCGCGCCGAACGTCGCGTCGAAGGAATGGATCGTCCGCCAGTACGACCACGAGGTGCAGGGCACGTCGGTGCTCAAGCCCCTCGTCGGCGCCGAGAACGACGGCCCGGGCGACGCCGCGGTGATCGCGCCGGTGCTCGGATCGAAGCGCGGCATCGCCGTCTCGAACGGCATCAACCCGAAGTACGGCGCCATCGACACCTATCACATGGCCGCCTCCGCCATCGACGAGGCCGTAAGGCAGATCGTCGCCGTCGGCGGCAGCGTCTCGAAGACGGCGATCCTAGACAACTTCTCGTGGGGCAACACCGACAAGCCCGACCGCCTCGGGGCCCTCGTCCGCGCGTGCGAGGCCTGCTACGAGGTCGGCGTCGCCTACGGCACGCCCTTTATCAGCGGCAAGGACTCGCTCAACAACGAGTACCAGGTCGCCGGCGAGACGATCGTCATCCCCCACACGCTGCTGATAAGCGCGATGTCCGTCATGGCGGACGTGACGAAGGCCGTCTCGATGGACGCGAAGGAGGCGGGCGACCTGCTCTACATCGTCGGGCTGACGAAGCGAGAGCTCGGCGCCTCCCACTACTGGGAGAGCTGCGGCTACATCGGCCAGTGCGTGCCCACGGTCGACACGAAGCTGGGTAAACGGGTATTCGCGGCCGTGGAGAAGGCCACTAAGAGCCGCCTGGCACGGGCGTGCCACGACCTCTCGGAGGGCGGCCTCGCCGTCGCTGCGGCCGAGATGGCCTTCGCGGGCATGATCGGCATGGATATCGACCTGCGCGAGCTGCCGGTGGCCGAAGACGTCACGCGCGACGACGAGGCGCTCTTCTCGGAATCGAACAGCCGCCTGCTGGTGGAAGTGGGCCCGTCGAAAAGGCGCGCCTTCGAAAAGGCCTGCGGGAAAGCGCCCCACGCCTGCATCGGCAAGCTGGTCAAGTCGCCGCGGCTGAAGATCAAGGGGCTCGACGGCAAGGTCGTCGTGAACGAGAATATCTCCGATCTGAAGAGTGCCTGGAAGGGCACACTGGACTGGTGAGAGATGCCCAAGCCTAGAGTGATAGTCCTCAGGACCGCCGGCAGCAACTGCGACGGCGAGACGAAGTTCGCCTTCGAGCTCGCCGGCGCGAAGGCCGAGCTCGTCCACGTCAACCGCCTGCGCGACCGCTCCGCGCGCCTCCGCGACTACGAGATACTCGCCATCCCCGGCGGCTTCACGTACGGCGACGACATCGCGGCGGGGCGGGTGCTGGCGAACGAGATGACCTCGGCGCTCGCGGAGGAGCTCGGCGAGTTCGTCGAGGCGGGCAAGCTCGTCATAGGCATCTGCAACGGGTTCCAGGTGATGGTGAAGACTGGCCTGCTGCCCGACGCCAGGGTCAGCGCGGCGCACTGCCCGACGACGCTCGCGCCGAACGACTCCGGCAAGTTCGAGGACCGATGGGTGCATCTCGCCCCGGGGAAGTCGAAGTGCGTCTTCACAGAAGGCATCAAGCGGATCTACCTGCCGATCGCCCACGGCGAGGGCAAGTTCCTGGCCAACAAGCCGTCGGTCCTGAAAGCGCTGGAGAAGGGCGGACAGGTCGCGTTCCGGTACGTCGATCCGAAGGGGAAGAGCGCGGGCTACCCGTGGAACCCCAACGGATCGAGCGCCGACATCGCCGGCATCGCCGATCCCTCGGGGCGTCTGCTCGGGATGATGCCCCACCCGGAGCGGCACATCTTCGGATACCAGCACCCGAGGTGGACGCGGGGCGGGAAGCTCCCGAAGTACGGCGACGGCTTTCTGCTGTTCAAGAACGGCGTGGACTTCGCCCGCCGGAACCTCTGCTAGGCAGTGGCCCGCCGTTTGCATGTACGTATGGTGATTGGCTGCTCGCGGACCACTTTCTGGGCCACTGCGCCGGACCGCGTGCGCAGGCCACGGGGTGAGATGAGATGACCGACGCCCGTGAAATGGTCGCGATCCTCGATTTCGGTTCGCAGTACGCGCAGCTGATCGCGCGGCGCGTCCGCGAGTGCGGCGTGTACGGCGAGATCGTCTCGCACGACATCACCGTCGATGAGGTGCGCGAGCGCTCGCCCCGCGGACTGATACTCTCCGGCGGGCCGGCGAGCGTGCTGGCCGATGGCTCGCCGCGGACGTCCGAGGGCATATTCGAGGCCGGCGTGCCGGTCCTGGGTATCTGCTACGGCATGCAGCTGATGGCCGAGGAGCTGGGCGGCCGGGTCGCCCGCGCGGCCGGGGGAGGGCGCGAATACGGTCCGGTCAGCCTGCAGGTCCTGAGTGACGGCGGCGCCGGCGCTCACGGCCTCTTCTCGGGCCTGCCGCGCCGGCTCGACGTCTGGATGAGCCACGGCGACCGCGTCGCAGGGGTGCCCGATGGCTTCGCCGCGACGGCGCGCACGGACACCGTCGACGTGGTCGCCATGGCCGATCCGTCGAGACGGCTCTACGGCGTGCAGTTCCACCCCGAGGTCGTCCACACGCCGCGCGGCAGGGACATCCTGGGGAACTTCCTCTTCGGCATCTGCGGCTGCGCCGGCGACTGGACGATGGAGAACTTCGTCGAGTCGAGCGTGGCCGACATCCGCTCTACCGTGGGCGGCGGCCGCATCCTCTGCGGCATCTCGGGCGGCGTCGACTCGGCCGTTGCGGCGGTGCTCTGCCACAGGGCGGTGGGCGACCGGCTCGACTGCGTCTTCGTCGACAACGGGCTGCTCCGGTCGGGCGAGGTGGACGAGGTCTCGGACGCGCTGGAGGCCCTCGGCGTCAGGCTCCACGTGGTCGACGCCACGGACGAGTTCCTCGACGCGCTCGCCGGCGTTGACGACCCCGAGCAGAAACGCATCCGCATCGGGAACACGTTCATCGAGATCTTCGAGCGCGAGGCCGAGCGCCTGGGCAAACCCGAGTTCCTCGCGCAGGGGACGCTCTACCCCGACGTCATCGAGAGCCGCTCGCCGCGCGGAGGCCCGTCCGCCACCATCAAGAGCCACCACAACGTCGGCGGCCTGCCCGAGCACATGAACTTCGACCTCGTCGAGCCGCTGAGATATCTCTTCAAAGACGAGGTCCGAAAGGTCGGCCGGCTGATCGGGCTACCCACCTGGATCGTCGAGCGCCAGCCCTTCCCCGGGCCGGGCCTGGCGGTCAGGATGGTCTCGGACGTCACGCGCGAGCGGCTCGCCGTGCTGCGCGAGGCCGACCGCGTCGTTCGCGAGGAACTCGCTTCGGCGACGGTGGACTTCGAGATATGGCAGGGCTTCGCCGTGCTGCTGCCGGTTCGCTCGGTGGGCGTCATGGGCGACGAGCGGACCTACGAGAACGCGGTGGTGCTGCGCATCGTCACCTCCGAGGACGGCATGACCGCCGACTGGGCGAGGCTGCCCCACGACCTGCTCGCGAAGATATCCTCGCGCATCGTCAACGAGGTGAAGGGCGTCAACCGCGTCGCCTACGACATTACCTCCAAGCCCCCCGGCACGATCGAGTGGGAATGACATGATCGCGCTCATCGACTACCGGGCCGGCAACCTGAGGTCGGTCCGAATCGGTCTAGAGCGCGCGGGGGCTCAGGTCACCGAAGCGAAGACGGCCTCCGACCTGCAGGGCTGCTCGGGGGTCGTACTCCCCGGCGTCGGCGCCTTCGGGCAGGGGATGGACAACCTGCGCAGGCAGGGGCTGGTCGGGCCGCTCCAGGAGTGGGCGGGCTCAGGCAAGCCGCTCCTCGGCATCTGCCTGGGGCTGCAGCTCCTCTTCGACGAGTCGGACGAGCTCGGCCGGCACGAAGGGCTGGGCATCCTCCCGGGCCGCGTCGAGAGGCTGCCGGAGGGGAAGGGCCTGAAGATCCCGCAGATCGGCTGGAACTCGGTCGAGAGGACGCCGCACGCCGCCGGCTCGCCCTATTCGGCGGCGCTGCCGGAGGGGGCCTATTTCTACTTCAACAACTCGTACGTCGTGAAGCCGGCCGACGCCGAGACCTCGCTCGCGACGACGGATTACGGCGAACCGTTCTGCTCGGTCGCCGGGCGCGGCGGCGTCTTCGCCGCACAGTTCCACCCCGAGAAGAGCGCCGAAGCCGGGCTGAGGATACTCGAGCGCTTCGTCGAGCTGGCCGCAGCTGCGTCTCCCCAATGAGCGGGGAGGCGGTTGCAGAGGGTTGACGCGAATGCACGCAGACGGGAGTTACCGGGAGCGACGGCGCAGGGCCCGCGGGGGATCGCGGGCGGCGTGGGTGCCGCTCCTGTCGGCGATCCTCGGCGCGAGCGTGCTGGTCGGCTGCCGTCCGCTCGCGGAGAAGTTCTCTCTGCAGCGCGGCAACCTGCTCTTCCAGGACCTCGACGCCGGGCCGCTCTGCGATGCGATCGAGAAGGTGACGGAGGGCTGTCGCGGTGCGATGTTCTCGCACGTCGGGATCGTGGCGCGTTCGGCGGATGCGCGGCTCGTCGTTCTGGAGGCGGTCCCGGACGGCGTCAAGATGACCGGCCTCGCCGAGTTCCTTGCCCGCAGCCAGGACAACCGGGGCGCGCCCAAAGTGGTAGTCGGCCGCCTGCTGCCCTGCCATCGCGGCCTGATTCCGCGCGCGCTCGCGGCGGGCGAGCCGCTGCTCGGCAAGCCCTATGACGGTCTCTTCGCCATCGGGAACGACCGGTACTACTGCTCGGAGCTCATCTACGAGATATTTCGCGAGGCGAACGGCGGCCGGCCGTTCTTCAGGCTGGCGCCGATGACCTTCAAGGACCCGGCCACGGGGGCCACGATGCCGGCGTGGGTCGACTACTTCCGCGAGCTCGCGGCCCCGGTTCCGGAAGGGAAGCCCGGCATCAACCCGGGCGGAATCTCCCTTTCTCCGCAGGTGGAGATCGTGCATGCCTACGGAAGGCCCGCGGGCTGGTGACATGGCCGCACGGAGGCCCCGATGCTGACGAAGCGGATAATCCCCTGCCTCGACGTCGCGGGCGGCCGCGTGGTCAAGGGCATCAGGTTCCAGGACCTCCGCGACGCAGGAGACCCGGTAGCCGTCTCCGAGCTCTACAGCGACGAGGGCGCCGACGAGATCACCTTCCTCGACATCACCGCCACCATCGAGGGGCGCGAGACCATACGCAAGGTGGTCGAGAAGGTCGCGGAGCGCGTGATGATCCCCCTGACCGTGGGCGGCGGCATACGCACCGAGGAGGACGCCGCCGCGGTGCTCCGCGCAGGCGCCGACAAGGTCGGCATCAACTCCGCCGCGGTGCGCAGCCCCGAGATCATCACGGCGCTCTCCGACCGCTTCGGCGCCCAGTGCGTGGTGGTCGCCATCGACGCCAAGCGCCGCGACGACGATCGCGGGGCCGGCGGCGGCTGGGAGGTGTACATCGACGCCGGCCGCACCCCCACCGGCCGCGACGCCGTCGAGTGGGCGGCCGAGGCAGACCGCCTCGGAGCGGGAGAGATACTGCTGACCAGCATGGACTGCGACGGGACTCAGGATGGCTATGACACCGAGCAGCTCGCCACGATAGGCGACGCCGTGAGCATCCCGGTTATTGCCTCAGGCGGGGCGGGCACGCTCGAGCACCTTTACGACGCGCTCGCCGAGGGCAGAGCGGACGCCGTGCTCGCGGCCTCGATCTTCCACTACGGCACCTTCAAGATACGCCAGGCGAAAGAGTACCTGCGCTCGCGGGGCGTGCCGGTCAGGCTCTGAGCTCCCGGCCGCCCTCAAAGCGTCAGGGCTTGACGATGACCAGCTTCTGTCCGACCCGGATCTCGTCAGGATTCCGCAGGTGGTTGGCCCTCACCAGCGCCTCAATGGTCGTGCCGTGGCGGCGGGCGATCGTCGAGAGGACGTCGCCCGGCTTGACGGTGTAGTACTTCGCTCCGGGCAGAAGCCCCGAGTCGCGCGGCCGCTGCGTGAGCCTGCGCGCGCCGCGCTCGATGGTGAGGGGCTTTATGACGCCCGGCCACTCCCCCGCGTCGACGACCTCGAGACGGTACTTCTTCACCGCGGCATATCCCCGCGACCGCTGCCACTCGGCGTTCGCGGCGTCGATCACGCCCGCTAGGCCGGCCGCCCGCTGACCCGCGGCGCGCTCGGTCGCCTCGCCCTTAAGCAGGAAGAAGCTCTCCTGACGCGTGTTGTAGTCGACCCACGTGGCCAGGTCGCCCGGCTCCGGCCCGGCGGCATCGGAGATGGAGAGCTTCATCGACTTGATGAAAGCCATGAGCTCCGGGCGGGACGGCACCTCCAGGGGAGTCAGCTTGACGTGGTAGCCGGCTCCCTTGGCCCGCGGCCGCCGCCGGAGCCTGATGCGCATCGCCTGGTTCGCGGCGTTGACCTCGACCGCGTAGCTGACGGAGTCGGCGAGCTGGATGTCGACGTGCTCCCTCGCGAAGGCCAGCCGCACGATCTGGTTGCAGCCCGTCCTGTCCGGCTGTTCCAGCCGCTCGTCCGTCCTCCCCCACAGGAGCATCTTCGGCGGGGTCGGAATGTACCGGATGATCGTCTCGTCGGCGCCGAGAAGCTTGACGTAGATGTGATCCTCCCACGGCTCGCCGGAGATCGCGATGACGTGCATGAACTCGATGCGCGGCGCCGCGGTCTGCCCGCTCCGCTCGGGAGGCACGAAACGCTCTTCGATGCCGAAGCCCGCGATCTCGACGTACTCGAGGCCGGTGAGAGCCTCCGCGCCGCGGCCGGACGCGACCAGGCCCCGCCATGCCGAGGCCCTCGCCTCCGGCGAGCCGCTCCTCAGCCTCCACAGCCGGAAGCTCGCTACCACCGGGCCGCGAAAGAGGATGAGCACGACCATCGCCGCGAGCACGGCCCCCGCGAATGCCAGCTTGTGGAGGCCGCGCCCCGACCGGCGGCTCGAAGGTCCGAAGTCTTCACTGGAGTACATCAGGTCTCCTGCGGCGGCCAGTGTGCTATTATATCTACGACCACCACCGTTTCAAGGGTCTCCCGGCTCGATTTTGTGCCTTCGGGCCGGCCATGCCGGAGCGCGGCGATAATGTCACCAAAAGGTAACACGTGTTACCTAAATGCCACACCCCTGAGAAGAGTATAGACGCCGCCGCTCAGCACTTCGGCCTCACAGGCCCATTCTGACGGCAGAATTCGCCGTCTGCACGTGTTGCACGATTGAATCGTGGCACGGCCTTTGCTGTTCTCTTGGTAGCGGTCGCTGGGCACAGGGGGACCAGGCGGCCCTTGAGCGAGGCGCTGAGATGAGCGGAAAGCGAAACCGCGACCTGAAACCTGGCCAGCACTTCTCCGCCGGGCCGGGGCCGAGCGAGGACCTCGTCGGCAAGGCGGGAACGAGCGCCGTCAGGCACGAAGACGCCCAGCCCGGCGCTCGCCGCCCTGGTCGCCCGCCGACACGCCTCATGCGCGCCCCCAGCTCTTCCGCCCGGCTTGATTTCGCCGAGCTGAAGTGGAAGCTCAAACCCGACGTCCAGTTCTGCAGGGCGGGCGACTCGAAGGAATCCTACGGGAGCGTCCGCGCCGAGAGCTGGAAGCTTGACCAGCGGGGCATGATCCTCAAGCTCTGGCTGCCCAACCTCGAATGGCTGAAGTACCTCCTGACCAATCAGGTGCTCCTGAAGATCGACATCCCGATGCCGTCTCTCGGGGCGAAGGTCAGCGTTCTCGGCCGCGTCGCGTGGGCCAACTCGGCCGACGACCCGGTCGGCGGCTTCGCCGTGGGCGTGGTCTTCGACAGGCTCAACGTTATAGACAGAGACAGGCTGCTGCGGTTCTCGACATCGATACGGTCTACCGCCCGGGGCCTTCCCTAAAAGGTCCCGATCTCTTCCCTCGCCGGGGAGGTCACCCGCGCACACGGCCTCCCCGGCCCTCTTTTTCAGGGCGCAGCATTCCGGCGAGGGAGCGAGCGCTACCGGTGCTTCTCGATCGTCTCGAGCATCGCCCGCACGTTCTCCATGGACGTCTCCGAGATAATGATGTTCGAGCAGCCCGTCACGACCTTGTTCGTCGCCTTCGCCTCCTCCAGGCACTCGCGCGTCTCGCGCCTGACGTCCTCCGGCGTGCCCGTGTGCAGCGTGTGGCTCGAGACGTTGCCGAACATCGCAATATGCGGGTATTTCTCGTTGACCTCGGGAGGGCTCATGCCGGCCCGGCGGTCGAACTCGTAGTGCCCGTCCAGGCCCGACGCCCCGTACATGTCCTCCGCGACGGCCCAGACGTTGCCGTCGGTGCCGAAGAGATGATAGGCGCCCAGGTCGTGGCACTTGTCGGAAATGCGTTTCAGGCAGGGCAGCATCAGGTCGTGGAAGACCTGCGGCGAGTACATGGGCCCCAGGTCCGAGGCGAAGTCGCCTCCGCCGAAGAGGACCTGAGCGCCCATCCGCGTGACCACCTCAATGTTCTTGAGCGACGTGGTCGTCTGCGCCTCCAGGTGCCTGGCCACGAGATCGGGCCTCAGCAGCGCCGCCTCGAGCCACGCGGGCTCGTCGATGGGGATGGAGGTCCACGGACCCGGAGCTCGCACCGCCAGCTCGTCGCCCGCGCGCTCGAGGGCGTACGCCAGATCGGCAAAGGACTCCTCGGTGGGCGCGGGCGCCTCGGCGCCGCGCTCGCTCCGCTCGACGATCGACTCGAGGTCCTCGAGGGTGAGGGGAGGGTGCTCGGAACCGTCGACGCGGTTGTAGAGCTCGGTCCGGATATCCAACTCCATCACCTCCCACGTTCCGTCCGCGTGCTCGTAGCGGAACGTGTACTCGTCGATCCGCTCCGTCGGCTTGACGTTGTAGCGCCAGTACGTCGGCCTGACCATGTCGTGGCCGCAGGCGAGGGCTATATCGAACGCGTCCTCGCGCGTGCGCTGCCGGAACTCCTCGTGGGCGTCGGGGCCGTTCCAGAGCGCGGCCGCCTCGCGCCACTGCTGCATGCCGCCCCCCACGTGGGCATCGCGCCCGAGGATCTCCGACGCGACGCGGCTCGAGAAGGAGATGTGCATGATGGGCGCGCGGTCGGGCTCGCCCCCCCCGCCCCCCTCCAGCACCGCCATGATGCGTTCCTTGCCTGTCATCTCGCCTCCTCAGAGCACGCGTGCCGGGCGCCTGCTGCGCATGAGACTATATCGGAACGCGCCTCGTGTCAAAGCCCTCGGCCGGCGGCCGCTCGGCCGAGGCTTGTAAGGACGCGCGCGGACGGCTATCATGATGCGCGGAGGGAGCGGCCGTGGCGGAGCGGTTCAGCGACGACGACCTGCGCGAGGCCGCCCGCCCGCACATCGGCGGGGACGCCGCCTTCATCCCGATACGCAGCGGCAAGTTCAACACCTCCTTCTTCGCCCGGGCCGCCGACGGAGCCGAGTATGTCATGCGGATAGCCCCGCCCGACTCGGCCGGCTTCATCTTCTACGAGCAGGGCATGATGGCGCAGGAGCCCGGCATCCACAGGCTGCTGCTCGAATCCACCTCCGTGCCGGTCGCCGAGATCATCGCCCACGATACTTCGCGCGAGGTGCTGCCGCGCGACTTCCTCATCATGCGGCGGCTTCCGGGCTCTCCGCAGAGCGAGACGGCGCTCGGCCCCCGCGAGACGGCGAGGCTCCTCGGCGAGCTCGGCTCGGCCCTGCGGCAGGTGCACGGTCTGACCGATCCCGCGGGGCGATACGGCTACCTGGGCGAGCACGGGTGCATGGAGCCGCAGGGCGACTGGGGCAGCGCCTTCGCGGTCATGTGGCACAAGATAATCGACGACATCGAGGGCTGCGGGGGCTACGCGAAGCAGGAGGCGGGCATCATGCGGGGCTTCTTCGACGCCAGCCGCCGGATATTCGACCACGCGCCGCCGGCCTCGCTCCTCCACATGGACGTCTGGGCCCAGAACATCCTCACCGACGGTGAGGGCCGGCTGACCGGCCTCGTCGACTTCGACCGCGCGCTCTGGGGCGACCCCGAGATAGAGTTCGCCGTGCTCGACTACTGCGGAGTCTCGCAGCCGGCCTTCTGGGAGGGCTACGGCGCGGAGCGACCCGACACGCGTGAGGCCGGGGCGCGCGGCGTCTTCTACTACCTCTACGAGCTGCAGAAGTACATAGTCATCGAGCGGCTTCGGCGCAGGGACGCCTCCCGAGCCGACTCGTACAAGCAGGCGTCACTCCGGATGGCCACCGAGGCGATGGGCCGCTAGCGCGCCGTTCAGTCCAGCAGCAGCAGGACCACCGCTATGCTGAAGCCGTTGTTGACCGCGTGCAGCACAACGGGCGCGTAGAGCGACCTCCGCCGCTCGTATACCAGCGCCAGCATCATGCCCAGGATGAAGAGCGGCACCATCTCCCACACGTTCATGTGGACCGCCGCGAAGAGGGCGCTCGAGACGACCGCCGCGCGCGCGAATCCCATGCGGCGCCGGAGCGCCGAGTAGAGGAGCCTCCTGAACAGAAGCTCCTCCACTACCGCCGCCACCACCACCGCGAGAACGGCGGCGAGGGCACGGACGAAGAGGTCGGACTCGGCCAGGCTGGAGATGAGCGCGTGCTTCTGATCCGGCAGGCCCCACGACTCGCGGAGCTGCGATATCACGAGCGCCGCGAACATCACCAGCGGGAACGCCCTCAGGTACCCCTCAACGCCCGTCGCGAAGTCATCACCCACGCGGTTTCGGGGGGCACCACGGCCAAGGAGATCCCCCAACCCGACGCCGTAGCGCCGGTAGAGGAACGCGGCCGCCCAGACCAGCCAGAGCAACCTCGTCCCGGCCTGCAGGGCCAGAGCCGCCGCCATGCCCGGGCCCTCGGGAACGACCAGCCCGGTCATGAGCCCCGGCATGAAGAGCGCGAGCAGCACGAAGGCCGCCGCCGCCTGCGCCACCCCCCAGAGGTGCCAGGGCGCCGAGAGCGCGCCCTGCGGGGCCCGGTCCCCGAAGAAGTCCCCCGCCGGGAACAGATCTGCGCGCCAGTTCAGCGCCAGCAGGTCCGGGAAACGCCTCATGAAGGCCGCGTGGAGCAGCTTCACGCCCGCATAGAGCCAGAGCCCCACGCCCGCGATCATCATCGCGAGGGTGGCCGCCTCGACATAGACCGCCCTCGGGGACTCCCTCGTCGCGGTTCTCACGATCTCCGCGGCGCGCTGCTGAGGGCCCGGCCCGGCCGGCGGCCCCGACACGAGATCGCCCACCACCGAGGCCGCAATCGCACCCGCGGCGGCCACGACGAGCACGATGCCCGGGAGCTCCGCGAGCAGCCTGCTCCGCAGGCCTGGTGTGGGCACATCCACGCCGATCCTCCGCCAGCTCACATCTTCCGCACCGAAGCTAACCCCCGCCGTCCCCCGTGTCAACATACGCTCAAGCGCACGGCCCCGCAGGCCGAAAAGAGTGACCGGGGGGGGCGGATGCTGATCCACGATATCATCGGCCTTTTCAGCCATGAGCTGGCCATCGACCTCGGCACGTCGTGCACGAGGGTGGCGCTGCGCGACTCGGACCGCATCGTCTCCACCCCGACCGCGGTCTGCATCGAGACGAGAAGCGGCCGCATGCTCTTCAAGGGCGAGCAGATGGGCGAGGCGGCCGACGGCCTCGCCGGCAGGGCGCCGCCCGGCATCAAGGTGGTGAGGCCGGTCCGCCGTGGCGTCGTCGCCGATGCCCGCGCGGCGGCCGAACTCCTCTCGACGCTTATCAGCCGCCTCCACGGCAGGCGGTGGGCCGTCAGACCGACGGCCATCGCCGCATATCCGGCCGGGGCCTCCGAGGCCGAGCGCGAGACGCTGCTCCGGACGTTGACGGCGGCGGGGGTGCGCAAGGTCTACCTCGTCGACAACCTGACCGCCGCGCTCGCCGGCGCTTACGGGGCAGCGGACGCGCGGTGCCACCTGATCGCCGACTTGGGGGCCGGCAAGATAGACTTCGGCATCATGAGCGTTTCGGGTGGAGGGCAGGCGGGCTCGGTGAGCTTCGGCGGGGACGATCTGGCGCTCTCCCTCGCGCGGAAGCTGCGCGACGAGTGCTCGATCGACCTGACCCACGCCGAGGCGCGGAAGCTCCTCGCGCAGGCGGGGCTCCCCGACCCGTCCGACAAGACGGCCGTGATCGACCGCCCCGGGAGCCGGGACGAGATAAGCCCCGTGCACATAGCCGCGGCGCTCAGGCCCGAACTCGAGCAGATCAGGATCGCCATCGAGGAGATTCTGCGCAACACCCGCGCCTCGGAGGAGACGGCCGATCTTGCCCCCGAGGTAGTCCTGGCGGGGGGCATGGTCCTGGTACCGGGCCTCGCGCAGTGGATCTCCGCGGCGCTGAATCTGCCCGTACGGGTGCCGCCCGAGCCTCAGGAGGCGGTAATCCGCGGCCTGAGGGCGCTCAGCGTCCGCACGGCAAGCCTTGCGGACTGGGCCGCGGAAGGCTGAGACGGAAGGGGCCAGCGCCGCGTTTTCTTTTGACAAGCTCGTCCGGCGGGTATAACATCCCGGCTTCGTCGCATGGCGTGCGCTTCCGCGCGGCAATGTCCGGGCTGAGGCGCCGAAGAAGGGCGCGGGTGGCGGAACAGGCAGACGCGCGAGACTTAGGATCTCGTGGGGAGACCCATGGGGGTTCGAGTCCCCCTCCGCGCACCAGCAATCGGTCCCGATAGAACTCATGGCAGGGGGTCCAGTGGACAAGCCGGTATTCGAGACCAACATTCCTGAGCTCAAGCTCGTCAACCGCGGCAAGGTCCGGGACATCTACGACCTCGACAGCCACATCCTGATCGTCGCGACCGACCGCCTCAGCGCCTATGACTCGGTGCTGGCCACGCCCGTCCCGCTCAAGGGCAGGATACTCACCAAGATGGCCGAGTTCTGGTTCGATCTCATCTCGGACATCATTCCGAACCACTGCATAACCACCGACCTCGACAAGATGAAGGAGCTCGGCCACGATCTGACCGTTCACGCCGACGTCCTCGACGGCCGCTCGATGCTCGTCGAGAAGGCCGAGCCGCTGCTCGTCGAGTGCGTCGTCCGCGGCTACCTCGCCGGGAGCGGCTGGCGCGAGTACCAGGACAGGCAGTCGGTCTGCGGCATCAAGCTCGCCGCCGGCTACAAGCAGGGAAGTCGCCTGCGCGATCCGCTCTTCACCCCGGCCACGAAGGCCGCCGAGGGCCACGACGAGAACATCTCCTTCGAGCGCGCCTGCGAGATCGTCGGCGCCGACGTCGCGACCAAGATGAAAGACGCGTCGATCGCGGTCTACAACAAGGCTCGCGAGTACGCCCTCGAGCGCGGCATCATCATCGCCGACACCAAGCTCGAGTTCGGGATGAAGGACGGCGAAGTGATCCTTATCGACGAGGTGCTGACGCCCGACTCCTCGCGCTTCTGGCCGCAGGACTCCTACACCCCCGGCGGGGCGCAGGTCGCCTTCGACAAGCAGTTCGTCAGGGACTACCTCGACGCCAGCGGGTGGGACCACCAGCCCCCGGGGCCCGAGCTCCCCGAGAAGGTGGCCGGCAAGACCACCGAGAAGTACCTGGAGGCCTTCAGGCGCCTGACCGGCAGGGACAAGCCCTAGCGCCCCGTACCGTACCCCTGTGAGGGCTCCCGATGACCGACCCCGGGCCAGCCCAAGGCGGCGCTCCTTCGCCGCCCGCCGATCCCGGCAGAGGGACACGGCGCCTCGGCTGCGCCCTCATCGTGATCCTCGGCGCGGCCGCCGCCGGGGCGGTCTATCTCCTCCGGCCGGGGCCACCCGTCGAACGGCCCCTGCCACCGGGGCCGTGCGCCGTGAGGCGCCTGGCTGATGAGCTGGACAGAGCCGAAGTCTCGGGCGACAGGCTGAGACACGGCGTCAACCTGCCCGCCGCGCAGACGCGGATAATGGGCGGCACCTTCCTCAGGTCCATCGTCGCCTCGCCGTCGCAGAGGATCGTCTTCGAGACGCCTCTCGAGAACGCCCGCCGCATCGACTTCAGCGCGGCACTGCTCCACGCGCGCCCCGAGGGAGAAGCGGCACCAGTCACCTTCCGCGTGCTCGCGATCGCGCCGGGCGGCGCGGAGCGCGTGCTCGCCGAGAGGACGCTGGACCCGGAAACAGACGCCCGCGAGTGGCACTCCGGCTCCGCCCAGCTCGTGAGCGCCGACGTCGAAGGCTGCCGTCTCGCCCTTCTCACCGAGCCCGGCGCGAAGACGGGCGAGGGCTTCCCCACGCACCTGCCGGTCTGGGGCGCGCCGACGGTCGTCTCGGGCGGGGAGCCCCGGAACCCCAACGTCGTTCTCATCGCCCTGCCCGGTATGCGCGCGGACAAGCTCTCGTGCCTGGGCGGCCGGCCGCGGGTGACACCCAACATCGACGCGCTCGGGGCGCGGGGCCTCGTCGCCGAAAGCGTCATCTGCCCCTCGCCGTCGCCGAGAGTGGGGCTGAGGGCGCTCCTTACGGGGCTGGGCCCGGGGGCGCTGGCACTCGGCGAAGGCGACGAGATGACCCGGCTGAAACGCTACATAGGCCTCGAGAAGCTGCCCGTCGCTATGCGCGGCTCGGGGCGCCTCGCCGCCGGCTTCACCGGAGGGCGAGAGGCGAGCGCGCTGTTCGGCGGCCTGCTGGGCGAGTTCGACCGCATGATGGAGTTCACGGCCGGGGGCGACACGCTCTCGGCTCAGGCCGCCGCCGCGGCCGGCTTCATCGAGCCGCGCCGCCACGACCCGTTCTTCGTCTTCCTCTACTCGAAGCAGGTCCTGCCGCCGTGGACCGACTCGCGCTACGCGGGGAAGTCGCCCTCCGAGCGCATCTCCGGCGGCTTCGGGCGCCCCGACGGCCCCGAGGCATACGAGGGCTTCAAGCCGACGCCGGAGGAGATCGAATACACGCGCGCGCTCTACGACGGCGACGTGGCGTCGGCCGACGAGGCCGTCGGCCGCCTGGTCGACACTCTCAGCGAGACGGGGCTGCTCGAGCGCACGATCGTCGCCGTCACCTCCACCTGCGGCGCCGAGCTCTTCGAGCGCGACTGGTGGGGCACGGGGCACGGGATGACGGAGGAGTTCCTCCGTGTGCCACTGGTCATGGCCGGCCCCGGCGTCGCGAAGCGGCGGATCGCGGGGCCCGTCCGCCTCGAGAGCGTCGCGCCGGCGCTCCTCGGCGCGGCCAAGGCGACGGCGACACTCGGCGGGCGCTCTCCCGCGCCGGTGGCCGGCGCCGCCGGCGTCGTCGTCGTCTCGGGCTGGCCGCAGGGGGGGGAGTGGCGCTGGGCGGTGCGCGCCGGGCGGTGGAAACTGGTGGCAGACGCCGCGCGCGGCAAGAGGTCGCTCTACCACCTGCCCGACGAGACTCGGGACTTCTCCCGTGAGAGGGCCGAAATCGCGGAGACGCTCTCGGCCGAGATCGAGCGCTACATCGAGTGGTCGGCCCGGGCCGCGAAGTCCGACCCCGCCCGGGCGGGCGCCGAGGACTACGCGCCCTCCGAGGAGGCGAAGGGCCTCGCCGCCCCGGAGGTGGCCCCCGAATGAACGCCGAGGCCAGCTCCGGCGCAGGTCTGGGCACGGGCGACGCCCGTGCTGAGCGGGCCGACAGGCGCCTCGTGATCGCCGCCGTCGCCGGCCTGCTCGTCTTCGCGGTGCTTCTTTTCAGAGAGAGCATCTTCCCCCAGAAGCCCGTCTACGGCATGGACTCGCACCGCATCTTCGCCCGGGCCTACGAGTACAATGCCGAGGAGATGCTCGCCGGCAGGCTTCCCCTCTGGAACCCCCACTGGCTGATGGGGGTGCCGCACCTGGCCGATCCCCAGATGGCCGTGCTCTATCCGCCGGCGTTCGTGCTCTTCGCTCTCTTCAGCGCGGGGGCGGCCGCGGGCCTCTACATGGCTCTGCACCTGGCGGCGGCGGGGGGCCTCATGTACCTCCTGGCGCGGCGGCTCGGTCTCGGCCGTCCCGGGGCGGTGCTCGCGGCAGTCGTCTTCAGCTGCGGCGGGGCCCTCCTGCCGCGTATCTACGCCGGGCACATGAACTACATCGCCTCGGCGGCCTGGATGCCGCTGGTGGTGCTCCTGGCCGACTCGCTCGCCCGGCGGGGCCGCCTCCGGACGGCGATCTGGCTGGCGGTCGCCGTGTCCGCCCAGTTCCTGGCGGGGCACCCGCAGGTGGTGGTGCTGAGCTCCCTCGCGGCGGCGGTCTTCTTCGGCTTCAGGCTGTGGCGGGAGAGCATCGCGGCGGGCGAGGCCAGCAAGGGCGCATTCGCGCTGAGGAGCAGGATCGGCCTGGCCGTGGGCGCCGCCGCGCTCGCCGCCGGGCTCTCGGCGGTGCTGCTCCTGCCGGCGGCGGAGCTCGCCTCCCAGTCCATACGCTCGGGCGGCCTCGGCTACAGGCACGCGGCCTCATACTCGATGCATCCCGAGAACCTGATGACTCTCGCGGCGCCGGGGTACTTCGGGTCGGCCCTCGGCTACTGGGGTCGCTGGCTCGCCTGGGAGGTGACGCCGTACTTCGGCGTCGTGCCGCTGGCGCTGGCGCTCCTGGCGCTCGTGGACGGCATCAGGAGGCCGAGGACCGTCATGCTGGGGGCGCTGGCGGCGGCAGCACTGCTGCTCGCGATGGGGAAGTACGTCGGCCTCTACCGCGTGGTCTACCTGGTCGTCCCCGGCATGGATGCGTTCCGGGCTCCGGGGCGCTTCCTGCTCGTCTTCGCGCTGGCGGCGGCGCTCCTGGCGGGGGAGGGGCTGGGCGTGCTGGTGGCGGCGAGCGAGAAGACGGCGTCGCTCCGCCGGACGCTCATCGCGTGGGGGGTGCTGACGGCGGCGCTCGCGGTCTGGACCGTGGCGGCCGGGTTGACCGACCCCAAGGGCGAGTTCTGGACCGAGCGCACCGAGAGGCGATTCAAGCGCAACGTCTACCTCGAGAGGCAGCCCGCACATTTCCGCAGCCCATGGGGCCGCGAGCGGATGCTCTCGGACGCGCGACGTGCGAGCGCGTGGGGGCTGGTCGCGGCGGCGGCGGCCCTCGCTCTTCTCTACTCGCGCTACCGCGACCCGTCGCGGACCGGAGCGGCCACCGCTGCGGCCGTTCTGGCCGTGGCCGTGACGATGGTGGAGCTCCTCGCGGCGGGCGCGCCGTACGTTCGCGCCCGGGAGCTCCCCGAGTGGCCCCGTCACCTCCGTGAGCAGCTGGACACGGCCCGGGGCACGCGCGTCGTCTTCGACGACGGCTCCTACAACTTCGGCCTGGTCCTGAAGCACAGGCTCGAGACGCCCATGGGCTATCACGGGATGATGCCGCGGAACGTCGCGGAGCTCTTCGCGAAGACAATCCGCATGCCGCCCGGCACGCCGCTCTTCATGGCGCCCTTCTGGAAGCACGTGTCGACCCACGACCTGATGGGGGTGAAGTACGTCGTGCTCCGCGACGGCACGCCCTACAGGCCGGTGCATCTTAGGGAGATCATCAAGACGCCCCCCTACACCGTCTACGAGTCGCTGCGCGTGATGCCCCGGGCCTTCATCGTCCACGAGGCCGCGACGATACCCGACCGGGGCGAGGCGCTCGAGCGCGTCTCGTCGCCGGGCTTCGACTTCGAGGAGATCGTCGTCGTCGACCGCGAGCCGCCGGCCCAGCCCGAGACCCCCGACCTCTCCGAGTCCGCCCCCATGGTCGAGCACTCGAGCGAGCGCGTGACGGCCGAGATATACATGGAGACGCGCGGCTTCCTGGTACTCGCGGACACGTTCTTCCCCGGCTGGCGCGCCACGGTCGACGGCCGCGAGGCACCCATCTACCGCGCCGACCACGCGCTCCGGGGCGTGTACCTGGAGACGGGACTGCACAAGGTCGTCTTCGAGTACCGGCCGCGGCCCCTGGTGACGGGGATGTGGATCAGCGTCGCCGCCCTCGTGCTGACGATCTCCGGGCTGATCGTGCTTGCGGTGCGCGGGCGGGGGGAGCGGGGGGGGCGGGGGGGGCGGGGCGGCCGGCTCACCGGCGCGAGCGCAGCTCCGCCGACAGGTGGTCCAGTATCCGGTTGACGTCCTTCAGCTTCTCCGCCGGGACGACCTCCTGGTTGGAGACGAGGAAGACGGACGGCCCCCGGGTCATGATCTCGTACAGCACCTTCGCGTCGTCCTCGAGAGACTTCCGGACCCAGTCAGACCGCGAGAGCCGCCGGATATTCTCCGCGTCGAGCCCGGCGGCCACGAGCGGATCCCGCCAGTAGCTCGATCACGGGAGCTTAGCCCGCTCGGCCAGGTACGCGCGGAGGCCGGCCCCGAAGCGCTCGCGGATCACCACCTGCCGCATCGCCTCCTCGATCTCCGCGATGCCGCCGGCCATCGCCAGCTCGCCGCCCCGCTTGCGGAATACCGCGTGGCGCACGCGGACCTCGGGCGCGGGGTCGCGCCTGCCGGCGCCGTCGAGCGCCATGAGCAGCGTCCTGAAGCCGTCGGCGAAGCCGGGCGCGAAGAAGACGTCCAGCCGGCCGGGCTTCCGCGCTCGCGAGATGAACTGGTGGCTCCCGACCAGAGCCGGCCGCGTCACGAGCATGCCGCCGGACTCGCGGAGCATTGCCGAGATGCGCTTGTAGTGCCGCGCCTTCTTCGCGCCGGGCCCAAGGACGTATGCCGGCAGGCGCCTGATGTCGTGCTTCTGCGCGAGCGCCCTGCCCGGCGCCGCCGCGTAGTCGACGCGCTCGACCTCCAGCCCGGGCAGGAACGTGAGCAGGCTCCGAACGATCGACTCGCCGTTGGTGTGAGTCGCCCGCGAGTCCGAGAGCACCCGCACCGATACCCTCGCCGCCTTCTCGAAGACGCGCTTCGCTGTCTTCTCCCCCGGGTCGACGCAGGTGCCCACGTAGCCGGGCCTGACGCAGTCGGCGTCGCCGAAGCAGGCGGGCACCGCGGCGCAGGCGGCGGGCCGGGCGCGTTCCGGCAGCAACCGCCCGATCGCCATCAGCAGGTTCTCGCGCGTGAAGGCGCCCTCGTAGAGGCGGTTGTTGAGGTACAGAGTCGGCGAGCCGCCGATCTTCAGCCACTTCGCGAGCATGATATCCATGCCGAGGAGCCTGTCGGCCTCGCCGGCGGCCGCCATCTTCTCGACCGCGGCGGCGTCGATGCCGAGCGAGGCCGCCCCCGCCTTCCAGTCGGGCTTCCCCCCCGCGTTCCGCCGCCAGGCGATGTAGCCGGCGAGCTTGGCCGGATGCAGCCGCCGGATGGCCGCCTGCCGGCGCGTCTCGGCAAGCTCCGCCTCCCCGTGCATGGCCGAGAGCCTGCCCTCCCGATCTTTCTTCAGGATGAACCGCACGTTCAGCCGCACGAGCTCCGGCAGCTCCGCCGCGAGCCGGAACAGCGCCTTCTCGGCCCGCCCGCAGTAGGGGCAGTCGGGGCGTATGTACAGATCGGCCTTGACTCGGCAGCCCGTGGCCTGGGCGGCGGCCATCTTCCTGGCCGCGTCCGCGACGAGCTTCGCCACCCGGGCGTCGTTCCTGACGTCCGGCCCCAGGCGGCGGAGCTCCGCGCGGCATTGCAGCCCCCTCGCTCTCGGAGCACGCGTGACAGTGCAGACCCCCAGCCGCCGCGACTCGAAGTCGAACTGCACCACGTACGCGCCCCCCGCGGCGGCGAAGCCGGGCATCTGCCACGACTTGCGGTTGCCGTTGACCGCGAAGTCGATCCCCGGCGCCGCGCGTATCATGTCGCCCGTGCGGCACTCGCTCACGTGAGAGAGCGCGACGACGAGATCCGCGCCGGCGGCGCGGATTGCCGGCACCAGCTTCTTCGCCGTCGCGATCCAGTTCGCCACCTTCAGCGAGCAGCCCCGACGGGCGATGACCCCCTGCGTCTCGGGGGCGATCACGCCGAAGACGCCGACCTTCAGTCCGCCGCGCTCGACCATGATCCAGGGGCGGCAGACGGGCTTGCCGGTCTTCGCGTCGAGCAGATTGGCGCATACCAGGGGCAGCCGCCCCGACGCCGCGAGCTCGCGGAAACGCTCCTCGCCGCCCGACAGCTCTTCTTCGCCCACCGCCACCGCGTCGTAACCCATGGCGGCCATGGCGTCCACGGTGAGCTCGGTCCTGATGCGGTCGATCGCGGGGCCGAGGGTGTTCCTGTCGAACGCGCCGCCCGCCGAGAAGCCGCCCGAGTCGAAGAGGAACACCGGCGCCCGCGACGACTTCCTGATCCGCGCGATCATCCCCGCTCGGCGCGCGAGACCGCCGTCGGGCCAGCCGCGCCCGGTGTTGGGGTGGACGGCCGCGTGGAACTCGCCCGTGCTGAGGATGACCGCGTCAGGGACGGCTTCGGTCGCAGCATCTCCGGCCGACACGAGCGCCCCGGCGAGCAAGGCTGCCAGCACCAGAGCGCGCACCTTCACGCCAGTATCTCCTCGCCCGGCGGCCGGGAGGCCGCGAGCAGCTCCCTCGCACGCTCGACGTCGCGGGCGATCTGCTCCGAGAGCGCATCGTCCGATTCGAACTTCCGCTCGTCCCGGAGGCGCCCGCAGAAGGCCACCTCCATCGGACGCCCATAGAGGTCGCCGTCGAACTCGAACATGTGCACCTCGACGACGCGGGCGGCCTCGCTCTCCTCGCCGTAGCGCTCGATCTGGTCCGGCGACGGCCCCACGTTCGAGACCGACGCCACCCAGCCCTCGCCGAGGCTGGCCCACGTGGCGTAGATGCCGGTCGGCGGGCGGACCTCGCGGCGGAGGTCCAGGTTCGCCGTCCGGAAGCCGAGCTCGCGGCCTCGCCTGAGTCCGCGCACGACCTCGCCGAGCACAGTCACGGGCCTCCCGAGGAGGCGCGAGGCGCATTCGAGATCGTTCTCGAGTATGCACCTGCGCACTTCGGTGCTCGATACCTTGACGCGCTCGTCCCCGTCGCCCAGCACCACCGGCTCGACCCACTCGACCTCGATGCCGAGCGCCGCCGCCGCGCCGGCCAGCTCGTCGCCGCCCGCCTGGTCCGAGCCAAGGCGCGCGCCCTCGCCCAGCACCAGCGCCGCCGCCCCGATCCCGCCGCCGCGCTCGGGCCCCCCCGGCCCCCCCGGCCCCCCCCGCGACCACCTTCAGCAGGAACTCCGCCGCCGTCAGCTCCGCGAGTTCCCGGTCGAACTCCAGCACCAGGGCCGCGTCCACACCCACATTCTCCATGAGGAGCAGCTTGTGGTTGAGGCTGGTGAGGAGGTCGGGCGCCTGCCAGGGGGCGAGGAGCGCCAGCGGATGGCGGTCGAAGGTGACCGCCACAGACGGCCCGCCGGACTCGGCGGCCCTCGCCATCACCGTCTCGAGCACCCGCCTGTGGCCGAGGTGCACGCCGTCGAAGGTGCCGACGGTGGCTACGGGCGGCCCGCCGGCCGACCGGACCTCGGGCGAGGAGTCTCTGGCGACGCGTTTCACGACGGCATCTCCGGTGACGCAGGAAGCCGGATGATATGGCCCGGCGGCGGCGGTGTCAAGATTAGCCGGGGCATTGCGCCCGTGGGCCGGTGACGCCCGCTTATGGGGGCCGCGGCTATCCAAGTGTCTGATGGACGGGGAGGGGGCGGTTGCGAACTGGGCGGTGGAGGGGGAATGCGGGCGTTCTGGATCGAGCAACCGCGAGGGGATTTCAGGACGGCGGCTCGGGCAGCGAGGGCCCGGCCTGTTTCGCAGCCAGCGACTTGAAGTACTTCCGGTCGCGGTAGAGGCTCCAGAGGAGAAGCACGGCGAAGGCAACAGTTATTGGCCTCGTGCGGCGCTGTGGTGTTTGCAGCTCCCCAACACCGACAGCCACTCCAGCACGAAACGCCCCACAACATGTTGCCGCTTGCTCGGCCCGGCGCGGGCCTTCAAGTCAGCCGCCTCCGCGAGCAACATCTTGGCCCTTTCCCGAGCTTCGCTCTCTGTATCCTGACGCTCGGCAGTGCGAAGGACGGCCACCAACACCGGCCGACGCGTTGCCGAGGTCATCACCTCGGCGTGGATCCTTCTCCTCAACGCTTCAGTGGCAGCCACTCTCGCCACGTATGACTCAGACCCAAGGGCGGCCAAGGCCCGCTTAAGCCAGACTCCACTCGGTCGGGCCGGCGGCGACAGCTTCCGCTCCAGGAAGGGCAGCGCAGCATCTCCAAGAGTCACTAGCCGCTCTGCAGTCTGCTGACGCGTGCTCCAGTCGTTAGATGCTAGATCGCTCCAGAGCTTCTCGAGAACGCCAGGCAGGGCAGGCAGATCCGCAACTGCTGTCTTGGCCCATCTTTGCGCGCTCCGTCGGGGGCGTGGGTAAACGGCCCACTGGAGGGCCGAGGTGTCTTCAGACACAGTGATGACTGACCTCCCGTCACCCAGCCAAAGCACCTCGTTCACTGTCCCCCGGTGCCCCGCAAATCGCAGAAGGGGCACACCGGTGGTCCAATCCCACACCGTGGCGACTCCGTGGGCATCTCCGGTCGCCAGTCGCCGACCCTCCGGCGAAAAAGACAGAGACACGATCCTTGCCGAGCCGACTTTGAGGCTCCGGATCGGTTGCCCTGCAGTTGCCTGGCTTAGCGAGACTTGTCCACTGTGCAGCCCAGCGGCAACGACATCGCCTGCTGGATGGATGGCTATGGACCACACAAAGCTAGGGACTGCAGCCTTGCCAACAAGCTCGCCCGTCGCGCTATCCCAGAACCGTAGGGGATTATCTCCGCTCGCCGTCAGAAGATAGTTGCCCGCAGGGGCGAAAGCGGCATGGGTGACTCTGTAACCGTGGCCAACACAAGCCCTGGCTAGCCTCCCAGTGTCACTTGCCCAGACGCGTGCGACGCCGTCATCGCCTGCGGTTACAGCCCAGCTTCCGTCGGGGCTGAAGGTCGCTGAGTTGACGCGGCCCTTGGGTATTTTCCTCTTCTCGGCATGCGGTAGGACGTGAAGGATCTCCCCGGATACGGCATCCCAGATTCGGCCAGTCCCGTCTTCGCCACTAGTGAGGGCTAGCTTGCCGTTCGGACTAAGGGACACAGCCGTAGCACGCGCCCTGTGACCCCCTGCGGCCGGTGGCGAAGAGCGCATCGTGCGCAGGTTCCAGATGCGCACGCTGCCCTCATGACCCGTGGACACCGCTCTGGATCCGTTGGGGGCAACGTCAACCCCTGTCGCTCCTCCCGGGTGGGCTATCAGTAGGTGACGCACTCCTCCGTGTGGGATCGCCCAGAAAGCGACCGTCCCGTCCCGGCTAGCCGTCATCAGGGATCGTCCATCGGCAATGATGGCAGCATCCACGATCCCTCGCAAGTGCCCACGGGGAGCCGCGATGGCCTTCCCTTTGAGAAGGCTGAAGAACTGCACCGTGTTACCCACGCTCGCGACCAGCGTCCGACCGTCAGGTCTGAAAGCTACAGAGCCAACGATGTCCGTGGCAGCCCCAAGAACAGTGCGCTGCCTGCCAGTAGCAGCATCCCAGATGCGCACCGTCCCGTCCGATCCCGCCGACGCAACGTCCCTTCCATCGGGAGAGAACGCGGCCGAGTTAACAGCCCCCTTATGGCCCTTGAGTACGAGGAGCAAGCGCCCTGTGCCAGCATCCCATACTCTCGCGGTCATGTCATTACTGGTGGTCACTAATCGCGCACTGTCATGGCAGAACGAGACCGACCTTATGGAGTCGCTATGGCCGCGGAGTTCGCGAAGTAGGGCCCCGGAATCAGCCGCCCAGAGCCGAAGCGTCTCGTCACAGCCAGCGGCCAACACGGTTCCCGTCTGGTCGAATGCTGCGCAGCCTACCTCTGCATCGTCTCCCGCCAGTATGTGTTCCATCTTCGGGGAGCCGCCGCGCCATACCCAGATCACTCCACCCCCATGCACCGTGGCCACCCGGTTCACCTGTGAGTCGGAAACCGCGAACAGGAGTCCAGTGGGCCCCCTGAACGACCTGAGGCACTTGCCTGTTGTGGCGTCCCACAGCCGTGCAACCCCGTCCGAGCAGCTGGTCACCAAGCCACGCCCATCGCCCCTGAACGTGAGTGATGCGGAGCCTGGCTGACCCGTGCTGATACAGAGCTTCTCTTGGCCGGTCGCAGCCGACCAGACTCGGGCTGTTCCATCACTTGAGGTTGTTGCCAAGCGAGTACCACTGGGGTTGTAGGCCACAGCGGTGACAGTCCCAGCATGCCTGAACCGCCAGGTTCCGTATCGGCCAGTAGCTGGCCACGGCAACGGGTCCCCGTGGCTGTCATGGAATCTGACGCCATCAAGGCCGTCTTCGCCACGGCTTGCGCCTTCGACAGACCAGAGACCACCAGTGCACGCTGGGCCGCACGCGGTGCAGACTAGAACCACGGGCAGAAGCAACCTAGCCGTCACCGCAACTGCTCTCAAGTCCATCTCACTCGCTGAGACTGGCTGGATCACGGCCTCCGTCCGGCGCCCTGAAGAGCCTCAAATTGGCCGGCGACAAGATGCCCTTGATCTCCTTCGGCTTCTTTACCGCACTGATCTTCGCATTAAGCTCGAACGTATCCGGAATATCTTCGTCGTAAACTCGCCCCCTATCGCCTACGTTTAGGCGATCGTCATTGCTGCCAGTGAAGAAATGGGCCACCTCATGCATGTCAGTTTCCTTGATGAAGGTCTTACGGCTCTTGCTTCCCGCCGTTAGCGCCCTTATCGGGTTCCCGTTCTCGTCCCTTATGCGGCCAGCACCGACATGCTGAAGGAAGTTCTCTGTGGTTAGAACGAAGTTCACGGCCCAGATGTTCCCCAGAAGCGCCTCGGTCTGCACGCCAAGGTAAGCGGTTTCCGTGGCTCCCGTAGCGTCCAAAGGGTACAGGTCAGTTGACCGGTCGAACGCTGGCATTCTAACGAGCACGACGAGATTTGGCTTCGACGTGATCTCCCTGCGCGTGAGATATGAGTTCCTGACGTCCTTCTGCCTCCGAGGGTCATCAACGTGGCTTGCGGCCTTTGGTATTTTCTTGATCTTATCCTCATCAGTCTCCCCGAACTTCTCGGCAAGGTAGAATGTCAGTGGCATCACTGCCTCTTGGCCCCCCTCCTTGTGCACTCTCACGTCGAACTTAGTATAGGATATCATGCCTGTCAAGGGCTGCCCCTCGTTGTTCCGAGTGCAGTTGAAGGCCAAGTCCCATTCATTCTCCTGAGTCTCGTATTCCGCCATGAAGTACCTTGCCTTTTCGTCCGTCACCGCACCGGGATTGGCGAATGTTATCAGAGATCCCCTGGGATACGCGTTGGTTAGCTGCCGGCTGATCTTCACTCTGTCGCCCACGCAGAATCGGATCCGGAACTGGTCCGTATTGTTGTTAGTGGGATGGACTATCTTCAGGTCCTTACCGAGCATCTTACTATCATAGTACACAGGGATCAACTCGTCGTCACCCGCGTTGGCGGCCACCCCCAAGCAGGCCCCGCGTTGCGTCTTGCGGACCACCCTGACGTGGACCCGGCGCCACACCGTGACCCGCTCGCCCTTTGGCCTCCGGGGGGAGCCGTGCGAGCGGGCCCGGCGCCGGGGCGGACGTATCGCCTCCGGCGAGAGGTGATCACCCCGGGCAAGTGCGCTCGTGCGGATTCCTGAGAACGGGCGCCCGACGGGAGAGTGACGATGGACTGCACATGTTCGAGTCCGAGCGAGAGGAGGTCACACTCCGGCACGAGAGGATGTCACAGTGCGATTTGGGCTCTGGAGGTGAGCGCGCTACGGCGCAGCCCCGTCGGGCGCCGCCCGCTCACGCGGAGGGAGCGCTCGCGCAGGTAGAGCCCCGGACCAGCCTCGGCGGGATGGCGATGCGCTTGGGCTTCGAGAAGGGGCGCGACATCTGCCGGGCGATCTCGCGCACCGCGGCGCGGCCGATCTCCTCGACGTCGAAGGTGACGGCCGCGAGCTGGCCGATAGCCACGGGGGCGCCTATGGCCATGACGCTCACGTCCCGGGGGACGGTGCGTCCGGAGGTCCGCACGCCCTCGACGACGCCGCCGGCGATCACCTCGCTGTCGCAGATGATGGCCGTGGGGGGGGCTGCGAGCGACATGAGGCGCCCGGCCGCCTCGATGGAGTCGGAGACGAGGCTGCTGGTTTCGGCGACGAGATCATCGCGCGCGTCCAGCGAGAGCTCCTTCAGCCCCCGCTGGTAGCCCCGGAAGCGGTATTCGGAGACGGTACGATGGCGCGACCACAGAACATAGCTGATGGTGCGGTGGCCGAGCTCCCCCGCGAGAAAGCGCACGGCCTCGCGCACGCCGAGCTCGTCGTCGGCCACGACGCAGCCGAGTTCGGAGCTCGGCATGTCAACCAGCACCACCGGCGCGCCCAGCGACGGCATCGCCTTGATCTCGTCATCGTGGAAGGCGAGCATGAGCGCGCCCTTGAGCTCCTGGGAGGTCATCGAGTGGCGGAGCCCCTCGGCCCCCGCGGCGCCCTCGGCCTCCGGATCGAGATGCGCCATGAGGAGATCCAGGCCGGAATCTGCGGCCTCCCAGAGGACGCCGTCGACGATGCCGCGGTAGTACGCTCCCAGATCGACCGGTGCGAGGCCGTGGAAGAGGGCTATCGTCTCCCTGGGGCCCGAGCGCTGCCGCGCCGCGTGCACGAAAGTACCGCGCCCGTGGACGCGCTCTATGACGCCGCGGTCCTCGAGCTTCTGCAGCGCAGAGCGGAGCGCCGTGCGGCTGACCTTGAGCTCGTCGCAGAGGACGCGCTCCGCCGGCAGCCGGCCGTCGGGGAATCCCCCCTCGGCAACGCGTTTGGCAAGCGAATCGGCTATCCACTGGGCTACGGGGCCGGACGTCATGGACTCTCCGTGGCTAATACCAGTAAGACCACTTATATGCTACTCTTACACCACGGAGAGGCCTATATCAAGGCCTTTTTTGCGGAAAATCTCGGGCTTCATAGTGCATTGCCGGGCCGGAACGGCGATTTTGTGGCAATTTTGGCTGGACATTCGGCAGGTCGGAGTGGTATCATATAGGGAGATGCCAATGGCATTTCAGCTGGCCATACCACTAATACCAGTGACGGGGACGGCCCCCGTCGCGCCGGAGGGGGTGGCAGATGGATCTCACGAAAGATCTCAAGGGCAAGCCGCACTTCACTGAGCAGGCGTGGACTACGCCGCTGAACTACTCGGACGAGCTCCGTGGCGAGCTTTCGGTGGCGGAGGACCTGTACGTCCACGACGTGACACTCCGCGACGGCGAGCAGACGCCGGGCGTCGCTTTCACGATTGACGAGAAGGTGGAGGTGGCCAAGTCGCTCGACCGCCTGGGGGTACAGGTGATAGAGGCCGGTCTGCCCATGATCGCCAAGGACGCCGAAGCGATGCGCCTGATGAAGCCGGAGCTCAAGCAGGCGACGCTCGCGTGTCTCGTCCGGGCCAACGAGGGCGACATAGACGACGCGGTCGAAGCGGAGGTCGAGCTCGTCGTCGTCGAGCACTCCATCAACCCGGTCGCGCGCGAGGCGGCTTACGGGATAGACGAGAAGGGCCTGATCGAGAAGAACGTCTCAGCATGCGCTTACGCGGCGGAGAAGGGCCTGCGCGTCAACTGGATGGGTTGGGACGCCCTTCGCCACGACATCGGCTACGTCGAGCGCGTCTTCAGGGGCGTCGTCGAGAACGCGCCCATCGAGCGCGTGACCATCGCCGACACCTTCGGAATGTCGCACCCGCTGGCGGCGATGCAGTTCTTCAGGAAGTTCCGCGAGTGGTTCCCCGACAAGAAGCTGGAGTTCCACGTTCACAACGACTACGGCATGGCGGTGGCGCTCGCTCTGTGCGCTGTCACGGCGGGGGCGAACTCGGTCCACACGGCCGTGAACGGGATGGGCGAGCGCGCCGGGAACATCGCACTCGAGGAGTTCGCGCTCGTGACGCAGACGGCGATGGGTCTCGACTTCGGGCTGGACCTGTCGAAGCTGGTGCCTCTGGGGCGCCTGGTCGAGCACATCAGCCGCTTCCCCATGGCGGGCAACAAGCCGGTCATGGGGCGGAACCTGTTCAACGTCGACTCGGGACTCATCATCCACATCCTCTCGAAGGCCGAGGAGGCGGGCTTCCCCGCCACCGTGATGATGCCGTATCTGCCCGAGCTGATCGGGCGGAACGACCTGCGCTACGTTCCGGGCAAGGGCGCGGGCGGAGCGGCGATGAGCGTCTTCCTCGAGAAGGCCGGCATCTCGGCCACGGACGAGCAGAAGAAGGCGATACTGGCGCGGCTGAAGGCCTACTCGACGCTCGTCAAGGCGTTCCTTTCGGACGAGGAGTTCGAGGCGCTGGCGCGCGAGGTCATCGGCGGCGGCCGGTGAGGGCGATCGGGCCTGCTTTCGCCGCGGCCGTGATGCCGGCCAGCGACACCGGCGCCTGCGGGTACGGCACGGCGCCGGGGAGGCGCGGGGGAGACGAATGAGCCGCAACATTTACTGGGGCGACAGCCACTGCAACATCCGCAGCTGGCACATGGACCGCATCGACGAGGTCTTCGACGAGGCGGCGCACATCCTCGACTTCTTCCCCGTCGCGTACTACCCGTTCGCCCACGAGGACGTGAACGGGTTGCAGCTGGAAACGTGGGGCCAGCGGCCCGAGTTCCTCCCCGAGTGGGAGAAGCTCTGCGACGCGGTCAGGCGCCACAACCGTCCCGGCGAGTTCGTCACCTTCCCGGGCTACGAGTGGCACGGCGACCGCACCCGCTGGGGCGACCACAACGTCTTCTTCAACTCCGACGCCGGACCGCTCCTCGACACCGCCGACGCCGCGGACCTGTTCGTCCAGATCAAGAAGCTCGGCGGCATCGCCGTCCCTCACCACACGGCCTACCGGATTGGCAGCCGCGGCAAGGACTGGTCGGTCTTCGACGAGGACGCGGTCCCGTTCGCCGAGATCTACTCCGGCCACGGTAACTCCGAAGCGATAGGCGTCTGGCCCGAGATGAAGCGCAACACCTCGATGGGGCCCCGCGTCTCGGGCGGCACGGTTCAGGACGGCCTGGCGAAGGGGCTGCGCGTCGGCATCATCGCATCGAACGAGAGCCACTCGGGCTTCCCGGCGCGGTGGGGCTCGGGACTCATGGCTGCTGCTGCGGACGATCTCACCCGGGAAGGCCTCTGGGAGGCCTTCATGGCCCGGCGGGTCTACGGGGTGACGGGGGACCGCATCGGCCTCGAGTTCTCGGCGAACGGCCACGAGATGGGCGAGCGTTTCGGCACGGCCGGACCGGTCGAGCTCACGGTGAAGGTGGATTGCTGCGCCGCCCTCGACCGCGTGGAGATACTCAGGAACAACCGCGTCATGAGCACCCACTGCCACAAGGGCACCTGGCGGGCGCCGGGGTCGGGCAGAGCTCGCGCGAAGGTTCGGGTCACCGGCACGGGGGGCCCGAGCGGCTACGTGGGCTTCGATGATACCGAGGACCGGGTGCTGCCGGTGTCCTTCAGCGTCCCCGGCGGGCGGGTGATCTCGGCTGAGCCGTGTTTCACCGTGCCCGGCTGCAGAATCGGCGAGGCCGGCGGCGAGCGCCTTGATCTCGAGCTCAGGCTCATCGCGCGTCGAGAGTTCAACACGGTGAACGCCCAGTCCGTCGTCGTCGAGTTCGAGGCCGACTGCTCCGGGGCGCTGAAGCTCGAGGCGGCGGGGGAGTCGATCGAGATCCCGGTCGCGGATGCCATGGAGCGCACGGCGCTCCTGCCGCTCGTCGATGAGTCGCGCGAGCGCATCTGGAAGAGATTCGACTGCACCGACGAGCAGATCCACAACAAGGACGTCTACTACGCGCACGCCTACAAGGTGCTCCTCGGCCGGGCCGATCCGGAGGCGGCGTTCGCTGCCGAGGTCAGCGCGGTCGACGAGTCGCCCGAGCCGGGCCTCAACTGGTACTACGTGAGGGTGACGCAGGAGAACGGACAGATGGCGTGGAGCTCGCCCATATGGGTGGACTCCGGCCGCAGGTGAAGGGGGAGGCGGGCGTGAAGAGAGGCTGTCCGTACGGATCGCACCGCGTGATCGAGCCCGAGGGGCTGCTGCCCCAGGCGGCGACGAGGCTCGACAACGCGATGGAAATCTACGACAACGAAATACTCGTCGACGTGGCCACCCTTAACGTCGATTCGGCTTCCTTCAAGCAGATGGAGGTGGCCGCCGGGGGCGACGCCGCGAAGGTCGGCGAGATGATCATGCAGACCGTCGCCGAGAGGGGCAAGCAGCAGAACCCCGTGACGGGCTCGGGCGGCGTGCTGATCGGCACCGTCGCCGAGGTCGGCCCTCGGGCTGCCGAGGTCCACGACGTGAAGCCGGGCGACGAGATCGTCACGCTCGTCTCGCTCTCGATGACGCCCCTGGCGCTCGAGCGCATCGTCGCCGTTCACCCCGAGACGGACCAGGTGGACGTTGTCGGCAGGGCAATACTCTTCGAGAAGACCGTATTCGCGAAGCTGCCCGGCGACATGCCCCGGAACGTCGCGCTCGCCGTGCTGGACGTGGCCGGCGCCGCCCCGCAGACAGAACGGCTGGTCGAGCCCGGCATGACCGTCTTCGTCCTCGGCGGCGGCGGGAAGTCGGGAATGCTCTGCTGCTACGCGGCGAAGAAGCGGGCGGGAGAATCGGGCACTGTTATCGGCACGGGGCACTCGGAGCGCTCGACCTCGCGGCTCGAGGCGACGGGGCTCTGTGACCACGTCATTCAGGTCGACGCCACCAGGCCGCTGGAGGTCGAGAGCCGCGTGCGCGAGCTGACCGGCGGCCGGATGGCCGACGTCACGATCAACTGCGTCAACATCGAGGGCACCGAGATGGCGTGCATTCTCGCCACCAAGCCCGACGGCGTCGTCTACTTCTTCTCGATGGCCACGAGCTTCACCCGGGCGGCCCTCGGCGCGGAAGGCTACGGCCAGGACCAGACGATGCTCATCGGCAACGGCTACGCGGCCGGTCACGCCGAGAAGTCGTTGCAGATCATCCGCGAGTCTGAGAAGATGCGGAAGCTCTTCGAGGAGCTCTACGCGTGATCTGCGCCCTCTTCGACGCCGTCGAGAGTCTCGCCCCCGGCACGGTGGCCGTGGTGGGGCTCGCGAAGAACTGCGGCAAGACGACGGCGCTCAACGCGCTGCTGGGTGAGTACGCGCGGAGGGGATTCGATCTCGCGGCGACCTCCGCCGGCCGCGACGGCGAGGCCGTCGACGCCCTCACGCTCGAGGCAAAGCCGCCCATCGAGCTCCCCGGTGGGGCGCTCGCCGCGACTGCCGAGAGGACGCTCGAGCGCTGGGCCGCCCCGTTCGAGGAGCTCGGTCGGCTGGGCGTGAGCTCCAGCGTGGGCGAGATCGTTCTCGTGCGCTCCACGGCCCCCGGCATGGCCGAGCTCGCCGGCCCCCCGACCGTGGCGGGGATGAGGCGCGCGCTCGAGGAGCTCCGGCGCCTCGGCGCCGGGCGCATTCTCATCGACGGTGCCTTCGACCGGATCGCCGTTGGCGACCCCGGTGTCACAGACGCGGTCGTCCTGGCGGCGGGGGCGGTGCTCGCGGGCTCGGCGGAGTCGGTCGCCGGGATAGTCGCTCACAGGGCGGGACTGCTCGGGCTTAGGCGACCGGAGGGCGAGGCGGCGGCGCGGCTGTCGGGCGTCGCCGAGGCGCTCGGGTCGCGCGCGGCCGCAGTGAGCGAAGGATTCGACGTGCAGGTCCTCCCCGAGAGCGCGCTCGCCGACCCGGTGCGCACGGCGGAGGCGGCCGGCGGCGCGAAGTGGCTGCTCTGCGGCGGGGCGGTCGAGGACGGACTTCTGCGTTCGCTGGCGGAATCGGGTGCGAAAGTCAACGTCGTAGCGCGCGACGCCACGAGGATATTCGTCGAGCCGGCAACGCTCGGCCGGTGGCTGGGCGCAGAGGGCGGGCTCCATGTTCTCCGGCGGGTTAAGCTCGCGGCGATCGTCACCAACCCGCACAACCCGACGGGGCCCGACCTGGCGGCGGCGGAGCTCGCGCGTGCGGTCGCCTCGGCCGTGGAGGGCGTGCCTGTCTTCGACGTGGTGGCCGGGATATCGCATAATACGGGGGCGGGGTCGGGGGGGCACTGAGCGGCATGCGGCTCGATATCGACGAGTCAAGCGTAAGGCGCTGCCGCGGGCTAGCAGGCGATATCACCTCGCCGCTTCTCGCCGAGATCGCCCTGCGCTCAACCGATTCGGTC
>Ga0272441_10000639_pt1 | contig 78270 bp, 75 predicted proteins | sample SSMProp6N_FD_193582 | JGI IMG/M metagenome (GOLD analysis project Ga0272441, IMG submission 193582) | Marine sediment archaeal communities from Little Sippewissett salt marsh, Falmouth, MA, United States - SSM-Prop-6N | ecosystem: Environmental > Aquatic > Marine > Wetlands > Sediment ...
GCGGCTTAGTTCTTCAAGCGTCAATCCAAAATTGCATCAACACTTCGAACCTGCACCTGAATCTGATTATCTATTATCGCAACTTCGGATTGACGCTTATTGGTAATCAGCAAGAAGAGCTAAGAAGAAATTTAGTCCCTTATCCAACATCAGTCAATAGTCAAGGACTGACCCCCTGACCCGATACCTCCTTATGAAATCTGTATTCTTGATCTTATAATGTACTACACTGCGGCGAGGGGACCGAGTCTGCAGCAGCAGATGGTTAAGTGTGTTCCATAACTTTATCAGGGATAAGTTTTTTATCTTTTAGTAATTTTAATAATTTTTTGTGTTCATCTAGTGAGTCATTATCCCAAGTATTAAACTTCGATATCCAAGCAAAAGAAGCAGTTTCGCATTCTTCATCCAATGAGTCACCAGGAAGAATTTGCTGCTGGTTAAAAGTCACTGCGATGAATAGTCCAAAATCTCTTTCACTCGAATTCTTAATCGCATCTTCGATCCATGAACGGTCTTTTTCAAGGATAGCATGGATTGTGCGGGTAGTGTTGCCAGGGATAAGATTAGCATAATTTCGTCCCCAATGAACTTCTGTAATTTGATTACCCACTTTTTTAAAAAATACGTAGTAAATATCGAGGTTCTTAGCGGAACCTCCGTGTACAGCGATATCAAATTCAGCCATTAAGGGTTTAGACTCTTTTATATTTCTTGGGGTCCTAATGGCTATTTCCGCTTGATTCGCAAATCTAAGCTGAAGCTCAGCCAATTCACGTTGAGATTTGATTTCTTGCAATTGTGATTGAGTCAAAGCCAGATATGACCATGTTGCCCATGCCAATACAATAGTGGCGATTGCGGTTACAATGGTCGATATTAACACAATTTGATTTGAATGTTCATTGAGCCAATCTTTGATCTTTTTCTTAGCTTCAATTCTATCAATATCAGAATCTTTTTTGATCTCTGATTCAGATGAGGTTTTTTTATTTTCGGAAGGTTTCGATTCCATAATTTATCACTTAACAAGTTATTAAGCGGATAAATATCCGTATATTCCAATATAACCAGGAGGTATTGCGGAGCAAGTACTTTATTGAAACTATTCTCATAAAAAGCTACATTATTAGAATAATATGTCAAGTATTTTCTTGGTATTATGAAAATATTGTTACTGAGACTTGGGTTTTTTCATTAATTGGTATTAAATATTTGTTGTGGTAATTTTGGCTTTTCGCCCCTAATTGATTTTGTTGATTTGCAGGTGTATTTATTGTCGTTTGCATCATATTAGTTTCCGATTTTCACCTTCAATAAATACCTGGTGGGACTTGGTGGGGGAAAAGAGGCTTCTCTGTCTTTTCCTGTCTCATTAAGGACAAACCATAAAAACAGAAAAGGGGCTGTAAGTTATCTTTTCACTTACAGCCCCTTGATTTTATCTGGAGGCGGCAACCGGATTCGAACCGGTGAATAACGGTTTTGCAGACCGCTGCCTTAGCCACTTGGCTATGCCGCCCTTTTTCAAAAAAATGGAGCGGGCGAACGGATTTGAACCGTCGACGTCCACCTTGGCAAGGTGGCACTCTACCGCTGAGTTACGCCCGCTCAGAAGGACTATCCTAATATTAGAATACGCCTTTTTTGTCAATAAAAACTTTAAAAGAGAGCCCCCTTTTTTCTATTTTTTGATCACATCGCGGTGAAACTGCTTATAGTAGTCTGTACCGGACCACACCGTGAGAATAAGCGCGATATAAAGGATTGCCATTCCAACGACATGTGCGTCTATCCCGAAAATAGGATAATGTATCAGAAGCGCCGATACTGCGATAACCTGACAGAGTGTCTTTTGTTTGCCCAGGGCACGCGCCTGTATGATAAGCCCCTCGGAAGAGGCGATACTCCTGAGACCGTCCACAAAGATATCCCGTACAACGAAAACGACGACCACCCAGGCGGGTACACGACCGATGGGAATCATCATAATCATGGCCGCATTTATAAGCAGTTTATCGGCTATGGGATCCAGCAATTTCCCCATCTTTGTTACGATATTATACCGTCTCGCTACATATCCATCCAGGAGATCGGTAATAGAGGCAACAATAAAGAGTAGTGCGATAACGAGACTGAAAAACCTTCCCGGCGAGAGAATCAACAAGAAGAGTAAGGGCATGACCGCAATCCTCACCATCGTGATACAGTTGGGAAGATTGAATATTTCCTTATTCTCCTGAGATATCGGCAGTCTGTCGAAGTAGTTTTTCAGAAAGTCTATCATTTTATTTCTTCGGTACCTTTTTCCAGTCCGCTAAAAATTTTTCCAGGCCGATATCGGTCAGGGGGTGCTTCGCGAGCTGGGCCAAAACCTTATAGGGAATGGTGGCTATATCGGCACCCATCAGCGCAGCTTCGAGGACATGGACGGGATTCCTCACGCTCGCCACGATGATTTCCGTCTCGAATCCGTAATTATCAAATATCGTCACTATCTGTTCTACCAGATCCATACCGTAGTGAGAAACGTCATCCAGTCTCCCGATGAAGGGACTGACATAATCGGCACCTGCCTTGGCGGCCAGAAGCGCCTGCAGAGGTGAAAAGATAAGCGTCTGGTTGACACTGATATTCATATCGGAGAGGATCTTCGTAGCCTTCAACCCTTCCTCCGTCATGGGCACTTTGACAACAACATTTTCCGCCAGGGCCGAGAGTTTCTTGCCCTCTTCAACCATACCCTCTGCATCCTCGCTTACCACCTCGAGACTTACCGGCCCTCTGACTATTTCAAGTATTTCCTTGACCACGGCATCAAATTCTCTGTTTTCCTTTGCCACCAGAGAGGGATTCGTTGTCACACCGTCCACGAGGCCCAATTCTATGCCCTTTTTAATCTCATCAACATTACCTGTATCAATAAAAAACTTCATCCAATCACCTCATTGTTAGTTCTTTTTTTCTGCTTTGTATTTCTCCAAGCATTCATTGCTGCAAAAATACAGTGTTTTCCCGTCAATAGTTTCCTTCACCGCACTGCTTTCGGGCACATAGGTACCGCAATAAGGATCTTTTACCAGATCTTCACCAGCTATGGAAGCGGGCCTTCCCGGGAAACGTCTCCGCTCCTTCGCAGAGGGAGAAAAGAGTATCTGTCCGACACGGTATACTAAGTATACAATAACACAGGCTATAATTAAACGAAAAAACATCCTATTTTTTAATCCTTCCTATGCAAGATCAGACTGGGGCCCTGACTCGATGGTTCCCACTGTGAAGCTCCCTGACCATAGGAGGGGCTTTCCCAGCAAGAAATCCTTATGTTACAGTGTGCCCCCGGTCAACGGGTACCACCTCGCTGTTATCTTCGAGGCGATCCAGCAAACCCTGAACGGAAACTCCGAACGTCGGATGTATAACATAGGCAGCTATTTCATTCAACGGAATGAGAACAAATCTCCTTTTGTGAAGTTCGGGGTGGGGAATGACAAGGGCCTCTTCGTTGAGGATTTCCTGACCATAGAAGAGGATATCGAGGTCTATGAGCCTGGGGCCCCACCTCTGCCCCTCCTTCCTGCCCATCTCGTATTCGATTCCTTTGAGAGCCGATAGAAGGGTGCGGGGTGAATGTGCTGTCTTAACTTCGATCACACCGTTCACAAACCAGCCCTGGTCTTTGAATCCCACCGGTTCCGTTCGGTAAAGGGACGATTGTTTTGTCAGAGTAGTCTGCTCCAGTGATGCCACATGCGCGATGGCATCAAGACAGTTGGAAAGAGGGTCTCCCAGGTTGGAGCCAACTCCGATAAAGCAAATATTCCGTTTCTCCTTCCCTTCCGGCAAATCCCGCACTCCCCCGACTCCTGGATTCTATGGTTTTTATGGCGACCGATATCAGATATTCCTGAGACCCAGTACATCCTGCATGTCATAGAGTCCCTTTTCCTGATCGACGATCCACAGGGCCGCCCTGAGGGCACCCTTGGCAAAGTTGTCTCGACTGTGAGCCCGGTGAATAATCTCCAGTCTTTCACCCACTCCGCCGAAGATAACCGTATGGTCTCCTACAATATCTCCTGCCCGCACCGCCTGGATGGCTATTTCTTCCCCCGGTCTCTCACCTATCATGCCCTTTCTTCCGTATATACCGACATCTTCGAGGTTACGTCCGAGTGAATCCGCAATGACCTGAGCCATCTTGATCGCTGTTCCGCTGGGAGCATCCTTCTTGAGATTATGGTGCGCCTCGACGATCTCCACATCGTACTGGTCCCCTAAAATCGCTGCCACAGTATCGAGCACCTTGAGCATCACATTGACACCGACACTCATATTGGGCGCTAGGACGCATCGTGTCCCCTGCACAATACCCCCTATTTCAGCCGTTTCCTCAGATGTTAACCCCGTCGTGCCCACAACGATCGCCCATTCCTTCTCGGCGGCGATTCTGATCGTATCCATGACAACATCACGATGGGTAAAATCTATCACCACATCACCGGCTTCGGCACATTTGGAGAGATCATCTTCCAGTAAAACGCCGGTCGCGCCGAGTCCAAGAAATTCCCCCACATCTTTCCCGATGAGAGGATGACCTTTCCGCTCAACGGCACCGACGAGTTCGATACCTTCCGTGTCTGAGATGAGTGATATGATCTTGCCCCCCATCCTGCCGGCAGCACCCGTCACGATTGCATTAACCATTGCAATGCTCCTTTATTTTTCTGTTGTTACACCAGGCCGTAGTCTGCGAGGACCTGCCTCAATCTATCATAATTTGTATCCGACATCCTGTAGAGAGGAAGTCTCAGTTCGTAATTAATCTTTCCCATCATTGAAAGTGCAGCCTTTGTGGGAATAGGATTGGTTTCGAAAAAGAGCGCCTCCATGAGGGGCCACATCTTATAGTGCAGATCCTGTGCCTTTGCAAGATCACCAGCTTCGAAGGCATCGAAAAGCCCCGCCATGTCCGCGGGAACAACATTCGATACAACAGAGATAACGCCCTTTCCACCCACGGAAAGTATGGGTAAAACGGTAAAATCATCACCCGAAAGGACGTCAAAATCATCCCCGCACAGCTCAATAACCTTGCTTATCTGCTTCAGATCGCCCGACGCTTCTTTTATGCCGACAATATTGCTGATCTTCGCAAGCCTCGCATCTGTCTCGGGGAGGAGATTGCTTCCCGTTCTGCTCGGAACATTATAGGGAATAATAGCAATGGGAACTTCCTCGGCAACGGCTTTATAGTGCTGGTAGAGCCCCTCCTGCGTGGGCCTGTTATAATAGGGGGTGACCATCAGTGCGCCATCGACACCCACCTCGTAGGCATGTCTTGTCAGGCGTATCGCCTCTCTCGTGCTGTTGGAGCCGGTACCCGCGATGACGGGAACTCTTTTGTTAACGGCATCCACTGCAATTTCAATCACCCTGTCATGCTCCTCATGGGAAAGGGTTGCTGATTCGCCCGTCGTTCCGCAGGGAACGATACCATCGGTTCCGCTTTCTATCTGGAACTCGATAAGTTCCCGCAATGCCTCCTCGTCAACCTCTCCGTTTTTAAACGGTGTAACAATCGCCACGATTGCTCCCTTGAACATACTATCCTCCTCGAAAACGTTTTGCTCTTTTAAGTTTTTATACTACAGTAAAATATTAGGGACACTCTCTCCCCGTATCAGGTCTTCGTAAGTCTCACGTCTCTTGATTATAAAAAACTGCCCGTCTTTTACAAGAACCTCGGGCACTCTCGGTCTCGAATTGTAGTTGGAAGACATGGAAAAACTGTAAGCACCGGAGCTCATAACGGCAACGAGCTCACCTCGCTTCAGTTCAGGAATCACCCTCTCCTTTGCGATATAGTCTCCCGATTCGCATATGGGACCCACCACATCGGCCACATAGGGTTCCCTTCCCTTTTGTATCACCGGCTGAATATGGTGATAGGAGTCGTATAAGCTTGGTCTTATCAAATCATTCATGCCGGCATCAACAATGACGAAATTCTTTTCGGCGTTGTGCTTCGTATAGAGCACCCTGGAGACCAGTACCCCCGCATTTCCCACAAGAACCCTTCCCGGTTCGAATATGAAGGCACAGCCGATATCCTTCGATTTATCAATAATCACCCTTGCGTATTCCTCGGGGTGCGGCGGGGTCTCCTGATCATATGAAATTCCCAGTCCTCCCCCCAGATCAAGATACTGTATCCCGAGACCATCCCTTCTCAGCAGCAAGATCAGTTCCTTCAATCGATCGAGAGCATCCGCAAAGGGTGAAACTTCGGTTATCTGTGATCCAATATGACAATCCACGCCAACGATATCGATATGCTTCAATTTCGTTGCCCTTCGATATTCATCGAGAGACCCTTCGATATCGATGCCGAATTTATTATCTTTGAGCCCTGTCGATATGTGCGGGTGGGTAAGCGGGTCCACATCGGGATTGACCCGCAGTGATATCCGCGCCTTTTTCTTCATCGCTTCGGCACAGGAATTGATAACTTCGAGCTCCTGCGATGATTCAACGTTAAACATGAGGATGTCATTCTCGAGGGCAAATCTGATCTCATCTTCCCTCTTTCCGACTCCGGAATAGACAACCTTTCCCGGATCGACACCCGCTCGGAGCGCGCGATAGAGTTCACCACCGGAGACGATATCCACTCCGGCGCCTTCATTTATGAAAATCTTCAGGATCGCCAGATTTGAGTTGGCCTTGACAGAAAAGCAGATGATATGCGGGAGAGCGGAAAAGGCCGAATCAAAGACATCAAAATGGCGTTTCAAGGTACGAACACTATAGAGGTAAAAGGGTGTCCCCACCTGCTCTGCGATGTCCGTTACGGGGACATCCTCACACCACAACTCATTTTCCCTATACTCGAAATAATTCATACTGTAAACACACCTCGCATTACATAGTGTTCTCGAGGTAAAATTCAATACTCACTGCGGTGCCTTGTATCTATATGCAGTGCTATTTACACGCTATTTCTTCCGTAATAAACTCTCCGCCCTTCGATCCGTCGCTCCTAAAGACAATAATCTTATAGAGATAGCGATAGCCCCGTTCTATCGAACCGTCGCGATAGGAATAACCTTTTCCGCTTCCTGCGACTTGAATATCTTTCTGTGTGAGTTCGACTATCCGCTCGTAGGCACGAGGGCAGCCGGGACACTCATCGGCATCGATCCTCAATTTGTTTCTCGCTATCCGGACACTCCCGATACTGTCAGCTCTACCCGTCGCAGTGAAGCGAATCCTGATAGAATCACCCTCGCGAGATGCCTCGAGATTCGAGATAACTGCAGGCTCCGAAGAGCCCAACCTCTTGACGCGAGGGTTCTCCTTCTTTCCGCAACTGTTCAGAAGGAGAAGAAAGACCACCAATCCCGCAACCAGATAGTATCTATAATTTTTCCGTCTCAATCTCTTCGATCCTCTTTAATACCGTCGCTCGTGCTGTGCCACCGGGTATGCTCCTCGAATCGACGGAACTTTGCACATCCATCACGCGGTAAATATCCTCATCGGCATCATCATGGAACCGGCGAATCTCCTCAATCGTCAGGGAGGCTAGGTCTGTGCCCTTTTCAATGCAGTAAAGAACGAGGGACCCCACCGTCTTGTGGGCCTCCCTGAAGGGCATCCCCTTCATGACAAGATACTCGGCAATATCCGTGGCGGTTGAAAAACCCTTCACCGCCTCCGCCAGCATCTTCTCCCGATTGAACTTCAACCTCTTGATCATCTCGGTCAGGACTCGAAGAGAGATCTTCACCGTATCGACCGTATCGAAGAGGGGCTCTTTGTCCTCCTGCAGGTCCCGGTCATAGGCCATCGGGATACCCTTCATAATGGTAAGTATCGTAAGGAGGTTCCCATAAATACGTCCCGTTTTGCCCCGGATCAGCTCGGCCACATCGGGATTTTTTTTCTGCGGCATGATGCTGCTTCCCGTCGTAAATGCATCGGATATCTCCACAAAGTTAAACTCGTCACTCGACCAGAGGATAAGATCCTCGCAGAGACGGCTCATATGCATCATCAAAAGTCCCGCATCAAAGATAAACTCCGCTACAAAATCCCTGTCGGAGACGGCATCCATGCTGTTTTTCGTAATTTCCGGAAACTTAAGACGTTGTGCCGCGTACTCCCTGTCAATGGGGACACTCGTTCCGGCAAGGGCTGCTGAACCGAGGGGCATCACGTTGATTCTCCGGTAACACTCCTCAAGCCTTTTCTCGTCTCTTGCAATCATCTCCCAGAAGGCAAGAAGGTAGTGTGAAAGACTGACGGGCTGCGCCTTCTGAAGGTGGGTATAGCCGGGCATAATGACATCCGCCTCTTGCTTTGCCACCTTCACAATCGTTGTCTTCAGTCCATTTAAGAGCTTCAGGATACCCTGCGCCTCGTCCCGCAGGTAGAGTCTCACATCGAGGGATACCTGGTCATTCCGGCTCCGTCCGGTATGGAGTTTGCCCCCCACATCACCGATTCGGTCGATGAGAGCCCTTTCCACCACCATGTGGATATCTTCAAGATCGCGATGGTATTCGAAATCGCCCCTCTCCATATCGGCGAGGATTTCTTTCAGCCCCTCTATAATCGCCTTCTTCTCATCGGCAGAGATGATCCGTTGTTTAGCGAGCATCTCACAGTGAGCAATACTCCCCTGGATATCATAGCGATAGAGACGTTTGTCATAGTGAATGGAAGCGGTAAACTCCTCCACCGTACTGTGCGTCGATTCCCTGAAGCGTCCGCCCCACGGTTTTTTGCTCTTTTTCATCGTTCGACCCCTGCAGGAACTATGAATCTCCCCGCCCGCAGGACGGGACTTCCCGGTAAGGAATTGGTTGTTTCATAGTGCGCCCCCTACCCCGCCTACAAGGCGGGGCTCGTGGGTGCACTCCCGGTTAAGACAGTAATCTCTAATCCTTATCCCTTAATGCTTAATCCCTATTTCTTAAGCAGGGCGTTCATCTTCAATCGAAGGGCATTAAGGCGAATAAATCCCGTCGCGTCCTTTTGATTATAGACTTCATCACTTTCAAAGGTGGCCAGATCCTCGCTGTAGAGCGACCTCGGTGCCTTGACGCCGACGGGGATACAGTTACCCTTGTAGAGCTTGAGACGGACCGTCCCCGTCACGTATTTCTGCGATTCATCGATCAGCGACTGCATCATGTCACGCTCCGGGGAATACCAGAAGCCGTTATAAATTATCTGGGCATACTTGGGCATAAGCGAATCCCTGAGAAGCATTGCCTCACGATCCATGGTAATCGTTTCCATCGCCCGGTGGGCGATCCAGAGCGCCGTTCCTCCGGGAGTCTCGTAGATACCCCTCGATTTCATGCCCACAAAGCGGTTTTCCACCATATCCACTCGTCCCACACCGTTGGCGCCAGCAAGAGCGTTTGCATGATCAAGAAGCTCGGCGGGGTTCATTTTTTTGCCGTCTATGGCAACGGGATTTCCCTTCTCAAAATCGATCTCCACATAGGTCACCTTATCGGGTGCATTCTCCGGCGAGACTGACATGACAAACATATCCTCGGGAGGTTCACGCCACGTGTCTTCCAGAATACCTCCCTCGTGAGAAATATGAAGAAGGTTTCTGTCTTCACTGTAGGGTTTATCCTTTGTCTGTTCGATAGGGATACCCTGTTTCGCGGCATAATCGATCATCGATTCCCTTGAATCGAATATCCAGTTTTCATCCTTCCATGCCGAGATGATCTTTATCTTAGGATCGAGGGCCATATAGGTCATCTCGAACCGCACCTGGTCATTGCCCTTCCCCGTCGCGCCATGGCAGACGGCGTCGGCACCCTCTTTCTGGGCTATCTCTATCTGACGTTTCGCCACGATTGGCCTCGCGAGCGACGTCCCCAGAAGGTAGGTCCCCTCGTAGACCGCATTTGCCCTTAGGGCGGGAAAGACGAAATCTCCGACGAACTCCTCCGTGAGGTCCTCGATATAAGCCTTCGTGGCTCCCGTGGCGAGTGCCTTTTCTTCGAGACCGTCCAGTTCCTCTTTTTGACCCACATCACCGGTCAGCGTGATAACTTCACATCCATATGTCTCGATCAGCCATTTGACAATAACCGACGAATCCAGTCCACCTGAATAGGCCAAAACAACCTTCTTTACAGTTTTCATGTTACTTCCTTCCTCCCATAAGTATTTCCAGAATCGCCTTCTGTGCATGGAGTCGATTCTCCGCCTGATCAAAGACGACAGACTGTCTGCTTTCCATAACCTCATGGGTTATCTCTTCCCCGCGGTGAGCAGGAAGGCAGTGCATGACGATACAGTCGTCCTTCGCCTTTTGAACGAGCCGGCTATTTACCTGATAATCTTTAAATATTGCAGCCCTATTTTCCTGTTCCTCTTCCTGCCCCATACTGGCCCAGACATCGGTGTAAATCACATCGGCACCCTCGACCGCCTCAGCTGCGGAACGGAAAAGATCGATCTCCTCTTCCGCCTCCCCTTTTCCTCTTTCCAGAATCTCCGCGTCAGGATCGTATCCCTCGGGGCAGGCGAGATGAAGACGAAAGGGGATTCGGGCTGCTGCATTAATCCATGAATTGGCCAGATTGTTGCCGTCGCCCACATAGGCGATCACGAGTCCCTCATAACCACCCTTCTGCTCTTCTATGGTGAGAAGATCGCTCAGTATCTGGCAGGGATGTAAAATATCGGTCAGACCGTTGATCACGGGGATCTCCGCCCAGCGAGCAAACTCCTCGACCAGTTCCTGCTCAAAGGTCCTGATGACAATACCGTCGAGATACCGAGATATCACCCGTGCGGTATCGGCAATGGTTTCTCCCCTTCCGAGCTGTATGTCACGACGGGTCATGAAGGTGGACGTCCCGCCCAGTTGAAATATTCCCGCTTCGAAGGAAAGCCTCGTCCGTGTCGACGACTTGTCAAAGAGTAATCCGAGAATCTTTCCCGCAAGCGGTACTTCGGGGTTCCCTTCTACCAGGACTTTCTTCAAACTTTTCGCTCTTTCGATAATCTCCTTAAAATCCTCTTTCGTGAGATCATAGAGCGACAAGAGATCTTTTTTCATAGCCTCTCCAGTATTTCATCCAAAACGTTGATGACGCTGTCTACATCCTCCCCTGTTATCACAAGGGGGGGAACAAATCGAAGCACATTTCCGCAGGCACAATTCATAAGGACACCCTTCTTCAGAGCCTCATGAACAATACCAGACCCTTCACAGGAAAGCTCCACTCCTATCATAAGCCCCCGTCCGCGGATCTCACGAATGACGGGATATTTCGTTTTGAGTTCTTCGAGTCTCTCGATAAAGTAGGCGCCCTGTTCCCTGCAGTTTTGGAGTATTCCGTCGTGTAACATCGTCTCCATGACGGCAATCCCCGCTGCCATGGCAAGCGGGTTTCCCCCGAAGGTCGAGGCGTGGGCCCCCGGTTCAAAGGCGGAGGCAACCTCCCCCTTTGCAAGCATCGCACCCAGAGGAAAACCGTTTCCCAGGGCCTTTGCCAGTGTCATGATATCCGGCTCGATGCCGCTCTGTTCGTAGGCAAAGAGGTCTCCCGTCCGGCCCATTCCCGTCTGGACCTCATCGAGGATCAAGAGGATACCCCGTTTGTCACAGATCTTCCTCACTCTTGCAAGATAATCTGTCGAAGGAATCCGTACCCCTCCCTCACCTTGAATCGGCTCCAGCATAATCCCACAGGTTGTCTCCGAGATCGCCCCCTCAAGTGCATCGACATCGTCGAAGGGAACATACTCGAAACCCTCGGGAAGGGGCTCGAAGCCGCGATGAAACTTTTCCTGACCCGTTGCGGTCACCGTCGTGAGGGTGCGGCCGTGAAAGGAGTTTTTCATCGTGAGAATCTCATATTTATCTCCCCACATTCTCTCATGGGCATATTTTCTCGCAAGCTTGATAGCAGCCTCATTCGCCTCCGCCCCGCTGTTGCAGAAAAAAACCTTGTCGGCAAAGGAGTTCTCCACCAGAAGCCTGGCCATCCTGATCTGTGGCTCTATATGGTATATATTGGAGACATGGGTAAGGGTCTCAGCCTGCCGCTTGATCGCCTCCACCACCGTTGCATGCGAATGTCCCAGGCTGCAGACGGCTATACCCGCCAAAAAGTCGATATACTCCCTGCCGTCGGAATCCCATACCTTTACCCCGTCACCTCTTACGAGTACCACGGGAAGACGTCCATAGGTGTTCATGATAAATTCATTCGAAGCGGAAATCAGTTCGTCTGTCTTCATATTCTTATCTATCCCTTTACAACCTCGGTACCAATTCCCCGGTCGGTGAATATCTCAAGGAGGATGGAGTGCATGAGCCGTCCATCAATGATATGGGTCTTTTCAACCCCCTCTCGCAGCGCTTTAAGGCAGCATTTTACCTTCGGGTACATTCCTCCTTGAATGGTTCCTTTATCGATCAGATCTTTTGCTTCCCCGTCACTCAGAGAATCAATAAGGCATCCCTCATCATCGATAACACCTTCAACATCCGTCAGGAGAATCAGTTTTTCAGATCCTATCGCTGCGGCCACCTCTCCAGCCACCACATCGGCATTAATATTATAGGTTTCACCCCTCTCACCGGAACCTGTTGGAGCGATAACAGGGACAAAGCCTTCGGCTACAAGTGATTGTATAAGATCGGCGTTGATCTTTGTCACCCTGCCCACCATCCCAAGGTCGATTATCTCCGGAGGGGTATCCTTTTCCTTCTCCTTACTCAGGAGATACTTTTCCGCCTCTATCAGGTTTCCGTCCTTGCCGCTCAACCCCACGGCCTTACCACCGTTATGGTTTATCAGGCCCACGATCTCCTTGTTCACCTTCCCAACGAGAACCATCTCCACTATATCCATCGTTTCCTGATCGGTCACCCGCATACCCTGGACAAATTCCGAATCCTTACCGAGTTTCGCCAGGGTAGAACCGATCTGAGGGCCTCCACCGTGAACCACTACCGGATTGATACCGATATACTTCATCATCACCACATCCAGAGCGAACATCTCTTTCAGACGTTCATCCACCATGGCATGGCCTCCATACTTTATGACAACGGACCGGCCGTAAAAACGGCGAATATAGGGAAGCACCTCCAGAAGAACATCTGCCTTTTCAATCAGTTTCTCGTATTTATCCTCTTGCACCATTTCGTCTCTCCGTCTCAAACACCGAGGTCTCTTTTCCAAGGCTTCTTCTAAAGGACGTACCTGCTCAGATCTTCATCCTCTATGATGTCTTCAAGCTTGCTCTTTACATACTCCGCATCGATCTCTACCTTCTTTGTCCCCATGTCGGGGGCATCAAAGGAGATGTCATCCAGGAGTGTCTCCATAACCGTATAGAGTCTTCTCGCTCCTATATTTTCAGTCCTCTCATTGACAAGGGCTGCAACCTCGGCAATCTCTGCCACGGCATCGTCTTTGAAGACGATCTGCATCCCTTCGGTCGCCAGAAGCTCAATGTACTGCCTGACAAGTGCATTGTGAGGCTCCGTCAGTATCCTGATAAATTCCTCCTTGTCGAGAGACTCGAGTTCGACCCTGATGGGAAATCTCCCCTGCAGTTCGGGTACAAGATCCGATGGCTTGGAAAGACTGAAGGCACCCGCCGCGATAAAGAGAACATGATCGGTTTTCACCATGCCATACTTGGTATTGACGGTGGAACCTTCCACGATAGGGAGAAGATCCCTCTGAACACCTTCCCTCGACACATCAGGGCCATGGTTCGAATCACTTCCCACTATCTTGTCGATCTCATCGAGGAAGATGATACCCGATTGTTCCACTCTCTCAACGGCAGTCTTGGTGACCTTATCCATGTCGACAAGCCGCTGGGCCTCTTCTTCCGCCAGGATATCAATCGCTTCGGAAACCTTCACCTTTCGCCGCTTCTTCTTCTGGGGAAACATGTTCCCGAACATCTCTTTGATGTTAAGCCCCATATCCTCAACACCGGAAGCCGAGAAGATTTCTACCATGGGACCCGAATGTCCGTTTACCACCTCTACCTCAACGGGGCGGTCATCGAGTTTTCCTTCCCTGAGCAAACGTCTCAGCTTTTCACGGGTGCTCTCCTGTTGTGCCTCCTCTTTTCCTTCGGGAAGCTTCAGGACATCTTCTCCATCCTCCGGTCCCATCGCAACCTTCGGAGGCCTCTTGGGAAGCAGGATATCGAGAATTCTCTCCTCGGCAATCTCCGCCGCCTTTATTCTCACGCTCTCCTGCTCTTCCGATTTCACCATACTAACGGAGAGCTCGACAATATCCCTGATCATCGATTCCACATCCCTGCCGACATAACCCACCTCGGTAAATTTGGAGGCCTCGATCTTGAGAAAGGGCGACTTGTCGAGCTTTGCCAGTCTTCTGGCAATCTCGGTCTTGCCGACACCTGTGGGACCCATCATGATAATATTCTTGGGGGCTATTTCATCGCGCATCTCCTCGGAAACTTTCTGGCGTCTCCACCTGTTTCGAAGCGCAATAGCGACGGCCCTCTTGGCATCATCCTGCCCTATAATGTATTTATCCAGTTCCGATACAATCTCTCTCGGTGTTAAATTTTTCGACGACATATAACAACCTCAATCAATACTTCTATGTGATAGGCCACCAGATCAAATCAACACGATCGTAGCTGATGGCCGCATGAATCTTTATTAAACTTTGATTCTGCCTCACGCCTTGTCGGCACTCGGCTTTTTCTTTTTTCTCGTTTGCCCTTCTTCCTCCGGGGCGTCAAGTTCCTCGATCATGATTCTGTCATTCGTATATATACATATATCAGAAGCTATTCCCATGGCCTCCTCCGCTATCTGCCGTGCCCCCAGATCGGAATGCTTTATCAGCGCTCTCGCCGCGGCCAGTGCATAGGGACCACCCGAACCGATGGCCATGACCTCATCATCTGACTCAATGACGTCGCCATTGCCTGATATTATGAGGGAATTCTCCTCGCTGACGGCGATCATCAGGGCCTCCAGGTGCCGCAATACCCTGTCGGTTCGCCAGTCCTTCGTCAGCTCAACGGCAGCCCGCAGGAGATTACCATTAAACTGCTCCAGTTTCTGATCAAACCTCTCGAAGAGGGTAAAGGCATCGGCCGTAGCTCCGGCAAAACCGACGATAACCTGGTCATGATACAATCGCCGGACCTTTCGAGCCCCATGCTTCAATACCATAATATCCAGGGTTACCTGTCCGTCACCTGCAACGGCAACCTTCCCCTTATGCCTGACTGTCAGAATGGTTGTTCCTCGTATCTTCATATTCAATTATTTCCTCCCTGTGCACGGGGATGGCTTTTATCGTAGACCTCCATCAGTCGTGACACACTCATGGATGTATATTTCTGCGTCGTCGAAAGACTCTCATGACCGAGGAGTTCCTGAATCACTCTGAGATCTGCCCCTGCATCCATCAGATGCGTGGCAAAGGTATGCCGCAGAACATGAGGCGAAATCTTTCTGTTAATGCCACTTTGCAGCACGTACTTATCCACCAATCTTCTCACACTTCGCGGTGTCAATCGTGAACCGAGTTTGCCTAAAAAGAGAGGAGATCCCAGGTAGCTCTCCTCTTTGTCTCTTACAAATTCGCTCCGTATTCCCAGATAGTTTTCAAGCGCCTTCAGGGCAGGCTCACCGACGGGTACGATTCGTTCTTTTTTCCCCTTTCCCCTGACCTTCATAAGGCCCCTCGGAAAGTCGACATCTCCCGTGTTCAGACCTGTCAGTTCCCCTATTCGAACACCGGCCGAATAGAAAAGCTCCATCATAGCCCTGTCTCTCAGGCCGAATCGATCGGTACCGAACTTTACCCCGAGAAGAGCAAGCACCTCATCAATCGATAAGAAAGTAGGCAGATATTTATCCGCCTTCGGTGCCTGTATCATCTCTGCCGGGTTATATTTAATCTTTCCCTCACGAAGGAGAAATCTAAAAAAGGCCCTCAGGCTTGCTACCTTTCTCGACATCGTTACTTTCTTGATTTTTTTCTTATACAGAACTGCAAGGAATGCCCGTATTGCCATCTGGTCAATGGCGTCGATTGTTCTGATGCCTCTTTTTAGAAGGAAGTCCTGAAACTGCTTCAAATCGGCCAGATAATTCCTTTTCGTGTGATAAGAAAGGTTTCTCTCAATTTCGAGGTGGGCACCGAATGCCTCAACAGCTGACTCCATTACAATGTCCCTTATCGTCTCAGCTACGACCACAATAGTGTGGCACTGATCTTTCTCTTCCCTGAATCCTTCACGACTTCATGGAATCAATCGGTACACCTCCGTATGCCCGCATGGTAGCAACAGCATGAATTCGCGAAATTATTATCAAAGACCCTTGTCTGACCATCCCTGAATATCACCCGTACATAGGACATTCCGCCCAGGACCTCGGAATTTCTCTCCTCCACCACGACACCAAATCCCCATTCGGGGTACCGGAGATGATAGACCTGATCGCCGGTCTTCAGATAAAGTCGCCGGGTTTCTTCCTTCATACGAAAACCTGCCTGCCGACAAAATCACCCCTACATCTTGTATTTCCCAAAATCTTCCGAGGAGAGATTCTCTAAAAATTCCCGTAACTGTTCCTTCGAATATTTATTGAGATCCTTCGTTTTCTTACCAAAATCGATATTCGTCGATTTTTCAATCACCGTTTCATCCACAAAGATAGGAGCATTCGCTCGTAACGCAAGGGCTATGGCATCGCTCGGACGGGAATCGATGGTTACAATCCCGCTGTTCTTCAGGACATGTATTACAGCAAAAAAGGTATTATTCCTGAGATCATTAATAACTATTTTCGTAACACTTACTCCCAGGATTTTCAGCATATCATTCATGAGATCATGGGTCATCGGACGTGCCAGGTCTATCCGTTCCAGCTGGGTTGCAATGGCACTCGCCTCGAAGAGACCGATCCATATGGGAACCGCTTTTTTCTCCTGCAGATCCTTCAGGATAACAATCGGTGTGCTCGTTATGGGATCCATGGCCAATCCGAAAACCTTCATCTGTACCAACATAATCAGACCTCCTTCCCCGAAAGCGGCTCGCCCCTCAGGGAATGCATATATGCCTTTACGATCTTTACCGGCACTGTCTTCCCCTTCATGCTATTCTCCCCCGGCAGATTGACAATCCTGTTTGTTCGTGTCCTTCCCTTTACCTCATCTTCATTGTTTTTGCTTGCACCTTCTATCAGCAGTTCTTCCTCTTTTCCAACAAGTGCTCTGTTCTTTTCGAGGGTATAAGACTCCTGGAGTTTCTGGAGAACGGCGAGCCTTTCTCTCTTGACATCTTCTACTACCTTGCCATCGTACCCCGCAGAGGCGATACCCGGCCTATCGGAATATTTAAATGAAAAGAGATTATCAAACCTCACTTTTCCCATTAGGTCAATAGTTTTTTGAAAATCCTCATCGCTCTCACCGGGAAAACCGACAATGATATCGGTGGTTATACTTATATCGGGACATCGAGCCCTCAGTTTTTCCACCTTTTCAAGATATTCCCCAGATGTATAGCCCCTCCCCATCCTCTTGAGGACGGAATCAGATCCCGACTGTATGGGCAGGTGTATATGCTCACATACCTTATCGAGCGAGGCAAAACAGTCAACAAGGCCGTCGGAGAGGTCCTTCGGGTGGGATGTAGTAAATCGAATTCTTTCAATTCCCTCCACTTCGTTAATCATCGCCAGAAGCGTTGGAAAATCTGCCCCATTCTTCAGGGTGTTGCCATAGGAATTGACATTCTGACCCAGGAGCGTCACCTCTCGTACACCATGAGCGGCAAGTGCCCGAATCTCATCGAGGATATCACCACTCTCTCTGCTCTCCTCTCTCCCCCGGAGATAGGGTACAATGCAGTAGGTACAGAAGTTATTGCATCCTTGCATAATAGTGATAAAGGCATTCACCTCCCCCTTTTTCGGAAGAGTCAGTATTCCCAGCGATTGAACGCATTTATGAAAGGTCGTCTCGGCAATGCGCGAACGTGACCGCTCAACCTCGGAAACGATTTGGGGTAGACGATGAATGTTGTGCGTTCCCAGGACAAAATCGAGATGGTGGACTTTGTCCAGAAACTTCCTTCCCCACTGCTGTGCCACGCATCCGGTTATGCCGATTATGAGATCGGGATTTCTCGTTTTATCTTTTCGTACTCTTCCCAGAAAACTGTGGATCTTCTGTTCGGCCTTTTCCCTCACACTACAGGTATTGACAATAATGAGATCGGCCCCTCGTATATCATCCGTCTCTTCATAGCCCTCTTTTTCAAGGAGCTCCATCATCTGCTCCGAGTCATGGACATTCATCTGACAGCCAAAGGTGCGGATATGACAACGTTTTTTCTTATTCAAAACCATAAAAACCAACCCTGAGAATAATTATTAGAGCTACTATCCTGGTAAACCACATCTTACCATGACAAGAGACAAGACAGAATAAACTGTGATGTACAAAGAAGAAGGATAACAGATGGTGGCTACGCAGGCATCAAGACCCGAAATTCAGGCGCAGTTCCGTATAGGGCTGAAACTTGAATTCAAATCTCTGTTCCTTAAAAAGTCTGAGGCATGAATCCACTGCATCGGTATCATAGAGGGTCCCTCTGTTTTCAGAAATTTCCTTCAAGGCCGATTCGATTCCGAGGGCCGCCCGGTAGGGCCTGTGCGATGCCATCGCTTCGACGACATCTGCTACGGCAAGTATCCTCGCCTCGAGCAGGATAGCACCATTGGAAAGCCCTTGAGGATATCCCGAACCATCAAGCTTCTCGTGATGTTGAAGAACGATTGTGGCGACTGGCCAGGGGAACTCTATATTTTTCAATATGTCGTAGCCTATCTGCGGATGCACCTTCATCATGAGAAATTCAATCTCCGTCAGGATCCCCGGCTTGCTGAGAATCTCTGAGGGCTCGTATATCTTTCCTATATCGTGGAGCGTGGCAGCCACAAGGATTCCCTCAATCCGTTCCTCCGAAAGTTTCATTTCACGGGCGATGGCACCGGCAAGCTGGGCAACCCGTTGCTGATGACCGGCCGTATAAGGATCTCTCTTTTCAGTCATCGATGCAAGGGCATTGACCGTCTCTTCCAACCTCTTCTGTACACGTTCGAAACTGAGTTTCAGTTCTCCCTGTGCCCTTTTCCTTTCGCTTATATCTTCATAAACAACAACAATCCTCTTATCCTTCAATATATCTCCCACCTTGGAGGTATTCACCATACAGACGATTTCCGTCCCGTCCTTGCGGACACAGGAAAATTCCTCGATGTGGGTATTCTGTTTCTCCAGAACGGGATAGACACGACGGGCTATCTCCTCATATGCCTCATCCGATCTGTAGAAAATTCTCGTCAATTTGCCGATTATCTCGCCGGGCTTCCAGCCAAAGACATTTTCAACTGAATTATTGGCAAAAACAATACGCCTGTTCTCGAGGCCGATAACGGCATGGGGTATAGCATCCAGTATGGAGGACTCGAGAATCTTCATCTCCTCGACCTCGGCCCTCGCTTCCCTTTCTACGGTTATATCCAGAGAGTTTCCCATCACCGCCGGTTCACCATAGTATTCAATCGGCGTCACCGTCTCCAGGATCCACTTCACACTTCCATCTTTTGCAATCAATCGAAACTCATAGGGGGTCTGACGCTCCCCCTTCAGCATCTTTATGGCATTATCCCGTGTCGCCTCCCTGTCGTCGGGATGCACCATGTCAATGGGGTCGGTATTTACCAACTCTTCCATCGTATAATATTGCGAATAATTCAGGACATGGGGGTTAATAAATTTAAACCTCCTGTCCTGTACTATGTAGACGCCCGTATGAGTGCTATTGGCGAAAGAATTATAGAGATTTTCAGCCTGCTTCTGAATGGTGATGTCACGAATAATTCCCTGATATCCTGTAAATTTACCCGCCTCAGACTTTCGCACCGTCATACTGACAAGGCAGTCCATCACCTTTCCGTCTTTCTTGCGGAGCCTGATATCAAAGTCAGTAACCGCCCCTTTATCCTTGATCTCACGGACAAACCTGTCGATATCTTCAGGATTAACACAGAGACCATCGACGGCCATTCCCATCATCTCTTCCCTCGTATAGCCGAGAAGATCGAGGGCTGATTTATTAAAGTCTACGAATCGGCCATCCCGTCCTGCAATAATAATCGCATCTCTCGATTCGTCAAAAAAATTACTGTACAACTTGACATCTTCTTTCTCTCGATGGCCTTCGTGTAATCCGATCCGATCCATCTCATCGACTGACTTACCCCGTCCATCAGTATGCTTTTTCTTTGTCATATATTGATCCCTCAAGAGTATCAACGCACTCACTTTCCCCGAAAGATGATACGTTACTGTACTCGTCGTTCATTTCAGAACTGCCCTTTGAAACAAAATCCCGATGAACATAAATAAGATAGTTATATTTTCTGGGTGGTCAATAGTAAGACAAAAAAGGGGGGAGTATCTCCCCCCCCCTTAAAATTTATCGGTCAGCAGTGATGTTGCATAGTATCGATAAAATACATCACGATACCTCGTTATGCACCAGAATTTACTCTTTCTTTAAGTTCCTTTCCAACCTTGAAGAAAGGCAATTTCTTCGGAGTCACCTGAATGGTTCCTCCCGTTTTGGGATTTCGTCCGGCATAGGAGCCATAGTCTCTGACGACAAAACTTCCAAAACCCCGTATCTCAATCCGGCCTCCCTTTTTCAGTTTATCGGCAAAACTCTTGAAGATTGAGTTGATGGCTTCCGTTGCCTGCCGCTCAGTCAAATTTTCTTTCTTTCCCAAGACGCCTATTAAATCAGACTTATTCATGAAAACCCCCTTTAAAAAATACTGATCACTAAAGCGAGATCACAGTTTATTGATAAGTTTTATTTTCCAAAGCTAATGTTGTATAGCGCTTACATATGGTTTATTTTACTGCTAAAGTCAAGATAATTTTCGTTTATTTACTCAATTTTTTCCCGAGTTCAGTTTTCTGATTTCTTTTCCCTTCAGGTATCTGTATGCCCCCTGTTTAAGATTACCCGTTTCTATGTCACCAATGGCAACTCTTATGAGTCTCATCACCGGATATCCCATTGTTTCAAAGTATCGTCGTATAACCCTGTTTCTTCCCTCGGCAATCGTCAACCGGAGCCAGCAGCTTTTTGTATTCCTCTTATCAACAAGAACGGTCAAAGGCCTGAAGTCGCCATCTTCAAGTCTCGTACCCAGTTTTATTGCATCGAGATCCTTTCGTGCAATATTTCCCTTTATCTTGGCCAGATAGGTCTTGGAAACCTCGAATCTCGGATGCTGCACCCTGTTGGCAAAATCTCCATCGTTTGTCATCAGGAGAAGCCCTTCGGAATCGTAGTCAAGTCGACCCACGGGAAAAATCCTCTCGGCAATATCCTCTATCAAATCCGTAACGACGGGCCTGCCCTCGGGATCATGAAGGGTTGTCAGATATCCCCTCGGCTTGTTCAAAAGAATATAAACCTTTTCCGCCCCTTGAGAGTGAGATATCAGGTTTCCGTCGACCCGTATCTCATCGCGTCTGGTATCCGCCTTCGTTCCCAGTTCGGTGATCGTTCGCCCGTTAACGCTCACCCTTCCCTGGCGTATCATCGTTTCGGCAGCACGGCGTGATGCAATACCGGCTCGGGCTATTATCTTCTGAAGTCGTTCCAGCACAGGCTCACTACCCCTCAATCTCTTTCAAAGAAGGCAAGTCAGAGAGATCTCTCAGGTTGAAGACTTCAAGAAATTTTCTCGTGGTCCCGTATATTATCGGCCGCCCAGGCACATCCTTGCGTCCCACCATCCGCACCAGATTTTTTTCCAGCAATCCCTTCAATACACCCGACACATCAACTCCCCGTACCTGTTCTATCTCGGATTTCATTATCGGTTGCCGGTAGACGACAACGGCAAGGGTCTCCATCGCCGCCGGGCTAAGCGACAGAGGTTTTATGGCCTTCATTTTTTTAATCCATGGAGCCGCCTTTTCTCCCGTTCGGAACTGGTACCCTCCGGCAATCTCTTTTAAAAAGAGACCCCCCGCCCGCGTCTTATATTCCTCTCTGATCGTAGCGAGAGCCTCGGCAATTTCCTTTTTTTCCACCTCTTCTCCCAGAACTTCCCTTATTTTATCAATACTGAGGGGCAGGTCGGAGACAAAAATAAGCGCTTCAACAATGGCTTTTACATCATTCATCTATTCACCCACGGCGAGGCATATCCTAATCGGTCCGTATGAAACGGCCTGATATGCCCTGATTACTCTCATTTTCATAAGTTCAAGGATTGCGAGAAAGGTATAGACGATTCTGGTCTTGCTCTTTACCCCCCCCAAAAGGTCAGTAAAGGCAAGCATCTTCTTTGTATTGAGCTCATCCATTACCTGATTAATCGTTTCGGAAAGGGATATCTTCTCGGCATCGATCTCCATGAGTTCCTCATCCTCTGCCTCCGAAACGGCATTCCGGAAGGCCTCCACAAGTTCGAAGATTCCCACCTCCCTGATCGGAATTTCGCTCTCCCCTTCCTCCTCCTTCGGTGAATACCCGCGGCTGAAGACATCCCGGCCGAGGACACTCATCTTATCGAGATTGAGGGCGGCCTCTTTGAATGCCTGATATTCCAAGAGCTGTCTCACGAGTGCCTCCCGCGGATCCTCTTCATCCTCGCCCTCGTCGTCTTCGGGAAGGGGAAGAAGCATTTTCGATTTTATGTGAAGTAAGGTGGCGGCAAGCACCAGATATTCCCCGGCAAGATCGAGATTCAGGGATTTCATGATTTCAACATGTTCCAGATACTGTTCCGTGATGAGGGCTATCGGTATATCGTATATATCGATCTCATTTTTCTTGATAAGGTAGAGTAAAAGATCGAGAGGACCCTCAAATATATCGAGCTTGATCTCATACGCCATAGTCAGATCTTTACAGCTTCCCTCACCTCGTCCATGGTGGAACGGGCAATCGAAGCAGCCTTTGAAATCCCCTCGGCTATTATAGCTTCTACTTCTTCCCTATGATTCACATAATAATCCTGACGATCGTGAATCGGCTTCATGCCCTCTGAAATCCTTTCTGCAAGGAGTTTTTTACACTGTACGCACCCGATGGCCGCCTTTCGACAGTCTTCCTCTATCTGGGACACCTCATCAGCAGGAGAGAAGATGTTATGAAAGGCAAAGACATTACATATCTCGGGCCTGCCGGGATCACTCTTTCTCATCCTCTGAGGGTCGGTAAACATGGTTGTTACCTTGTTCTTTAAAACATCACCCCGGTCGGAAAGATAGATGGAATTTTCGTACGATTTGCTCATTTTTCTTCCGTCAACTCCGAGGAGTTTGGGAACCTCCGTCAGAAGGGGTTCCGGAACGGGGAACATCTCCCTGTAGAGAAAATTGAATCTCCGTGCAATCTCTCGGGTCAGTTCGACATGGGGAAGTTGATCCACTCCCACGGGAACGCCGTAGGCCTTGTACATAATGATGTCGGCTGCCTGGAGCACGGGGTACCCAAGAAAACCGAAGGTTGAAAGATCTCTGTCCTTCAGCTCAATCTTCATCTCTTTGTAGGTGGGGTTCCTCTCGAGCCAGGACAGCGGAGTTATCATGGATAGAATGAGGAAAAGCTCGGCATGCTCCGGCACCTTCGATTGAATGAACATGGTACTTTTATCGGCATCCAGCCCAACACTGAGCCAGTCGATCACCATGTCGACAATATTTTCATTGATAGGAGAGGTATCTTTATAATCACTCGTCAAGGCGTGCCAGTCGGCAACGAAGTAAAAACAGTCATAAACATCGCTATTCTGGAGTTCCACCCAGTTTTGGAGAGCCCCATAGAGATTCCCCAGGTGAAGCTTTCCCGTTGGACGCATACCGCTCAGTATTCTCTTTTTTCCCACAACACTACCTCGAAACAATAAATTATCTTCCGGTTCTGGCGAGGTATAACAGAAAGAAAATGTTCTGTCAAACCTTAAAACTTTCAATACGTTAAAGGATGTGAAGCTTCCCACAACAGGTTACGGGGAATCTCCGACCATGAAGGGTAAATGGTATTTTTTATTCGCCTGCAATCCCCGCTGCTCGGTTCAAAATAAAAAAAGACCCCTCACTTATCGTACTCAGTAAGGGGTCCAAATAGATCTTTACCTTTTTCTATCAAACCTTGTCGGCAAGTCCTTTACCCGCCTTGAATTTGACTACTTTTTTCGCTTTAATCTGAATCTTGTCACCCGTCTGCGGATTTCTGCCTGTTCGTGCTTTCCTCTTAACGACTGAAAATGTCCCGAAACCGACCAGGCCAAGTCTTCCACTTTTCTTCAATTCTTTGGCGACATTCTCTGCAAAGGAGGCTAACGCTCTCCCTGCCTCTGCTTTCGTTACCCCTGCATCTTTTGCCATCGCAGCTACTAATTCAGCTTTCGTCATGCCCAATATCCTCCTTTTAATTAAAATAATATAAAGTTAACCTCCAAGATACCACCATTACTTACCCTATCTATCAATCAATAATGCAGCACGCCCTCAAGGCTTCCTTTAAAATACAGCTTCATTCTAAAGAACATCAGATTCCGATTGAAATGGTATGTGAACTCTCGTAATCTGCGGTAACTAAGCAACAATGGGAGTTTTGTAACATAAAAGAATATCAACAATCAAGAAAAATAATGGTTGTAAAGAACTGATGAATGGGCACATACAGTCGAATCATCCCCTTACCAGTCAACGGTTCCCCTAAACGCTACCGGTATGTTTCGGAAAGGAGATTCATCGTTCTGATCGACGGGCACTTACCTGCTTTTTGCTTTTTTCGTGATGAGAAAGTAAAGATCCCCCTCTTCCTTCAAGTGACCTGCCATTATCTCGGCATATTTATCATCGCCACAATAGAGATCGACTCTCCCTGGGCCCTTGATCGCGCCGCCCGTATCCTGGTTGAGGACAAAGCGGGAAAAGGGAGTCCATGATATTATTCTTCCGCTTTCATCAAGGACCGGCTTTTTGACCCTTACAAAGGCGAGCGCCCCCCGGGGGAAAACACTCGCATCCGTGGCAATAGTTCTCCCTCCTGTAACGGGGACATTCAGGCTCCCCACGGGACCGCTTTCAACAACACGAAAAAATACGTAGCTTTCGTTATGACCGAGTATATCGGGCATCTCTTCGGGATGGTTCATGAGATACATCTTAATTCCCCGCATGGACACCTCACCGATGGAAAGTTTTTTCTCATCCATCAGGAGCCTCCCCACACTTCGATAGGGGTGACCGTTCGACTGCTCATAACTAATATTCAGATAACTTCCGTCACGGAGATGTATGATACCCGAACCCTGTATATGCAAAAAGAATGCATCGACAGGATCGGCAAGCCAGACAATCTCGAGACCTCGTTCCCTGAGAGATTCCTCTCTATCGATCTCTCTTCTCGTATAATATGGAATTGCCTCGCCATCGACAACCCGTGCAATCAAGCGCTTCCCCTCGTAGGCGCTCTTAAACCGGCCGAGATTGATCACCACATGATCATCGGGTGTCCTGTAGATTGGATAACGGTAGAGTGACGTCTTCTCGACCGAGCCCTCAAGAACGGGGGCATAATAACCGGTAAAGAGAACATCTCCACTTCCGGTTTTTCCGGAAGCCCGATAAAGAGCAAAGGTCTCTTTTATCCTATCCCTTTTCATCTCATCAGAGAGCGGCATTGCAAGAATATCCATAAACTGCAGGAGAGAGTCCTTCATCTCACCGATGGTGTAGACACTATCGCCAAATCGGCATAGCTTATCCTCGGGTAATCTCTCGTAATATTCAAGGCTCCTCTCGATGGCTGTCTCGAGGGATGCCCTGTCGAGATCATCCTCAAGGGACGGAAGATCGCCGGGTTCGATAATCGTAAGCGCGGGAGTAACCATGACCGGTCTCTCGATTATACCGGCACAGCTCCATGAAAAGGAAATGATGAATAGAAGGGAAAGAAAGGCCCAGAACTTTTCTGACCGAAGCTTCGGAGGAGTAATGACGAGTCCAAGCTTCGCAGGAACACTACTACTGGTCGATAAAATATAATGACAGAACATGTCTCAATCCACCGCTCTAAAAAAGTCTAATCATTGCGATTTCGTCACAATAGTCAGGATATTTCGGACACTTGAAACAGTCCGACCATATCTTTTCAGGAAGGGTTGATCTATCAACCTCCTTGAATTCCAGACTATTGAAAAAAGCATCTTGGTAGGTAAGGGCAAATATCCTCATAAGATCGAGGGTAATCGCTTCAGATATACAGGCTTCGACAAGTCTGGTTCCTATCCCCCTTCCCCTGAATTCATCGGCGACGTAAAGTGATCGTATTTCGGCCAGATTTTCCCAGAATATATGCAAGGCACAGAGGCCCACAATGGGACCCTTGTCATCGTCAAGATAGACGAAAAAGTCTCGCAGACTCCCGTAGATATCCATCAAGGACCTGGGAAGCATCTCCCCTTTGGCCGATGAGAGATTTATCAAACGGTGAATTTCCTTTGCATCACTTACTTTTGCTTTCCGTAACATTACTGACATCCTAACTGTTGCATAAATTTATATTGTCCCGTAGTAAGGTTGTTCAGGCATAAATACCTTTAATCGGTTATTACAATGGTTTTTATGAATAAATTGTGGCGAAGCGCAAGAGCAACAATTCCAATTAGTTGAGCCCAAGGAGCGTTTGGAAATCGTCTGGAGCGCGCCTTCAATTTATCAAGAGTCATTGTAGACGAACCAAAAGGTGTTTATGCAACAGCAGATGAAGCTTCCCACCTGCGGAGACTGGTCTTCCCGGTATTGTTTTTAAGAACGGCCACGGCACAACCATCACTTTATCTGCGAAGCCTTCAGCATTTCTCGTGCATGTTCTCGTGTTTTCTCGGTAATTTCAAGCCCGCCTAGCATCCGGGTGATCTCATCGACACGTTCCGATTCATCGAGGAAATTGATGTCTGTATTGGTCCGCCCCTCGTTCACCTCTTTCGAGACACGAAAATGTGTATTCCCGAAGCATGCTATCTGGGGTAGATGAGTAATACAGATAACCTGATGGTGAGCCGATACATCTTTCAACTTTTCACCCACCGCCTCTGCCGCCGCCCCGCCGATACCGCTGTCGACCTCGTCAAATACGACGGTTCCCACCGACGCGGTCATGGCAAGCACCTTCTTCATGGCAAGCACTATCCGCGAGAGTTCCCCCCCCGAAGCAATTTTATTAAGGGGTTTCATATCCTCACCGACATTCGTTGACAGATAAAATTCAATAAAATCGATCCCCTTGGGATTCAGAGTCTCAAGCTCCTTCTCTTCAGGGGATTGCCGGAATCTGACCTCGAAACCGGTGTTATTCATCATCATTGAATGAATTTCTCGTTCCACCTCTTTTTCAAGCATCCTGGCAACGTCCCTCCGCCTGTCTGAGAGAGAGTGTGCCTTCTGAAGAACGATCGACCGTTTCTCAGCGATCTCCGCCGATGTCTTTTCTATCTCTTCGCCCATCGACGATATAAGTCCCAGCTCCTCTTCCAGGGCCTTTCCCCTCGCAAGTATATGACCGATTTCGCCACCATACTTGCGTTTCAATCTCCCCAGATATTCGAGACGATCGTCAATCTCTTCAAGTCTCTCGGGATTAGAAGCTATTCCTTTTTTGTAGTCTCGAAGGGCATAGGCGATCTCTTCAAGCCCGAACTCAACTGATTCCATCTCGCCGTCGGAAACGGCAAGGGCCGAATCTATCGCCTTTATCTCCTTCAGATTCTTAAGGGCTCGCACAAGCTCCTCCAGAACGGAGCCCTCCCTGCCATAGAGGATATCATAGGATTCCTCGGCACATTCCTTGAGCTTCTGGGCATTGGCAAGAATCTTCCGTTCGCTCTGCAATTCATTATCCTCGCCAATTTTAAGACCGCTTTCGCCGATCTCTTTCAGCTGAAACCGGAGCAATTCCTCCCTCTCACCCTTCTCTCTGTTCGCGGCTTTCAGCTCTTCCAATCTTCTCACAAGGGACTGATACTTGGTGTAGAGACCTGAATATTCGGTCCGCAGGTGCATCAGATCTCCAAACTCATCGAGTATATCGATATGATTGTCCGCATCGAGGATGACCTGGTGTTCATGCTGACCACATATGTTAACCAGAAATTCACTGAGAGAGGAGAGCATCCCGAGGGTTGCCAGGCGTCCGTTTATGTAGACCTTATTTTTCCCTGAGCGTGACACCGTTCTCCTCATGAGGAGGTCGGTTCCGTCGCACAACCCCATGGCATCGAGTTTTTCTCTGATTCCATTTTCTTCTCTGACGTCAAAGAGGGCCTCGACTTCGGCAGATTCCTCGGAGGAGCGTATCAGGTCGTTGGACGCCCTTTCGCCGAGAATGAGACTCAGCGCTCCCATTATGATTGATTTACCCGCACCGGTCTCGCCGGAGATCACATTCAGTCCTTCCGTAAAGGAGGTCGTCAACTCATCAATAATGGCAAGATTTTTTATACTCAGCTCTCGTAACATCTCACGTTATGGCAACCCGCCCCAACCAAGCTTGGTTCGTAGAATCTCCCAGTAATCGTGATGTGGAGAATTGACGATATGTATATCGAATTGGGATTTGGCAACACTCACCGTATCACCCGATTTCACAACAAATATATCCTGTCCGTCAAGCGTCACGGAAATACCCTTTTCCGGTGTCACGACAACGACATCAATGGCAACATCGGGCGGAAGCATAATCGGTCTGTTTGTCAATGTATGCGGGCAGATGGGGGTAATGATAATGGAATAGTGCTCGGGCGTAACAATGGGACCACCCGCAGAGAGCGAATATGCCGTGGAACCTGTGGGAGTTGATATTATAAGCCCGTCGGCCTTGTAGGTTGTCAGATACTTTCCATCGACGAAGGTCTCCAAAATAACCATCCTGGAGAGACTCCCCCGAGTGATAACGATATCATTGAGTGCGGAATGTTTGACGCCATCCACCGAGGCCTGCAGCATCATTCTCCTGGAAGTTTCATACTCTCCCCGAAGGATAACCTCCATGACACTCAACATGGCGTTCGGGTTTATCGCCGTCATGAAACCAAAGCCACCTAGATTGATGCCGACGATCGGAACGGAGTGTCCCTTTACCGCACGAGCTGCCGAAAGGAGCGTTCCGTCACCACCAAATACGACAATCATATCAGCGACATGGACCATTCCCCCCTTCTCGATACCACCACTCTTCCCGAGTTTCGAGGCGATTTCCTCATCGAGGAGAACCTCTATCCCTCTCGCTTCCAGCCAGTCTTTCAGCCGGTTGGAGTACTCGACGGCATTTTCCTTATCGCTGTTTGCGATGATTCCTATTTTTCCTATGCCCATGGGCCCATCCCGCTTTACTCTTGACACATTTCCCTTGTGATAACGCTGAAGAACCCCGAAGTGGAGCCCCGGAAAATCACCGGGTGACGAGGAGAATATTTTGATTATTTACACTCGCTTTTCAGCTCAAAAAGTAGGTATCATAAAAAGAAAAAGGTGTCCATTTGTAATTCCGGAAGGATGAGGCTGCCCGCAGCACGCTGCAATGAATCTCCGATTCTTAACGAAGCTGTTGATTGTATATTCTCGCTTCCCCCTCCGCAAGCAGCGGGGAATGCGCTCGCTTCTCAATTCGTGAGCCGGAGTCAAATACTATAGTCCTTTTTAATTGTACCTTTACCCCACCTGCACGGCGGGGCTTGCCGGTGCACTACCGACGGCGCATAAAGCTTGACAACTCCGGCAAAACTGCGTTAGGTACGCCCACACACTACAATGAAAGGTGGTAACATTTACGGCATGGGACTCTCAAAGGGAGCTGTAACCTTTTCACGATACCGCGTTATCGGAGATTTGCCCGATAACCTCCCCGATTTTATCGATACAAAGTTAAAGCGTTTCTCTTTCAGAAATGCTCTGTCCGACGAAGAAAAATCGATTGGCTGGACAAGCCTCGACAATCTGCTGGACACGAAATTTGAATATGCCAGTTATTCCCTTGGAACCTACATTGTCTTCTCTCTTCGTATCGACAGGAAAGTCATTCCTCCGTCACTTTTAAAGATCAGGGTTCTTGAAGCGGAACGGGAATATATGGCCGATAAGGGAACACATAAAATTTACCGACAGGATAAAAGGGACATCAAGGAAAACGTCAAGGCGGAGCTGATGAGAACTATAAGTCCCATACCCTCATTCCACGAGGTCTGTTGGTCGCCCTCACAGGGCTGGCTCCTCTTCGGATCACTCACCGAAAAGGTACAGATTGATTTTGAGGAGTTCTTCAAACAGACCTTCGACCTGAGACTCGTAAATTTTATCCCCTGGGACCCCGAGTATATGGAGGAAAAAGTGCTTCGGGATATGGCATCCGCCGAAATCGGAACGACAAAGAGGGAACTCTCCTCTCTGGGAAGAGAACTTCTCACCTGGCTCTGGTTCAAATCCGAAGAGAGAGGCGGGAGCATAATGATTCCCGGTGAAGGAGATATAGAACTCACCTTTATCGAGCGGCTTGCCCTTGAATCGGGTGAAGGCGAATATTCGGAAAAGGTTGTCTGCCGTGGCTTTCATGCAGACATGGAAGAAGGCAAGGCGGCCCTTCGGAAGGGGAAAAAAATCAAGGAAGCCAGGCTGAGAATCGCCACGGGATCGGAGCAGATGGATTTCAGCATCAGGGCAGACCACTTTCAATTCCAATCGATGAAGATGCCCGATGGAATCGGCGAAGACGAAGGAGGACATGACGATGAAGGAAGACTTCTCGAGAGGATATATCTCATAGAAAAGGTTTGGGGAACTATGGAGCGACTCTTTCTTCTCTTTCTTGAAAAACGCCTTTCCCCGAAGTGGAACTCAGAAGAAGTGAGTCATATGAAGAAGTGGATCGCCGAATAGTGTAGACTCTTGACTTTGATTGTAAAGCCGGTCGCAATAGTCTTCCCGCCTATCGTTGCATCTTAATCGATACTCCTCAAAGAGTCTCATGCAGGAATTGACAATATCACAATCATAGAGGGTTCATTTCTTTGAACCGGCTATACATGATGGTCTCAAAAGAACTTTACCATACCTGCTATCGATACTTTTAAAATGAGTTCCTCATTACCTGAGATGACATGCTATTTGCCGTGGTGAACCCCCGGGACCACAAAGGCTTTCCGACACTCGAGGCTTCAACAATTTATACTCACTCTTTCGTTGAAGCTCCCGCACCGAGTTGCGGGGAATCTCCGGCTGTTAAGGAAACTTTTTTATTCGTTCGCTACCCCCGCTGCAAACAACAAAAAACACACCCGCCCTTCAATTCGAAAAAATGTAATTTTGCGATTGACAATAGAACAGGTTGTGGTATTCTTCCACCCATGGTAGCGAGAAAGAAAGAAACCGACTTCAACGAATATTTCGACATCCTCTGGGAGCATGCCAGCTCTCTCGGCATGAGCAAGGGCGAGTTTATGAAGGCCTCCGATCTCTCCCCCCAGAGATTCAGTGAATTCTCTCAGAAAGCACGAAACATCACCGGAGAATATTTCCTCAAGATGCTGGGTGGTCTGGGGCTCACACCCGATGAGGTGGAGCAAATGAGCGGGACGCCCTTTTCGCCTGACCAGGCAACCCAGCTGAGATTTGACAGCTTTGTCAAGAGCCAGAAGGCCTTTCTTGAAGAATTGATGCGGAATCCCGAAACATTGCAGATATGCAAGTTTATCGCCAAATCAAAGGGCCTCTGGAATAATGTCTACATTAGACGCCTGCTGTCAAAATTTACCGGCATGGAAATCTCCAAACAGCTATAACGGCCTCAGCAGCACCTATGGAAAAACCGCAGGTACTACTTCAGGATATCGGGGATGCAGACCTTTCCTACCTCCATTACGAGGGTGGGGGAAAGACAATTATCTTTCTTCACGCAACGGGATTTCTCCCATGGTTGTGGCATCCGATTGCGAAAGCACTTTCCCCCCCATACCGGATCATAGCCCCCTACTTTTGCGACCATCGCGAAACGGATCCCGAAAAGGGAGGCCTCAACTGGATGAAGCTTGCCCAGGACCTCTCTATTTTCTGTAAAAAACTCAATATAACAAAACCTTATCTAGTAGGTCATTCCATGGGAGCGACGGTTCTCACCATGGTAGCGGCAACGCTCGGACTGGATCCACGGAGCATGATTCTCATAGAACCTATCTTTCTACCAGAGGATTTCTATCGTATTCAGGTCAGGGTGGAAGACCACCCCCTTGCCTCCAAGTCTATCAAGCGTCGGAACCACTGGGAGAGCGAAGCAGAGGCAATCGAATATCTCAGGTCTCGTCCCCTCTTTGCAAAATGGAACGACGAAATGATAAGGCTCTACATTCGATACGGCATGGTAGAGGGTGAAACGGGGGGTCTCGAGTTAACCTGCTCTCCACTCAGGGAGGCATCGCTCTTTATGGGAGGTCTGCAATACGATCCATGGCCAATTCTGTCCAAGGTTAGCTGTCCCGTTTTAGTACTCGAAGGAGAGGAAAGCGAGAACAGAAGCTATATAGACCTCAAGAAGGCCACCTCTCTTTTTCCCCAGGGCTCTCACCTCATCATGCCGGGGGCAGGACACCTCATACCGATGGAATATCCAAAAGATGTGACTGAAATCATAAAGGATTTTTTCGATTGAATTACCCCGCAAGAAGTTGCGGAATTCTCCGGCTGTTAAGGAAAATATTTATATTTGCTTCTTCATCAGTGCAGACTGATCTGAAAGATCGGACCGAAAAGGTTGGGAACAGTAATCATCGCGAAAGCATCGCTACTTTTACGTCGACCTTTCCATCATACGTCACGAGCGCTCCTCCCCACTCCTCACTTATATTACAGTTGACCACGAGGGTTTCCCCCACATACCGCCATCCGGGTCTTTCATGGATGTGTCCGCAGAGAAAGAGTCGCGGCTGTCGTCTCGCGATCATGCTGTAAAGGCCCCGAGAACCGGCATGGAACCTTCCGAAGGCCTCGTCAAGGATACCCCGGGGCGGAGGGTGAGCCACAAGAACGGTTTCCCTCTCCAGGAGATTCTCGATTTTATCGATGATCCTCTTTTCAAAACAACATAGCTTTGAATAAAAGGGAACTGGTATGGTACCGCTCACACCGACAAAGGTGACACCCTTGATCTGAACCGTATTGAGGTGAAGTGAAGAGATATTGGATGCCCCTTCTATCAGGGTTTCCACTCGTGAAAGATCCGTATTTCCACGAACGGCCAGGACGGGCACGGGCATATCATTCAGATCATTGACGACTGAACGGGCATTGGTATAGTTTGTTATATCCCCGGCAATAACGAGTAGATCTGCCCTGAGATCTGCTATGGTATCCCTGATTCGAGCGATACGATCCTTCCTCCCATGAAGATCAGAAACAGCATAGATACGCATCTTCACCCCCTCTCCGGTCGCATTGTGGTAAAAACCATCTACGGAGATACTGTCAGGCCCCTCTGCGACATTTTCATTGACACACCTGATGCCCTTTATATATGAATTGAGAGGGAAAGATAAAGCGGATTGAAGCTCCCCACAACACATCGCGTTGAATCTCAGACTGTCTGGGATCACGGCATTTATTATTCGCCAAGCAGCCGGGAGTGCGCTCGCAGTTCAGTTCGGCGGGAGAGAATGAATCAGGGAGGAATCGATGTCAAAGCGGCCCGAATGGTGGTTACCTCTATTGGCGAAAGTCTGGCCCATCACATGGATCAGTGCCAGGGCAACAACCTGGCCGGTGATCGGATGGTTCGTTACAAAGGCGTCGCTCCCCTTCTTTTCCGGAAAGAACCTCAATATCACCTATCTCCCCATTAACGAGGAGATAAGGGGCACGAGTACGCTCCTGCCTGTCAAGATAGTTGAAGAGCTCATCGATCGTTCCTCTCACCGTGTTATCATCAAAAAATGTACCTGCCGTGATGCCCGTCAATGCAAAAACCATCCCGTTGATCTCGGCTGCACCCTTCTCGGCGAGGGAACCCGCGAAATCGATGAAAGGATTGCCCGCCATGTCTCAAAAGAGGAAGCAATAGCGCATCTTCATACAACCATCGAAAACGGACTTGTGCCGATGATTGGCCGGGTCAGAATCGATAACGTCATCTGGGGGGTTCGCGATGAAGGCAAACTCCTCACCATCTGCCATTGCTGTCACTGCTGCTGTACAATCCTCACCTCGGGTAGATACCTGCCACAGGAAATGGCCGCTTCCCTCGTGCCCCTGAAGGGGCTTAGAATCGCCATCGATTACGATACCTGTAACCTCTGCACCACCTGTATCGAGGCCTGCCCCATGTCGGCAATTTCACTTCATGAGGAGAAAATTATTCACGACATGTCGAAGTGCATCGGCTGCGGACGATGCATAACTGTCTGCCCCCTGCGGGCGGTGAGTGCCGAGATTGATGATATAGAAGAGGCCATGAGGGAATTAACAACACGAATTGGGGGATTGGCCTCTATCGAATAGACAACAGAGATAAAAGGAGGATCGCCATGTTTGAAAAAAGGGAATTCTGGTATTTTTTGATGTTTGGCGCATTAGGGCTCTGGATCGCGGTTTTCTTGCTCGGTTTCCTTCTCTTTCCCGAAAGTAGGACCGGCAAGGCGGCACTGCCGATCGCCCTCTTTATCCTCCATCTTTCGGAGGTTCCCCTCTCGTTGAGGATCGGCAAATCAAAGGGAATTTCTCAGCAACGGGTCGTCATTAACACCCTCCTTTTCGGATTCACGTGGTGGCTGCCCATTAAAAGAGGCGTGTTAGAGTAACGGGAAAGGGCAACTCTTTCAAACAGATGCTTACTGGTGATAAAGCATGATGAATTTTCTGAGATACGGTCCAACGAAAAAAATGGTCAGAGTTATGCTCGGGCTCTCATGGCCGCTTATTATCGCGGCAAAGAGGTGGAGTTCTTTGCCGCTTTTGAAGTGGATCATTAATCCCTTTTTTGCCCATCCATGGAACGAGGTCACCTCGGTCCCCATTAATGAAAAAATTCTTCCGCCGGAAAGCCTTATCCTCCCACGGCGTGCGGTGGAACGGCTGATATCGGAAATAAACGATATTTTTATCCTCGACGAGTGCATATGCAGGACAAAGGAAAGCTGCAAGTTCTATCCCCGCGACATCGGATGCATGGCCCTGGGGCCCGCAATCTCTCGAATGCATCCCTCTCATGGAAGGAGGGCAACAAGAGAGGATGCTGTGGCACATGTACGGAGGGCCTCCAAGGCCGGACTCATCGCAAATGTGGCCCATGTATGGATAGACCCGGTAGCCTTCGGACTGACAGACTTCAGGAGACTTATGTTCATATGTTTCTGCTGCGACTGCTGCTGTCTCTACAGGACTCACATGGAAAAACGGGGACCCAATCTCGACAGGGCCTATAAGAAACTCCCCGGGATTTCCGTCACAGTTGATGCCGAAAAATGCAGTGGCTGCGGTATCTGTACCGAGAGGTGTTTCGTTTCGGAAATGAGGCTTGTCAATGGTATTGCTACGGTAGGTAAAGGATGCAGGGGCTGCGGACGATGTGTCGAGCTATGCCCCGAAGAAGCGGTTTCACTCGGAATAGAAGATGAAGAGGCTCTCTATCGGCAGTTGAGAGAGCGAATCGAAGATGTTGCCGATATCTGGGCCTCATAAACGCTCGGCATAGAGCTCTCAATCAATAAGGAATGTATGGTGACAACGAAAGAAAAAATTCCCTCAACAGCGGCAATCAGACTTCTGAAGGCGCAGGGTGTGAGCTTTATACCACGTCCGTACCATTATGAGGAGCGGGGCGGCACCAGAGTTGCCTCGAAGGAGCTCGAAATAGTTGAACATGAAGCGATCAAAACGATCGTTCTGGAAGACGATAGAAGAAACCCTCTCATCGTTCTCATGCATGGTGATAGGGAAATCTCCACCAAGAAACTGGCCAGGCACCTGGGGGTAAAAACCATCACCCCCTGCGACCCCAAGGTTGCCCAAAGGCATACGGGGTATATGGTGGGGGGAACTTCACCCTTTGGCACGAAAAAAGGCCTCCCTATCTATATCGAGGAAACCATTCTGGATCTTGGAAAAATATTCATAAACGCCGGTCGGCGAGGCCTTCTGGTGGAAATGAGCGTGCAGGACCTGGTAGGAATCCTCGGACCACATACCGTCAATGTGGGGTACTGAGTTTTGAGTCTCCCCGAAACAGGTTGCGGGGTATTGCCGGCTTTTAAGGAGACTATTTGTTTTTTTATTCGCTTGTTCTTCAGTTCGAGGAGGACAGATGATGAAAGAGAACTCCGTCATCATAGATTGTTCGGGGTGCGGCACAAAGAACCGAATACCGAGAGATCGCCTGGGAGACAGACCAAAATGCGGAAAATGCGGCACCTCCTTAGTGACCGAGGGATACTTCGACAGCCCCGTTAATATTACAGACCGGTCTTTTGAAAAAGAGGTGCTCTCCTCACCCGGGCCTGTTCTCGTTGACTGCTGGGCGCCCTGGTGCGGGCCCTGTCTCATGGTTGCACCGATCCTGGAGGAACTCGCATCGAAATATGCGGGAAGGTTCAAGATCGCCAAACTCAATGTGGATGAAAATCCGGTGACGGCATCCCGATACGATACGAGGAGCATCCCTACCATGCTTATCTTCAAAGGGGGGAATCTTGAGGAGAGAATCGTGGGAGCTCTTCCCAAGGAGAGAATTGAGCAGTATATTCTCTCTGTCATCACATGATTGGTACACCGGCCGTCCCTGGACACCGAACCGACAGACTGTACAAAAAACACTACGGTGCCTCCCCCATCGTCACCTGGGCGTCTCTTTCGAGATAGAATCTCCGGAAAATCCAAGTTTCAGGTTGAAAGATAGGGCGAATTCATTCATAATGTGCGCCTCTCAGCCGGGTAATGTAAGGGATTCCTGCCTTTGCAATGATTGGCGGAAGAGAAAGCACCTCAAGAGTGGTACGAAAATGGTAAAGGGCTGAGTGACTTGAAATGACAAAGGAAGAATTTTTCAATCTCTATAATCATGGATTTATACGGGTCGCGGCCTGTACGCCCGACGTGAAGGTAGCCGATTCCAGATTCAACACAGAAAGCATGATACAACTGGCGAAGGAGGCCGAAGGAAATAATGCCCTTTTTGTCATCTTTCCGGAACTCGGTATCTCAGCATACTCAAATGAGGACCTTTTCCATCAGGAAGCTCTCCTGAAAGGTGTTCTTGATTCCCTGAAGGATATCGTCGATGCTTCACAAGAAATGAACCCGATCCTCGTTGTCGGTGCACCCCTTCGGGTCGATTCAGTTCTCTTCAACTGTGCCGTCGTTATTCAAGGGGGAAAAATAATCGGCGTCACGGTGAAATCCTACCTGCCGAATTACAGGGAATTTTATGAAGGACGCCAGTTCAGACCTGCCGAAGAGGCAATCTCCAAGAGTATCAGCCTCTGCGGGCAGGAAAACATACCCTTCGGTGCTGACCTGCTCTTTGATGTCACGAACATCAGAAACTTCACCTTTTTTATTGAAATCTGCGAGGACGTCTGGGTTCCCATACCACCATCGAGTTTTGCCGCCCTTGCCGGTGCGACGGTGATCGGAAACCTTTCCGCCTCGAATATCACCGTCGGAAAATCCGAATACAGACGTGAACTCGCCTCGAATCAGTCTGCCCGTCTCATATCAGCCTATCTCTATACGGCGGCGGGCATGGGTGAATCCACGACGGATCTCTCCTGGGACGGGCATGCCATGATTTACGAAAACGGCACCCTCATCTCCGAATCGAAGCGTTTCTCAAAGGAACCGCAGGTCATCTATGCAGACTTGGACCTGGACCGACTTGCCCAGGACAGAATGCGGATGACAAGTTTCGGCCAGAATGCAAGAACGCACCGGGAAAGAATTGAACGATTCCGAACCCTATCCTTTGCTCTTGACACTCCAAAAAAAAAACTACTGCTGAGTAGGCAGTACTCGAGGTTCCCCTATATACCATCGGACCCGCAAAAAAGGGACAGACGCTCCTATGAAATATATAATATCCAGAGTTACGGCCTTGCAAAGCGTCTGCAATCGACAGGTATAGAAAATATCGTCATCGGCATCTCGGGAGGACTGGATTCCACCCACGCCCTTCTCGTCGCCGCTCATACCATGGATATTCTCGGGCTCCCCCGGACTAATATCAAGGCCTATACCATGCCAGGGTTTGCGACGTCGGAAAAGACCCACACCAACGCCCTGCGCCTGATGCAATCGCTCGACGTCGAATCGAACGAGATCGACATCAGACCCAGTTCTCTGCAGATGCTCAAGGATATCGGCCATCCCTATGCACGGGGTGAAAAAATCTACGATGTCACCTTTGAAAATGTGCAGGCGGGAGAACGGACATCGCACCTCTTCAGGATCGCCAACCATCGTGGTGCCCTGGTGGTGGGAACGGGAGACCTGAGCGAAATCGCCCTCGGGTGGTCTACCTATGGCGTCGGCGATCACATGTCACACTACAACGTCAATGCCAGTGTACCGAAAACGCTGATTCAATATCTGATCAGGTGGGTGGCTGCATCGGGTCAATTTGACCGGGCGACATCGGAGACGCTCCTCGACATCGTCGGAACGGAAATCAGCCCCGAACTGGTTCCGGGGAAAAAGGATGAAGAACCGGCACAGATAACAGAAGCAACGATAGGGCCATACGAGTTGCAGGACTTCAACAACTTCTACATCACCCGTCTCGGCTATCTACCGAGGAAGGTCGCCTTTATGGCTTACTGTACCTGGAGAAGAAAAGATACCGGCATCTGGCCCGATGTGCCGAGGGAAAATAGAAATGAGTACACCATAGAGGAAATCAAGCACTGGTTGCGTGTCTATCTCTACCGATTCTTCAAGACAAGTCAGTTCAAGCGCTCCTGCATCCCTAACGGTCCGAAGATCGGATCAGGGGGATCCCTCTCTCCCCGGGGAGATTATCGAGCCCCCAGTGACAGCGAGGCAACCGTGTGGCTTGAAGACCTGAAAAATATACCGGAGAAAGCATAACGATATGAAACGAGGATCCTTCAATGAATTCGATGCCACCGAACTCTACTGCCCCACATGCAAAAGGGCGGTTCCCGTAAGGAAACGACTCCTCATTGTCTTACCCGAGGGAGACAAATACGACTACTTCTGTTCCATCTGCGGAACATCCGTGGGGGATAAGATGGATCATCAGAGTGACAACTTCAGGATTCTGAAAAAATAACCCCTCGAGGATAACGATTGAAGAGAGAGGAAAATACTGTTTTCCCGGGTGAACGACAGGATCGTTCACTACCTTATTTTTTCTGCCCCTTTTTTTCCTCCAAGGCCTTTCGCAACTTTTCCCCGAGGCTCCCAAGACCGGCTTCGCTTTCCTGCGAACCGATAGTGTCGGTGTGAACTGTCGCGCCTGATCGATCGGAGGCAGCACCGTCGTAATATTCTCCGAGAATTTCCCTGCTATGGATATCGTCATGACAATAGACGCAGAGATTTTCCCAGTTGCTCCCATCGGGGGGATTGTTGTGATGGTTGCCGTCTTTATGATGAACCGTGAGGAGATGACGATTGGAAGCATCAAACTCCTTTCCGCATCGGGCACAGACCAGACCATGAATCGCGAGTGATTTTTCACGGTAATCTTCGCCGGGGGTTTTTCGCATCCCCTCCTTTATATCGCGGATAACATCCCCCACCGGTCTCGAACCGGCAGTGTTATTCTTTAGAACGGTCTTTCTCACCCGTTTTCCCCTGTTTCCAAAAGAAATCCTGGCCATAGATCCCAACCCCTTACCCTAAATTACACTTCTCATATAAGTTCATGAAACCCCTTATGTGTCACCTCTTTTTTAATATAAACAGGATATTCGGACGTCTGCACGGGCTTCAAAAAAGCCATAGCCGGACAAAGGGCTATGAATTTTCCACCTATCACACAAATTAATCCATCGTCAACAGTGATTTATCTATCTTCACAGGTCCAATTCCTTATAGATATAACTTTCCGGAATTCCCAGAAATGATAAATTGACTGATATAATTCCATGTGGTAGTCAAATTTCTCTGAAACCACAGAAAGAGAGGCCGCCATGATCTTAGGAATCGACGTGGGAGGAACACATACCGATGCAGTTCTCTTGGATCACTTCGAGGTAAAAAAGAAGGCGAAGGTCCTCACCAACAGGGAAAATCTGCTGGATTCACTCCTTAAGGTCACTGAAGAGATACTCAGTGATGAAGACCCCGAAATACTCGACAGGGTCGTTTTAAGCACCACCATGTCGACCAATGCCATCGTCCAGGACAAGATAAGCCGGGTGGGCATGATTCTGGCAAGCGGACCCGGCCTTCCTCCGTCGATGCTCAGGATAAACGATGATACCCATTTCGTCACCGGCTATGTGAACCACCGCGGCGTTGAGGTTGCGGGCATCGATCATGATGGGGTATCGAAAATCGCCGATAATCTGCGGGAGAACAAGATCAAGCACGTGGGTATAGTCGGTAAATTCTCATCGCGAGATCCCCATATCGAGACGGACATCGGTGATTCGATTCATGACACCTTCAAACATATTTCTCTCGGCCACAGGATGTCGGGAAATCTCAATTTTCCCCGTCGAATCGCGACGACCTATCTCAACGCCGCCGTCTGGGATACCTATAATTCCTTCATCGACAACATCAAGGAGTTCGTGGGGAGATTTAAAACCGATTTTCCCATCTATATCCTGAAGGCGGACGGGGGAACCTTTGAAATAGGCCAGTCGGTGAAGTGTCCCGTTCAAACTATACTCTCGGGACCGGCGGCCAGTATTATGGGCAGTCTAAGCCTTACCCATTGCGAGCAAGATGCAATCGCCCTCGATATCGGAGGAACCACCACGGATATCGCAATATTTGCCGACGGTATTCCCCTTCTGGAACCGTTGGGAGTCACCATTAAGGGACACAAGACACTGATACGGGGTCTCAGAACACGATCCATCGGCATAGGAGGAGACAGCGGGGTAATCTGCGAAAACGGCAAAGTAACGGTGGGACCCGAAAGGGTCGGTCCCGCTGCCGCCTTTGGCGGACCGGTCCCCACACCGACCGATGCCATGATCGTCCTCGGTCTCACCGATATAGGAGAGAAGGAAAAGGCCGAAAAGGCTATCGCGACGATTGCCGAATCGATGAATTGTTCCCTCCACGATGCAGCAGAAACGATCTTTCACAGTGTATGCGAAACGATCATCTCGTCGGTGAGAGATATGCTCGACGAGATCAATAACGCACCCGTCTACACGGTTCACGAGATGCTTGAAGGAAAAAAAATCGAGCCGACCATGCTCTATGTCGTCGGCGGACCTGCCAACCCCATGGCACCAATTCTGGGAGATATGCTTGGGTGCACCACGCACATCCCTGAAAATGCTGAAGTTGCAAATGCCATCGGGGCATCGCTCGCAAGAACCACGACGGAACTTACCCTTCTCGCCGATACCGAAAAGGGGACACTGACAATCGTCGAAGAGGGGATACAGTATGAGATACCCCGTGAATTCAAAAGGGAGGATGCCCTGAAGATCTGCATGGATAAACTCCGGTCGAGGGCCATAAAAATGGGGGCCGCCGAAGACGACCTGGAGATAGAGATCACGGAAGACCAATCCTTCAATATGGTGCGGGGCTACTATACGGCCGGTAAAAATATCAGGATCAAGGGACAGGTAAAACCGGGACTCATCTCCAACTTTAAAAAGGGGGAAACGAGATGAACAGGAAGAAAACGGGACTGATATTCTTCCCCGCCTTTGATTGGGCGATATCACCGACCCATCCCGAAAGGGAGGAACGGCTCCTCTATACCCAGGACCAGGTGTTCGAAGAGGGCCTGCTCGACCTTGACAACATTGTCGAGTTCAAACCGGGCCTCGCCTCGACGGACGACATCAACCGCATCCATATATGCGTTCCCGGAGCGGAAAGCGTTATCACCGAGTCCCATCTCATCTCTGCCGGAGGGGCCATCACGGCTGCGAAAAAGGTCCTCACCAAAGAGGTGGACAACGCCTTTGCCCTCGTTCGACCGCCGGGTCATCATGCCATGAGGGTAGTCCACGGAGCACGCGGATTCTGCAACATAAACATTGAAGCAATCATGGTCGAATATATACGGCATACCTACGGCCACAAGAGGATTGCCATCGTGGATACGGACTGTCACCACGGAGACGGCTCGCAAGACATCTTCTGGCACGATCCCGACACGCTCTACATCTCCATACATCAGGATGGACGGACACTCTACCCGGGTTCGGGATTCCCGAATGAGTTCGGCGGCCCCAATGCACTGGGATATACGATAAATATTCCCCTTCCCCCGAACACCTCTGACGAGGGCTTTCTCTTTGCCCTTGACAACCTGGTCCTCCCCGTCCTGGAAGAATTCAAGCCCGACCTCGTTATCAATTCGGCGGGGCAGGACAATCACTACTCCGACCCGATTACCAATATGAATTTTTCAGCGCAGGGGTACGCCACATTGAACGAACGGCTCTCCCCGGATATCGCCGTTTTAGAGGGTGGCTACTCCATAGAAAGTGCCCTCCCCTACATCAATGCGGGTATCATTATGGCAATGGCGGGGATCGATTACGGCTTTGTAAAAGAACCGGATTACGATCCGAGGGAGATAGAGCAGCCTTCCGAGATCAGCAGATATATCGAAGATGAGGTATCGCAGATCTACGAACTCTGGAAAAATCGTCATTCTCAAAAGGCAGCTCTGGTAAAGGAGGGCAACTACGCGAGGCGAAGCAAAAACATCTACTATGACACGGACGGAATCAACGAAGATCAGGAAGAAACCGTCCGCATCTGTGACGACTGTGGAGGAATGCTCACTATCGATTCCAGGGCAAGTACGGGAAACAGAATATTTGCCGTTATCGTTCCGGGGCAGAGCTGCCCTGTATGCAGGAAGAAGGCAGAGGAAATCTTTGAATCCACCGAAAAGGGTTCATATGATTATATATATTTCCAGGACAGGGACAACGATACCTTCCTGATAAAGTAAAGGAGAATAGGATGAACAAAGCAGATGATAAAACTCGTGAGACGGCAAAAAAGCTCTTCGGGGCCGGCATACAGATGGATCCACCCTATCTCATGTGGAAAGAATTTAACCGCGATCTCGCCAATGACTTTTCCCGATTTATAACGGGCAATCTCTATTCCAGGACCGTGCTGACACTCCCTGAACGACAGATGGCCGCCTGCGCCATGCTTGCCGCCCTTCGGGCCAGCGACGAGTTGAGGCTCCATGTCAACGCCGCACTGAATGTCGGATGCGATCCTGCGAAGCTCGCCGAAGTCTTCTTTCAACTTGCCACTTATGCGGGGATGCCCACCGTTAACGAAGCCCTCGCGGTTTACCGCGATGTCCTGAAGGAAAGGGGGCAGTGGCCGATTGAGAAACCGGAAGAAGCATAGCTTCGAGAGAATCACAGAAATAATCGACAGGTTGAGAGCTCCTGACGGATGCCTCTGGGACCGGCAGCAGACGACGGGGGACGTTGGGCGATACCTTCTGGAAGAGGCATACGAGGTTATCGAAGCGATAGAGGGAGGAACAAAGGAGTCCCTCTGTGAAGAACTGGGCGATGTCCTCTTTCAGATCCTCTTCCTTGCCAGAATATCGGAAGAGGAGGGCGAATTCGACATCTCCGACGTGATCGACAGGATATCGGAGAAAATGATTCGTCGTCATCCCCATGTTTTCGGCGACACCACCGTCGAAAGCGTCGACGAGATCAAGTCGAACTGGGAGAAGATAAAGATACGAAGCGAAGGCAAAGCCGACAAGAAGGGCTCTCTCTCCTATAAAATTCCCCGTTCCCAGCCTGCCCTGACGAGGGCGAAAACGATAACCGAACGGGCATCACGGGTCGGCTTTGACTGGGAAAACAAAGAGGGGGTCCTTGAAAAGATTGAGGAAGAACTCGAAGAGTTGAGGACCGCCCTTGAGAAAGATCGAGAGTCCTTAATAGGGGAAGAGATCGGAGATCTTCTCTTTTCCATCGTCAATCTGTGCAGATTTACCGATGTGGAGCCGGAAGAAGCCCTGCGATCCTCCACTGCTAAATTTATTAAACGGTTCACCTTCATCGAAAAAAGCCTGATCGAGAAGGGGAAAACACCCGAAGAGGCCTCTCTCGAAGAGATGGACAGGCTCTGGGATATCGCAAAGAGGAAAGACGGGTAACCCGACAGTGAAGCTCCCCGCCTGCAGGGTGGGGCTTCCCGGCAAGGAATAGCTTATTTATACTGCACCCCCTGACCCCGTCCGCACGGCGGGGCTTGCGGGAACGCCCCCAAGTAAAGGAATTATAAGGAATGAAATTCTTATTATGTGCCATCGGACTGGTATTGATCATCGAGGGGCTCCCCTATTTCGCCTTTCCTGAAAAGATCAAGTCCTACCTCATGAAGGTCCAGGAAATACCGGACAACACCCTGAGAATTCTCGGCCTCCTCTCCGTGATCGCCGGCCTTATTCTCGTATACTTCGGGAGAAGATAGACAATCAGAGGGGTCTCTCCACAATAGTGCAGGAAGAGAAAACTTCACACATTGAAGCAGGTCATTCGGAGGATAGCCTCGCAATAAAAAAAACCTTGCGATTACCTATTGACTTTAAAGTTTTTTTCTGATTATTTCCCTCACTTCGCAGTTATGAAGACAGAAGATTTCAACTACAGGCTTCCGGAAAGCCTTATCGCGCAGAAACCCTCCGATCTGAGAGATCACTCGAGGATGATGATCGTCAACAGAGAGAGGGAAACTGTGGAGCTGAGGCATTTTTATGAGATCGCCCAATTCTTCAAGGAGGGAGATGCCCTGGTCATTAATGATTCCAGGGTAATACCGGCGCGGCTTTTCGGGACAAAATCGACGGGAGCGACGATCGAGATACTCCTCCTTGCCAAGGGCGATTCTCCGGCAAGATGGGAGGTACTCCTCCGCCCGGCAAAGAGGGTAAGAATCGGCACAGAGATATCCTTCAGGGACGGGGCATATGCCCTGGTTCAGGAAAGACTGTCGGAAAAGAAATGGATTCTCGATTTTCATACGGAGGATGCCTTTGACCTCTTTCTGAAAAGAAATGGGAGAGCCCCCCTTCCTCCCTACATAAAGCGGAGAAAAGATGGAAGCGACTACGATCTGGACCAGGAACGATACCAGACGGTGTATGCAAAAATGCCCGGGTCCGTGGCAGCTCCCACGGCGGGCCTCCATTTTTCCGAGGAGATCCTTGAAAAGCTGGAAAATCATGGGGTCGATATTGTAAGGGTCACGCTCCATGTCGGATACGGAACCTTTCTCTCTATAGAGGCGGACAATATCGAAGATCACGTGATGGAAAATGAATCCTATGAAGTGTCAACAGAGGCAGCTGAAAAGATCGGAAAGGCACAGAGGATAACGGCAACGGGGACTACCTCCGTCAGAGTTCTTGAATCGGCAACAGCCCCGAGCGGCATGACAAGTGCGGGACCGGGATCGACGAATCTCTTCATATATCCGGGCTACCGTTTCAAGAAGGTTGACAGGCTCATTACCAATTTTCATCTTCCCAAATCATCACTCTATTTACTCACCTGTGCCTTTGCCGGGAAAGAGCTAATAGAAAAGGCCTATAAAATAGCCGTCGACGAAGGATTCAGATTCTACAGTTATGGCGATTGCATGCTGATAGAATAATTGTGTAAGCGTATATATGATACCTGATTTCAAACTACTTAAAAAAGACAGGACGTCGAGAGCCAGACGGGGAAAACTTACGACGCCCCACGGCTCGATCGACACCCCCATCTTTATGCCCGTGGGAACGCAAGGAACGGTAAAATCCCTTGTACCCGAACGTCTCCATGAACTGGGAGCACAAATCATCCTCGGCAATACCTATCACCTCTACCTCAGACCGGGTCATGAGCTGATACGAAACTTCGGTGGTCTGCACCGTTTTATGAACTGGAACCGCCCCATACTGACAGACAGTGGCGGCTTCCAGATCTACAGTCTCGCCACCCTGAGAAAACTGGACGAAGAAGGTGCAACCTTTCAGTCACACATAGACGGGTCAACCCATTTTATAGGTCCCGAAAAATGCATAGAGATTCAGGAGGCAATAGGCTCCGACATCATGATGTGTCTCGATGAATGCGTTCCCTACCCTGCCACACGCGACTATGCCGAAAAATCACTCGACATGACCACCAGGTGGGCAAAACGGTGCAAGGACGCCAGAAGAAGTGACAATCAGGCCCTCTTCGGTATTTCCCAGGGTGGCATGTACGCAGAACTCAGAAAGAGGGGTATAGAAGAGCTTACAGATATCGGGTTCGACGGCTACGCCCTCGGTGGACTCAGCGTCGGTGAACCCAAGGAACTCATGTGGGAAACAGCAGAAATGTCGGCCCCCCTTCTCCCCGAAGAAAAACCGCGATACCTTATGGGGGTGGGAACTCCGGAAGACATCGTGGAGTGTGTCCACTTTGGAATCGACATGTTCGATTGTGTCATGCCCACCCGAAATGCACGAAACGGAATGTTATTTACAAACGGGGGAAAGATTGCTATAAGAAATGCCCGTTATCGCTACGACGAATCACCCCTCGACAGTGAGTGCGATTGTTACACCTGTAAAAACTATTCCAGGGCCTATCTGAGGCACCTGTTTGTCGCCAGGGAAATCCTGGCGATTGTTTTGAACACGATTCATAACGTCAGGCATTACACACGCCTGATGGAGAGGATTCGAGAAGCGATTACAAAGGACGAGTACGAAGACTTCAGGAGGGATTTTAAGTCGAAGAACTCCGCTATAGATACAAACTAAGACTTTAAAAAACGCTCGAGTTTAACTCGGAAAGAGGAGGAAACAAAATATGGGTAGTATAGCATATGCCATGGGAGGTGCCGGACAGGGAGGAGCGGGAGGTCAAGGCGGCGACATGCATTTTATCATTGTAATGGCCGCAATCTTTGCCATCTTCTATTTTCTGCTTATCAGGCCACAGCAAAAGAGACAGAAGGAATTGAAGGCAATGATTAACAATCTCGGCCACGGCGACATGGTTATAACATCCGGTGGTCTGCACGGAAAGATAACAGGGATAACGGATCAGGTTGTAACCCTTGAGGTAAGTGATAAGGTACGGATGAAGGTATCAAGGGGCAATATTGCGGCTGTAACGCAAAAGGCAGCAGAAAAGGAATAATACGTCGAAAGGTGTGCCGATGTTTGATAAAAATATTAAGATCAGGGCGATCATTGCACTTTCAGTTATAGCAATTGCGCTATTTTACCTTACGCCTTCATTGACTGAAAGCCTCCCCAATTTCTGGAAAAATAATCTGCCGACCGACAAGATTCACCTTGGTCTCGATCTTCAGGGGGGAATGCACCTTGTTCTGGAAGTGGAAACCGACAAGGCGGTGGAAAATGCAACGGAGAGGATATCGAACGATCTGAAAGAAGTCCTCATGAAAAAGAGGGTACGGTTTAGACACCTTGACCGTACAGAGGGAACAACCATCATGATCGACCTCAGGAACTCAGAGGCTAAGAGTCAGTTTGAACGAATTCTGAGTGACGATTTTCCCACCCTCGAGATCCTATCCTCGGAAATTATCGAAGGCCAGGAACGGGTCTTCCTGAAAATAGATGCCAAGCAGGCCGAGTCCATCAAGAAGTTTGCCGTGGATCAGAGTCTGGAAACGATACGAAACAGGGTGGATCAATTCGGCGTCTCCGAACCGGAGATTATTCCTCAGGGAAAAGACCGCATACTGATTCAGCTTCCGGGCGTAAAAGACCCGCAGAGAGCGATCAACCTCATAGGAAAGACAGCTCTTCTCGAGTTCAAGCTCCTCGATGAGGAACACAGTGTTGACGATGCCCTGAATCGTGGTAACATCCCTCCGGGCAGTATCGTTTTATACGGCTCCAAGATCGACCCCAACACGCAGCGAAGAATAAAGGTACCTTATCTGCTCAAGAAAAAGACGCTCCTTACGGGTGACGCACTCGAGGACGCCAGGGTACAGATAAGCAACAGGTTTGGCGAGCCCTACGTAGGACTCAAGTTCGACTCCCAGGGTGCACGGGATTTTGACAGAATAACCGCACAAAACGTCAACAAGCGACTGGCCATCGTCCTTGATGAGGTTGTCCACTCCGCACCGGTCATACAGGAGAGGATATCGGGCGGACAGGCCCAGATTACCGGCACATTCACCATGGAAGAGGCCCGCGATCTCGCCATTGTTCTCAGGGCAGGCGCCCTCCCCGCACCGGTCATAATACTCGAGCAGCGGACAGTGGGACCATCACTCGGCCAGGATTCCATCGACAAGGGACTTCTATCCATCATTGTGGGAAGCATCCTGGTAATCCTCTTTATGGTTGCCTACTACAGGCTATCGGGCTTCATAGCAAACCTGGCCCTCATAATGAATATCATCATTATCATGGGTGCTCTCGCCGCCTTCAAGGCCACTCTCACGCTTCCGGGTATTGCGGGAATCGTCCTCACTATCGGTATGGCCGTCGACGCCAATGTCCTTATCTTTGAGAGGATCCGGGAGGAAGCGAGGCTCGGAAAATCACCGAGTGCGTCGATCGACAGCGGATACGCCAAGGCCCTTATTACGATCGTTGATGCAAATATCACGACACTTATCGCAGCCCTTGTCCTCTTTCAGTTCGGTACGGGGCCCGTCAAGGGATTTGCCGTCACGCTCAGCATCGGTATAATAAGCAGCATGTTTACTGCTATTTTTGTGACGCGAATTGTTTATGACTATTTCGTCTGGCACAGAAAAATCAAAATGGTCAGCATATAGGAGACATCGATGGAACTTATAAAACCAGGAACAAATCTGAATTTCGTCGGAAGGATGAAGATCGCCTCCATTGCGTCTGCTATTATAATCATCATAAGCATTATATCTCTGCTATTCCACGGTGGTCCGAATCTGGGAATTGATTTTGCGGGAGGTACGCAGGTACAGATCAAGTTTGTAGACAAGACAGAGGTGCAAAACATACGGGACTCCCTCGCGACAATCAACCTCGGCAAGAGTGTCATTCAGCAGTTCGGTTATGAGAGCAACAACGAATTTCTGATAAAGACTGAAAAGTCAAGCTCCGAGATGAAGGGACTCTCGAGCAGCATCGCAGAGGCACTGACCGACCAGTTTGGAAAGGATGCCTTCGAGGTGCGAAGGGTCGAGGTTGTGGGACCCAAGGTCGGCAAGGACCTGAGGCAGAAGGGCATGCTGGCCATGATTTACGCAATGATAGGGATACTTATCTACATTACCTGGAGATTTGAATTCAGGTATGCAATCGGTGCAATCATTGCCCTGGTCCACGACGTCCTCATTACAGTAGGAATTTTTTCTCTCCTGGGCAAAGAATTTTCGCTTCCTATTATCGCCGCACTCCTTACGATAATAGGGTATTCGCTTAATGACACAATCGTCGTATATGACAGGATACGGGAAAATCTCAGGAAGGCAAGAAGACAGGAGCTCCCGGAGGTGGTAAACTCAAGTATAAATCAGGTCTTGAGCAGGACCATCCTGACATCGGGAACCACACTCCTTGTAGTGGGCGCGCTCTTTTTCCTGGGTGGTGCAGTGATTCATGACTTCGCCTTTGCCCTTCTCGTAGGAGTAGTAATAGGTACCTATTCATCAATATTTATTGCCAGTCCCACCATTCTTGCCTGGGAAACTGTTTGGCCTTCAAAGAAAAAGAGGAAATAGGCAACGTGTCGCCCCTTGCAACAGCCGGTCTGACACTATTTATTCTTCTTCTGTTTGTTGGGATTTTTATTACGGTATTCGGGTTTCCCGGAACATTTGTCATTCTGACGGATGTCATTATCTACGCCTGGATAACCGGATTTGAAGAGATAGGATTTACAGTAATTCTCATACTTGCCGTTATTACCCTCGTAGTGGAGGCCCTTGATTTTTACCTCGGCATGAAAGGCGCCAAGAAATACACCCCCTCCCAAGCGGCGGTTGTCGCCTCACTGATAGGAGGGATTGTCGGTGTGATTGTCATGACACCTATCCTCCTGGGACTGGGTGTCCTCATCGGCATCTTTCTCGGTGGTTTTTGCGGTGTACTTGTCGCGGAGTGGATGGAAGAAAGAAGGCTGAAACCGGCCTTCAGGGCAAGTTATGGGGCGCTCTTGGGAAGGATCGCAGTGATCCTGTCGAAGGGGATGTGTGCAATCGTAATGACGGTCATTGCCATGTCAAACATATATTCCTGAGGATAGAGGATATGAAAAAGGTCAATAAGAATATTGTCAAGGAGTATGCGGAAACAATAATTATCGCAATTCTTATCGCACTCTTTATACGAACCTTTCTGGTCCAGGCCTTTAAGATTCCTTCAGGTTCCATGAAGGAAACACTTCTTATCGGCGATCATATCCTTGTCAACAAATTTATCTATGGAATAAAGATTCCCTTCCTGAGAAAGACACTGGTCCCTTTAAGTGACCCCAAACAGGGAGACGTCATCGTATTCATATACCCGATAGACAGGTCGAAGGATTTCATAAAAAGGGTCATTGCCGTCGCCGGCGACACCATAGAGATAAAAGACAAAAAAATCTTCATCAATGGTTCCCCCTATACCGATGGACACGGAATCTACAAAGACAATCTGATCTATCCACGTTCCATGCAGCCCCGTGACAATTTCGGCCCTGTCACGGTACCCGAGAGGTCTCTCTTTGTGATGGGAGACAACCGCGACCAGAGTCTCGACAGCAGGTTCTGGGGATTCGTGAATCTTGAAGACGTCCTCGGCAAGGCCTTTATAATGTACTGGTCATGGAACTCAAATGAAAGCAACGTCCGCTGGGACAGAATAGGCCATGTTATTGACTGAAATGGCTTGACATAGAGTAGGGGCATTGCTATAAGTTTTCGTTAGCAATCAACAATGAGTTAAGAGAGAACAAGTTATGATCCTTACGTTTCTTTACATTAAAAATTATTAAAAGGCCTTCTCATTCAGCGGGAAGGCCTTTTTTTTGGCTAATCAGCTTTTTAACAGAGCAATACAAGAAGGACAGCGAACGAGATGACCAAAAATAAAGTAGTGATGGATGCCGAAGGGATAGACAGATCGCTGACGAGGATCGCCCATGAAATTCTCGAAGAGAACAAAGGCATGGAGGACCTGGTGATCATAGGGATACGTGAGGAGGGTGTATTCCTTGGGCAGAGAATCGGCAAGAAGATAGCAACTGTTGAAAAAACCGACGTGCCTCTTGGCATTCTCGACATAACGCTCTACCGTGATGATGTGCTATCGAAGGTCAAGAAACCGAAGCTGGGGAAAACAGACATACCCTTTTGCCTCGACAACAAGAAAGTCGTTCTCATCGATGACGTCATCTTTACGGGCAGAACAATACGGGCAGCCATGGACGCACTGATGGACTTTGGAAGGCCGATGCTCATTCAACTCGCCGTCCTCATCGACAGGGGTCACAGGGAGCTTCCCATACAACCCAACTTTGTGGGGAACAGCCTTCCTTCGTCACTCTGGGAAAAGGTGAGCGTTAATCTTGTCGAGATTAAGGGGATAGACGAAGTAGTAATCGAATACATTTAAATTGAGGCACTGTAATGAAATTTGAAAGAAAAGACATACTTGGTCTGAAAGATTTCTCCAGGAACGAGATCGACCTGATCCTCGATACGGCAGAATCCCTGAAGGAAGTATCCACGAGGAAGATCAAGAAAGTTCCGACCCTGAGAGGTAAAACGGTCATCAATCTCTTTTATGAGCCAAGTACGAGGACGAGGACATCCTTTGAAATTGCCGCCAAGAGATTGAGTGCCGATGCGGTCAATATCACGGCATCAACAAGCAGTGTCGTCAAGGGCGAGACACTCATCGATACGGCACGAAATCTGGAATCGATGAATCCAGACATCATTATCATGAGACACAGTGCCGCAGGGGCTCCCCATATTCTCGCGCGATTGCTGAAACAACAATCCATTATCAATGCCGGCGACGGAGCCCACGAACACCCCACGCAGTCTCTGCTCGATATGATGACCATACGGGAGAAAAAGGGCACAATAGAGGGCCTAAAGGTTGCTATCGTTGGCGATATAGCCCACAGCAGGGTGGCACGTTCCAACATCTACGGACTCTCCACAATGGGGGCCACGGTGGCACTGTGCGGGCCCGCCATGATGATACCGAAGGAAATCGACAAAATGGGAGTCACCGTCCATAACCGGATGGATGAAGCGATAGACGATGCGGACATTATAATGATGCTTAGGATCCAACTGGAGAGACAGAAAAACAACAGCTTTCCCTCGGTGCGTGAATACGCAAAATTGTACTGTCTCACACCAGACAGGATCAAAATGGCAAAGAAAGCAGTGACTGTTATGCACCCGGGGCCGATCAACCGGGGCGTGGAAATAGACCCAGAGATTGCCGACGGGCCCTACTCTGTCATACTCGAGCAGGTTACAAATGGTGTCGCTCTGCGGATGGCACTGCTCTATCTTTTGGCAGGAGGAAAACAATGAGACTACTACTCAAAGGGGGAAGAATCATTGATCCCTCACAAAATATGGATGCCCGAAGGGATCTCCTCATAGAGGATGGAACCATCTTAGAGATAGCAGAGACTATCCCCGAGAAAGGGGGTCAGAAAACAGCGGTGATAGACCTCACCGACACGATACTGACGCCGGGACTTATCGACATGCACACCCATCTCAGGGAACCCGGCGAGGAATACAAGGAGACCGTTCAAACGGGGAGTGAGGCCGCCGTGGCCGGAGGATTCACGTCGATCGCCTGCATGGCAAACACAGTACCGGTCAATGACAATCGATCTGTTACGGAATTTATAAAGAAACAGGCACAGACCGCCGGAATGGCCCGCGTCTATCCCGTTGCCGCGGTGAGCAAAGATGAAAAGGGTACGATACTGACGGAATTCGCCGATCTCAAAGATGCCGGTGCCGTTGCGCTCTCCGACGATGGCAATCCGGTCATGGACAGCAGCCTGATGAGAAATGCCCTCGAATACGCCTTCTCTCTCGGAATTCCCGTGATATCTCATTGCGAGGACACGAATCTGTCGGCGGGCGGCCAGATGAACGAAGGGTATACCTCAACGGAGTTGGGCCTCCAGGGAATTCCAAACACCGCCGAACATATCATGATTGCCAGGGATATTGCCCTGGCCGAGTTTTCACATGTATCGGTACACATCGCCCACGTGAGTACCACCGAATCCGTACGAATAATACGGGAAGCTAAGAAACGGGGCGTCAGGGTAACAGCGGAAACGGCTCCTCACTATTTTATCTTCACCGACGAGTCCCTCAGGGAATTCTCCACCAATTTCAAAATGTATCCCCCACTCAGGAAACAGGAAGATGTGGAGGCCATCAAGGAAGGGCTCAAAGATGGTACCATCGATGCCATCGCAAGCGATCACGCACCCCATTCATCGATCGAAAAGGATGTGGAATTCGAGTACGCCGCGAACGGTATCATCGGTCTGGAAACGTCACTTTCGGCGAGCCTTACGCTGGTAGAAGAAGACGTTCTTTCGCTCTCACAACTGATCGAGAAGATGAGCACAAATCCTGCGGGAATACTCAAGATACCGGGCGGAACGTTAAGGGTGGGGTCTAAGGCCGACATCACCGTCATCGATCCGCAGAAGAAGTGGACCGTAAAGGCCGATGAATTCCGTTCGAAGTCCCGCAATACCCCCTTTGAAGGGAGGAAGTTCCAGGGCAGAGCAGTCCTGACAATTGTAGGCGGAAGTGTAAAATACTCAAGTCTTCCCTTTCCCGCCCGTAATATTTAGTATTACAAGTTTGGGCTTGAAATTCTACATTTTTGTATTTGGGTCTCCGGCAGGTGTTGTATGAGCAAAGAGAGAGCAGAAGAGATTAAATATCTCGGTCAACTGAAAGAGTGGATCGGCCTCAACAGGGAATTCGACATCATTGACCTCTTTGCCCAGTTGCATCCCGCCGATATTGCCGATCTCATAGACAACCTGGAAGAGCAGGAAAAGATTCACCTCTTTTCACTCCTCGACGTAGAAAAGGCCTCGGATGTTATACCGGAGCTCTCCGACATCTCAAGAGAGCAGATACTGGACGAGATCTCTGATACCAAACTTGCCGAAATCATCGATGAAATGGATTCCGACGACGCGGCCGACGTGATTGGCGAACTTACGGAGGAACAGGCCAAGGCCGTTCTTGATGAAATCGAGCCGGAAGAATCGGAGGATCTGAAAGAACTCCTGAAATATCATGAGGAAAGCGCCGGCGGTATCATGCAGTCGGAGCTCGTCTCCGTTTTGGAAACCGCCACCGTGAGAGATGCCGTCAATGCCGTCATCAACGTCTCCGATGAGATTGAAAACGTCTACAACATCTTTGTCGTCAACGATGAAGATGTCCTTATCGGCACCATCCCCCTGCAGAAACTTATCATCGCCAAGAGAAGCGCCGCCGTCGCAGAGGCAATTGATACTTCCATTCCGAGTGTCAACGTCGATGTGGACCAGGAAGAAGTTGCCCGAATGTTTGAAAAGTATGACCTTGTCTCACTCCCCGTGGTTGACAAAGGCGGACATCTCCTGGGAAGGATCACCATCGATGATGTCGTCGACGTCATGGAAGAGGAAACATCGGAGGACATTTACCGGATCGCCGGTCTCGACGAAGATGACAACATTTTTAACGAACCCGCTGAATCCATAAAAAAGAGACTCCCCTGGCTTTATCTCAACCTCTTGACGGCCCTCGTATCGGCGCTGGTTATCGGGTTCTTCGAAGACACGATAAAGATGATGGTGGCCCTCGCCGTCTTCATGCCCGTTGTCGCCGGTCTCGGCGGAAATGCGGGGAGTCAGACACTCACCCTGATCGTCAGAGGACTCGCCCTGGGAGAGGTAACCTTTGAAAATTCCAAAAAGGCGCTCTATAAGCAGATATTTGTCGGGATCGCCAATGGTGTGGCCGTAGGACTGGTGGTTGGCATCATCGCCTATTTCTGGAAGGGTATCCCCATTTTGGGAATCGTCCTCGGTCTTGCGATGATAATAAACATCTTTGTCGGCACCCTGGTGGGAACACTCATTCCCCTCAGCTTGAAATGGTTTAAATCAGATCCCGCATTAGGTTCACATATTTTTGTCACGGCCTTCACTGACGCCTTCGGCTTTTTCTCTTTCCTCGGACTCGCAGCCATCTTCATCAAACTGTTCACATAAAAGCAGACCAGCAATGATTGATTCTCCACAGAAACGACGACGGTCCAGCATATCATGACGAAACGAGCACTCCATAGAACATCCTCCTTTGTCCTTCGCTTTATCGATTATGGAGAGTCGGACCGCATCGTCACCTTCTATACCGACAGATCGGGCAAACTCAAGGGAATCGCCAAGGGTGCCCGGAAAAGCAAACGAAGGTTTTTAAACGCCATAGAACCCTTTTGTCACTCCACTGTCCTCTACTCCAGAAGGACGAAAGAGGGCCTGGCCCTGATCGAGAACTGCGACGTCATCAATCACTATCCCGCAATACGAGAAGACCTGGAGAGGACCATGGTGGCGTCCTGCTTCATCGAACTGATCGATCAGTTTACGATCGAGGGAAGACGGGTCCCGGGATTATTCAAGCTCCTTGGAGATTTCCTCGGACTTATCGAAGGGGGAAACGGAATCGAAGAAACACTGCGGTTCTTCGAACTCAGGCTCCTGAAAGTTACGGGTTACGAACCCGCACTTGAACGATGCGTTAAGTGCGGCACACCACTCGACACAATAAAGTTCCCTTTCTTCTGTCCTGCCGATGGTGGCATTAAATGTTCAGACTGCGAGAGAGACAGGTTCGATTCCCTTCCCGTATCGGCAGGCACGCTGAAAATGCTCTCCATGGCGATAAAAATGGATACCGACAGGATTCATCGCCTCGTTCTCTCGAAGAGGGCCATGCGAGAAAGCGGTGATATCCTGAGACTTTTCATCAGACACATCCTCGGAAGAGAGCCCAAATCCCTGCAAGTTTTCAATCAAATCAAGAATATGAAACCATAGTGTCATTTTTCATCCCACGCATTAAACTTTCCACAACGGGCTCCGGGGGATCTCCAACCGGTAAGGAAGCATGTATCTTTTATTCTCGCTTCCCCCACTGCATGGAGTCAGCGGTGTCAGCGCTCGCTATCCAGTTGAAGGATATAGACGTCCCCTGAAATTTCCTCATCCTTCTCCCTGCGAATAGACTCGGGACGATGCTTCACGATTTTGAAGCCCTGCTGCTTGGCAAGTGTCTGAATGTAGCTGAAACTGTGGGCATACCTGCCGGTGTGACGGAGGATATAATCATCCCCCAGATTGACTTCCGTGGAAAAGGCAAAATGGGATATGTTCTTTGAACGTCTCTTTATTGATGAAAAGATGGGGGTAAGGTTCCCCGAATAGATAAAGACATCGGCGGCAACAAAGAGGTCATATCTCTCATCACTCCCATTCAACACCTCAACGATGTCGCCTGTCATGAGTTCATCATAGATATTTTTTTCTTCGGCCTTCTTGATTATTGCGGGTGAAATGTCGATCCCTTCAAGACGGTCCGTCAGCGATCGTATCTTTTCACCGACAAGTCCGGTACCACATCCAAGATCCACGGCATTGCGAAATCTCACATCTCTCCCCAAAAGATCATAGAGCATATCCCTCAGAACCGAGGGAATATCGTAGGCAAGGGTCCTCACGAGGTGACTCTCGAAATTATCGGCATAGCGGTCGTAGAGTTCTCTCACGTACTGCCCGGGTGCAGCCTCCGTCTTTTCTCCCGTCAGCGCCGCCAGCATATGTCGTGCCGATACATTCCCACAATCCAGTTCAACGACACACCTGAAACATTGAACAGCCTCTTCGATTCTGCCACTGTCCTTTAACAGATTTCCCAGGTTGTTCTGGACACTGCTGTTTTCGGGTTCTATTTCTATGGCACGGTTGTATGCCTCGATGGCTTCCTCGATCTTCCCCTGAGCCTTCAGGATGATACCGATATTGTGGTAGGCAGCCATGTTGTTTTCATCTCGGGCAATGACATTTCGATAGGAGGCAAGGGCCTCGTCTGTTCTTCCCTGTATTTTCAGGATATTGCCCCTATTGAGATGAGCGGCGATATGACTCGGATCGATCGAGATGGCGTTGTGGAAATAGGAAAGGGCCTCATCCAGGCTTCCCTCTTGCTGACATATATTTCCCATATTGAAATGGGCACCCGCATGATTTCTATCGGATTCGATGGCCCTGAGATACCTCTCCTTTGCCCCTTCAAGATTACCCTGTTTCTTCAAAACGTTGCCAAGATTGTAATTCGAAATTGCATGATGCCTGTCGAGAGAGAGTGCCTCCCGTAATAAATCGGCCGCTTCATCAACTTTGCCCCGATTCATCAGTACTGCACCGAGATTGCAGAGTACGTCAACATCCTTTGGCACTGATTCCAGGACCTGCCAGTAGCAATACTCCGCCTCTTTGAATCTCCCTGCCCGGTGATGCTGCAGTGCGATGCTGAATGTTTCCTCGATTTTCCTGGAAGGTTTTCCGAAGGGCCAGTATGCAACCCCTTTTTTCGTATCTTCCCGTTCTCCTCTTTTTTCCTTCGAAGACATTCTTTCCGTCCCCTGTGGGTGATGAGTAACTAGGTGTGAAACATATCACTTTTGCGGGAAGGCGACAAACCAAAAAGCGACAAAAACGATCGATACAGCTCCCGGAGTGCCGTAATATCGTTCTTGACACTGCCCGAGCATAATGATAGTGTCCCCCGCGACTTAGAGCATTTGTAAGAGATGATGAAGGAGGAAATTGTGACCTTTCAGGAACTGATATTTTCCCTTGAAAAGTACTGGGCCGATCAGGGGTGTATTGTACAACAGCCCTACGATATAGAAGTGGGTGCCGGCACGTTCAACCCGGCCACATTTTTGAGGTCGCTCGGACCCGAACCATGGAACGTAGCCTACGTGGAACCGTCTCGTCGGCCTACCGACGGACGATACGGTGAGAACCCGAACAGACTCCAGCATTACTATCAGTATCAGGTAATAATGAAACCCTCACCCCTTGATATTCAGGACCTGTACCTTAATTCGCTGAAGAGCTTCGGTATCGACCCCCTTGAACACGATATACGGTTCGTGGAAGACGACTGGGAATCACCCACCCTCGGGGCCTGGGGCCTCGGCTGGGAAGTGTGGCTCGATGGCATGGAAATCACCCAGTTCACCTATTTTCAGCAGGTTGGTGGATTCGATCTCAATCCCGTTTGCGTGGAAATAACGTACGGAATCGAGAGAATCTGCATGTATCTGCAGGAGATCGACAACGTCTATGACCTCGAATGGGGAAACGGCGTAAAATACGGAGATGTACACCACAAGGGAGAGGTTGAATTTTCCCATTACAATTTTGAAGAAGCCGACGTTGAGATGCTGAGAAAACTCTTCGATATGTACGAAAGGGAAGCAATCGAAATGTCGGAGAAGGGCTTTGTCCTTCCCACCTATGACTACTGCCTCAAATGCTCTCATGCATTCAATATTCTCGATGCACGGGGAGCCATCAGCGTAACGGAACGAACGAGCTACATCGGAAGGGTACGAAATCTGGCACGGCTCAGCGCGGAAGGATACCTGAAACAGCGGGAAGAGATGGGATACCCGCTCATGGGCAAGTGGAGCAATAAATAATCAAAGGATGAAAGAGGGGATATACTATTCATGGCCAAGGAATTACTGCTTGAAATAGGAACCGAAGAAATTCCCGCCGCTTTCTTACCGAAGGCGCTGAAAGATATTGAGAGAATCATCAAAAAGGAGTTTTCCGAAAACCGGATCCGGCATGGCTCTATAACAACAATGGGCACGCCGAGACGGCTCGTCCTTTGCGTTCGTGACGTTGCGGAAAAACAGGACGATCAACTCATAGAAAAGGTCGGCCCGGCAACACGAGCTGCCTTCGACGATGAGGGAAACCCCACAAAGGCCGCCATGGGCTTCGCCAGGGGACAGGGACTTGACGTATCGGAACTCGAACGGATCACGAACGATAAGGGAGAATATCTCTGCGCCAGGAAAAAGGTGATCGGTGAAGATACCGAGGCCTTTCTCTCGGACGCTCTTCCCCGACTCATCACCTCCATTCCCTTTCAGAAATCGATGAAATGGATGAATCTCGACCTTCGCTTCGCCCGGCCCATCCACTGGATACTGGCACTCTTCGGCGGCGAGGTTGTTCCCTTCACACTTGAAAATGTCGAGAGTGGGTCACGTTCCTTCGGACACCGTTTTATGGGCCCCGAATTCTTCGAGGTCAGTAACTTTGAGGACTATCTGAAAAAGACAGCGGAACACGCTATCATTGCCGATCCCGAGAAGAGAAAGAGCACTATTATCGAGGAGGCAAAAAAGGCCGCGAATGATGTTGCAGGCGAGGTGCTCGAAAATGAAGACCTTCTCAATGAGGTGACATTCCTCGTGGAATACCCCTCGGTGGTACTCGGAAATTTCGACCGGGAGTACCTCGATCTTCCCAAGGAGGTCCTCACCACATCGATGATCAAGCATCAGAAATACTTCCCCGTCACCGACGGAGAGGGCAAGCTTCTCCCTCACTTTATCACCGTCAACAATACCCTGGCGAAAGACCCCGCGGTCGTGGCCCGGGGAAATGAAAAGGTCATCAGGGCGCGGCTCGCCGATGCCCAGTTCTTCTTCGAAGAAGACCGGAAGATCCCCCTCGAGGATCACCTGGACGACCTGAAGGACGTCGTCTTTCACAGAAAACTCGGGACGTCATACGAAAAAGTGACGCAGTTCAGGGAGCTCGCATTATATATTACTGAAACGCTCAATCTGCCCATCAAAGACAGCGTTGACCGCGCGGCCCTTCTTGCCAAGGCGGATCTTGAGACGCAGATGGTCTGTGAATTCTCCGAACTCCAGGGTGTGATGGGACGGGAATATGCCCTGATTCAGGGAGAGAATCCCGTGGTTGCAAAGGCGATCTACGAGCATTATCTCCCGATAGCCGCCGGTGGTGATCTCCCCGAAACCGATGAGGGCGCCATCGTCAGCATTGCCGACAAGATGGATACGATCGTGGGATTTTTCGGGATCAAGCTTATCCCCACGGGCACGGCCGATCCCTTTGCCCTGAGACGGCAGGCCCTTGGCATTATTAACATCATCCTGGACCGAAACTATCCGCTCAATTTAGATGCGTTAATCGACAAGAGTATCGCGCTCCTCGGCGATAAGCTGAAGAGAAAACCGGGAGAGACAAAGGCCGATGTCCTCGACTTTTTCAGGGGACGATTTGAAAATCAGCTGATATCGCAGGGACACCCCTACGATGTGGTAAACGCCGTTCTGGCCTTCGGGCTCTCCGATATCGCCCAGTCCCTCCGCAAGATAGAGGCCATGGAAGATTTCAAGGGACACCCCGACTACGAGCCCCTTGCCGTTGCCTTCAAGAGGGTTGTCAATATCCTCAAGGGATTCGAGGGTGGTTCCGTAAACACCGCGCATTTCCAGGAAGCGGAAGAGGAGAACCTCCACAAGGCCTTCCTCGAAATCAGCGAGAAGGTAAAGGGTTTTATCGACGATGAAAAGTATAACGAGGCCCTGAGCGAAATGGCACGCCTGAGAAAACCGGTGGACGCCTTTTTCGATACCGTCCTCGTCATGGCAAAGGACGAAAAGGTGAAATTCAACCGGCTCTCGCTTCTGGAAGAACTGAAGACGCTCTTTTACGGAATCGCCGACTTCACACAAATTGTCACCGATGGGTAAAAACCGGGGCGGAAATGTAGTAGTTATCCCTTTTTATCCGTAATAATCCTGTAAAGCTCGGTCTTTCTGTCTCCAAACAGATTATTGTATTGGTTGAGTTCCTTATCGCGGGCCTCGGTAACGTCGATCTCCACGATACCGACCTCCTCGGTCCCTTCACCGGCCTGAAAGAGGACCTTTCCCCTGGTGTCCGTTATCTGACTCTTCCCCGTGTAGGAGAGCGACTTGCCTCCCCGCTCCTCCGTTCCCGTCCTGTTTGCCGTCACGGCAAAGGCCCTGTTTTCAAGACACCTCGTTTTCATGGCATCCTGACAGAAAGGAAGGACAAGGTTTGCCGAGTGGCAGATAAGATCGGCCCCCATGAGCGAGAGGACACGCATCGATTCGGGGAAGATCCAGTCGAAACAGATCATGATCCCGATCGTACAGTGCCCGATATCGTAAACCTGAAACTCCCCATCTCCCGGCTTGAACCAGAGATTCTCCTCAGAAAAGAGATGTATCTTTCGATAGGTGGCACGATATCCTTCCGGTCCCACGAGTACCGCCGAATTGTAGGAGTTATCGCCGCTTCTCTCGGCAAGACCGCCCACGATCCAGACATTTTTCTTCCGGGCAAGCATAGAGAGGGCCTCGGTGGTTCTCCCACCGGGGATCTCTTCGGAGAGTTCCGCCACCTCTTCATGGGACGTAAAGAGATAGCCCGTATTGAAAAGCTCGGGAAGGACGAGCAGGTCCGCTTCTGCCCCTTCCACGAGTCTCGTTACCCTGTCAATATTTCCTTCGATATCGCCAAACATCGGGTTGAATTGAACAAATCCGACTTTCATACAGCACACCTCCCATTCATTGCCGTCTCAGTGACATAACGTCTTTTGAATGACCTGTCAATATACTGTCGTCATCATAGTGCCCCCCTCAAGATTCGCCGTACCGAAAACCTCCCAATTTTATCTATTTCAGAAAACAGCGGAACTCTCTGGCAAAGTATGGTAAAAAAGAGGCGGAGTTAAGGAGAGTTATGAAAAGGGTGAATGTACTGATCATAGGATCGGGTCCGGCGGGTCTCTTCGCCGCCCTCCGGCTTGAAAAGCTGGGCGTCGACAATATAACAATAATCGATCGCCTGCCCTACCCCGCCGGGGGATTGCTGAACGACGGCAAGCTGAATTTTGACTATCGAATCGGCATCGATATCGATAAACTCCAGATCGACCGGGAAAGGGCAACCCAGCTGATGGAGGAGGTGAAAGCGGTCTTCGCCGGCTTTCCCCACTGTCATCAGGTGACATTCATCGATAAGAACGAAAAGATCGCCGAATTGAAAAGCATCGCCGAAGAGAATGATGTTCACCTCATAGCGCCAGAGCAGTGGCACTGGGGAACCGATAACGGAAAGCAGGCCGTCGAATACCTGAGAGGCCATCTGAAAGAGACACGCATCCTCCTTGGAACAGAGGTATCCTCCATTTCGAAAGTCGGTGAGGGGGGATATTCTGTCGTCTGCAGAACGAAGGAAGAGGATATCACGCTGACTGCCAGGATCGTTCTTGCCGCCCCGGGACGGAGCGGCGCCTACTGGTTTCGTGATACGGCTGATCACCTGGGAATCGACCACACATTCGGCCCCATCGATGTGGGGATCCGCCTCGAGTTGAACAGGAAATTCTACGATGCCGTGACGGATATCGTCTACGACCCCAAATTCATCTTTGAAACCGCCCGCCACGGGGACAGAGTGAGGACCTTCTGCACCAACCCCGGTGGCCGCGTCCGGGCAGAAAATTATAATAACTTCAAACTCGTAAACGGCGATGCCCTCTTTTCGAGAAAGACGAAAAACACAAACTTCGCCCTGATCAATACGGTCTCCCTGACAAAACCCTTTTCCGATACGACGGAGTTCGGGCAGATGATCGCCAAACAGTTTCACCTTCTGGGAGGCGGCAGGCCGCTCGTCCAGCGGGTGGGTGACTTCAGGGAGGGAAGACGAAGCTCCACATCGACCTTCAACAGCAAGACCCGCCATTTCGAGGTATGTAGCGCCACCTACGATGCCGTACCGGGAGACATAACCCTTGGAATGCCCGCACGCATTATCGACAATCTCTGGGAATCTCTGAAAAAGCTCGACAAAATCGTCCCCGGCATTCTTCACCCCTCCACCCTTCTCTATGCACCGGAAATCAAGTTTTTCGACACACAGTTTCCTACCGGCGCGAATCTCGAAACGAACGTTCCAGGTATCTTTGTTGCCGGTGACGGTACCGGCAAGAGCCGCGGTATCGTGGGAGCGGCAATTTCCGGGATCATCGCGGCACAGGGTATCGCAGATAAATACTTCGGGAAACATTAACTGCCGGCATTTGAGGAATCTCTCGGGATAAGATCAATAAAGAAAACCATAATTCCTGAGGAACAGGGGGTTTCTTTATTAAATCATCGAATAGTGTAAATCCGGCCAGAGGATTCCTCTGGCCGGATGCACTTTTTTTCCCTCAGGGTATTTCCGGGATCTCGCACTGGGTTGAAACATTGGGGTTAGCACTGTAAACTGTACAGGAGGTGGCATTTACAACTGCATCGGTGGTCTCAATGGAAGACAACCCGGAGGTATTGGCAACTGTCACAGTTGCAGTACCATCCTCAACTACGCTGGTGTCAGTCTCCATATCGCACCCAAGAGCCCCGTCCGAATCCACCTTGAAGACCCACGCGTCGCTGTCGCGGTCATCCCCTGGCCAGCTGTCTCCGGCCATCACATACCCGCCGTCGGCAGCCTGAACAACGCCATAGGTCCACTCATTACCGTTGTAGGTATAGGTGCCGTAATCGTAGATTATATCGTAGGTCTTCTGCCACTGAATCAGGCCGGTATCATCGAGCTTGACCACCCAGGCATCATAAGAATCCACATCAAAAGACAGGGTCCAGCCGGTCATGATATAGCCGCCGTCGTCAGTCTTTGCGAGGTCCTGGGCCGTATCGGTATCTAATCCGCCATAGGTGTACTGCCAGACAAGATTGCCATCGGCATCCAGCTTCAGGGCCCAGAAATCATTCTCGCCAGCGCCGAACGAATCTGTTACGGCTCCCACGACATACCCGCCGTCATCAGCGCACACCACGGAGTAGGAAAACTCATCACCCAATCCGCCAATGGTCTTTTCCCACTCCACACTATAGGTGCTGTCCAGCTTGACAGCCCAGATGTCCCGGCCAACTGCCCCGAAGGACTGGGTATCGGCCACCACGATGCAGCCACCATCCGGTGTGGGTGAAACCGCCCGGCCAAATTCATCACCGCTGCCGCCCAGAGCAACCTCCTTTGCAACTGTACCCGAAGGGTTGAGCCTGATGAGCCAGACATCGCGCCCGCCAGCTCCAAAGGACCTCGTATAGCCACACAGCAGGAAACCGGTGGAATCACCCTGGTCATCGAATGTCTCTTCAAGGTCATAGACGAGATCATAATCGGTGTCGCCATAGCTGTTCTGCCACTCGATACCACCGGAACTCGAAAGCTTTATGACCCATATATCACAGTAGTGATCGCCGGTACGGAAGGAATAGGAGTCGCCGGCCACAATGAAGCCGCCATCCGATGTTTGACGTACCACTTGGGGGTGATCCAAACTCGTACCGGTGAACCCTTGTTCCCAGACCAGATTGCCCTGCGAGTCGAGCCTGACGACCCAGAAATTGTCATTCCAACCATCAATGTCACCCTCAGCAGCAAAGATGTACCCGCCGTCATCAGTAACATCGAGCCCGTAGGTATGATATTCGCAATGCCAGTCTGCCAAGCCGTAAGTCTTTGACCAGATCGTCTCTTCGACAAGAACCTTGAAGGTCACATTAATCGTGTGGGCGCTCATGACATTCGTGAACGTGTAGGTATTACCCGTTACCGTCGTAGACTCACCGTCCACTGTGACCGTGTCCACCTCGTAGCCGTCTTCCGGGGTAAAGGTGTAGACTTGATCGCTTCCGTAGTTCACCGTGGTGTCGCCACTCGGTGATATACTGCCGTTTTCTCCCGCCGTGGCGGTGATAGTATAGGTCTTCAGGGTGAAGGTGGCCGTAACGCTCTTGTTGCCATCCATAGTGACGATGTTACCGCTCTCGATATCCCCGCTCCATCCATCAAAAGTGGATGAAGCCGAGGCACTGGCACTAAGATTTACCACACTGCCGTAGTCATACTCATGAAATCCGGCTGACGGTGTGGTGGTACCGGTCCCGGTGCCGGCATTTATGACCGTCAGGCTGTGGGTGTCGATGGCGAAAAACGCCTGGATGGTGTGCGGAGAATCAACGTCGCTAAAGGTATAGCTGGTCTCTGCACCGATCGGGACGCCGTCCACCAGGACATCCACAATATGATAATGTTCATCCGGTGTGATGGTAAAGGTACGTCCACCGCCGCAGGAAACCGGGACCAAGCCCGTGGGCGAAATGCTGCCACCTGTGCCGGCAGAGGCCGTGATGGCGTAATTAATCAGCCCGAAACTGGCGCTGATGGTATGGTTCGCCGTGACGTTTTCGAAGGTGTAGCTCGTCTGTGGATCAACGGAAACCCCATCCACCAGAACTTCCGAGATATAGCGGCAGGTATCCGGTGTAATGGTAAAAGTCTTATCGGTTCCATCGAGGACTGAGACCTCTCCCTGGGGAGAAATACTGCCGCCCGAATCGGCCGAGGCCGTGATAGTGTGCCACACCGGCTCTATCGCCACACCCGTAAGCGGGATCTGGGTGGTCGGTGCATTGGGGTCGTTGCTGGTGATGGTGATGGTTCCCGAATAGGTGCCCACGGTCTCCGGCATGAAATAGAGCCCGAGATACGTGGATTCATTGGTCCCCAGTTCCACCGGGGTTTCGGGAATAAGGTTGTACTCGGTGTTATTGAAAATCGCATCGCCGCTGAAGGTGATGTCGCTGATCACCAAGGTGTCGAGCACCCCCTCGCCTTCGTTTTTCAGTTGTACGTTCACCTGATTGCCGTAACCGGTCACCACAGTGCCAAAATCCACACTGGCAGGCTTGACCACCAGACAGGCGCTGTCCACTACCTGAATCGGAAAGATGCGGGTATTGTTTGTCTCATCAGTCTCCGGCACATCATCGTCATCATCCACGGAGACAATCAACATGTATGATCCCGGGTCGGTCTCAGCCGGGATCATAAGGCTGAGGTCAAGATCAGTGCTGCCCGAATTGATGGCAGTGGTCGTCTCACCCACTGTACTATCCTCGGTATCGAGCTGATCGTCAGCAGAAAGATATACCCTTACAGTCAGTGGTCCAAGCACCGCCGGAGAGCTATTTGCCACCCGGCAGATTGTCGGTACTGTCTCTCCTATTACCGCCGGAGAAGAAACAGAAAACTGGGAAACCAAGAGATCACCGCGCGTATAGGCTGCCGTCACGGCCGCATAAACATCAACCAGGCCGCAGCCGGTTTCCTCATCAAAGCCGGGATCTCCCAGGTCCCGGGCCGTTGTCTGGAGGATCTCCTGAACATCATCGGGGCTCAGATCAGGTTTGACGGTCAGCATCAACGCGGCGACACCGGCCACATGGGGCGTAGCTGAAGAGGTTCCGTTGAATGACATATAGTAATCCAGGGGATGACCATAGTTGTCATCTTCAGCATAGCCTCCATCGCCTGTTATATCGCAGGTGGGAATCATGACGCCTGGAGCTATAACATCGAGCTCAGGTCCGTAGTTGCTGCCCCACCACGACTCGGCATCACAGCTTTCCCAATTCTTGCGCTCTCCGCAGGGACTCATGGCGCCGACGGCAATGGTCTCTTCATAACCTGCTGGGAGAACAGGTCTCGCTTGATTGTAGTTTCCAGATGCAAACACCAGTGTGCAGCCCATGTCTTTTGCATCGCGAACGGCGTTGTGTATTATGTCCTTATCACGTCCGCCGCCCCAACTGTTGCTGAGCACTCGTGCACCGTTGTTGGCCGCCCACAGGATGCCCTCAGCCGAATCGCTGTCAGTTGTCCAGTATGATTTTCCTACCTGGCTGGAACCGATCCTGACCGGCATGATTTTCACCCCGGGAGCCACCCCCACGATGCCGACATCGTTTCGCTTCGCGCCGATGATCCCGGCGCAGGCCGTGCCGTGCCCGTCCCAGGGGTTCGGGCCGCCATGGCTGTCGACAGACTCCGGGTCATCGGGGTCATAGGTGGCGTCATAGCCTTCAACGAGATTGAGATCTTCATGATTCAGGTCAACACCCTCGTCGATCACCGCCACGATGATGCCGTCGTTCTCGTCATCAATAGCGGGAAGTCCCGGGATGGTGTCGATAAAATCCCAGGCAGGCTCTATATTGATGTCCCAGCCCGGCTCGCCGCCGGACTGGCCCACATTGTGAAGGGCCCACTGTCTGCATGAGAATGGATCCGTTGTTATGGCAGGTGCTGGCTCGGTATTTGATGCGAGCAACCTGATGTCATCTACAAAGACACCTTTAAGCTGCTCATTTTCTTCATCAGCGATCCCGGTTGGGTCTTCATCGCTGATAAACTCCAAGGCAAACCACACCTGGTCGGCTCCGTCAATGTTACCAAGTTGGGATATGTTACGGAAATTTTCTTCCCGAATACAATACCTGTCTCCTTCAATACTGGACAATGACTGTAATGATCCGGTCCAGTTCTGACCATCAACAGATACGCGAAACACCAGATCTCCTTTTTCAGGATAAATCCACTCTTCTCCTGTTATTATTGGAGGGCCATCAATTTCATAGATAAACTTTAATTGAGACCAGTATGACCCTGAGAGGTCATAGGGGCCGAAGATCATCCAGGCATCCATATTGGGCGCGTAGGTTTCGTCGGCCATATCGCCAGGGGATCGATCAGGTGAAGCCGGATCATGGGAGGTCGCGACCCAGCATTTATAGCTGCCCTCGGTATAGTCATCGATGAGGCTGGGGTAGTCAATAGAACTGACCAGTCCCCAGTAATACTGGCCGTCAGCAGGGTTGTCATCGTAGACCTCGACGTCCTGGGGAAATCCTGCTTCAAAATCCTCTTCCATGAGGGGCTGCCAGGGCGGCTCGGTATAGGTTATAAAGTCGGGGTGGGCGAAAACAACCATGCCGGATTCATAGAATGTCCGGGCCATCTCAAGCACATTGGCACCACCTGCTGAGGTAAAGGCCAGCCGGTAGCACTTGGACCAGAGAAAGTCGCGCTCGACGATTATGGCGCCCTGTGATGCTATGTAGTTCTCGATCTCACCCACGGAATAGGTATCGAGGAAGCGTACGACAAAGGCATCGGTGATGAGGGTCATCTCCTCCTCGGTGCCGAAGACCGGGGTGGCGAATTCCACCAGGCCGCTTTCGTTCAGCCTCTCGATCAGCTCGATGATCTGCTCCTCGGTGGCGCCCTCGATCAGGGTCACGAGCACGAGGTTCTTCCGGCCGAGGTCCTCGATTTCGGGCGGCTGAAGGATAAGAGGATCGCTCTCGAGCCATTCCGTCAACTGAACAAGTTTATCATCGGCCACACTGATCGTAATTCGCTCAGTATAAACCTCGAGATTCTGTTCCTCCCCGTCGGAATAATAGGTAAAGGGCTCCGCTGAAAAACTCATCAGGGCCTCGTTCGCGGGTGTATCCGAACTAGATGACGGACACCCACTTACCAGTAAAGCGAAAAATAATAGAAAGAAATAAATAGATATCGTCGAGATGTTTCCGAATCTCCTGCCGCCCATGTACATGAGTCATCCTCCTCCCAGAACGTTTCGTTGATCAATACGTTGTATATTGTTTGCTGGCGATACGCAGATCACCTTGCAGCTTTCGCGCTCATATAGAGCATGTTATTGATAATTCACCTGATGCCCTGATGAAAAAGAACGGTTTTCTCAAAGATATGCCCTTATCCTGCCTTGCGATAAGGCATCATACGCATTTTGTGCGTGAAGGGTTGATTGGGTTATCTTCTGGCCACAAATTTTGAAAAAATGCTTATTAAATATAAGAAATACCATAGATGAAGTCAATAGGATAATCGCCTCAACATATGCGTCGATGAGCAGAGGGAGAAAAATTGATGTGGGGTTATTACTACATGTAACCCTTGATACAATCAATTTCGGGGAAACAGCCGCCACTGCCACGGCTAATATTTGGCACCAATCGGTGAAATAATCATGGCCTGGCAACGATATTTTCACAATAGATAAAAATGGTTGACAAAACATATCTTATATTGCGTTCGCTATTACCCTTTGCTGACGGAATCGAAAAACTTCTTTACCTCTTTGACGCTGTGGGTAATAGCTACCTCGGGAAGCGATGCGATGATGGCCTTTCCGTAGGAGCTTTTCGCAACACGCGAATCGAGGATGGCAACCACGCCGTATTCCTCGCGCCCCCTGATGAGCCTGCCAAAACCCTGCCGCAATGATAGGATCGCCGACGGAAGGGCAAGCTCATAGAACCACCTGCTCCCCAGCCTGTTGCATCTCTCCTGATAAACCGGATCACCCGGCGAGCTGAAGGGTAATCTGCTGATGATCACCAGGCTCAAATCATCGCCCTTGATATCGACACCCTGCCAGAAGGTGGCCGTGGCAAGTAGCACGGAATTGGATGTATCTTTGAACCACCGAATGAGCTTTGCATGGGGCATATCCCCCTGCGACTTGAAGGGATAGGGTATATTGATATATTCCGCCACATAATGAAGCTGCCGGTAGGATGTAAACAATACCAGCGCCCTGCCGCGGGACGCGGTGATAAGGCCCTCTATCACATCGAGACTTTCTTCATTAAAGGTCTCCTCATTCCCCTTCCCCGGCGCCGGGAGATTCCGGTCAACATAGAAAAGGGCCTGTTTCCGGTAATCAAAGGGAGAACCGACAATCTTCTCCGCAAAATCGTCGATCCCCAGCCGCTTCTTCAAGAAGGCGAATCCCCCTTCCGTCGTCAGGGTGGCCGATGTCATAACGACACTGCCGTAGCCTTCGATGAGGTGGCCGAAAGCCCCCTTAGATTCGACGAGGCTGCTTGTAAGCTCCCGTTCCTTAACGTTTCCCGTCATGTAATAGACCCGGTCGGCATCGCCCTGCCCGATAAAATCGTCGATATCCTCGGCAAGCGACTTCACGTAATTCTTCGTCGTTTTTATCCTGTCCTTCTGCTCGTCATCGAGGGCCTTTTTCTTCTGCTTTTCCAGCGTTGTGACCGTCTTCGCGAGTGCCAGTTTCTTCCGTAATTTTCGCAGTTGCTCTATAACAGGATAGGGAATCGGGAAGACCGGCCGCGACGGGATATCGGCCTTTTTGAAAAAGGACTCCGCCTCGGCAAAAAGATGATCGACGATTATCTTCAGCCCCCCCAGACGGTAGAGAAGCCATACCACCCGTGAATGGCTGAGACTGCTCCCGAGGACGGTGGAGATGACATCCTCCATATCGGAGGCCTCGTCGATGATGAGATTCCCGTGAAAGGGAAAGACATTGAAATCGGAAAGCAGGTCGTAGGCGAGGAGATAGTGATTGACCACAAGGATATCCACCTTATGCAGCTTTCGATAATGACGATAGTAAAAGCATTCTGAAAAATAAGGACAGAGCTTGCCGGTGCAGTCCCGTGCATCACCGCAGACCTCGGACCAGAATTTCGGGACAAAGGTGAGGTCGTCCTTTGCACCCGTTTTGGTTTTCGAAAGCCATTTTTGAAACCGCTCGTAGGACTTCCCGGACCCCTCGTATTCCCCTTCCCTCTTCTGGCAGATATAGTTGTTTCTCCCCTTCAGCATACCGAAGGAAAATTTCTGTGGCAGTGTCTTTTTCAGAAACACGAGGTCTTTGTTGACAAGCTGATCCTGCAGGGCAAGCGATGAGGTCGATACTAGGGTCTTTTCACCGGAGAGAACCGCCGGAATCAGATAGGCGAAGGATTTGCCGACGCCCGTCCCGGCCTCGACGAGGAGCCCCTTCTTTTTCCCGAGACATTCCAGAACCGCACCTGCCATCTCCCGCTGTTCTGACCGTTCTTCGTAATCGGGCAGACTCTTTTCCAATATGTCAAAATTCGATGATAATGTATCCAGGTTTCTCTCCCGCCTTTCTTAAATCCCTGCCGACTGCATCCGTTAAAAATCCGGCGCCCCTCTTACATTTTTTGACATTTTGATCTCTCAGGGTTTGTCTATGTCCTTAATTATCCTTGACATATTACCCTTTATTTTCAATAATTTCCTCGACCTGTCAAAATATTAAATCTGTGGATGCTAAATATACTGATATTGCAGAAAGCGTCAATAAAGAACTTGCTCCACAATGTCGGGTTATATTGAAGATACGGATATTTTTCTGCTTAATAAATTGTTAGGCGTAGAAAAAATGGATGTACCAGAACCATTATTTAAGTATACGACTCTTGATACAGGAATCATTATTCTTAGTACAGGGCGCTTACGCTGGTCAAGCCCGCTTCATTTTAATGATCTGTCCGAGTTTCAGAGAATGCCACACTTTGAACCGTCGCTTGATGAATCTATTTCAAAGCTTCCAGAAATCATTACCGCAATCATAACAGGCAATAAACAAGTAGATGAAAACAAATTGAAGAACGCGCCCAAGATTCTCCTAAAAACGGTGCGAACGTTAATCAATTCTGGAATGGAACCGGACGCCGCAATTCGTGAACTGATAAATCAGTATCATGGGGCTGATGAAAAGATGCATAAAACATTAAAAGCCACCTTTGAATCATTCAGAGTTAATACTGCCCGCGTGTTTTGCTTAACGACTGAGCCCGATAACGATGTAATGTGGGCACATTATGCCGGCAATCACACAGGCATTGTTCTTGGATTTCGACACCTGCCAAAACTTGATACACCCTTTATGGCAACACAACCGGTCACATATTCCCGCCAAGCGCCTGTTGCAGGTTCAGGAATAGATTTCCTTCTATATGGCCATACACCTGAGTTACGTAAGAAGATATTGAATGCAGTTTGTTATACTAAGAGTTATAGATGGGAGTATGAAAAGGAATGGAGAGCAATTACCTGGCGTCCAGAGGAAAAAGGAAAGGAGTATGGCGACTATAAATTTTTCCCAGAGGAGTTAGAATCTGTTTGTTTTGGGGCCAAATTCGATAATAGTCGCCTAAATGAAGTTAAAGATATCATTTTGGCTCAATACTCAAATTGTAGCCTATATAGGATGGTTGTACGGACGGGGAAATTATTAAGAGAAGCTGTAGACTGATAATGGAGAAAATGCGAAAATATAGGGACACAATACTAAATTAATGATAAGAAAATAACGGAATGCTTGGGTCAAGTCTTCCTTTTTGCCATGCGGTTTCAGCAAAGGGAAAACGCAAGACCTGAACCCGATCCTGCCCTGGGCAGCAAGGGCCTGCGGTTCTTCCGGCCAGTGTGCCAACGCGTTATATGGATTAAACAAACATGAATAAGATCACGGCAAAATACATTATATTGTTTCTTGTCATTTGTGGATTCATGGCCTGTTCTCAAATTCGAATGGGTCAGGAATCATATGATATTTCCTACACCAAGCCACCACAAACCCGAGACGGTTGGCACACAGCCGGTCTTTCAGACGTTGGAATCGATTCACACAAAATTAACCGGTTGCTTTTTGACATTCACAAAAGCGAAATTAAAAACATCTATGCCGTCATAGTTGTCAAGGATGGGTTACTGGTTGTTGACGAATATTTTAACGGTGCTACCCGGGAAAACATCGGCCTTATCGCTTCAACGACCAAATCACTCGTTTCCATCCTGTTGGGTATCGCTATAGATGAAAACAACGGCACCAAGAACGTCAATACAACTTTGCCTGATTTATTCCCCGGATACTCGGATCGATTGCAGAAAAACGGAAAGGAGGAAATTACCCTTTATCATCTGCTGACAATGACCGCTGGACTGTATTGGGATGAAAGTACATATCCGCATCCTCATGAACTCAATCCGAACACGCAAATGTATTCATTTGACGATCCGGTTGGTTTCATTCTCAATCGGGAGGTTCTCAGCCCACCTGGAAAAGAATGGAACTACAACAGCGGTATCTCAGTTCTATTGGGCGAGGTTGTTCGAAATTTAACCGGCGAGTATATAGATGCCTTTGCTGAAAAACGCCTTTTTGATCCCCTCGGATTTACACGTTACCAGTGGAACAAACATGAGAATGGGACGGTTTGGTCAAATGGAGACCTGTTTATCAGACCACGCGATTTAGCCAAGATAGGCCAACTTGTCCTCGATAATGGCAAGTGGAATGGGCAGCAGATTGTTTCTGAAGAATGGATTCGAGAATCGACGCGGTCTCATACCCCAGCACACTACGGATTAAAATATGGATATCAATGGTGGCTTGGATCAGCGCAATATGAAGAAAGGCGAATAGAAGTCATATTCGGGTCGGGTACAGGTGGACAGAAATTATTCATCATTCCTGAAGTCGACATGGTCGTTGTAGTTTTATCAACGGTATTTAACAACGAAGGCGGGCAAAACCGAGCAAATCGAATTCTGACCGATCATGTGTTGCCTGCGGCACTGCCGGAATTTCAGCATAAAGCTTATGAGTTTGATCCGACATTCGCAAAGGCGGCAGCTGGAACGTATACCAATGCTGTAGATGATTATGTAGTTCAAATCAGGATATCAGGGGATAGCCTATATGCAAAGCCGACATTTTTTTCGCGTTTTGAACTGAGACCGTATAGTCCACATTCTTTTTATGGCTATTGGGAACCAATAGGTGATGTTTATATCGACTTTATAGAAAACGAGACAGGAAATGTCACAGAAGCTGATATCCACTACCTGCTTGGGACGATGAAATTCAGAAAATCGAAGTGACATGATTTGCAGCCAAAAGAATGCATATAACATTTCAGACCAGCGGACAGATGGGGATTTACCAAACTTCAGCCCCAAATGTCGCTTGAAACTAGGACGAAACTAGGGACAGCGCCCATTATTTATGACCAGCGGCTCCACATTGACTGTCAGGCCCTGCGGACCTTCCGGCCAGTAAGTCTCAATGTTCGGCGACAGGAAACTGCCTTTTTGTGCACATAAAAGTAAGAAAAATAACCTGATAATAGTACGAAACACACATATAAATTATCAAATATCAGGTATAAGGAGTATTGCGATGAAATATGTTGTAACTCTTGTTTTCATAATAGTGCTGTTCCCTCTATCGGCAATCGCACATACCACGACGCTTATCCCACACATAAATAAAGATGGCCAGAAGACCGTCAAGGTTCTTCATTTTCATCCCTCCACCGGTTCTAATCTTATGGGGATACGCTTAGGCGCTGAAGATTCAAAAAACCTGAAAGGATTAGATTCAATTTTTGTAATTCACGAAAAGGAAGAGAGAAAATTAAATACCGCTGCTATCCCCGATTATTATACGGTGAGAGGTGAAAAAAAAGAGACATATTCAATCCCACTTAATAAAAAAAGCGGTTTTTTCAAGCCTGGTGACTACATCATTGTTGTAACGCATAAAGCTCATTGGAGAAAACATGAAGGTATCTATAGACAGAAAGTCTCGAAACTCTGCCTTAATTATTGGGATGTCACCAGTGATTGGCCGAATCAGGTGCTCAAAGATATGCCTGAAATAATACCCTTAGTTCAACCAGATAGTGTGTACGCTGGAAGTCTTTTTAGAGCCGAGGCAGTCAATGACGAAGGTATGCCAATTCCTCACGCACAGATACATATTGAATACCTCAACTATACCGTAGGCGATACAGAACTTGATACAACTACTGCCGGGTTCATCAGAGAAGATATTGCAGATAGCACTGTCTTTACAGACAGCAACGGGGGGTTTTCATTTATTCCACCACGAGAAGGTTTATGGATTTTCACTCTGGTGGATGGAGATAACAATAAATTCATACAAGGGAAAATGCTTGAGTATGATTCCTCTCTTTCAATACTGGTTAAATAGCTGAGATTAAGAAACATAACACTTAATTCAAAAAATTAAATTACGTGTGATGTCCCCTCAATATATTTCCCAAAGCAATTGCGCGAAACTGATTTGAAGAAAAAGCATGAATCACAAAATTCTCAATAAAAACAGCCAAGACGAAGTAACAAGTCTTTTTACGTCAGTTTTCACCTCGTCAGAGGGAGAAACAGAAGGGAAGTTGATTGGCAATCTTGTTTCGGAGCTATCTTCAGGAATCGACAATCAGAACATTATCTGTTTTGGCACATACATAGAAAAATCAATCATTGGATCGATTTTCTTTACTCGCCTTCAATTCAAAGAGGCTATCCAGGTTTACATGCTTGCACCTGTTGCTATTAACACAGTGCATCAAGGAAAGGGGGTTGGACAGGCTCTTATCACTCATGGCCTTAATGAACTGAAAAGTCGATCTGTGGCTGTCGCTATCACATATGGTGATCCATCTTTTTACTCTAAAGTAGGCTTTCGAGTCCTGTCAGAAAATGCCATTCAGGCTCCGCTTAAACTTTCAATGCCAGAAGGTTGGCTGGGTCAGTCTTTAACGGGAGGACCAATTCCGACTATCAGTGGACGTCCTACATGCGTCAAGGAATTCAATGATCCGGCCTATTGGTAATTACGTGGTACTGGGGAAAATTAGGGACAGCGCCCATTATTTGTGAACAGCGGCTCTACAGGGACAACCAGGGTCTGCATAACTTCCGGTCAGTGAGCCGCCGCAACGTTAGAGCTTACAAATAAACACAAGGAGGAACCGGAATGGAACTCGAAGCGACTTGGGGAAGAACCGTTAAGGTTTGGTGGTCGTATCTATGGAGAAGCCTCATTGCCATGGTTGTTGCAATGATCATAGGCGGTGTTTTTGGTTTCATAATAGGGTTTGTAATGGGAACGCTTGGAGCTGAGAAGTCAACAATACAGCTTACCACTGCACCCCTTGGCATGCTTATAGGTCTTGCGATCTCAATAGTGCCAATGAAAATGATACTAAACAAGGATTTCGGGGAGTTTCGTCTGGCATTAGTTCCAAAGCAATAGAGATTAGGGAAAATAAGGGACAGCGCCCACTATTTCCGAAAGGAGATTTTCTGCATGGATATTCCACGGATCTTCAACATCACTGAAAGTGCTCACCGCATCCACAACCCCATTTCACCCGAAAAGCTCGCCACTCTCGGCGCGGCGCTGCGTCTGGAATCGGGGGCCCGAGTGCTCGACCTCGGCAGCGGTTCGGGGGAGATGCTGTGCACCTGGGCACGCGATTACGGAATCATCGGCACCGGCATCGACATGAGCCAGTTGTTCACCGAGCAAGCGAAACTCCGTGCTGTAGAACTCGGCGTCGCCGATCGAGTCAAGTTCATCCATGGCGATGCTGCCGGCTATGTCTCTGACGAGAAGGTCAGTGTGGCAGCCTGTGTCGGTGCCACGTGGATAGGTGGAGGAGTCGCCGGCACCATCGAGCTTCTGGCGCGGAGCCTGTGCACCGGAGGAATCATCCTCATCGGCGAGCCCTACTGGCGGCAGTTACCGCCGACGGAAGATGTTGTCAAGGGGTGTCTTGCCAACTCAATCTCCGACTTTCTCATGCTTCCAGAACTGCTCGCGTCTTTCGGCCACCTTGGCTACGACGTCGTTGAAATGGTTCTGGCTGACCAGGACGGCTGGGACAGATACGAGGCGGCCAAATGGCTCACCATGCGCCGATGGCTTGAAGCCAATCCCGGCGATGAGCTGGCCAAAGAGGTTCGAGCCAAACTGACCTCGGAACCCGAGCGCTACGCCGCTTACACGCGTGAATACCTGGGCTGGGGTGTGTTCGCGCTGATGCCGCGGTGATGAGGGGATTACCGGGCGACTCAGAAAGTGGGGAAAATCCAATCATGTCTAACAACTCATTCAAGCCGACGCCGCTTCGCGGCGCGGCTTAATTCGGGCGTTATAGAGAAAATCACTATTAATTAGCTAACCTCAAGGAGGTATCGCTATGAAGATGAGTCATGTAGGAATTTTGGTGGGCGAAATGTCAAAAGCGGTGGAGTTTTACACAAAAGCTCTGGGGCTTGAAATAGTCATGAACAATTCAGAGGTCATAGAAGAGGATAAAACGGCGATCGGCAGAATGTGTATCGCTGTATTCGGAAGAGGATTTGAAGGGTTTAACATTGCCCACCTTGTCACTGAAGACGGTATTGGAGTAGAGTTGTTTGAAATGAAAAAGCGTGAAGAGAGACACGTGGTTGATTTCACAAAGATTGGCATTTTTCATTTCTGTCTTCAGTCAGACGATTTCCAAGGCGTCGTTGACAGAGTGGAACAGTACGGTGGAAAAGTCAGGATGGATATCATGCGGTATCACCCGGAAGATGACAGTAAACCATATGAAATGGTTTATTTAGAAGATCCATTCGGAAACCTTTTTGAACTCTACTCACACACATACAAAGAAACCTACTCATCGGAGTATGAGTAAAAAGAGATAAAATTACTCTATAATAAATCACTCGGAAAATCAGGGACAGCTGTCCCTATTTATGATAATTGGATAATTATGAAAGAAAATATCAGCAGGAAAATAGAACGGTTTGTTGAAGGGTATCAGAAAGAGTACGGTACCGAAACAGCGTGGGGAACACCGCTGGTCGCCTTTGCGTCAACGGGAGACCCATTATTTCATGAACTCAAGAAGGTCGTGTCTGCCACGCACGCTCTTCCCGAAGAACTACTCCCCGCAGCAAAGACGGTAATAGCCTATTTTTTACCCTTCGAGAAGTCGGTTGTCGGCAGTAACATTGCCGGGCGTCTCGCCTCTTATCAATGGGCGCGGGCCTATATGGAAACGAACAGGCTGATAGATGACGTGGGTGCACATCTGAAAGGATATCTCGAATCGGCCGGTCATGAAGTGGCGACGACGCCCCCGACGCACAACTTTGACCCCCGCAAGCTCATGAGTGACTGGTCTCATCGCCATGTGGCGTATATCGCGGGACTCGGCAGGTTCGGCCTTAACAACATGCTTATCACGAAGAAGGGTTGT